>Ga0172375_10000699_pt1 | contig 54008 bp, 40 predicted proteins | sample LakKiv1m_FD_114537 | JGI IMG/M metagenome (GOLD analysis project Ga0172375, IMG submission 114537) | Freshwater microbial communities from Kabuno Bay, South-Kivu, Congo - kab_092012_11.1m | ecosystem: Environmental > Aquatic > Freshwater > Lake | place: Democratic Republic of the Congo...
ATCATCCCAAGATGCTTTTTATGAACAAATATTTTTAAAGCTTCCTTTCTGCGACAAATTTTCATCTGTGTCAGTAGTGATGGCAAGCCTGCAAGATGGTCTGAATGTGTATGTGTAATCAGAATGTTCTGAATTGAAGAATAATCAATGTAATTCCTTTGTAAACATCGGCTGATAGAATCGCCCGAGTCAATAAGCAGATTTTGTGAATCGTCGAATTCAATAAATAGCGAAGAATGGTATTTTTCAGGATCGGTTTTTCCCGATCCTGTACCCAGGAATGTTATATCCACCTTATTTCTCCTGAGAATCTGAGATAATAACCCTTCCGTTCAAGTTGTACTTTGTTTTTAATAAATTCAACAACGGTGCAGCGTCATTCTCGCTTTCAAACGAGCCAACTCTTACAATATTCAACAAACTGCCCCCAACACTTTTAGTGTTGATTCCCGAACTGTATCCTGCTTTGATTAGCTCATCACGCAGCGACTGTGCGTTTTCAGGATTTAAAAAAGCACCAGCCTGAACCGTGAACCCGTGTTTTTTTTGAGTGGTATGCGATTCGGAATTCCTGTCGTTTTTAACAATTACGGGATTATCTTCACGCGGTGGTGGAATCGCATTAATAAATTGAAGATAGGGAGAAGACGGAAAACGTCTTGCGAGTTCGTTTGTCGTTTCATCTGCTTTTTTGTATTCCCCGACAGCAAAATAATAACTGAAGATCCTGTACAGCGCCGCATCTGAATATTTAAATTCCGGATAAACATCCACTATTTTCCGGTATTTTTGGAGGGCGTCAGTTCCATTTATTGTTAGAACTGCCTCAAGAAAAAGAAGTCCCGGATCATCGGGGTATTCGGTCTGAAGATTCTGCAATTCCCGGAGAACCTGCTGTGACTCACCGGACTCAATAAGCTTGAGATAATTTTCAATTCGGAGAGCCTGGCCGAATAGAAAAACATTGAAAAAAAACACAAAAATAAAAATTGTTTTTTTCATTATTAAGCCGTCAACTGAATTTTATCCTTAACCGGGTTTACTGTTGCAACATATTTTCCAAACAATGTGGCAGAAGTCGCAGAATTTATTACTGTTTTTACATAGTCCCCTGGAAGAATTCCATCAATTGCCGGAAATATCAAAACCTTGTTCGTGTCGGTTCGTCCCGACATAAATGCATCCGACTTTTTGCTGTATCCTTCAACGAGAACGATCTCCTCTTTCCCGATAGTCGATTGGTTAATTTCAAAAGAGATTTTTTGCTGAAGGTCAATTATCTCGGTCAATCTTTTGGACTTCATATCTTCAGTGACGTTGTCTTCCATCTTGTGGGCTTTAGTCCCTTCGCGGGGTGAGTACTTAAACATGTAAGCCCCATCATAACGAACCTTATTCATGACATCAATGGTCATAAGGTGATCTTCATAAGTCTCCGATGGGAAACCCGCGATAATATCTGTCGAAAAACTTACACCGGGAATAATCTTTCTTGATTTTTCAATTAATTCAAGATAATGTTCTACGGTATATGTCCTGTTCATTAATTCTAAAATCCGATTGGAGCCGGATTGTACAGGCAAATGGATATAGTTGCAAATATTTGGGTGTTCAGCAATCGTATATAGTAATTTGTCCGATAAATCCTGGGGATGTGATGTTGTAAATCGGATCCTGATCGACTTATCCACAACAGCAGCGGCAGCAAGAAGATCAGCGAAATCCCTGCCATTATCAAGATATGAATTAACATTCTGACCTAGCAGGGTTACTTCACGGAAACCGCGTTGAGATAACAGTTTAATCTCGTTGACAATAGAATCAAGTGAACGGCTTCTTTCTCTCCCCCTTGTAAAGGGAACTACACAGAAAGTGCAGAATTTGTCGCAGCCCCGCATAACAGAAAGCCAGGCGGAAATCCCGTCTTCCCTGAAGGGAAGAATATCATCATAGGTTTCTGTCCGGGACAGTTTAACGCCTATACCTTTTCCCCCGTTATATACCTCGTCAATAAGTTCGGTGATACGCCGGTATTCATCGGGACCTACGACCAAATCTACAACTCCTTTACTGCCAATAAGATTTTTGCGCAGACGTTCGGCCATACATCCCAATATCCCGACAACCAATTCCGGCTTTTTATTCTTTTGTTTTTTCAGGTTTCCTAACCTGCCGTAAATCCTTTGTTCGGCATTGTCCCTGATACTGCATGTATTCAGAAGAATAATATCTGCTTCGTTTTGATTTTTGGTAACCTGATAGCCTTTGTTCCAGAGTACTCCAAGAATAACTTCTGTATCTGCCAGATTCATCTGGCAGCCATAGGTTTCTATATAAACTTTGTGTAATTCACTCATAATACTTTTGTTTTAACTTACAAATATACCCAACATTCACAACATTTTTATACAAAATAACGGACGAGCTGTCTTATTAATCACAAATTCTTTTATTTTTGCAAAAAATATTGAGATTGACGTAAAACTATCTTAACTTAAGTACTAAAATTATTTTCCTGCAAATCACTTATGCTGAATTTTGAATTTAATCGGAGTAATGGTTATATGAAAAAAAGAATTCAACTATTTTGTCTGTTGTTCTTTTTATCACTCGGGAGTATCAATGCCCAGACATTTTTGTTAAATCCGGCGCAGGGTTATTTCCTTGATGATCCGGGTGATCTCAAGTATAAGTTGTTGTTCAGTCAGACAGACAGCGTTGTTTTTTCATGGTTGGCAAACCTGACGGGCACAAATTCTAAAATTAAAATCGGTCTCTCTTCGGGAAATTACAACATCAAAAGCATCGCGGTTTCCGGAAGCAGGGCTGGGTACAAAGCCAATCAGACGCCTTTAAATCTTTCAACAGGAAGATATTACGCAATTGTTACAAATTCAAATGCGACTACATTGGCTCAGATACAGGCTGATTTTGCTGCCAGCCCGACCACCATAAAGTACTCTAATGAGATTCAGTTTGTAATCGAAGCGCCAATCGCACCCGTTGCATTGAATCCCTCTGGTGTAATTACCGAAGCCACACCGGATTTTGAATGGACATCAGTGGCTGGCGTACCGGCTTACTATCTTATTGTTTCGAGCACCCCTTTTAATGTAGTGACTCTGCCATCAGGTGAAGTTAGTGTTGAGGGCGCCAATATTATATGGAATTTTATTACTACCGGAACCTCAGTCCAATATGGTGAACTGGATCCATTATCTCCTTATTATATTCCTGCTCCTCCCCTCATACCCGGGAATACTTATAATTACACTATCCTGAATTTATATGACGAATCGGATATTTCTTTTGCCAGCACAGTGTTCAGCGGTGTTACTGCATTTACATTTCAGGGGACACAAACCCTCACACCGCCGATTTTAGTTTATCCGCCTGACGGAGCAACATTCTCTTCCGATGAATATATTAATTTCCAGTGGGATCCCGTTCCAAATGCAAACAGTTACTCCATTTTCTTATATCAGCGGGTATCAACATTCGCCGGAAACAATCAGCAGTTTGATGTTCCGATCTGGAATTCAACTGTAACAAGTACAAGCATCAGTTATCCCGCTGTAACTACTTTAACGAAATCCGATTATGTCTGGTTCGTTATTCCAAATGATAACTCTGGCGCTGGTGTTGCCAGTCAGACCTCACTTTTTCACTATATTCAGCCAATAGGCGGGTTCCGGATTACTTGTATCGATGCTGAGACAGGATCAAATTTCACAAATTTTGAAGTCGAAGTAAACTCATTGTCGGGAGGTGTTTCTCCGGCTAATCCGATTATTGTTTCAAATTCACAGTCCTTCTCAGATTCACTTGTCGTCGGCACATATGAATTTACCGCTAAGAAGCCAAATTATTATGATTCAACTTTTGTTGTTACCATAACTGAGAATGGTTTTGTGATTGCTAATCTGGCAGTTCGCCCATATCCAGCACTTATCTCAGGCTCAGTAAAGGATCAGTTCAACGCTGCTGTAAACGATGCACTGATCACTCTTAAAAATGTTGCGACCACGGAAGAATTTCTGGTGCAGACAAATTCACTGGGCGATTTTAGTGCTGCTCTTCCGCGCGGAACATATACAGTCCGCGCCACAAAAAACGGTTATATCCCATCCTCACAGCGAACAGTCACGGTGGAGGGTGATCAGTTAATAATTTCACCACATTTAACACTCACACTTGATAATGCATCTATTTCAGGCAAAGTTCTTAATGATCTGGGAACACCGGTACAGCTGGCTACAATTACAGCAACCAGCGGTTCAGTTACTCAGCAGGTAGTGACGGATGGCAACGGAAATTACAGCATCACTCTGAATTCAGGAAATTGGCTGATTTCGGTGTCGAAATCCGGATTTATTCCATCAGAACCACAAACAATTTCACTGATTACCGGCGATAATCTTCAGAATCAAAATTTTATTCTGGTCCCGAGAGCAAACCAAATCACCGGATTTGTATATAAAGTAACCTCCGGAGGCAGCACACCATTTGCAGATGTGACTGTGACGGCAATTCCCACAAGCGGAACACCCGTAACAACAGTCTCAACTAATTCCGGAGAATACAGCTTAAGCCTTCGGGCCGGATCCTACAATATTGTAGCATCGCAACAAGGTTATACTTCAAGCGCTCCTGTGCAATTAACATTAACTCTTGGAATTGCCCAAACGATTTCTGGAGTGAATTTTGATATGATTGCAAACCCATCCTCAATATCCGGAACCGTAACGGGTCCGGATGGCGCAGGAATATCGGGAGTGACAGTCTCAACACTGTCTGGCGTGACCGGCACTACTTTGCCGAACGGCACATATTCTATCAGTGTTTCACCTGGAACCAGGACTCTTAGCGCTCAGAAAACAGGTTATGTTACCCCATCTTCAAAACAGGTTTCGGTTCTTACCGGTCAGAATATTACAGGGATTAATTTTATTTTATCACCTAATGCCGCAACAATTTCTGGCAAGGTTCTGAATCTTCAGCAACCGGTAGTGGGCGCTACGGTTACAGCTACTTCAGGAACCAGTTCAAGTTCAGTAACCACAAATTCAAATGGAGAATATACTTTTAACCTGCAGCCAGGCACCTATTCTTTAAATGCACTAAAAACCGGATTTATCGGAGGCGCTACAATAAATGTTGCTGTTTCGGGTGGTCAGCAGAGTTTGAATAACAACTTCAATCTTGATAGGAATCTTGCAACTGTAAGAGGTACTATATTATCAAATTCCGGAAATCCAATAAATGCAGTTACGGTCATTGCAGAAAACACAACAAATTCTTCAAAAATATTTTCAACCTTATCATCCTCTGATGGAAGTTATTCACTTGGTGTAGAAGGCGGAGCGGCATATAAAGTAACTCTCACTGAACAAGTATATTCATCTTACACTGAGACGACTTCGGTTCTCAATGCCGGAGACACTAAAACAATCAATGCGACACTGACTGCCAATCTTTCAACAGTCTCTGGTGTTGTGAAGGATAACCTGCAATCTCCGGTTATCTCCGCGACTGTCACATTACGAAATTTAGGTACCGGAATCGTTGAGAAAACAATCACAACTCAGGCAAACGGCACATTCAGTTCAGGAATAAACCAGGGAAATTATGCAATTGTTGCAAGGAAAGACGGACACATCAGAGATAGTATTGTTGTAAGCCTAAGCGCTGGTCAAACTCTTTCTAACCTGTCTCTGACACTCACCCAGAATTTTGCGCTCATGACAGGAAATATAACAGATGCAGGCGGTCTGCCACTTGATGATGCTGTACTTAATCTTGACGGTCAATATTCAGCCACTGTAACGGCAAATGAAACCGGAGTATATTTGCTCACAGGAATTGTCGGCGGAACGTATTCTGTCAAGGTATCGAAGCCAGGATACAAAGACACTATCCTAACTTCATATGTGATTGCAGGCGGGTCGTCAAAATCTCAGAACTTTATACTACCTCAGCTGACCGGAAAAATATCCGGTATTATAAGCGGAGCCTCTGTCGGTAATGTTAAACAAGCTACAGTGTTTGCAAAAAGCAATACAAGTAACGAAGTTCTTGCAGAACTCTCCGATGATAACGGTTATTTTGAGTTCATAAATCTAAATTTTGATTCCTATACGATCAGTGCGTCAAAAACTGGTATGACCAGTACGGCAGCTGTCGCACTAACAATTGGGGCTGATAATCAGCAAGGCACTGCTGATATAAGCGATTTTATTGCTCAGAGTTCAAAAATAAAGGGAACTGTTGTTGATGGTTCCGGAACTCCTTTGGGTAATGTTCAGATTACGGTGAGCGGTCTTGCCGGCTCGGGCCTTGCGACCTCATCGAGCAACGGCACGTATATTATGACGAATCTTACTCCGGGCAACTATACCCTCAGTGCAAATAAAGTTGGTTATACTTATGGGGGCGCAACAATAAGTCTTGTTGATAGTTTTGTTCTGAATCCAACTTTGATCAGGAATACATCTACGATAACAGGAACAGTAAAGAATCAGATTGGTGAAAAACTTAGAATTCAGACTCAGGTCAAAGCCGTCTCATCTGGATCTGAATCTTATACTGCCACCGTGGATGCAAACGGTAATTATTCATTAACAAATGTTGCAAGCGGAAAACAATACACGGTTTTTAACGATATTTACCGGGAAGGGTTTGATAATGATACCTCGAGCATAACTGTACCCGAAGGAGCGCCGACAGCCGGACCTGTAAATCTGCAGGTTCAGGTGAATCTCTCGGGAATCAAAGGGAATGCCGGGACACCAACTGCACACTTAAAGATTCAGAATATATCGACAAGTGAAATATTCACAACTTCATCCACCGGAACCGGCAGTTTTGAGAAATTGTTCCTTACCAACGGTTCTTACAGAATTACTCCAAATAAACAAGGCTTTACTTTCAGTCCAACCACCACCACCGTTAATCTTACCGTGAGGGATACACAGACAGTTAACTTTACTGCTTCTTCGCAAGTTGGTAAGGCAAATATTACTGTCAGTGAAAGTAACGGGACAAAAATAGCCGGCGTTGCCATCAGTCTGACAAATGCTGCCGGAAATACTGTCCTTAATGGTGTTACAAATGCAGCCGGAAATGTTTTGATAAGCGATATTCCTTCAGGTGCTTATACTCTCCGGGCAAGCAAAGAAGGATTCTCTCCGCTGTCTCCCACAACTTCGGTTACCATTTCAACCGGACAGACTGCGGAATCATCTGTTCAAATGGTAAGAAATACAGCAAGGTTATCCGGAACTGTATATAAGAAAAGCAGCACAACCTCAGTTCCTTTCCCGAATGTGACTGTTAAGTTAAGATATTCTACTGGCGTAACACTGGTTGGTCTTACAGATGCACAAGGTAAATATTCTCTGAAAGACCTGCCCGCCGGACAAGCTTATGTGTATGCTATCCAGAGTGGTTATACTACAGATTCACTCGCTGTTAATCTTGCGATCGGAGCAACCGTTGCAAGAGATGTTAATCTGAGCGCCGCCTTTGTTGCTGTTCGTGGAAAGGTCTTACTTGAAGGTGTTGGGTTAAGCAATGTAAATATTACAGCTACCGGATCATCTGTAAATTCAGTGAAAACTGATCAGAACGGGCAATTTAGTTTTCCAGCGCTGACAATTCAGCAGGGAGCAGGAGACTCGACTCTTTATAATATTGCAATTAACGATTCCAGATACCCGATAAAATCCATTGTCCGGTCATTCACTGCTGCGGAAGCAGGAACAACAGTTACTTTAGGCGATTTTATTCTTCCCTCCGGTCAAATGTTTATCACAGTTACTGACGGAAAGAGCGTCCTTCCAGGCGCTAAAGTAATTCTTACCAGACCTAACGGAGTTAACCGTACAGAAATAACCGGGTTAAACGGTGTATTCACTTCGAAGAACGAGCTATTTAAAGGTACTTACAGAGTATCTCTTGAAAAAGAGGGTTATCTTGGACCTACTGAAGAATATACACGAGTTATTCTTAACGATGACACTTCCTCTGTCCGTGTGACTTTCAGGATGCCTTATATTTTTGATACTGTAGATACGATTTTTGCAGATGAGAACACTGTAATTAAAGTATTTTCGAATTTGACAGATGATATTCCTGTTCCCACATTATATTATCGCAAATCTTCTGACCAGGAATTTACCGCTCTTGGAATGACAGTTTCCGGCGATACGATTTCGGGAACCATTCCCGCTCAATTCAGTTTGGAAGATATTGAGTATTATCTTGAAATCAAAAATTTAACAACCGGAATTCTGAACCGTTCACCGCACTATACTGTCACTCCTTTAGCAAAAGGTATTTTAAGTGCACTGAAGATAGACCCGGAACTCAATGGACTCATTCTCAGGATGGGTGACACGTACCAGATTTCTGCGATTATCAGAGATGGTATAGGGAACGACTTGAAAGATAAGTTCACCGGGACATCCAGCCCGGGTAAAATCACCTGGACCAGTAATGATCCTGATAATCTGCCGATCACATTCCCTATTGCCTCTGACAGCACGATTTCTTTGCTGAATGCAGACGCTGCCGGTGAATACAGTGTTACTATTGAGACGGCATTAAATGGGGTTGAGCAGCTGAGAACTTTGAATCTGACGGTTACTGATGTTCCAATATCTAGCATCTCACTCAGAGTTCCGCAGGCAAGAATAAAGAATTCATCTCCGGGTATCCAGATAAGCCTTACCGGGAAAGACACACTTAATAGAAGTGTGTATCTTGGAAGTTCCGCTGTTTGGATACTTGATCCAATAGGTGCCGGGACTATTTCACGCACCGGGTTTTTTGTTCCGAAAGACACCACGTATATTGGTCGCCCGGTAGTATCTGTTTTTGATGAAGCAACAGGCTTCAACGCCAGCACAGAATTTAATGTTTATTCAGTAGTTAATTCGGATAAATCATATAAACTTTATAATGCAAGAGGTGTGGAAATATTTATTCAGCAGGGTGCGGTTAATTTCCCGATCGAATTATCATTAACAAGACCCCAGGCTGGTCCTACAAAAAAACAATTTACTCCGATAGGCGAAAGAAACACTTACAGGGTAAGCAGCGATATATATAAAATACAATATAGAGGAAGCGTTGCGCTTTCGGGTGATACACTTATCAAGCCAGCTTCAATGATTTTACCTGTCGATAAGTCGCTTAAATTTTTTGACGGTAAAAAATATGTTGGACGTTATAATCCCGAGTCTAAGCAGTGGAGTCTCTATAAAGGATCGGGTTCGTTAGGAAAAACAAGCCTGGCTGCTTCAGGACTCGAAGTTAATACAATTTCAGCTTTTGGTGAATATGCAGTCCTCAGCGAGAATGAGCCGCTCGGTATTAAACACCTTGCCGTTTTACCATCTCCTTTCTCTCCTGATGTGGCGCCGCTGAAGATTGGATATTTCCTGACTTCCCCTGACAGATTTGCCACAGTTACCATTAAAGTATATAATGTCAGGGGTGAACTTGTGAAAACAATTTTTGAAAATGATCTTCAGGAATCCGGGAAATACGGAACTAGAACCGGAATTAAAGAAGTTACGTGGGACGGCAGTACCGATGACGGACGTTTAGCACGTAATGGCAGATATATAATTCAAGTATTAGCTAAAGACAGCTCCGGCGAGAAGTCGGAATTAACTCAGGTCGTATTAGTTAAATAAAATTATCAGGGTTTTATATGAAAATAATAAAGAAATACTTGTTAATTCTTATTCTCGTTGCAGCCTGTGATTATTCTGCGCAGGAGCTATCGGGAATTCCCGGCGCCTTTGTTGACGTTGGCTTTGGCGCCAGACCGGTAAGCATGGGTGGGGCATATACTGCTTTCGCCAGCGATGTGCATAGTATCGTTTGGAACCCGGCAGGCTTATCCCGATTAAAGAAAAGTCAGGCATCATTCAACTATGTAAACCAGTTAGGGCTTGTTGATTATTATTATATGTCTGCTGCTATGCCTCTTTCACCGGAAAGCAGGTCAGCCGCCGGTATTCTGGTTATTTCTTCCGGAGATAAAGCTCTCCGTGAGTGGACTTTTGGAACCGCATATTCAAAAGAAATCTGGGGATTTCTTATGGGTGTGGGAGTCAAAGTGAGGTATGCTACATTTGGCAATAATACGCTTAGCAAAACTGACCTTATTATTTTTGAGCAGGATGAGATCGATGCAGGTTTAGGCAATCAGGTTTTCGGAAGCGCTCTTGGATTTGGTGTTGATGTCGGTTTTCTTTTTGATCTGAGTGAACGTGTAGCTTTGGGAATATCATTCCGGGATATGATGTCATCATTGTCTTGGGATTCCGACAATAAGAACTCAGATCTTAAGCCGAAAGGTAAGTACTCTGAAGCACTTCCAACAGAAGCTTATATCGGCCTTGCTTTTAAGGTTCTGGATGAGCTTAGTATTGCCGCTGATTATAGTCCGGGATTTATTCAGGATGCCAATCCTAAGCTTTTTGCCGGAGCGGAAGGCGTTCTTTTTAAAATTCTTTACCTTCGAGCCGGCACTCAATACTATATCAATAGTGTCCAGGATGAGAAATTTACTTTGGGTTTAGGGCTTGATATTAACGCTTTACCGGATATGACAATAAAAACAGATTTTGGTTATCTGATCGAAAGACTGGACAACACCGTGAGATTTACTCTCGGATTAGAGTTTTAAGGGGAGGAAAAAAGATGAAATATTTAAGATTACCAGTGATTTTCTTGATTCTTCCGATTTTCCTTTTCGGACAGGGCAGCGATACTCCCATAATGCAATATTGGGTTGGCGGAACATTAAACATTGATTTCGGAATGCATTTTTCTTCAGGCGGCGGTCCTGGTGCCGGGATATTCGGGGGAGTTATAAGCCCATCTCTAAATAACGGCTCCGCGGCAGTTTTTGGCAATCCGGCTGAACTTGCTTTAATGACAAAACCACATTTCACTTTTGATACTAAAATACCATTCACTCTGCAGAATTTTGGTATTACACAGGGCTCGCTTATCTCAGCGCAGTCTTTGAAGGAATCTTCTGATGATTTTCTGAGCGATACCACAACTTTTGTGCTTCTGCCCTCGAGTTATAGAAAAGATATAGAACTGAACCGTTTTAATTTTGGTCTTGGTGGTGGCTTGACTTCTTTTTCAGCGGGATTTCCTATCAGCAGAAAATTTATGCTCGCTTACGGTTTTAACAATGCTATTGATTTTAATATGAATATGTTCTTGAATGGTATCAGGATGAATATTATTACAGAAAAGCAGATTGGAAATAATATTACCCCGATTGATATGATACTCAATTCGTCTTTTCTGATGGAACAGAGGTTAAGAATGAACCATATGAATTTTGCAATTGCGTGGAATATGGTTGAGACTCAGGGATTTGGTCAACTTTCGATGGGACTGACATTTAACCGTTATCAGATGACATTTGATTATTCGTCTCTGTTTTATTCAGACGGGATGATGGTTATTAATAACAGCTCAGAGTATTACTTTAATAATCCCGCAGATCGTCAGATTGACTTTGCCAAAGGTGAGACGAACGAACTCTATTGGAAAACTGCAGCAAACTTCCGGGGTGAGGATTGGACTACCAATTTTGGTATTTATTACAATAAGCCCGGCAGCAGGTGGAAATTCTCACTCGTTTATCAGGGTTCGCCATCATTTAAGCTCTTTGATCCCAACGCTTATTCGGAAAGCTATCAGCCCAAATTTATGGTTGGAAGGGTGACCGGCGAAAATGATGACGCCTTAGACATAATAATAGATTCACTTAATATTGCCAAACCAAACCTTACTATTGCGACGAGCAACAGATTTTCTCAGGAATTTGAACTCTCGTTTCCCTCATCACTCACACTGGGTGTTGATTTTGGGCTTGGTGCACACATGGTCGCTCTTAATTATGTCAGCTATAGCGGCGAATTTGCATATAGCTTCAATGGTTATAAGATTGGTAAAAAACCCGAGACCGGATTCCGTTACGGACTTGATATTAAAATGCCGGAAGAATTTAATACCTGGGGATATATTATGCTTCCTGTAAGACTGCTCTTTTTAGATTTCGACGGCTTACTTTTACAAGCATTTAAGAAGAGAACAGGTTACCGTGACTCCCATTACCGATTTGGAATTGGTTTGATGACCGGGAAAGGAATTGCCGAAGGTTTCGATGAAGAGATGACAAAAGACATGAAAGACCTCATGGACATTCCGTTGCTCACAGGATTATCATTAAGTAGAAAGTACACTCTTCTTGATAATCTTGATGTTGGGGTTGTGGTTTTTGGCTGGCCTGATCTTTTTATGAAATTCTCGTTCGGTTACAAATTATAAAAAAAATTAATGATTGTTGGAAGAGAGGGGGCTGTTCAGATTGAACAGCCTTTCTTTTATGGATAATTAACATATGGGAATATTTCGCATTTTAATAATATTCTTTTCAACCCCCTCAGTTATTAATCGTCAAAATATCCTCGCAGACAAATAATTTGGACATGAAATTTGAACGTAATTACCCGGTAAGATCAATAATATTGATCTTTTAGGAAAGTGCAGGATAGTATAAATTAGAACCTATTGAGAAAAAATAAATTAATGTTTGATCAATAATTCCGGGTTCGAAATATAAACGGGGGCAGGAGCCCCCCGTTTATGAAAGTGTTTTATTTGAGCAGCATCAATTTTTTTACAGTACTTGCTCCATTTTGAGTAAGAGAATAAAAATATACTCCGCTTGAAATCCCTGATGCATTAAACCGGATTGTATATGTGCCAGGCTTCATTATCTCATTTACTAAAACTGAAACTTCCCGACCCAGTACATCATAAACTTTTAATTGCGTAAATCCGATTTCGGCAAGACTAAAACTTATATTTGTCGATGGATTGAAAGGATTAGGATAGTTCTGCTCCAGAGAAAATTTAGAAGGAACATCGGTATCAGGGACTAATTGAGTGGATATAAATATTGTTGGGTCCGGAATTCCATCTGAATCTTTATCTGGTCTGAATGCAGCCAGATTCAAAAGACTATCAGGGCCGGCATTACCATCGACATCAGGATTATCCGGAGCAGAATCACCGCCTCCATAGTTTAATCCTCCTGCGATCAGGGAAACAATCTGCAAGGTAACATCTGCCGGTACAAGTCCTGCGCCGAGACCATAAAGATCATCCCATGCAATTGCAATTTCCACATCATTTCCATCACTGCCGCGCACTCCGAAAATTTTATCAGTCAGTTCATAACTGTTATTTGAATCTGCTCTGAAAAATGAAGGATTGCTTAAATAATAATCAGCAAAAAAATAGTCGATCTTATTTTCCTGACTAAACATAAAATTCTTTGCATATTCACCGATATATCCATTTTGGGAGTTGAAGTCAGTAACCCCGCCTTCAATTCCTGCATCGAGATATATCATCATAGTGTTATAGTCGTCGTTAAGAATGTATCTAATGCCGATGTAAAGTGAATCTGAATCCCAGGTTGAGAAAATATCATAGAGCTCATTATCTGGCGGAACTCCTGGATTCCATTTGCTGTCATTGGTACTATCTGCAAAAATCAGCCATTCCGCACGCCAATCATCTATTCCGGTGGTGATTATACCATCCAAAACCGGTTTCCCATAAGTTGCAATAAGGGTATCGAGATTTTCAACGACTCTGATAAAAAATTCTGTCGAATCTGCTCCGCCCTTTCCATCATTTACTGAAAGTATTATTTCATAATATCCGGTATCGGATATGGCAGGTGTGCCGCTAATAATGCCGCTTTCTTCACCAACCTTCAGCCAGGCAGGAGAAGTGATAAACTGGTAGGAAAGTATATCAGAATCGGGGTCATTTGATATGGTTTGATACTGATATCTGTTCGTAGCTTTTATTGTTGTATCTGGTATATTATTTAGAAAGGGTGCAAAGTTAAGATCAACAAAAACCCTAAACGTGTCAGAAACGGAAGCACCTTTATTATCGGAGATATTTATTATAACATGTGAATCGCCTGTATCGGCATATGCAGGTGTGCCAGTAAGATAGCCTGAAGAATTAACAGAAAGCCATTGTGGATTCCCGGAAAGATTAAAGTTCAGTTGATCCCCGTTCACATCATTGTATATCATTTTATAGTTAAAGTATGAATTCGTATATCCCTGCTGATCGGGAATTTTATTCAAAACCGGCGGATTATTTAGCATAAGTGTGGTATCCGGAACATAAATAGCGTAGCCTCTTGGAGGAGCATATAATTCAACCCTGCCGTCAGAAGCGGAAATTTTGTCAATAGCAACACCGGTGTAATCCCGAAAAACCTGGTTTGGATAATCACTATTGACCCAGACACCTCGCCATTCAGCTGGACTATCATTAATAACTAAATATACTGCAGGGTGACCGCTTCCGCCATCTCTTCTGGCAACATAAATATCCTTGGAGAGATCACTCTGTGATCCGGAACCAACATACCACGGGTTCAAGCCCGATCTTTTTGTTGTGCCTCCGAATATATAATTTTGCCTGATCCATATAAGAGTATCTATTTTACCCGAAAATCCGTAATCAAAATAATCTTTGAAAAAAACAGCAGGGCGCCCCTCAGAGAAAATTGTATAAGCATATGCCATCTGCTTATCATTAATAATCGGACTATGCCCATTATCGATTTCCCCATCCCAGCCGATTCTGTCAAAGTCATGGTTTTCAACAAAAGTAGAGATATCAAATCCGCCGAGTCCAGAATTCACAAGACCGGCACCATCCATCCAGTTCATGTCATAAGTCCCGCTTGTGTTGTCGCACATTTCTTTTAAAGAATAACGAAGAGGAAAATCGAACATTGCGATATCTGCCCCGTTTGCATTTACAGTATTAAGCCAATCGGAGATTTCCTGTGTGCTGCCCCATAATTCTGCAACAGCATAACCTCCGGAATTTACATTGTTTAACCAGTAAGCCATAAAAACAGGATCGATTGGCTTTACGGCATCAATACGGAAACCATCAAAACCAATAACATTTTTAAGATAATTACCCCAAATAACCAGACTGTCCCGCACAGACTGCTTGTTGTGATCCAGCCATTCCCCAAACCGGAATAAAGGATCGGTCTGGACAAAACGGGGATCGACCCAGCAGTTGACACTATTTGGATAAAAAGAAGCCGGAGATTTTTTGAATCGTCCGGAACCGGCTGGGTAATTAAAAATAAGATATGCAGAATCAGGAACGATCGGAGAACCATTATAGAGAGGAATGCACTCATAAGCAGCGCTTTGTTCTCCGCCCATCATATGGCGCATAACAGCGTCGGCATAAACTTCAACTCCCGCATTATGAAAAGTAGAAATCATATTTTCAAGTTCTGTTCGGCTACCGAAACGTGTTTCGCGTGAACCTTTTTGGAAAAACTCGCCAAAATCATAATGATCATATGGATCATATCCCATTGAAAATGAGCCGCCGGCACCCTTAACCGCAGATGGCACCCACACAGAACTAAATCCGGCAGATGCAATTCTTGGCGCTAAAGCCGCAAGAGAATCCCACCAGATCCCGTCAGGGGGCGAATTCCAGTAGAAAGCCTGCATAAACACATCAGACTTCGGATTACTCAGTTTTACAGTGTTACTTTGGGAATAATTTAACCCTGAAGCAGCAAATAATATAATAATAATGCAGAAAAACTTAAAATTTCGCATAAATTCCCAATATAATGTCAATAATTTTCAAAACAACAAGATAACCAAATTTGATTAGTGTCTCAAACAAAGGCGCATATCAGATTGACAAATGTATCTTTGATTGAAATGTTGATAAAAACAGGTTCATGGCAAATAATAATTAAAACCCGAAACTGAAAATGTGGCTCTGAAAATTTTGTAATTCAATAAAGATTCCGGGATATGCCATTTCAGCAGAATAGCGGTGGTAAACCTGTCCGTTCAGAAGATCAGTAAGATAAATTTTTTCAGGAAACCCGCCCACTTCACAACGAATCCTGCCCTGAGCAATACTATCTGAATAATTTACGACTACAAGTCTCCGCTCATTCTCATACTCCCAGCTCCAGGAGAGCAAATTACGATAGCTGTTATTTCCTTCCCATGCAGGGAAAGGTTCGTGAAGAGTCCATTTACCAATCTGGAAAATTTCAGATTTAATTATTGATAAAAGTTTTGTATAATGGTCATTAATACACTTGCTCGTCTGATATTTGGGCTCTGCACCCATCTGTACAGGAAGTTTAATACGCACCCCATCCATCTGCCCGTCATAAATAAATTTCATTCCCCGGATAGTACTTACTACAACCGATGCTGCACGCGCTTTGTTTTTCCCAAGAATTTCTGCAGACCGCTGCTCGTCATGGTTCTCAATAAAACGTAATGACTTTTCCTGATAAGAAGATTCTGCCCTGAGATGATCCCGGATACTTGCAACATTATTATCTTTAAGCCGGTCAGTAAGTTTTTTATCGTAAGTGTAATCAAAGCCAATAGTTTGTAGTTTGTATTCAAGATCCCAGTAAGCTTCTGCAATGAACAAAAAATCCGGATTTTTAACTTTTACTGTTTTAAGTGCATTTTCCCAAAATTCTTCCCCGGGAACGATAAACCCCCCGGAATCGAGTGCTGCACCCCATGTGTTATGAAAAACATTGTTCAATGCCAGCATAGCCATATCACATCTGACGCCATCACAAAGCTCAGTAAGAGAAAGTAAAGTATCAGTCATAAATGTACGGGCAGATTCGGAGTAATAATTAACCTGAATCGTGTCCTGCCAGGCTGGAAAAAAAGGATCGCGACCATGAGCAAAAACAATATTTTTATTGTTTTCCGGTCTGAAATAAGTGTGCGAATCTCTTTCCAGAAACTCTTCAGCAACCGAAAGAAAAATCTCGGGATTTGATTTTATCAATGAGGACTCTGCACTGAAATGATTCGGGACGAAATCCAAAATTAATTTCAGACCAAAGTTATTCAAACGGATTTTCAGTGCTTTGAGAAGACGGGAATTGCCAAAATCGGGGTTAATTTCATAGCGGTCTATTGCATAGGGGGAGCCTATGATATCATGTCTCTGCCAATCCTTAACTGCTTTAGAATATTCCTTTACAAGTCCTTCTTCAAAACAATACTTATCAATAACTGCTGGATTCGTTTTCCATAATCCCATTAGCCAGACATAATGAAAGCCCAAATCAGCCAGATTCTGCCAATATTCATCCGGTACATTATTCAGCAGAAAACGATCAACTCCTGAGTTTGGGAAGCGTTTTATCCAAACACGGGTATTTATCTCAAATATAAGAGGGTTTTGAGGCATTTTTCTTCCAATTGGAATAGATAATTTAATCAAAATAAATTATTTAATTTTGATTTAAATCATTAGGATACAACAAGTTTATTCCTCTCTTCGCTAAGCTGCCCCTGCAGCCTTAAAATTTCAATAAGCTTAATCTCATCGGTCTCAATCTCAGCTTCTTTTGCAAGCCTGGCCATCTCTTCATCAATCTTATTAATATGAATTTTGTTTATCAGATCTATCGCTTCTCTTTTCATGATCTCCTCATAACTCTCTTCGGAAGCAGAAGCGCCCCATTTTTCGAGACTTATAGTTTCGATTTTCAGCATCAACTTTAATGCGTATTCTTTTAATTTTGGATCAGTAACCCTATCGAGAATTTTCTCAAGATCAAAAATGTCCTCAAGGTAACTTTCATAAATAATATTTGCCAATATGGAAAGGGAAGGACTTTTAAAATCTTCAGGATGAAAAACATCGAAAATCTTTCCAGAAACATCGATGTTGCCTCTGAGTAAATGATAAATAAGCTCTTTTTCAAAAAGAGAGATTCTGATTAGATTTTCACCCTTATTATCTGTTGGTGTTTTTTGGGGCACTTCCAGGGGCGTTTGTGGTTGGAATTTTTGAATATCAGAACTCAGTACAGATTTGAGCTCCTTCTCCAAAAGATTTTCTCTGAGATTGAACCTTTTTGAAATTATTCCAAGAAACATTGTCCGTTTGAGTTCGTCCGGGATAAATGAAATATTTCTGACAATTTCCCTTATGGATTCAGCCGAGCTGGCAGGGCTATCCAGCGAACCATTCTGTTTGAAATAATCAGCCTGAAATTCGATAAAATTTTGAGCTTTTGAGGATGCTTCAATGAATTCTTCTTTTCCGAGTTTTTTTATATAAGTATCAGGATCCTCTCCATCGGGAAGCGTAAAAATCTTAACTTCACAATCATTTTTCAGAAATATTTCGATACTCCGCATTGCCGCCCGCTGCCCGGCTCCATCAGCATCATAGACGACAGTAACATTTTTAGTGAATCGGGTCAGGAGTTTTACCTGCTCATCAGTCAGCGCAGTTCCGCTGGATGCAACAACATTTTTAATTTCCGCCTGGTACAGAGATATAAAATCCATGTATCCTTCAACGAGAAAGGCGAAATTTTTTATTCGGATTTCATCTTTGGCCTGGTATAATCCATATAGCACACGGCTTTTGTTGTAAATTTGAGAATTGGGTGAATTCAGATATTTTGCAGTAGTATCGCTTTTTTCAAGAACTCTGCCGCCAAACCCGATCACACGACCATTTGTCGAGAAAATAGGAAAAATTATCCTGCCGCGGAATTTATCGTAATATCCGCCACTCTCCTTTTTATCAAGCAATCCAAGATGTTTCGCTTTTTCAAGATCGATAGAATTGCGTTCGGCATATTTCAGAAAATTATCATATCCGTGAGGAGCAAACCCAATTCCGAGTGAGCGAATAGTCCGCTCCTTTAATTTCCGGTTTTTAAGATATTCAAGGGCACCCTTGCCTTCAGTTTCTTTCAGCAGTTTTTCAGAAAAAAACAAAGCGGCGAGCCGGTTAATCTGATATAGTTCCTCATTCTCATCTCTGACCGATGCATCGGAACTCCGGCTGTCATCAATTTTAATGCCGGTATAAGCTGCGACCTCCTGAAGAGCCTCAAAAAAAGTGATATTTTTATAATCCATTAGAAATGTAAAAACATTTCCACCTTTAGAACATCCAAAACAGTGAAAAATCTGTTTTTGCGGGCTGACATTAAATGACGGTGTTTTTTCCTTATGAAAAGGGCAATTTGTCACATAATTACGCCCTGATTTCCTAAGAGGGAGGTATCCTCCGATAATCTCTGTTATGTCAACAGAGTTTTTTATTTCTTCAATTTTTTCTTCTGAGAGACGTCCGGACATGCAAGCAAATTAAAATTTAAAAGTCGAATGATAAAGATATAAAACCCGGGCATATTGCAATCAAATGTTATTAATATTTATTCGAGGGGGTTAATTAAGGTTCAGTATTAACCGGCTTAATTGATTTATTAAAAGTAACTGTGAATGTGCTTCCTTTTCCGTGAGCAGAATCGACGGAGATTTCTGCTTGTAAAAGCCGGCAGAGTTCAGAAGTCAGACTCAAACCCAGTCCGTTCCCTTCATAGGATCTGGTGTAGCCGCGCTCTTCCTGCATAAAGGGGGTAAACAGGCTTTTTTGAAATGCTTCATCAATTCCTCTTCCAGTGTCACTGACTCTAAGATATACATGATTCTGTGATACACCCAGTGTTATTTCAACCCGACCTTCGTCCGTGAATTTCACGGCATTGTCAATCAGATGTAAAAATATTTGGTTAAGAAATTCTTTATCAGCAGCAATTAAACTCACGGGTTCAGAAGATTGAAATATCAGTTCAATCCCTTTTTGTTTGGCCTCTTCAGAAATTTCCTTAATTATAGGCAAAACAACATCCTTCTCGAGGTCAACCATTTCAATTCGTGGATTTATGAATCCTGCTTTAGCATCTGAATAGTATAATATGGATTCGATTGTTCTGATCAGCCTCATAGATGCTTTTTCAACAGACTGGATCGCTGTCATTGCAAATTCGTCTTCCTTTAGTCCAATTTCTTCTTTTATAAATTGATTGGCAGAAAGAATCACATTTAATGGGGTTCGTATCTCATGAGAAATTTGTGTCAAAAAATCCGATTTAAGCCGGCTGAGTTTTTCCGCCTCTTCGCGAGCAGAAATAAGCTCGCGTTCTATCATTTTTCTGTGTGTCAGTTCATCAACAATTTCTTTGGTTTTAATATTGACCTGATATTTGAGAGAGCGGTTCCAAATCGTAACGGCCGTAATGGATAGCACAAGAAATGAAATTACGATAACCAGGATATATAAATATATTCTGTAATCATCAGATGTTTTTCCGGCAATGAACCATTTATTATAAATTCTGTCGAATGCGCCATTTTTTTTAAGCATTAAAAGTGATTGGTTAATTTGATTAATAAAAACACTATCACCCTTTAATACAGCAAATCCGTATTCACGAGGGGAAATTATTATTGATTGAGAGGTAATATTCTCCAGCCCGAATCTCTTTAAATTTGCGATTCCGGAATAGTAGTTAACAATTGCTGCCGAGTATTCGCCTGAACTTAGAATTTCCAATGCCCTGGATTCAGTTGGAACCTCAATTAGCTCAATATTTGAAAGATTATTGCGAAGATAATCGGAAATATAACCGCCTTTCTCAACCAGAACTTTTTTATCAAATAGGTGTTTGAGGTCTCTAACCGAAGGGTCAGCTTTTCGTATAAATATATCATCGTAAGTCAGTAAAAGAGGATTTGAGAAATCAAGAAAGCTTTTACGTGAATTTGAAAAATATAGTGAGGTTAAATTAAATCGTTTATTGTTTCTGAGGGAGTTTATTACATTGTTCCAAGGTTCGAGAGAAATATGGACTTTGAATTTATTCAAATCTGCAATCTCGTTAAGGAGGTCAATTGTAAAACCTCTTGGGACACAATCCCGGTCGAGATATTCAAAGGGAAAAAAGTCAATATTGCCGCCATATGTTATGGTGCCGGAATTTTCCCGGGATGTTTGGGCAAAAGAAATGTTGTTTAATCCCTGAATTAAACAAATTAACGTAATGCTAAAACCAATAAACCGGCCAATTCTAAATGAAGTAGAAAAAGAAAATATCATAAATCTCAAATCGTCTTTTCCATAAAAATTAAATTAAAGGTTGTGCCATTACTCTAAAGCCTGTAAAATTCAAAGAAACTTTATCACGGATAAATGTCACCTAGACCCAAACTGATTTCGAAAACTTTGACTCCATGCTTTTTATTACCTGCGTCAGCAGCTCCCCTGGAGTTTTATTCGAATAAATAAGAACCTCGGGAGGCTCATACTCAACTGTAATAATGCATTTATAAAACCTGACCCCGCACTTGTTTGCAGTGATTATATATTCGGGTGGAAATTTGAAAGGGGCTCTCCCCTCCCCATAACGCCACTCAATTTTCATCAATATTTCAACAAGAAAAGAGTTGATTTGATTCTGTGTCTCTGCCCATTCAGAACCGTGCTTACTTAATTTCTCCAAAGAATTTTTTCATTCTATGATGTTATTATTTTTATCCACAATAACAGAGCCGTTTTTAATATATTCCACAGGAGGGTTTGAAGGCTCAATCGTAAACTCTGTATAAATTTGCAGCCTGTAATCAAAATTGATCTGAAATAGTAAGTTATCGTTAATATTGCTGATAGTATATGAAACAAGCTGAAAACTCACATAAGTTAAATGACCACTGCCGCTTATCTTTTCTCCAAGCGTGCCCTCCAACTCAAGTTTGCGTCTGACTATCTCATTAACAGTATTTTTATTCAATATAGGATATCTCTAAAAATAATCTTTCCCGGGCGCCGGATATCTGTTTTTCCTGATGATAAATAGTAGCCAAAATACACCCTGTCCGACAACTGCAAACACCAGTCTTTTTATCCAGAGGAACCAATTATCCGGATCTATCAAAATTTGTATTCCGAAGTAAAAAAATAAAACAACACTAATAATTAACAAAATCATATTTGCGTAGTAAAGGAATGGTTTCATGTTCCTATCTGATTTTCGGGTTAAATGATTCAGGTATTATGAGCATAATCTCGTTTATGCTCTCAATATGGAAGAATCTTTCGGAACCCATGACATCGGTGTGGGAAAAAGTGAATTTTTTATAGCTTATTGTCAGGGCATCGGAAGTTTTTTCGTACCCGATATCCGGACACTGTTTATAAATTACAATTCCCGGGATCCCCGCAATACGGTCACCTGTCTCACTTGCTAGCAATTCGGGTTTCGAGGGCTTATATTCAAACGGATTTTCACCGAGAACAATGTTTCCTTCCAGCCATGTACCGTGGTTTTCTATCGCCTGTGTCTGATAAACCTCAAGTCTTTGGAGAAGCTCATTAAGGTTCATCATCTCTGAGGCTGGAAGATCGGAGACTTCCGCATTTAGCTCCGGCATATAATCGGAAGTTTTATCTTCGGTCGTTTTAGTCTGATAATCACTGAAGTTTTCCGGTAAAACAATTTCTTCCTCAGCTTCTTTAGATAGAAACAACCAATTTCGAAGTCTGTTCTTGTATTTATCTGACAGGTAATTCACCCAGCTATTGGCGGCATTAAAAATTGAAGAAAAATTATTAACTGCTGAATCAAAAATTATTTCTCTCAAGTCTGGCTTTTCGATAGCATCGAAAAGCGAATTGGAAAATAAATTCAGGAGTTGATCTTCAACTGATGCATAATATGAGTCGGCATGATCTGTTCGGGTTTTAATCCATCTGCTTTTAATTGGACCCAAATCGGGTGTCAGTTTCAGTAAAAGCATTTTTCCGTCGTCGCACCTGAACCACTCGGTTTCGGGCGGAAGTTCCGTTCCCGGAAGAGCGATATTAATCACAGAATAATTTTTATATGTTTCAGTCGAGAGCACCACAATATTTTCGGGTAACAGGGGTTTTGATGCGGATATTTCCTCATTTAGGGTCTTCTCAAAAATCTCCCCGGCGGCATATTCAAAATCTGAAATAACGGAAGAGATTTTTTTATTGTTACTGTACGATCCGTAAGATGTAAATACAATCCCATATTCTGTAACAGTAAACAAAATTTTGCCATCAGCCGGGGATGAATTATTCTGAAGTTTATGAGACAAAGAAAAATTTTGCCTGGGAATAACTTCGAACTTTCTCAAAATCTTATTGTGGTCACTATAAAGCGAAATTGTCAAAATATGACGATCACTGTTTTTATTAAAAACAAAGTCGTCAGACTCCTGCCATTCAGCCACAACACATACAAATTTCCCATAATAAAGTTGAGACCAAAATTCAAATGCCCTTGCCGCAAGCGTGATCCATTGTCTTTCTCCGTCAGATATATCTAAAGGTTTTCCATTTTTATCAATCATTTTCTCTTTTCCATCTAATTCAATCAGGGCAATTCCATTCCGGAAGGGTTTAATTATAGAATCGAATATAGCCGGGATAGCAATTGAACCATCTTTTCTGATAAAACCCCATTTACCTCCTATCCAGACTGAGTGCTCATCTGCAGAAATCAAATCACATCCTTCACAAAATGCAGCTAAACCATTTTCAAAAGGGTAAACAGAATAAAAACGCGGCTTGATCACTATCTTTCCATTTAAATCGGCAAAACCGATTTTTCCGTCTGCAACTATCCGGAAAAGATCTTCAGAGGGGTAATCGGGTCCATTATCAAAAGCGAATACCTCAAAAAGTTCTTTGCCGGTTTTGTCAAACGCCACGAATTTTTTTCCATCAACCAGATTGATTGAGAAAGCGGAGGAATCTTTTCCTTCGGGTAAATAATAAAACGGCTTTATTGCCGTTGGAAACAACAACAATAAAATGGTTAAGCGAAAAAAATATAATTTTTGATATGAAAGAAATTCATTAATACACCGCTGTCTATTCTTCAAGGTACACATCACATGTATAACCAAGAAATTCAAATCGCATTTTTAAAGTAGCTTTGCAGTGGGGACAAACTAGGTCGATGATGGAATTATTGCTTGTGAATTTGTCGAAAACAAGCCGAATTGATTCGAAACAGAAGGGGCAGTCTTCCTGCTTAAGTCCAATGTGCTGAGGGATCAGTATGTTTTTATCAACCATTCTCCAGTTTACTTCGGGTGAGAGCAGGTTTGCGAGTTCCTGAATATCGGGGGTCCCCTGGAGCAAAATTTTTACTTTATTGTCCAAATCATTTTTATCCATCGTAAACCTCTATGGAAAACATGAGACAAAAGCAGGAATGGAATTATTTTAAATATAGGAAATTTTGACTAAAAACGATATCCACCGGCAAAAAAAGCCCCGCAAAAACGGGGCTCATAAATTTTTATCTTAGTCCGGAAGGACCGGTAAATATTTTTTTGCCAAGATCATTTTTGGAATAATCAAAGTATGAATCAGCGTTGTCCGTTGAATTGAGAACAAGAGTTCCGTTATGGTTGAAAGCGCGGATAATTGTATGTGTGCTGTCGCCGCTTTCAATTTTTACCGAATACACCTCAGGCAGCCTGTAATCATCAGGGATATCATCAATAAATGCAGAACTGTACAGGTTGTTTAACTGGCGTAAATAATTCTCGGTTTTTGCTGAATCAGCCGGCAGATTTCCAATCATCCATTTCCCGCCTTCTTTTGTTAAAACAAAAGAACTGTCTGCGGGATAACTGAAACTAAGTTTTCGGAATTTATCGGAAATAGACTGAATAAGTTTATTATCACGAAATGAATTTGCATCCTGATTAAAGGAAGCTTCAATAAAACCGTCAACTTCATAAACATCTATGTCCTTATTCAGTCTCACATATGTGGACATACTCCGCGGTTGCCTGAAAGCAAATTTCCCAATGATTATATCGAGACTGAGCTCGTCTTCCTCAAAAACTTTTACCCTTGTCCCCGATGAATCAACCTGAAACTCCTGCCATTTTTTTTGATCTCTTGCCGCTAGACTTTTAGGCTTGATAGAGATCAACTGACTGAAAATGTTTTTAATTTTCTGGTCAGGTACATTAGCTTTTTTCCCATCAGCAAGCCTTATCTGCCAGAAATTCTTTTCTTTTATCAGGCTGATTGGATTTGCCGGTGAACTTTTAGGATAAATTGTGATTTTGCTGACCAGAGTAGTATCAATTGAAACCAGATCCTCTCTGAAAGACCTGCTGTTTCCTTTCCCCTGGAGAAAATAGAAAAGAATAACAGATATAAGCAAAATGCCGAATAATAGACCGAGTTTTTTGTTATTGAGCTTTTTGAACATATTCTACCGTTGATAATTTATTTCTGAGTGTTTTTCTTAGATTGTAACGGAATATGCCGTAAATAATTATCAGAATAATTGGAAACAGGAAATTGAAATACTTAAGTATTGCCTTTGTTCCATCTTCGATTGAAGCATCAATAAGCCGTACTGAAACACCTTTTGTACGCAGGCTGATCAATCCGGTATCATCCGATAACCAATCAACAGAATTGATCATGAGATTGATGTTATCATCCTGAAGTTTCTGGGCGGCTTCACCTTCCCCGTTCACCACAAAATCTCCTGATCCAAAAACAACCATTTTAGTCGGAGTGTTTCCGATAAATTTACCATCAATTGCAACGGCAACCGGAATTCCACTTTCGTCAAAATCAGCCTCGCCCCACTGCTTTGAAACATCGAAAAAGACAGGGGCAGCCTGCTTACCGCTTTTTTCAGAGGTCTTTGCTAAGGTATAAACCATGAGCGAAGTATCCCTGGGCGTGATGTTTATTGCAGATGCGAAAGGCAGAAGCACGGCTTCGAGTCCTGCCGTAATGGGATGCTGTTCAAATTTCGTTATCACAGGAAGATACGGAAATTTGACGGGGGTATTCATAATAAAAAAGCCCTGCTGCTGCCGGACAGAAACTGAGGCACAGCTTGCATCGATGATAAAGGACTTATCAAGAGAGACACCGAAATTTTTTACCCAATCAAGAAAACCGTTATAAGATTCAGAGCCCTGAGCATTGCTGAGATCACCCTTGACGCTGTTGAGTGAAAGAGCAATCCTCCCTCCCCGGGCGAGATAATTATCCAGTTTCGAGGTCTCATCTGCCGACAATGAATCTTTCGGGCTTAAAATAAGAATTGTATTTATATCTGAAGGAATATCAGTCGTGTCTGATAATTCCACATCAGTAATTTCGTAGAGTACAGAGAGTTGTTGAGCAAGTTGCGGAATCTGTGACAAGCCGGCTTCGCCATTGCCTGTTAGTATGCCCACCTTTGGTTTGTTGTCAACCGAAAGCTTCTTTATAGCAGAAGACAACCCGAATTCCATAGCGGCGCCCGGTTCAATAAATGGCAGAACCTCCTGCTTGTCTCCAAGTCTTACAATAGCCCCAAGATAAGCTTTTTGCTGCTTCAACTGGTCTTTTTCCCGAACATTGATCATAATTGGTCTGATGCCGGCTTGTTGAGCTTCTATTTCGGTCTGTTCATCAACAGCGGGGTCAATAAATTCGTAAACAACCTGACCATCGGCAGCATTCGAGTACTCTACAAGCAAATCCTTAAAATCTGTTCTGACTTTTTCAATATCGGGCGGCAGGTTTTCAGTGAAATATGCCGAAACAGTAACAGGATTGTTAAGGTTTTCAAGTATGTTTTCCGTTGCGTCGCTCAGACTATAACGTTTATCCTCAGTGAAATCGAGCCTGAAGAAAAATTCGCTCGCAATAATGTTTATCAATACGATTATACCAAATACAAGTAAAACCGATGTTTGAACTTTTTTCCTTGTTAACATGAATTACTCTACAATATTTCTTTTAGATAATGCGGATTCAGCTAAAAACAACCCAAAGAATGTTACCGAAAAGAAGTATAACAGACTCTTTGTATCGATAACGCCCCGGGAAATGGATTCAAAATGAGTTGAAAGGCTCAAATAATTGAATAATTGTCCGGTAAATCCGGTGAAATTATTTGCAAGCACATCAAAAATTATCAGAAAGAATACTCCAACAAACAGAGATGTAAGGAAAGCAACTATCTGATTGTTTGTGATGCTGCTGGCAAAAAGTCCTATTCCTATATATGCCATACTCATGAGCAGTGTGCCAAGATAGCCCGACCAAACGGCGCCATGATCTACAGGTCCTATTGCCCAGATAGTAAGATAATAAGGGATAGTCAGACCAAGGGCAATAGCTATAAGTATAAGGCATGCCAGAAATTTTCCCCAGATGACCTGCCAGTCTGAAACGGCTTTGGTCAACAGCAGTTCAATTGTGCCGCTTTTCTTTTCTTCAGCGATCATTTTCATTGTCAGAGCGGGGATGAAAAAAAACAGCGTCCAGTATGCAATGCCAAAAAATGGCTGCAAAGATGCCTGACCGGTAAAAAACACATCCGATCCGTAGAGCCATGTGAAAAATCCGCTAATCCCGAGAAAAACAACTATCAGGATGTAGGCAATAAGCGAATCGAAGAATACTTTAAGTTCTCGTTTTGAAATTATCCAGATTGCTTTCATATTATTATGTGGTTAAATCTCTGAAAATATCTTCAAGTTTTGTTTCAATAGGCGTCATTTCCATAAGTACCCAGTTTTTCTGGACACACATTTGAAAAATATGCCTTCTCGAAGATTCGTTTAATTTACTGTTAATTAAAAAAGATCCGTTGGAATCTGATATTGGATCAACGGCAGCTATTGTAGGTAAAGAGACAAGTGCTGATATCACTTCATCTCTGACCGGAGCCTCTCCAATGTTAACTTTTAATACTTCCTGACCCTGGGACTGTTTTCTAAGCATACCAGAAGTGCCGTCGGCAACAATTTGACCTTGATTGATAATCAGAATTCTGTCGCAGGTTGCCTCAACTTCAGGCAATATGTGCGTACTTAGGATAACAGTTTTCTCCTTGCCAAGTTCTTTAATCAGTTTTCTGATTTCAACAATCTGATTGGGATCGAGCCCGGTAGTTGGTTCGTCCAAAATGAGGATTTCCGGGTCATGAATCATTGCCTGTGCAAGTCCAACGCGCTGTTTGTAACCTTTTGAGAGTTCTCCTATCTTTTTGTGCTTTTCAGCAGCCAGTCCGGTCATGTGAACCATATCGGCAATTCGTGAATTTATTTTATTTCTCGGAAATCCCTGAAGATCAGCAACAAATTCAAGATATTCAAGAACAGGCATTTCGTAGTAAAGGGGATTACTTTCAGGGAGGTAGCCAATTTTCTTCTTGATCTGCTCACTATCCTCAAGAATTGAAAGACCGCCAACTTTTACGTCTCCCTCTGTGGGCGCCATATAACAGGTAATAATTTTCATCGTAGTGGTTTTGCCGGCACCGTTGGGACCAAGAAAACCTACTACTTCGCCTGTTTTTACCTCAAATGAGATATTATCAACTGCCCTCTGCGGGCCATATTTTTTGGTGAGATTTTCAACAATTATACCCATAACACTCTATGTAGGTTATTCAAAACTTTTCAATGCGTTTTTACAAAATAATTTTAAGCAGGTTCCGAAAAAATAAAATTATTCGATCTCGCTGATTATATTTTAAGAATCTGCAAATAAAAATCTTATTTTATCCCGGAATTTGGTTCAAGGCGGATTATCTCTGTCTCCCGATTGATTATTCATCGTTGGGCACTTCAAAAACTTAGCAGTGCCAAGGAAATTAATATTTGTTTGTTGGTTATCGAGTGGAAAAGAATTGAAAGAATTGTTAAAATTCTCTCACGGCAAACAGCTAATTCAAAGCTTCAAAAAACCGAAATTATTTTTGAGGATATAAAATCTTTGTTCCGGAGGGCCCTGATATTATGAGCTTTTTTGCCATCCCGATAAATAATCCGGTCTCGACTATCCCCGGTTTCGATCGGAGTGCACCTTCAAGCCGCGCAGGATCTTTGATTTCACCAAAATTTGCATCAATTATATAATTGCCTTCATCTGTGGAAAACGGATTTCCCCGGTCATCGCATCTTAAAACACCTTTTCCGCCAAGTTTATCGATAAAATCAAGAACCAGCGGGTAAGCAAGACGAATAACTTCGAGAGGAACAGGCCACTTTTCGCCCAATGTTTTGGAATATTTCGATTCATCGGCGATTATTATAAAATTTTTGGCGGCACCAGCCACGATTTTTTCATAGAGAAGCGCTCCGCCCCCACCTTTAATCAGATTAAGGGCATGATCAGATTCGTCAGCGCCATCAATTGCGAGATCGATCGAACTGACAGAAAGGAAATCTGTGAGAGGGATACCGGCTTTTTCAGCAATTTCTTTTGTCCCCGAAGACGTTGGAATACCTTTAATGCCAGAAATTTCACCCGATGAAAGTCTTTTCCCAAGTCCCTCGATAAGGTATTTTGTCGTGCTTCCGGTACCTAAACCCAATACCATGCCTGACTTAACAAATTCCAGTGCAGTCAGTGCAGCTTCTTTTTTATATTTATCAGCACTCATATTAGCGTATCATCCATGAAAGTCCGACATATCCGGAACTCGAAGTATAGCCGACCCCATCCCTGCTGCTGCTTCCGGTGCCTATTCTTGCAAGAAGAGCGAGTCCGGGGAATATCTGGTACTGACCTTCAGCAAAAAGTTCGGTCAGAACATATTCGTTTTCAAAGATATAACCCAGTTTTCCTCCGACGACTGCCTTATACACATCTTCTTTTCTGAAATGAAAATTGGCAAAAACACTGTGCGATTCAAAGCCGATAGGTGAATAATAATATGCCGATGAAAATCTGAAATTACTATAAAAGTATTCATATCCGGTTTCGATATCCTCAAGGAATTCCCTGCTGATTCTTACAACCAGAGTGTTTCCTGCATTTTCGGTCAGGTCTGAGCCATCTATCTGAGGAATTGAAAGATATTGGAATAGACCATCGAATTTTATACCATAAGGGTGTCTGTATATACCGGCGAGTTTATACATTGTTGAATTCTTTCTGACCCCCTCAATAGTTATCAGATATGGTGAATACAACATAAGTCCGGCATCTGTATTAAGATAATTACCCTGAATCGACCATAATTCATCTTTTGCAACACGCAGGAAAACATCTGTTTCCCTTTGCTTTGCCGAATTCAGGGATGTAATGCTTCCCATACTGAATCCCCCGGAAACCATCGGAGAGAATTTAACAAATAAATGCCATTTAAAAGTTGTGAAATCTTTAATCGCAATAGTGCCTTTTGTTCTGTTTCTGTAAAGAGACACAGCGAAAGTCAGGAAGTCATTAATTCCAAGTTCAACGATGCCGCCAAAATTTCTGAGAGAGAAGCCGGCGTTATCTGAGAAGAAAGAATATACTGGCGCGAATCTTACACTTGTGGGGAAGCGCTGTATAATCGCATCCAACCCTCTTGCCGGAACCCATGAACGCCGCTGTTTTAGTATGGCAAACTGTGCGGAATCCGGCTGGAATGAAGCAGCTGTATCGTATTGTGCCTCAGCCTGTTCCCACATCTCGGCTTTCGAATAAGCGTCGCCGAGATAAACCCTGTCCATAAAATTATTAGGATTAAGCTCAACAAGTTTTCTGAAATCATTTATTGCGTTCTCATCGTCTTCCATCTCAAAAAAGAGCTGACCTCTTTGAATAAGTACAGTCTCATCCATACTTTGTGCAAGCAGAGAATTATAAATTTCAAGCGCCTTGGGATAGTTTTTTGCTCTGAACTGAATATCACCATATTCCTTTTTAATGAGTTTATTCGGTTCCGCCTCATCAAGATATTTCTCATAAAAAGGCAATGCTTTATCGTATTTCCCCTCGTTAACTAAATTTCGTCCCTCTTCAAGAATCCCAAATAAACGCTCTTCTTCAAATCGAAGTTTGTGAAATTCAAGATTCGATTCTAATTTAATTATTTCCGGGTTCATCGGGTCAACTTTTCTTGCTTCGGCGATGTATCGTTCTGCATCGTCAAAATTATTCTCATTTGTTTCAAGCGAAGCAAGAGTTAATAAGACCGATAAATCCCGGGGTCTTTTTTGGTAAGCCTGCAGAATAAAGCCCCTCGCTTTCTCCAGATTGGAATTTGTCCAGACAGACAACTGACCCCGGAATAAAAGAAAATCAACATTTTCCGGCTCGGCTGCAAGAGCTTTATCCATATAGCCAACAGCAAGATCGAAATCTTTGAACCATGCAAGGAGTCGTGAGTACATATACAGCAGTCTCGTATCAGATTCATCCGGACGGTTTTCAAAATAGGCATCAAAAAGACCGATTGCCTCGTCATATTGCTCAAGATTCTCATAATTCTTTGCAATCATGAGTAATGCATCTTTATCAAAGGGGTCGTTAGAAAGTTTTAGCTCAGCATCAGCGATGCGGTCGTTATAAGCTTTTTCCCTGATTTGAGTAACAGCGCTCCAAAGGTCAATAAATCTTTGAGAATCACTAAAGTCGGGTTTTAGTTTTAATAATTCAGTATATGCTTCCTCAAAGCGATTGACCTTAACGAGTTCCTCAACGAGTAAAAATCTTGTCTCACTTTCGTTGGGCCTCGATTTCAGAATGCGGTAATATCTGTCGATTGCATATTCCTGCGGCACCGGAGTTCTTCCTCTGTCATCTGCATCAATCTGATGATATAGGTAGGCATTTTTCTGTGCCAGATCAAGTCCTTCTTCAGCCTCCTTAAAAAATGGTTTTATTTTCAGGGAATTTTCAAAAGATGGAACAGCTTCTTTATGCTTCCCCTGCCAAACCTGCATGTATCCAAGGCGGCTCCACAAGCGCCAATCCGAAGGGTAACGTTCAACATATATTTTAAGCCAGTCCTCTGCCTTTTTAAGTTTTTTAAGTTCAACGAGGACATTTGTAAACCTTATTATCTCATCAGGCGATGCATTGGGGTCCCTTACCAGGTATTCGTCATACCACTGCTCTGAAAGCGCCCATTTTTCCATCCAGCGGTAACTGTTTGCAATTCCCAGATAATTCGCAGGGTTCTTTGAGTCAATGGCAATTTCCCTTTTGTGCCCCTCAATTTTCTTTTCCAGGATAGCATACCAGGTGTTGATTATCCTCTCCAACTCTGTACGGAAAACTGCATCGTCTTCTTTAAGTGCAATTGCCCTGCGCATATTCAGTCTGGCACTTTCGAATTCTTTACGCTTTTCCTGACAGAGGGCAACGAGGTGATACCCTTCCGGATCCTGCGGCTTTTGGGCAATATATTTATTTAAAAGGGTGATGGCTTCACCGTAACGACCAGTTTTCATGTTTTCGATTGCACGTGCTCTTAACTCGGAAGTACCCACTTGCTGTGCAACAAGAAAACTGTTCGCTATGAATAGAATTGCAACAAAATATTTTTTCATAATTTGATGTTGTTAGAATAAAAAATATTATTTTATAAACGTATTCTGATAGAATTTATTCCCGTGAAAGATAAAAAATAATCAGGGTGCAGGATTGTGCAGAAATTTATCAATAAATCCGGTGTTATCGAGAAAAATTTCATATCGGCATTGAGAAATTTACGAAAAAGTTTTGCCAATTTTGGTTTATATTTTATATTAAAATAATACTTTTAGATACTTTTAGACGAGTTTATTACTTATCAATTTCTGGAGGAAAAATGAAAAAAATGCTGAAAACAGCGTCCTTTCTGACTCTTTGTTTAGGGATATTGTTATCCGGTATTATCAATGCACAGGATAAAAAATTTGGCTATATCGGAACAGAAAAATGCGGTATGTGCCATAAGAAGGAAAAAGAAGGCGAACAACTTAAGGTATGGCAGAACAGTAAACATGCCAATGCATATAAAACACTCCAAACAGCTGAAGCCGATGAAATAGCAAAGCAGAAAGGTTTTGCAACAAAAGCGGCTGAGACAGCGGAATGTCTTAAATGTCATGCCAGTGGTTATAATGTAGATGCATCGCTTCTGGATAAAAAATTTGCAGTGGCTGATGGTGTTCAGTGCGAAACTTGTCATGGACCCGGTTCGGAATACAAATCACTGAAAATAATGAAAGACCGCAAACTGGCAGTTGAAAACGGTTTGGTTGTATGGGAAGATGAAGCCGGCATTGAAAAGGGTTGCGTGACATGCCATAATGAAGAGAGTCCTACTTATAAGGCTTTTAACTTTAAAGAAAGGTTTGAAGAAATCAAACACTATATCCCGAAATCATAATTCAACTGATCTGGTCTGAAAATGAAAAAAATATTTTTAATATTGATTATAATGCCTTGTATGATAATCGCCCAGAATATATCCGGGCGATTTTCATCAAGTCTATACTCATTCGAAAGAGCTGATGCTGCTGGAGAAATGACCAATAATATCCGTTCGTTCCAGACGTTGCAACTCAGTCTTTCAAAATCGAATTTTGCCCTCAGGACAAGAATGAACCTGGAAGCCAATCTCACAAATAAGTTGAAAGATGATCCCAGGCTGCGGTTTTATAATTTATATCTCGAAGGCAGGGATCTTTTCGGACTTGCTACTCTTAAAATAGGAAGAATCCCGGTTTTCAGCAGTGCTGCTGGCGGTGTTTACGATGGAGCCGATCTGAAATTGAAATATGCAGACTTCAGAGTTAATGCGTTTTATGGCGGTATTGTGCCGGCTTATCAGAAACTCGAAATCAACAGCGACTTTGCCAATAACTATTTTATGTCCGGCGAAGTCAAATACGTTGGACTCGAGAATTTTACTTTCTCAGCCGGATATGCTGATAAGAATGTAAAACCAGAAAGTTATCTTACTACCAGGCTTGATGAAAATTATGATCCTGTCACTGTTCTTATCCAAAAAGCAAGCTCTCAGTATAAGTACCTTACCGGCGGTATCGCTTACGTTAAAGACGGCTTCGCCGATATTTATACGAATTATGAATTTGATCTGAATTTTGTCACCACTTCGAAATTTGAAGTCGCAGGCAGATATTCGCAGATAGAAAATCTTGGAATAGATATTTATTACGGTTATCGCGAACCCAGGGTGAGATACAACTCAATTTTCAGTGTGTTCGATTTTGGCAACACCAGTGAAATCGAAGTCGGCGCTGATTATCAGGTTGTTCCGGGAATTACAGTGATCGGTAAATACGGATCTGTTCAGTATAAAGATGATAATTCAGGGAGAATAACAGCCGGGCTTAGTACAGAGTATGGAACATTTAATTACAGGAAAACTCTGGGTTATTCCGGCGAACTGGATGCTGTTTCAGTTGGAACGGCAAGATCATTTATGGACGGTTTTATTACTCCATCATTAGCAGTCTCATATACAACATATAAACTCTCGGCAGATTCTGAGGAGAACTCACTTGTGTCTTTGCTGGGGGGAGTAAATGTTCGCCCATGGAGATTCTTATCTTTTGATCTTCAGGGACAGTATATAAGTAATAAGATTTATAAGAATGATTTTAGGGTATTTTTCAAACTGAATCATTGGTTCAGTACAAATTTGGGTTTATTATAGTATGAAAAGCGCGTTGATATACCTTGCTTCTCTATTACTTTTCGTAATTGTACTCGGCGCAGAAAGCGAAGATGATACAAAAACTAATAAAGAGATAATAAAGTTTTCACATTCTGTTCACGCTGAACTTGCAACCTGTTCTGGTTGCCATACGAATGTACCGGAAAGTGCGTCACTAAATGATAAACTGTTACCGGAAAAAGCTGCTTGTGCAGAATGCCATGATGTAGAAGATGACGAAAATTGTACAATGTGTCATTATGAAGATAATTTCGCGGCACTTGTGGAACCATCGTCCGAATTAATTTTCAGCCATAAACGTCATTACAATGCGGAAGATAAAAACTGTGAACAATGCCATATAGGAATGACTCAGGCTGAGTATGGATTTGAACTTATAAATGGAAACCCATCTATGGGGACATGCAGCGGGTGTCACACTGAAGATGGACCTGCGGTTTCAACAACAGTTTGTGAATCTTGTCATATTTCCACATTAGATCTGACTCCTGAAAATCACAAGACAGTTTCATTTATGAAGCAGCACAAATTTATGAGTGCATCTGAATCAGCCGAATGTGCAATGTGCCACAATTCGGATTTCTGCGAATCTTGCCATGTGGGGACTACAGCAATGACAGAAGGAAATGTAAAAGATGATTTTTACGCTCCCTATTCCCCGCATACTTATGTAGATGGAACAAAACAACAGCAGATAACCCGCGTTCACGATCTTAATTTCAGATTTACACACGGCATTGATGCAAAAGGCAAGACCAATGAATGTGCTACGTGCCATCAGGAAGAATCTTTCTGTGTTCCCTGCCATAGTGGTGCTGCTGAAGATTATGCGACCGAAGGATTTATGCCTACTTCTCACCGGGTTTCCGATTTTATTATGCTCGGAGTCGGCTCCGGCGGAGGTCAGCATGCTAAATTTGCCCGCCGGGATATTGAAAACTGCGCGGCATGTCATGATATAAATGGTGCTGATCCAAGTTGTATTCTTTGTCATTCCGATCCCGATGGTATTAAGGGTACTAACCCCAAAACCCATAAAATAAATTTTATGAAGGATATCGATGGCGACTGGCATAACGATGAAGGGTCGGTTTGTTTCACTTGTCACCAGGACGCTAATGCAAGACCTGAGGGTCAGAGTGGATTGTTGTTCTGTGGTTATTGTCATGGACAGAATTAATAAGGGTGCAATATGAAATTGATAAATAAATTTATTCTGGTCATTATTACTTCTGTAGCGTTTTTTGCATGCAGTGAAATCGCAGATGATATCTCGACTCCACAGGAGAAAGTTAATATTCACCCTGAAGGTTTTGCAGTTGCCGGATCTGCGGGTTTTCATTCTGTATATCTGAAGGTTACTAAATGGGACCTGGCTAAATGTCAGAGCTGTCACGGATCGAATTATGCCGGTGGAACCACAGGGGCATCATGTGTTGGCTGCCATACCGGACCTTCCGGACCAGAGGCATGTAATACATGTCATGGCATTTTTGCCAATCCTGAAAGGACAGCACCTCCCACAGATCTTGACGGTAACATTGCTTCAACTTCACCTGGAGTAGGAGCTCATTCAAAACATATCTATGATAACGATTTAGGTCCTGCAATGGGATGCTATACTTGTCATCCGGCTACTACACCAACATCAGGAAGCTATGTCGCAGCGCATATTGATGACGGAGTTGCCGAAGTGCAGTTTAATCTTTTCTCACAACCGGGAGTTTCGCCGGATTCGAACTTCAGTGCTCTTTATGGATTTGCTGATAACAAATGTTCTAATGTTTATTGTCATGGTGCATTTGAGTTCTATAAAGACTCTGCCGCCACGGCGAATAAGTGGGTTTATACCTCAGCAAAAATGTCCGGGAATTTTGTTGAACCGCTCTGGACAGCAGCAAGTGGTAACACTGAAGCAGCCTGCGGAACATGTCATGGGCTTCCGCCCACTGGACATATGCCGTTCCCGCTGAATTCATGCGTCTCCTGTCATGCTTCGGTGATAAACGGTTCCGGAGAGGTTATCAATAAATTATTACATATTAATGGTGAGATTAATCTGAATTAATTTAATCAGATCACATTTCTACTGCCCGGAAATTGATGCTGTAAGCAGAAAATTATCCGGGCATTTTTATATTTGCCATATGAATAAAATTGCTCAGGAAGAAATACTCGATTCGCTAGGTGAAGGCGTTTTCACCGTTGATAAAAATTTCAAAATAACCTTTATTAATAAGGCAGCTGAAAGGGTTACCGGCTATTCACGCAGTGAAGTGGTTGGTAAATTCTGTAAAAACATTTTCAGATCAGAATTATGTTCTCTCGACTGCCCGATTGCCAGGGTTCTACAATCAAACAAAAACCTCTACGACCATGAATCGAAGATAGTCCGCAAAGATGGTGTAAAAACCCCCATTAAACTGAATGCCGCTGTTTTGTTTAACGAGAACAACGAGCCCGGGGGCGGAGTGATATCTTTCAGAGAACTCGGAAGTCTCGAAAAACTTAGAAGCCTGATTGAAAAACAGTCCACATTTTTTAGTATGGCTGGAATCAGTAAGCCGATGCAGGAAATTTTTGAACTCATAAAAGAAATATCAAATTCGAATGCCAGCGTATTTATCAGAGGAGAATCAGGAACAGGTAAGGAATTGGTTGCAGAAGCTATTCAGCAGACCTCATCCAGAAAAAATTTCCCTTTCGTTAAAGTGAATTGTTCGGTGTTCCCTCCCAATTTGCTGGCAAGCGAATTATTCGGTCACGTCAAAGGTGCCTTTACTGATGCGGTGAAAGATAGACCCGGAAGATTTGAAATTGCAGATAAAGGGACCCTTTTCCTTGACGAGGTCGCCGAGATGCCGCTTCAGATGCAGCCGCAATTGTTAAGAGTGTTACAGGAGGGAACATTTGAAAGGGTTGGTGAATCAAGGACCCGCGAGGCAGATGTCCGTATTATTGCGGCAACGAATATAAATATCCACACATATCTCAGCAAAGGTTTATTCAGCGATGATCTCTTTTACAGGTTGAATGTAATTCCAATCGAGGTTCCTCCGCTCAGGAAGAGGAAAGAGGATATACCTGCTTTGATAAGGCATTTTCTAAATAAATTTTCTATTCTGTATAAAAAAGAGATATACGAAGTTCAGGATATTGGAATCGATGCTTTAATGAACTATAACTGGCCCGGAAATATACGCGAGTTGGAAAATGTTCTGGAATATGCATTTGTAAGAACACACAATTCCAACATCATAACTTTACCGAAATTGCCTTCCAACATCAGGGGAGATAATAAGGTGATTGTTTCTGTTGGGAAGGCGGTGTTTTCAGGCGATAAGGAAAAATACGATCTGGTTGCAGCGCTTGAAAAATGGAAATGGAATAAAAGTAAAGCAGCGGAAGAATTAGGTATTGGACGTACTACGCTATGGCGGAAAATGAAAATATTCGGGCTTGATGATGAATAGAAAAAAGAAAGAGAGAGGCTGCCCCGAAAGGCAGCCTTAAAATTATTATCTGCCTAATCCATCAAGATATTCTTTTCTCGCTAGCAGAGTGTCTTTATCCTCAACATGATTTGGATCAGGTACACAGCAATCCACAGGACAGACAGCTGCGCACTGGGGCTCATCGTGGAAACCAACGCATTCAGTGCATTTATCTGGAACAATAAAGAAAAAATCATTGGAGAAAAAGCCTGTTGCGCCTGTTGGGGCAGCATCACCTTCTCCGTATGTTTTCCCGGCCAGGCTCCATGCAACACCGCCTTCATATATTGCGGTATTTGGGCATTCGGGTTCGCAAGCTCCGCAGTTAATGCATTCTTCAGTTATCATTATTGCCATAGTAAGCTCCTTTCTTTATGTGATTACTCTGTATTCGAGTCTGGGCAGTGCCGCTTTGCTTGGGTTGACGGGGCTGCCTGCAAAATATTGGTTAAGTGTTTCAATTAGAGGGTTAACATTAATAAGTAGTTTCTCAATGTTAACACCTGAATATTCCGAAGGATATTTCTCCAGTTTTGTTTTGCCTTTAATAAACTGATTCAAAGCTCCTTTGTAGTTTTTATGAGTCAGATGATAACATCCGACTGAGATCTGAACCATTCCCTGAAAAAAGAGCCGGTTGCAGCTTTCCGCATCAATCCAGAGATCCTCAAAATAATCATGTGACTGAAAAAACTCGGCATTATTGAACAACTCAATACCTTCTGATAAATTTTCCAAAATTCAAACCAAAATACTAATTATTTTATGCGGAATCAACAGATTAGAGAAACCGCAGAACAATAACAATAGCGAATTGTCAATTAAAATTGTTTTCAAAATAATAATAAAATCCGAAAACTAAAAAATCACCAGCTGCCGCTTGCTCCACCACCTCCAAAACTGCCGCCTCCGCCGCTGAAACCACCAAAGCCACCGCCCCCAAAACTGCCGCCTCCGCCATGATTTCTTCCGCTTCCGCCAAGCATACTGCCGAGCAGGATTGCAGTTCCGAGATTACCCCCTCTTCCTTTGCCGCCGCGTCCAAACAGAAAAAATAAAAGCAATAAAATGATGAAGCCGATCGGAAAGCCTTTGCCTCCTTTATCTTCTTTAACTTTTTCAGAACGTGTGTATTCACCCTTAGTCGCAGACATAATGGCATTAAGACCGGCTGCGATTCCGCTGTAATAATCGTTCCGCCTGAAATAGGGCGCAACTTCATTTCTAATAATGGAACCTGAAAGAGCATCCGGCAAAGTACCTTCAAGACCGTATCCCACTTCAATTCGCATTTTCCTGTCATTTTTTGCTATGAGGAAAAGAACGCCGTTATTCTCCTTGCTGCCTATCTTGTTCTTTTCTGCGGTTTCATTAGCAAACATTTCAATCGGGTAATCTTCAAGAGAACCTACCATCAGAAAAACAATCTGTGTGGAAGTCTGGTCATCAAAACCTTTGAGAGCCCGGTTAAGATTCGCAATTTCTTCGGAAGAAAGTGTGCCGCTAAAATCAGTTGCATAGTACTCCAGTTTTGGGATATCTCCCTGAGAAAACAGACTTCCTTTAAAAAGGAGCACTAAAAAAAGAATTAAGATAGCTTTGTTTTTCATCAGAATTTTACCTGGGGCGCTTTATCTGAACCTTCTGCCGCCTGAAAATACTGTTTTTCCTTGAATCCGGTAAAAGATGCAATTAATGCACCCGGAAATCTTTTAATCGTAGTGTTAAAACCCTGAACACTCTCATTAAATTTCTTGCGTTCAACTGAGATACGATTCTCAGTGCCTTCCAGTTGCTGCTGAAGTTGGAGGAAATTTTCATTGGCTTTCAACTGGGGATAATTTTCCATTGTTACGAGCAGTCTCGAGAGTGCCCCCGAAAGATTATCCTGAGCCGCTTGGAATTTTTGAAATAGCTGAGGATTTTCAAGGATTTCGGGAGTTACATTCAAACCACCAACGCTAGCGCGTGCCTGAGTGACAGCAGTAAACGTCTCTTTCTCAAAAGAGGCGACACCTTTAACTGTTTCAACAATATTCGGGATGAGGTCTGCCCTCCTCTGATACTGATTCTCAACCTGGCTCCAGCGCTGTACAACTTCTTCATTCAGTGAAACCATATTGTTATAGATGCCTATTCCCCAGCTTGCAACAATAAAAACGATCAGGAGTATTCCTATCCCGACGCCGCAGCCAATCATTAAACCTTTATTTTTCATAACTATCCCTTTTAATTCTTTAATTTGTTAAACTTCGCATGGGAGCCGGAATTCTCCCGCCCCTGTTCACAAAATTGGCTGAAGAAAGTTCCCGGATACTCATTACAGGAGCAAGACCGAGTAAGCCGCCGTAATCAACTATATCGCCGACAATTTTTCCATAAGCAGGAATTACACGCACTGCAGTGGTTTTGTCATTTATCACACCTATTGCACATTCGTCGGCAATTAATCCTGCAATTGTGGTCGCCGGTGTATCACCAGGAATAGCAATCATATCGAGCCCGACAGAGCAGACAGCCGTCATGGCCTCAAGTTTTTCTATCGAAAGATTTCCCCGCTTAACAGCATCTATCATTCCCTGATCCTCACTCACCGGGATAAATGCTCCGCTCATCCCTCCAACACTGCTGCTTGCCATAAGTCCGGCTTTTTTAACACTGTCATTCAGCATCGCAAGAGCGGCGGTCGTTCCTGGGGCGCCGACATCTTCCACTCCCATAGCCTTCAGAATATCAGCAATACTATCTCCTTCGGCTGGAGTTGGTGCCAGCGAGATGTCAACAATGCCAAAGGGGACATTATGTTTCTGAGCTACCTCGCGACCGATTAGTTCACCGGCACGTGTAATCTTAAAAATTGTTTTTTTTATGGCTTCGGCGAGAGCGCTTAAATCTCCCCTGCCAGTTTCTCTAACAGCGTCCAGAACGACTCCCGGTCCGCTGATGCCGACATTCAGAACAATCTCAGGCTCACTAACACCATGGAAAGCGCCTGCAACGAATGGATTATCCTCGGGAACATTACAGAACACAACAAGCTTTGCACATCCGATTGAATCCTTGTCTTTTGTAAGCTCTGCCGTTTTTTTAATAACATCGGACATCATCAAGATTGCGTCCATATTAATCCCGGCTTTTGTAGATGCCACGTTGACGCTTGAGCATACTCGTTTGGTTGAAGACAACGCCCCGGGAATAGACATAATCATATTCTTTTCCCCATTTGTCATACCTTTCTGAACGAGAGCAGAGTACCCTGCAATGTAATCAATTCCAATTTCTTCGGCGGCTTTGTCCATTGCCGAAGCGATTTCAATGAACTCTTCTATGCCGAAAGAATCGAACGGGATGGATACCGGCGTTACGGAGACTCTTTTATTAGCGATCGAAATACCATATTTCCTTTCAATTTCTTTCGCATATTGTACGTGTTTTGATCCGTAACGTAATATTTTTTCATAAACTTTCTGTTTTGCTACCTGAGCATTTCTATCTGAACAATCCCTTAGGCTAATTCCGAGAGTTACGGTTCGGATATCGAAATGTTCGATCTCCGTCATTCTGATTGTTTCTAAAACTTCCTGAAAATCGTATGGCATTTTACCTGTTTCCGGCTATTATAATCTGTGCATTGCACGAAAAATATCTTCGTGCTGCGTGTAAATTTTAATGTTTAGTTCTGTCGCAATTTGGGACATCCTCTCCTGAATATCTTTGAAATCCTGTATTGAATTTGTTATATCAACTATCATTATCATAGTGAAAAAATCGTCCATTATCTTTTGAGACAGGTCGTGAATGTCACAATTGCATACGCTGATTTCTTTTGTGATTGCAGATATAATTCCCGGTCTGTTAAGACCGAAAGCGGTCAGAATTATTTTGCCGGTGGAATTGGAGCTGCCTTGATCCATCACTATTCTTTCAGCATTTGCATTTTCCACGGCCTTCGACACAACACTTTTAACTTTATCGGGAGAGGCATTCTCACCCAGCTCGCTGATTGCGATCAGCGCTAATTTTCTTAATTGCTCTTCTGAAAATTTCAAGGCTTAATTCCTTCGTAATTACTTAGCAAATATAATAAAGCGTTTTCACTGATGTTTAGATTTTTTTCTTCGGCAAATCTCCCCGCATTTTGAATATTGCCTCGGTAGAACCTGAGAAAGAGCAGGTCGCCGATCACCAATCCATCAAAAATACGATTTTCTGCAAAAGCATCAATCATATTATATCCCCAAAGTGCAGTCCACCCAAAAGAAGCTATACCGGAAAAGTAATTTCCTGAGTAAATCTGTCCGCTGCCGGGTATAATAAAGGACATAATTTTTACTAATTCTACCGAAAGCAACGATTCATTAACTCCCCTGCAATAACGTGAAAGCTCATGTCCGGGACTGATTTTATTAAATTCTTTTGCTGCTTCGAACCATTTATACTGATAAATATTGCCCCATCCTCTCCAATAATATAGTGAATCCATTGCCGGACCGTAAACTGTCTTTTTCTCAAGGTCTGCAATAAGATTTTCAGCCGCAGTAAAGTCTCCAATTTTAAGAAGCACAGCATAAATCCTATAACTTATATCTGTCTCAATGGATGTTTCGATTTGAAGATCTAATGCCTTATTATAATAAGCCAGGCTTTTATGGTAAAATTTCCCGAACGAATATGAATCTCCAATATTTACAAGATACTTAACATGGTTTTTCTTATCCGGGTCAAAAAAAAGCAGCCTTTTGTATTCAGTGACAGCATCATAATATTTGGCGTTACGGAATAAACTGTCAGCTGAATTCTCAATTAATTTCAGACCCGTAAACTCCGGGCTTCCGCCTTCTCCGGCGAAAATATTCGTTAATAAAAGATGCGCTAATAAGTACGAGGCAACAAGAATTTTATTCATAGCCGGGAAATTCTGGCAATGGAAGAAAGAAATTATTATTCCGGAAAAAATTTCCAAGCTTCATTTTTAGACTGACCCGAACCGAAGCATTTGAAATCATTGCGGAATTGAAAGAGCCGTAGATGTTGCCTGCATAAAAATATGCTTCTAAAGCCCCGAATAAGTAACCTCTGAAATCATGTCCGGCGCCAAGATTGTCAATTGCGATATAAGTCAGGAGTCCGGTCACCACCAGAGATGTTAATCCATCCCCGGTCTCACCGGTATATATTTTTCCGGCTCCAGGGAGAATTGCAGAATAAATTGCGGCGCGCCAGGGGTCCTTATAAGTCAGCGATCTGCTCTCCGAATAAAGCGCTCTGATTGAATCCGCCAAGGGCGGCTCAAAAAGCGGAAAAAATTCACTTGAATCGACGCTTGAAGGTCTTTCAGTAAAATCGCCGTAAACTATCATCCTTTTTAAAAGATAAGGTTCGATGCCGGATGAATATAATGACTGCGATGAGTAGTATAAAAATCTCTCGGGCAGATTTAAAAGATACAGATTACGAAAAAATTCGATTTTTGCCTGATAATCCAATTCGCGATTAATAAAAAGACCAGTGTAATAACCAATTGCTTCGCTGTATCTTCCTATCTTATAAAGGCTGTATGCAGCATTGAAAACGGCAGTGTCGTTTATACCCGAACTGATCACTTCTTTATATTCATAAAATGCTCTGAGATAATCTTTGTCAGCAAAGAGGTAATCTGCAAATCTCAGCCGGTTTTCGGGAGTAAAGTAATCTTCAGCGCTTATCTGGGCGTAATATGATGAAAAAGATATGAGCAGGAGCATCCAAAAACGTAAAGCCAAATCAGCGCTGCCTTTCCATTTGGTGAAAATAAAAGTGAGTCCGGGATTCAATCAGTGTCCGGAAAATCTCTTGTGAATTATTAATCCTCAGATTGACCGGGTCGAGTATCTTACCTTTTTCTGAGAGTGTGTGAACCCCCGCTTTTTTGATCGGATTAAGGTCGCGCATAAACCGGTCAGAAAAACTGAGCGCGCCTTTTATCAGCCCTGCTTTGTCAACGGCTTCAACAAGAAAGAATGAACAACTTGGCTCGAAAGGGCAATTATCTCCATCGTAATCGGACCATACTAATTTATATGCTTTCTGAATATTTGAGAGAATTCCCCTTTGCCCTCCGGATTTACTGGCGGCACTTTTCGCCGGATTTTCTGAGCCAGTCTCTGCTGACCATCTGCTGGTTTCCGGTTGTGCGGACAAAGAGAAGGTTGAAATCAGCATAATAAATGAAATAAAAAAGGGAATAAGGCTTTTTGACATAATTCACTGCAAAAAATAAAAATAAGCAGTTAAATATATGAAAGATTGCCCAAAAGAGATCAGAGGGTGTATGTCTGCCCTATATTATCAATTACAATTTCCGGTGAGAATTGACTTGCGGAGGCAAGCAATCTCTGAATCGGTTCATGAAATGGTTCCTGTCCCTGGCGGAAAGTCATACAGTGAACCGGCACAAAACGTTTTGCTCCGATCCTGTGCGCCATATCGAGCGCTTCTTCAGGCGTGCAGTGATTTCTTTTCCATGGGGTATATGCTCCTATCGGCATAATGGCAACATCAATGCTTTTTCCTTTTAAAACATTCAATTTGTCAGTATAGGTTGTGTCTCCGCCGAAAAGAACAGTTTTTTTGTTGTAAGAGATTGTGTATGCATTAAAACTTCTTCCATCCGACATATAACCACGCGAACGATCTTTTTCCCAGGGAAATCTCCAGCCAAAATGTTTGACTTCCAGCGCATCGATATCTATTCCGGAGACTTTTGCCGATTCACCCCAGTCGAGCACGGTCAGAGTTTTCCAGTTAAGATCGGAGATTACATCCGAAGTGAGATAAGCAGTAACAGCATCAATTTCTCCGGGATATTTTTCCGTGAAATATTTTAATGTCGGGAGGTCCATATGATCCATGTGTGCGTGAGAAAGAAGGATCAGATCAGGTTTTGGTACCCGGTCCGGACTGAGTGCGGGAGGAGTGATCCGTGAGGGTCCGATGCTTTGCCCCAGGAAATATACGCCTACTCTGTCAAAAAGCGCCGGATCGGTGAGCACCCATTTATCGAACATCTTAATTAACACTGTGGAATGACCAAGCCAGGCAATATTTAATTCCTCCTCGCCCCATAAATGCGGCGCAGGAATATGTTTTAATTCAACCGGGTAGGCTTTCACTTCACTCGTAAGAATCTTTGCCCCGAGAAAAGTACTCCCGGCAATAAATGCAGTGTTCTTAATAAATGTTCTTCTTTTCATCTCTTCAATCTTTTATTTCTATTAACGCACCAAATCATAAAAAAATTCAAATTAAGCTTATGCTTCAATTCAGAAAAATTTCCCCAATAAATATTTCGTCAAATTAATAGTAAAAGGATTTCACACGAATTATTTAACTGCAGGATAAAATTTCCGGGAAAGGATAATATCACCCGGTTCCGGATCCGAAGCGGAGAAACTGATCGATTCTATTATCATGACTGCAGCCTTTTCTGCAAGCTGCATCGAACCGGAAAAAACTTCGCATATCTGTTCTCCCTTCCGGATGAATTGCCCTGTCTTTTTGTAAAAAATGATGCCGGCTGAAGGATCGATACTATCCTCTTTTTTTAATCTTCCGGCGCCTGCATGTAAAGCAGCCATACCTATACCGTAGGTATCCATATCGCTGATAAACCCCTCTTCGGGTGAATCACAGATAACAGATGCTGCAGCTTTGGGGTATCTCTCAGGCTGCCTCAGAAATTCAGTTTCGGCTCCCTGAAGAGCCGCTATTTCAATAAATTTTTCGAAAGCGCTGCCATCAGCAATAGTCCTTTCTGCAATCTTAATGCTCTCTGCTCCGGATGATGCAATGCCCGCAAGTTCAATCATTGAAGCGGCAAGCGATAACGAAAGTTCGCTCAGATCATTTTTTAACTCTCCGCGGAGTATTTTTATCGACTCAACAACTTCAAGCCAATTGCCGACATAATCGCCAAGCGGACGGTCCATATTTGTGATGAAACAATGAACATCAACTCCGAGTTTATTTGCTGTGAGCGCGAGTGATTCGGCAAGTCTGGAAGCATCCTGAAAATTTTTCATAAAAGCACCGCTGCCGGTTTTTACATCCATTACAAGTCCGCTGATATCCTCAGCAAGTTTTTTGCTCATAATGCTTGCAGTGATAAGCGGAATTGATTCCACGGTTGCGGTTACATCTCTGAGAGCATAGAACAGTTTATCGGCAGGAGCTATTTCTTTTGTCTGACCAATAAGTACGGCGCCTGTTTTTTGAAGAATCTCAATTGCCCTCTCAACCGGAATATCGGTTCTGAATCCCGGGATTGACTCAAGTTTATCTAAAGTGCCGCCTGTGTGACCAAGACCCCTGCCCGAAATCATCGGAACTTTCACTCCAGCGGCAGCGGCAATCGGTGCAAGAATAAGCGAAGTTTTATCGCCGACACCTCCGGTGCTGTGTTTATCCACTTTTACCCCGTCAATCCGGCTCAGATCAAGCTTTGAACCGCTGTTGAGCATAGCCGAAGTGAGGTGTGCAGTCTCTTCTGTGTTCAGACCATTTAGGAATGCTGCCATAAGGAAAGCAGATGCCTGATAATCAGGAATATCCCCGCTCGTATATCCCTGAACAATAAATTGAATTTCCCCGGCGCTAAGCTGCAGACCATCCCGTTTCTTTTTAATTATCTCAACAGCGTTCATGTGATTACATTCCTCAAATTAAGACTGAAAGGTTTTGAAAATATTGAACAATTTCAATATACTATGTTTTCGAATAATTTTATTTATACAATTACAGAGGCGAAAATGTTTGATCAAAACTACAAATTTACATGCGTTGAACGCTTTCTAAGATACGTAAAATATGACACAAAGTCCGATGAGGAGTCAGCAACATTTCCCAGCGATCCAAAACAGCTTGTGCTTTCAAGAGATCTTGTGGAAGAATTAAAGGCTGTCGGGCTGAAAGATGCTGCTATTGATGAGCATGGATACGTTATGGCAACACTGCCTTCAAATACTCAAAAAAATGTTCCGGTGATTGGGTTTGTTGCTCATGTTGATACTTCTCCGGCGGTTTCCGGCAAAGATGTTAAACCTGTAATTCACAAAAACTACCAGGGCGGCGATATTGTGCTCCCGGCTGATAATTCCAAAGTTATCGAAGCTTCGAATAATCCGGAATTGAAGGATATGATCGGTTACGATATCATAACTTCGGACGGCACAACTCTTCTCGGCGCTGACGATAAAGCAGGAATAGCTGAAATAATTGATGCGATTAATTATCTTATCACGCACCCGGAAGTAAAACACGGAACAATAAAGGTCTGCTTTACGCCTGATGAAGAAGTCGGAAGAGGCACCGAGCATTTTGATGTTCAGAAATTCGGAGCCAAATATGCTTATACTATCGATGGCGGCACACGAGGTGAAATTGAGACCGAGACTTTCAGCGCAGACGGAGTTGTAATCAAATTTAAGGGAAAAAATGTTCACCCCGGTTACGCAAAAGGCAAAATGATAAATTCGCTTAAAATTGCTTCGAATTTTATGGAATCCCTTCCAAAGGACAGGCTTTCACCAGAAACCACCGAGGGACGTGAAGGATATGTTCATTGCACACAGATAACTGGTAATGAAGATGAAACTGTTCTTAAATTTATCATCCGCGATTTTATTGACGAAAAACTGACAGAATTCGAAGATTATCTCAAAGATCTTGCAGAAAAAACAATTGCTAAATTTCCCGGCGCTCAGCTCGAATTCAAAGTGAATTTCCAGTACCGCAATATGAAAAATGTGCTTAAAGATCATCCGCACGTTGAAGATTATGCCGTTGAGGCACTGCAGAGGCTGAATATTAAACCTATCCAGAATCCTATCAGAGGCGGCACTGACGGATCCCGCTTAAGTTTTATGGGCTTGCCCACTCCTAACCTTTTTGCCGGCGGACATAATTTCCATGCTTATACCGAATATGTTGCGGTTCAGGATATGGAGATGGCAACAAAGCTGATAGTTACGCTTGCTCAGGTCTGGGAAGAAAAAGCTTAATTATTTTTACCGCCCCGGAACACCGCAGATTCTGATTTTTTATGCTTCTCTGCGGTGTTCTATGCGGGGTTTGACTTAAATATTAAACTAATGTGAATAATTTGTTCCAATCACTCGGGCAAATGCCTTTCTTTAACATGCGAATACCGTGATATTACGAAACGCAGCGGGATATATACATAAAATTACAACTTATATTACCGTTATATACAATAGGTATAGCGGGAAGTTAGCGTTCATTGTAAAAAGACAAAACAGACGACAGAATGACAAAGGAATTTTTGCTGCATAAAGACAAAGAAAAAGGAAACCCACCGCACATTCAGGCACATTTGTCTTTGCCCGACTCAAGAGCCAACGCTTCGTAAAGCCAAAAGAGCCTTCATTTTGCCGACACACCAAAAACACAGTAAAATATTAATGAACCCTCAATTTTTTTCAGTATTTTTGCAAGATTATGAATGATATTTTTAATACAGAATCTATTATAAATGAGGCATTTGGAAACAAGGTTGAGCTTTTCCCAAGTGTTAATGAATTATTTGAATTAGAATTAGCTCATCTGGAGTATAAGAGCTTATCAGGCGAAGAACTCTTAGAAAGGACTGCTTATATAAAGGCAGTTGACAATAAGTTCTCAAAGCATTACTTATTATATTCAAATAATTCAGAAAAAATTCATGCTGACAGGTCATCAGCAACACAGGCATATTTTGAAGAAGGTCAATTTTCTACAGGATATGCCACTCATGGTTTATTCCCTTATCGAGGAAAATTTCATCCACAATTAATTAAAGGGTTAATAAATATTTTAAACATACAAAAAGGTGAAACTATTTTAGACCCAATGGCTGGCAGTGGTACAACAAATGTAGAAGCAGCATTAATGGGTATAAATTCCAAGGCAATTGATGTTAGTCCTTTTTGCCAATTCATGATTAAAACAAAGTATGAAGCACTAACTATTGACCTGAAATTATTAGAACAAACAAAAATTGAAAACAAGAAATTGTTTGATTTTTTCAAGCAAGGAGATGTTTTGAAGAAAATAACTAAGATTGGCGATGATAAAAAAATTAAAATATATAACCTTGCTTTTTTAGCATTTTTAGATGCCTTAGGTTATTCAAAAAGGGTTGTAAAATCAAACCATGAACAATTATTTGATAAGGTTTTACCAAGATATATTGAAACTGTAAAATCATTTTTGTCTAACAAATATTTTGACCAAAATAAAATAGGTAATCTGAATGTTTTATCGGATTCAGAAGCTTTGAACATTAAGCTCGACATCAATTCCGTTGATTGTGTGATAACTTCTCCTCCATATTCATTTGCAATTGATTATGTTGAGAATGACAAAGACCAATTAGAATTTTTAGGTTATGACACGACCGAATTAAAAAACAGACTAATTGGACTTAAAGGAAAAACAAAAAATCAAAAACTCGAAAACTATTTTGTCGACATGGATTCATTTTGTTTGCAAGTTTCTAAGGTTTTGAAAAAAGGAAAATATTTTGTTTTGATAATTGGTTCAAATACCAATCAAACTGGTGGAATCAGACTGGAAGAAACGGTAATAAATTCAGCAAAGAAATATGATATGCCGTTAGTCAAAAGTATTTTGAAACCTATCAAAGGAATGAGAAACACAATGAAAGAAGAATATGTACTAATTTTTGAAAAACAATAATATGGCAAAAAGCGTTGACGATAAGTTTTTAACTGTAATCCAGAAAAACACATTTTATTTTTTCAACTCAAAGTTTGAAGAAAATTACGAAGGATATATCAATTCACTCAAAGAGACTCTCTTAATCGTTAAAAACAAAGTAGAAACAGAAGGTTTAAAGAAAGAAATTTTTGAATGGCTGTTAACTGAAAAGGAGAATGGATTAAGAGCATTATTGGCTTTAACAGGTTTTTCAAATGAATACTTAAAGAGGTTGACAACTATTATCCGAATAGTTGATAATCCTGAACTAAACAGCCTCGTTTTTAAAGAAAAATGGTACAATGAAACAAGTCCTGATAATATTCAAGAGTGGTCTGATAGTACAATTTTAAAGCATATCCAGAAAAATGAATATTTTAGGAAAGGTCTTGTTAATATTTTCTTTGAAGGTGCATCAATACCTTTTTTGGCGAATACAATCCCACTTTTTGAATTAAAAAAGTTGAGCATTTCCAAGTTAAAGTTTGAAATACCTGAGCTCATTGACACACTAATTCGGTACAAGGAAAAAGGCAGCTATTCTGGCATGAAAGGGAATAATCCAGAAACTGTTGTTGCCGAAATTTTAGACAGACTTGGAATTACATTTGAAACTGGTGATTTAAGTGAACTTATCACAAATGCTCCTGACAACAAAAGAACAATGGATTTTATTATTCCAAACAAAAAGAATCCAATCATTATTGCGGAAAGCTCTTTTCTTGCTACAACATCGTCTGGACAAGGAGATAAATCGAAAACTGAAATTTCGATTGATAGTTTGATAAAAGAACACTATCCGTACGCTATTTTTATCGGTTTTGTAGATGGTATAGGTTGGTATGTCAGAAAGGGAGATTTAAAAAGAATGGTAACAGCTTATGAAGATGTTTTTACTTTTCATAAGGATGAATTAAAACGGTTTGAAAAACTTTTAATTGAAAAAATATTATGAGTGAAATAAAATATGAGTTTACTGGTATAGGGTCATTAATTAAGAATAGAAATTTAAAGGTGCCAATTCATCAACGGCCATTCTCTTGGCAAGAAGATCATGTGGATGCTTTGTTAAATGATATAAAAAGTAATTTTAATGAAGAAGAATACTTTTTAGGAACAGTAGTTCTTACAGGTAATGATTCACAAAATGAAATTGTTGATGGTCAACAAAGAATTACTACAGTATCCTTAATATATGCGTGTATTCGTGATTTCTTTACAAATGAAAAGGATTCAGATGATATTCAAACAAAATATTTAAGCACGTATGATATACGTACAAAGGAATATATGCCAAAATTGGAATTAAGCCAACAGGATAATGATTTTTTTCGTAACCTCATAATTAATAAAGTTGTTGAAACAAAAATACAAAGAGCATCAAATCAAAAGATAAAGAGTGCATATGATTTAATAAAAGAATCAATTCAAAAACTTCTTGATAATAATAATAATGATGAAAATATTCTTATTGATTGGAAAGAATTTATCGATGAAAAATTAAAGATTGTAGCAATTACGGTACCCAATGACACAAATGCATTTACAATTTTTGAAACGCTTAATGATCGGGGGCTAGCCTTGGCTCAAGTAGATTTATTGAAAAATTATTTATATAGTAAGGCCAACACTCGACTGGATGAAGTTCAAAAATCATGGATTGAATTAGTGTCAAAAATTGAATCAGAAGACGAAACTCTTTTATTGACTTATATTAAACATTTTTGGTTTACTTATTACTATTTTGTTAGGGAACGTAATAATGAATTATTTAAAAGCATAAAATCAGATATTAAAACATCAACATCAGTAACTACATTTGTTAATAATCTAAAGAATGATGTAGATGTTTATTTGGCTATTTTAAATCATAATTCTTCTTTTTGGGATAATTATAATAATCTTTGTAGAAGTCATATTGAAACGCTAAATTATTTCAATCTCGAACAGTATAGACCTTTAGTTTTTGCAATATTAAAAAAGTTTACTCCTGAGGAAGTTAAAAAAGCCCTTAAACTAATTGTATCTTGGTTAGTGAGAAATCTCATAGTTGGAGCTATGGGAGGTGGTACTTTAGAAAAGGCATATGCAGATAAAGCTAAAGCAATATTTTCAAATAGTATTAAAACAGCAGCAGAATTAAGGGATTCGCTTATTTCAATCATTCTTCAAGATGAAGTTTTTAGAGAACAATTTAAAATTGCAACTGTTAGTCAGGCAAAAAATGCTAGATATTATCTTTCTTCTATTGAAAACCACAAAAGAGGGAAGCAGCATCCAGAATTATTAGTAAATCTTAATCCAGATTCTGTTAATTTAGAACATGTTCTTCCTCAAAATCCAGAAGGTAATTATCCAACTTTCACTGATGAGCAACATTCTGCATATTACAAAAGAATTGGTAACCTTACATTAATGAAAACAAAAGAGAACAATGACTTTAAAAGTTCTAAGTTTTCTGATAAAAAAACGAAATATGCTGAATCTGAATTATGGATAACAAATTCTTTATCTTCATTATCAGAATGGAATATTAATGAAATTAATAATAGACAAGTTGAATTAGCTGAATTAGCAATAGAAACATGGAGCTTAAAATTTAATTAAAATGATTGAAAAATATATTAATAAAATTCATCAAGGAGATTGTTTGGAATTATTCAAAAACATTCTGGATAATTCTGTTGATGTTACTTTTGCCGACCCCCCATTTAATTTAAAAAAAAATTATACAAGTTATGGAGATAGCCTTGAATTTCAAGAGTATCTTGATTGGTGCGAAAAGTGGATTTCAGAAATGGTTAGAGTAACAAAACCGACTGGTTCTATTTTTCTTCATAATATACCCAAGTGGTTAACTTACTATGCAACTTATTTAAATAAATTTGCAAACTTCAAACATTGGATTTCATGGGATGCACCAACTGCCCCAATGGGTAAATCTCTGCAACCTTCTCATTACGGAATACTATTTTATACTAAAGAAGCAAAAGGTTCAAAAATTTATGAATTAAGACACCCACACAAACGTGATAGAAAACAAGGTTACCTATGGAAAGATTACGGTGGAAAAAAAGACCAGCTACACCCATTTGGACCATTGGTTTCTGATGTTTGGACTGACATTCACAGAATAAAACATAATACAAAAAGAGACCCACATCCTTGTCAGTTGCCTATTCATTTGATAGATAGATTAATTCTAATGACCACTGATGAAAATGATATTATTCTTGACCCATTCTCTGGTACAGGTACGACAGCTATCGCAGCGAAACGTCTTGGAAGAAAATATATCGGTTTTGAATTAGACAAAAAATATGTTGAAATATCTCAACAAAAACTTGAAAGGACAGAACCAAATTACAAATTAGGTGAAAGTTGGGTTAGCTTCTATCTCAAAGACATTGTTACAATTAAAAATAATGATTGGAATAATCTTGCAAAATACTTTTCAATCCCAAATCCATTAAGAAATATTGATTTTGAACGAGCTAAATTAATTGACAAAAAATTATTGCCAATAGATACTGATGTTGTGAAAGTTGACCCTGAAATTAAAACAACAGAAAGTAAATCAAAATTGAACGGAAATAAAATTATTGAAATTGAAGAATTGAATCCTACGCTAAGTCAAGCACATTTGCAGGTCGCACAATCCGCCCTAAAACCAAAACCTGCAAAAGAGCTTGCCTTTTCAAGCGCACAGACAGAAAGATAATGCAGCAAAAATGAAAGATAGTTTAACGAATGACAAGAACAGCCAGCTTGTAACACGGTATATAAAAAATTGGGCAGATACTACTGAAATCAAGGGTTATTGCTCGCTTCAATCTTTGCATCGGTTTGACAGTGACGTGCTCCGAAGTGCCCAACTTTTCATATACCGAAACCGTTAACGGACATTTTAAAAGACAGCGAAAATGACAAGAATTTACATTTTCCTTATAGGATTTTCAATTTAAGTTCCTGCAAAGTATCTAAATACGAATATGCTTTTATTTCTGACAGGGGCGGTAATCTGGATGTTTATATTTCAACTTCGGGTAACAAGCCGCTTAATATTACCAACGACAAATATGTTGACTACGGAATCAAATGGAGCCCGGACGGAAATTTCATCCTTTTCGCTAAACAAGTAAACAAACAATACGACCTTTTTTTCCAACTTAAGCAGTATAATTTATACAATGAGCCTGGATGGCAGCTACATCACACAATTAACTTCCGACACATTAGATAACAGATAGCCACGCTGGACTCCGGTCGGAATATATTGCCTGTACCCGTGCAGCAGA
>Ga0172375_10000700_pt1 | contig 53968 bp, 60 predicted proteins | sample LakKiv1m_FD_114537 | JGI IMG/M metagenome (GOLD analysis project Ga0172375, IMG submission 114537) | Freshwater microbial communities from Kabuno Bay, South-Kivu, Congo - kab_092012_11.1m | ecosystem: Environmental > Aquatic > Freshwater > Lake | place: Democratic Republic of the Congo...
AGCATACAAAATTCCTTTGATGCGCGTTATGGAAGCAATCAGAGCGGGCAATAATGACGTGGGCGGCAGGCTGATTGAATTTTCCGGTACAGAATATATGGTGCGCGGCCGCGGCTATGCCAAGAGTGTAGGGAACATAGAGAATGTTGTAGTCGGCAATAGCATGGATGGTACGCCTATCCTGGTTAAGAACATTGCTCAGGTGGTTTTGGGCCCGGAGATCCGCCGGGGCATAGCAGACTTAGACGGTCATGGTGACACTGTGGGCGGGATAGTGGTTATGCGCCAGGGCGAGAATGCCCTTAATGTGATTAAGCGCGTTAAGGAGAAAATTGAAGAGATCAAGCCTTCCCTGCCGAAAGGCGTTCAGGTCATCACCACTTATGACCGTTCCGAGTTGATTTTGCGTTCCATTGATACGTTAAAACATCAGCTGACAGAAGAAATGATTATCGTCAGTTTTGTTATATTGTTATTCCTCTGGCATTTTCCTTCGGCAGTGATTCCGATTGTCACCATTCCCATATCGGTGCTTTTATCTTTTATTCTGCTTTACGGCATGCACCTGACTTCTAATATTATGTCTCTTTCCGGTATAGCCATATCCATAGGTGTATTGGTTGATGGTGCAATCGTCGAGGTGGAAAACGCCTATAAGAAATTACAATTATGGGAAGAAGGCGGGCGGGTCGGAGACTTTCATGTAGTAAGGCTAAATGCTTTGAAAGAGGTTGGTCCTTCGGTATTTTTCTCGCTTCTTGTGATTGCGGTGGCATTTATACCCGTATTTACATTGGTGGATCAGGAGGGCCGGCTCTTTAAGCCGCTTGCTTTCAGCAAAAACTTTGCTATGGCAATTGCGGCAATTCTTGCGGTAACATTAGACCCGGCAATGCGCATGCTATTCGCCAGGATGGATTATAAACACTTTAAACCCAGATGGGCATCTAACATATTCAATACTGTTACCGTAGGTAAATATTATCCGGAAGAAAAACACCCCGTAAGCAAAATATTATTTAAGATTTACGAACCTGTCTGTAATTTTGTGCTGAAATATCGTAAAGCCACGATAATCACTGCCGGAGTATTGGTGCTTTCTACTATACCGGTATTTATGAAGCTGGGTTCAGAATTCATGCCGCCGTTAAACGAAGGGACAATACTTTATATGCCTACTACGCTGCCGGGTATCTCTGTAACCGAGACGCAGAGGCTGCTGCAGACAATGGATAAAATTATCAAAACCGTTCCGGAGGTGGAGCGGGTTTTTGGTAAAGCCGGGCGCGCTGAAACATCTACTGATCCGGCACCATTTTCTATGATGGAAACCACTGTTATTTTAAAACCGGAAAGCCAGTGGCGTAAGGTGCGGCGTTGGTATTCATGGATGCCGGATTTTATGCAGGCCCCTTTTAGGCCTATTTGGCGCGACAGGGTAACCTGGGAAGATATAGTTAATCAGCTGGATGAGAGAATGCAGTTTCCCGGAGTAACCAATGCCTGGACTATGCCTATTAAAGCGCGCATTGATATGTTATCTACCGGGGTGCGTACGCCGGTAGGTATCAAGATTTACGGCGCTGACTTAAAGGAAATTGAAAAAATCGGCAGGAGCGTTGAAAATATCGTAAAGAATATAAAGGGCACGCGCAGCGCATATGCGGAGCGTGTTACCGGAGGTTATTTTGTAGATTTTGATATCCAGCGTGATCAGATCGCCAGGTATGGTTTGACTGTTAAAGAGGTAGAAGAGGTAATAATGTCGGCGATAGGCGGAGAACCTGTCACTACCACTGTAGAGGGCAGAGAGCGTTACACGGTGAATGTGCGTTATGCCCGTGAATTACGTAATGATCTGGATAAATTGCGCCGCGTTTTAGTTCCGACTATGTCCGGCGCCCAGATCCCCCTGGGCCAATTAGCTGACATTCATTTGGCGCTGGGGCCTGCGATGATCCGCGATGAGAATGGGATGCTCTCTGGTTATGTTTATGTGGATATCGCAGGGCGCGACGTAGGCAGTTACGTTAATGAAGCGAAGAAAGTGGTGCAAAATGAATTGCGTATTCCGCAAGGCTATTCTTTGCAGTGGAGCGGCCAATATGAAAATATGCTCAGGGTCAAGGAAAGATTAAAGCTGGTGGTACCGATCACCATATTTATTATATTCGTCCTGCTTTATATGAATACGAAATCTCCGGTTAAGGCAGGGATCGTTATGCTGGCCGTGCCGTTTTCATTAGTCGGTGCGGTTTGGTTCTTGTATATTTTGCATTACAATATGTCTATCGCTGTTTGGGTGGGGATGATTGCTTTGATGGGCCTCGATGCTGAAACCGGAGTCTTTATGCTATTGTTCCTGGATCTTTCTTATTATGAGCGGGTCAGGCAGGGAAAGATGAAAACATACGAGGACTTAAAAGAAGCAATTGTCCACGGTGCTGTAAAACGTATAAGGCCCAAAATGATGACCGTAACAGCGATGTTTATGGGTTTAATTCCGATTATGTATTCTATGGGCACAGGCGCAGATATGATGAAGCGTATTGCCGCCCCCATGATCGGAGGCGTATTCACCAGCTTTATTCTGGAGTTATTGGTTTATCCGCCGATTTATGCAATATGGAAATGGAAATATGAGATGAAACACGGCACTGTGGATGTAAACAAGTTGTCCGCTCCTAAAGTGGGGACGCATTAAAGGGGTGATCTCAAGATGATAGTACAAACTCCGAATGGTTTGCATATTATGAATTTAATTTGTTTTCTAACGTTCCTATCATTTATATTAATATTCGGTTTGATTATCTGGGAAAAGATTCCGCGGATGTATTTGGCTATTTTCGGAGCCGTATTTGTTATCACTTTGGGGGTATTTGATATTAAGGAGGCAATAAATTTTGTCAGCTGGGAAACCATAGGATTTCTGCTAGGGATGTTTCTCTTGATTGAGATATTGACCGAGTCTGGATTCTTTCGTTGGATTGCGCTTGTTTCAGCCAAAAAGCTAAATTATCAACCCATAAAGATACTTATTTTCTTCCCTTTATTATCTTTTGCGCTATCCGCATTTATCAACTCAATTACTGTAATGGTATTCTTGACAGTGGTGACCTTAGAATTAAGCAAATTACTGAAATTTGACCCCGTACCGGTGGTAGTAAGCGAAGTTGTTTTGTCTAATATCGGCGGAGCAGCGACACTAGTAGGCGATCCGCCGAATGTAATCTTAGGAACCATATTAGGCTTTAATTTCAATGATTTTCTTATTCATAATGCGCCAATCGCTACATTGTCAGCAATAGTGGCTGTTGGGGTGAGTTACCTGATGAACAGAAGACATTTTAACAAGTTGCATCCCCATGTGGAATTGGAAGTAATAAAGAATATTGAACCCGGTTCGCAAATTAAGGACAGCTATCTTCTTAGGTGCGGCTTAATCGGAATGGGATTTACGCTTGTTTTTCTTATCGGCAAGCCGTTGTTTGATAAATTCGGCATACCTATGTATGTCTCAACGGCGTCATTATTGCCGGCGTTTACAATACTCACCTTTGGCGGCAAGAAAATATACAAACATCATTTTATGCGCAGGATTGACGCAGAAACGATTATGTTTTTTATCGGTTTATTTATTTTAATCGGGGCGCTGGAGAAAAGATACATCGTTCAGATGGCGGCGAATTATTTGGGGGCGGTGTTTAAAACGCAGCTGGGATTTATTTCTTCTATATTTTGGGGGTCGGGATTTATCTCTGCCCTTGTGGATAACGTGCCTTTGGCCATGGCTATGACTTATATTATAAAACAGAGTGTAGTATCTGGGATTGTCTCGGGAGCTGGCATTTTAGTTTGGGCGACGAGTTTGGGCGTGGATTTAGGGGGTAACCTTACTCCTATAGGTGCGTCTGCGAATGTTGTTGCTTATTCTTCTCTGGAGAAGAACGGGGTAAAAGTCGGTTGGGGGCGTTGGTTAAAGCTGGCGTTATTTCCAAGCTTAGCAGCCCTTTTGGTAAGTTATGTTGGCATATTAGTTAAATTACATATCAAATTCTTTTAACCTGTAATAAGGAGGGGATATGAAGAAATTGTTTTTTGTAACGGTGTTAGCGGCAGTAATGGTTCCTTTGGTATCAGTTTATGCGCAACAGCGGGATATGCACCATGAAAATATGCAAATGCCTACGGCTATGGATGAGCAGAAACAGGAAGGCGCAAGCCCAGATACACAAAATCCTTCCCTTAAAGCTATTAACGCAGGCAACAAGATTTGCCCGGTTTCCGGTGAAAAGATTAACGAGAAAACCAAGGCCACCTATGAATATAACGGTAAAATCTACAATTTTTGCTGCCCGATGTGTATCGATGAGTTTAAAAAAGATCCGGAGAAATACATAGAAAAAGTTAAGGAGGAATTAAATGCATCTAAGCAGTTTAACAATCAAGAAAACGAACAGGCAGAACCGGGAATGGAAGGTGCAATGTCTACCCATCAGGCCAATTCACACTAATAAAAATAGTAAAATGAGAAAAATATCTTCGTTTCTTATCTTGGCGGTATTTTCTTTTCAGATAGCTCTCGCGCAAAATATTGATGCTTTAAAGAAAGAGATATACTCTAAGCTTAAATGCTGTAAGTGTGAGTTATCTTTTGCCGAATGCAGGTGTATTGATGCTGTTAAAATGAAAACTTATATAGATGCCCTTTTGGAATCCGGTTTATCAAAAGATGAGGCTTTTTATAAGATAGCCAAAAAATATACCCCGGATGTCATTATTGACAAGAGTCTTAAAAAAGCCATAGAAAATAGGCTGAAGAAGGAGGCGGGGAGTACGCGGCCGGAAATTAACCTTGATCGGGATTCTTATAATTTCGGCAACGTAAGCAAGAAATCGGGGAAAATAAATAAGGTTTTCAGAATCTATAATAAAGGAAATTCGGATTTGGTTGTTAGCAATATTCGCACATCTTGCGGTTGTATATCCGCGTCTTTAAAGGCAGCCGGAGCCAGGAGCCCGTATTTTGGTGTTTCCGGTGCCAGCCCTGGTTGGCAGGTGATTATTGCTCCCGGGAAGTCCGGAGAATTGGATATTGTCTTGGATTTGCAAGATTCTTCCATGGGTCATGGTAAACAAGCCAGGGATGTTTTTATGGCTACTAACGATCCTCTGCGTCCTAACATTCTCATAAGAGTAGAAGCGGAGGTGGGAGTTTAATTTACCTTGCCTAAAATACCATCCGGCGCTACAATAAAATAATGCCTGAGGAGAAAATTTCCTTTGATTATTCGGCGCCAAAAACGCTTTCCCTTAAATTAAGCGGAGAATGGCTTATTTCTTCCGGGCTTCCTTCAGTAGAGGAAATTACCTCGCAATTATCGTCTCACCCCGACACAGAGCAAATTAATTTCGATACTACGCAAGTGAATAAATGGGACAGCGGGATTGTTTCGTTTGCTCTCGAATTAACTAAAGAATGTTCAGCCAAAAATATACGCGTTGTTCCCGACGGCTTACAGCAGGGGGTGCAGAAATTGCTTACCCTGGCTTTAAAAGTCCATGAAAAAAGTCTGCCTCAAAAGAAGAAAGAAGATAATTTTTTAGAAAGTGTGGGTGGTAAAGTAGTATATATAACCGATACTACTTATTCTGCGCTCGATTTCTTAGGCGATATTACTGTTGGTTTCTGGCGCATGATAAAAGGTAAAGTTTATTTCCGCTGGGCAGATTTCCTATCTATCGTGCAAAGATGCGGATCCGACGCCCTCCCGCTAGTCTCTCTGATCAGCCTATTAATAGGCATGATTCTTGCTTTTATTGGAGCGATGCAGCTTCAGATGTTCGGGGCCCAGATTTATGTTGCCGATATAGTCGGTATAGGCATGGTTCGCGTGATGGGCGCGGTGATGACCGCGGTTATTATGTCAGGGCGCACAGGGGCTGCATATGCTGCGGAATTAGGCCTGATGCAGACCAATGAAGAAATCGATGCGCTAAAAACTTTGGGTGTTTCTCCGGTTGAGTTCCTGGTTTTACCGCGTATACTGGCATTAGTTATTATGATGCCGTTATTGACGTTATATGCGGATTTTATGGGTATAGTCGGCGGCTTTCTCATTAGTACTAATATGCTTGGGATAAATCCTATAGAATATCTTACTCACACCCATAATTCAGTTAAATTAAACCATCTGTGGGTGGGGTTAGTACATAGTTTTGTTTTTGGCGTGATAATCGCGGTTTCCGGATGTTTCCGCGGCATGCGTTGCGAAAGAAGCGCTGCGGGAGTGGGAGAAGCAACCACTTCTGCGGTAGTCACCGCTATTACTGCCAGCGTCATCGCTACAGCGATTATTACATTTGTTTGTCAGGTTATAGGGGTTTAATAAATGGGTGATAATCATAATTCGGTTATTGAAGTTCGCAATCTAGATTTGACTTACGGCGATTACGTAGTGATGCGTAATTTGAATTTTAGCGTGAATAAGGGCGATGTCTTTGTAATTATGGGCTTAAGCGGTTCCGGGAAGAGTACACTTCTTAAGGTGCTTATCGGGCTCAAAGAGCCGGCAAAAGGAGAGATTCTTTACGGCGGAGATAATTTTTGGAGTGAAGATTACGCTAAGCAACAGATTATTATGCGGCGTTTTGGAGTACTTTATCAGGGCGGTGCGTTATGGAGCTCGCTTACCCTGGCGGAAAATGTCGCATTACCTTTACAATTGTATTCGGATTTATCGGCGGAACAAATAAAAGAAGCGGTGGCGCTCAAGCTTGCTTTGGTTGGTTTGGCCGGATGTGCTGAATTTTATCCTTCCGAAATTAGCGGTGGGATGCGTAAGCGTGCCGGTCTTGCGCGGGCAATAGCGCTTGATCCGGACATCGTATTTTTTGATGAGCCTTCATCCGGGCTCGATCCTATAAGCGCGCGCCTGCTTGATGATCTGATCCTTCAGTTGCGCGATGCCCTGGGAGCTACGATCGTAGTCGTTACGCATGAATTAGCCAGCATTTTTGCCGTGGCTAATAAAGCGGCATTCTTAGACGAAGAAACTAAGACTATAACGGCCATAGGTGCCCCCAGAGATTTATTAACTAATTCCAAGGATCTTAAAGTCATACAGTTTTTAACCAGAGGAGAGAAACAAGGAGCCCGTATATGATAAGAAAAATAAATAAAGCAGCAATAGGGGCATTTGTGGTAGGCGCTATTGCATTATTAATTATAGCCATAGCAGTTTTTGGCTCAGGAGCATTCTTCAGGGGTTCGGATAAATATGTGCTCTTTTTTGACGGTTCGGTTAAAGGATTATCCGTGGGGGCTCCGGTAATTTTTAGAGGAGTAAAAGTCGGCAACGTCAGCGCCATCAGCCTTATTTATGATGTACAAACTAAAAACGTGCTCATACCGGTTATTATTGATGTAGAGCTGTCACGCGTAAAAGGTGTGCCTGAGAAAATAGGCTATCCTGATTATGAAACTCTTGTTAAAAATGGTTTGCGTGCCAAGCTTGAAATCCAGAATTTTATCACCGGGCAACTGATGCTTTCATTCGATTTCTATGCGGATAAACCGGCAAAGTTGTATGGGCTCATAAGGGGTTATCCTGAATTGCCGGCACTCCCCATATCACCGGATATTTTTGAAATCATGGATGAGATACCCATTAAAGAAATATCTGATGATTTAGGAAAGGCAGTGTCTGGATTTAACAAGCTGATAAATTCAGAAGGCATATCGGGGTTGGATAAAACGCTTCGCGAAGTAACTCAAGCAGCTTATTCTATGCGTTTGTTAAGCGAATATCTTGAGCAGCATCCGGAAGCGCTTTTAAAAGGGAAGGCAGTTTCTAAAGGAGAATAATATGAAAAATAGAAATTTACTGATTGCTACGGGTTTGTTTTTTGCTCTAGCCTTAGGCGGATGCGTATCTGTGTCAGGCAGCCCGAATTCACGATTTTATATGCTTAAGGCCGTAGACGCAAGTACGGTTGGCACAAAGTTTGATATTACATCCGATGTGATTATCGTAGTTGGGCCGGTTAAAATTCCCGAATACCAATATAGGCCGCAGATAGTTACTCAGGATAAAGACGGAATGCTCAACTTTGCCCAGTTCGACCGCTGGGGAGAGACTCTCGACATAGGTATGGCGCGCGTAATTATGCAAGATTTAAAAACTATGCTTCCGCAGGCGAATTTTGAATTATTCCCATGTAACTCCGCTATAGAAGCGAAGTACCGGGTTGTTATGGATGTTGTGCAATTGCAGAGCCGGTTGGATAAGGATTTGTTTATTGCGGTGCAGTGGTTACTTATTGACGCCAAGACTGATAAAATGCTATTGATAAAAAGATCGGAATTTCATCAACCCATTGAACCTGAAAATTATGCCGGATTAGTAAAAGCGTTAAGTACAGCTTGTGCGTCTTTGAGTAAGGACATTGCCGAAGCCGTATCTGTGTTGGCAAAGCAGGCCGATAGATAAATGGTTGTATCAAAAGAAGGGAGGAGGACTATGAAGAAAATATTAATTGTCTTTCTTGTGGTGGTCGCGGGTTTGTTTGGTTTGAGTCTTATCAGGGACATCGTCTTAAAGTCGGTGATTACTGTTGTGGCTACGCAGGTTACCGGAGCGCCGGTGCACATCGGTGGTCTTTCTTTGGGGCTGGTAAAACAGACAGCGAAAGTCAGCGGGTTTAAAATGTACAACCCTAAAGGATTCCCTAGGGGCGTTATGTTGGATTTACCGAGAATATTCGTTGATCTTGATCTATTTTCTATTTTTAAAGGCGCATTGCATATACAAAAGATAGATTTGCAATTAAGAGAGGTAAAATTAGTAAAAAATAGGGAAGGCAAGCTTAATGTTGATTCGCTTAGTTTATCTCAGGGGCAGAAGGGTTCGAAAAAGCCGGGTAAACAGCTAGATATGCGCATAGATGCGGCAAATCTGGATATCGGCAGGGTTATTTCTATTGATTACAGCGCACCCAAGCCGCAAGTATTGGTTTATGACATTAATCTTAAGAAATCTTATAAGAATATTAATAGTACTCAGCAGTTGATAGGCCTGGCGATATCCGAGCCGTTAAAGGCTGCCGGAATACAGGGCCTTGGTATATACGGTGCTGCGATGCTTACCGGTATAGGTTTTATTCCTGTGGCAGCGACAGCTTTTTTTATAGATAAGGATTATGCCGCAGAGGAACTTGATGTTTCTCTTGATCGCATATTTAACGTTAGCCTTGCGGTATTAAAGGAGTCGGGGCAGATAATTCAGGAGAATAAGCTTGGTGGAGAAATCAAGGCAAGTGTCTACGACGCAGACGTAGCTTTGAAGCTCGAGAAGATATCGGGTAACAAAACCAAGATTACCATTTCTGCGCGAAAATACATGTTTCCTAAGCGTGAAATAGCAAGCGGGGTTTTATATCAGATTGACGAAAAATTGAAATGAGGTAAATAAAAACAGGAGATAGCGATGAAGAAAACGGCAGCAATATTGGTAATTGGAATCTTGGCGATGAGCATGTGTGGTTGTGTGGCCATATTGGCCGGGACTGCAGGCGGAGTGGGTACCGCAACTTGGCTATCGGGAAAACTATCTAAAGATGTTAATGCTTCTTATGATGATACAATAAAGGCTACAGAATCGGCATTAAAATCAATGAAACTAGCCGTTACAAAAAAGACCAGAGAAGAGGGCGTAGCCCAAATTATGAGCAAATATATCGATGGTAAAACAATTTGGATCGATATTCGTCCGATTGCGCCTTCGGGGTCCAGGGTAGATATACGTGTTGGTGCCCTTAACGGAGATAAAGAGGCTGCCGATAAGATATTAAAACGTATAGAACGCTATTTGTAGATATTATTTGATTAATTGTTTTTTGAGGGCGACGATCTCTTTGGAGATTTCTTTGATACGTTCTTCGATTTCCTGAACGCGTAGGATATATTCTTCCAAGTCTTGATTGTCGCGGTAGCCGCGCGGGTTTTCGATAGCGCGTTTCTTAGCAGAGCACTCTAAATTGAGCTTGTCTTTTTCGGCGCTTAACTTAGCGATGCTGTCTTTTATTTGTTTGTTATGCGCTTTTGATTTTTCTTCTTCTTTGCGCGCCTGCGCCTGGTTTGCCGATTTTTCTGCTTCCTGGTTTATGCTAGGTTGTTCTGTTTTCTTTGCTGATGGAGCAGGAATGGCATAAGCCTCGCCACTATCTTTTTTCTCCAGGTAATAATCAAAAGATCCGGGAAATTTTCTTACCCGTCCGGATTTAACCTCATAAACTACATTGGCTACCGATTGTACGAAATAAATATCGTGGCTGATAAATGCTATCGTGCCCGAGTATTCTCCCAACGCTTTTACCAGGGCATCTACAGCTTCCACGTCAAGATGCGTTGTGGGCTCATCCAAAAGCAGGAAGTTTGGTGGGTTAATCAAAAGCTTTGCTAGGATAAGCCTGCTTTTTTCGCCACCCGATAAAACGCGCACTTTTTTTTCGCTGTCATCTCCGGTAAAGAGAAATGCTCCCAGTATTGTGCGGATGTTTTCTTGTGACATATAGCCTGGTGCGGCAGAATAGGCTTCCTGTAAAACCGTATTTTCTAAATTTAATACATCCGTGCGTGTCTGAGAGAAATATCCTATTTCGACATTGTGCCCTACAGTGCGCTCTCCGGAATCGATATCAATAACGCCGGCAAGTATTTTTAAGAGCGTTGATTTTCCGGCCCCGTTTTCTCCTGCCAGGACTGCTTTTTCTCCCCGGGTAATCTCAAAATCAAAGTCTTTGTATACCTGTATATCGCCGTATGCTTTGGATATTTTATTCAGATTAATTACCCGATGTCCGCTTTGGTAAGCGCTAGGGAAATGGAATTGTTTGATACTTTCTCTAGGATCAGGCGGTACGATAATCTCGGGTAGTTTCTCTAAGGCTGTACGTTTGGCACGTACGGCAGCGGCTTTATTAGGCTGGGCGTGAAAACGGGAAACAAAAGTTTCCAATTGTTCGCGTTTTTTTTCTATCTCTTTGGCCTGCCGGATAAGATGCGTGCGTTTTTCCGCTTTTATCTGATCGTAATGTTCGTAATTGCCTTCTACTTTAAATATGGATCCGTTTTCTAAGATTAACGTATAATTGGTAACTTCATTTAAAAACGCTCTGTCGTGGGAAATCATGACAAAGGTTCCCCTGAATGCAGAGAGGTAGTTTTTTAGCCAGACCGCGGCATTCAAGTCGAGGTAGTTTGTAGGTTCATCCAATAGAAGTATATCGTAATTAAAGGTAAGCAGCTTTCCTAAAAGTGCCCGCATCTGCCAGCCGCCGCTCATTTCGGTTATAGGGCGGTTGAAATCACGCTCTTTAAATTCCAGCCCCATAAGTATGCGTTTGGCTTTATGCTCAAGCTCGAAATATCCGGAAGTCTCAAGCTCATGAAGTATCTCGCCGTAATGCATGGAACCGGCCTGATTTGCAGTTTCCAGAGATTCTTTTTCTTTGACTAGAGAGTGGATGCGTTCGTCTCCTTCGGTAAGCTCGCCTAAGACCGTATTATTCGATTTAAAGCTTGCTTCCTGCGGAAGATAACCTATGCGTACATTTTTATGTGTATGGATATTGCCCGAAGACGGCTCCGTGGAGCCTAAGATCATGGAAAACAAGGTAGTTTTTCCCGTGCCGTTAGGGCCGATAAGGCCGATTTTTTCTCCGCGGTTGATATTAAGCGAGACATTGTTAAAGAGAGTTTTCTTGCCGTAGTTTTTCGAGATGTTAGAAATAATAATCATGGAGGCTATTCTACCATTTAAGTCCGGCTCCTGCAAGGACGTTGATTGTTTTGTTTTCTTTCAGCATTTGCAGAAATGCCTCGCCCTGGCCGGCGAAGAGCTTGCGGGTGAGTTTCAGATTTATCCCTAAATCTTCTTGCAGATTGTTTCTGAGGCGGGCCTCGAGAGTGTAATCCTTATTTAACTTGCAGGTTGCACCAAAAGAGATTGAGCGTATTTTGCCTTGGGTATAAGGTATTTCGAAGGTTAGGCTAAGATTTTTGTCAACTTTCCATGAACCAAAAAGGAAGAGGGTTTTCTTGGTTAGACCTTTACCTATGCCGATTTCATATTCAAGCCCTCTTTTTGCGGGTTTGCCCAAGTTAACTTTAAAATTAAATCCGGAGTTTAATTCTTTGTTGAGCACATAGGATAAGCGGAGTTTATCGCGGATATCCCAGTAGCCGTTGAAAGTTACGGTGCGGGAGGTTTTATCTTTAGTTTTTAGGTATTCTTTGGTGTAGGCGTATACAAGTTCGTTTTGTCTATTTATTTCCCAAGAACCGGTTAGCGTAAGTTTATTTTCCTCGCCGCGCGATTTTGCGACTAAGAAATTCAGGCGGTTATAAACGTCCGCCTGCCATCTTCCGGATAAACGCAAGATATAGAAGTGCATCTTTCCTCGCGAGTCTTTCCCCGAGGCGGAAAACTCAAGCCTATCTGCTTTAACGTTGATAATTTCAGTGTTAAAAGTAATTTTATTTCTCGTTTTTTTATTCTTGGGCTCATCTATCGTAAGCGTTAGATTGTGTTTATTATCCAGCGACCAGTTACCGGTGAATTTGAGTTGCTTTGAGTTCGATGATGAAGGCCTGATTCGATAGGCCAGGGTATTGTTTTTATCAATTTTAAACGTGCCGTTAAGTTCTTGTGCTAATTTCGGCATATTTGTTGTGTGTTTTATTTTCTTAAGTTTAGCCATAGGACAATCATAGCATAAGTTAATTACTGTTGCAATGATACCACCGGATGTAACTAATAATTGCTTTCACTGTTATGATGGTGTAAAATACAGATTAAATAATATAAACATCTTTAAATAGGAGGATTCGGGTGCAGGAGAATAATACAACAGGAAAGAAAAAAGGTTTTTGGGCGCGTTTAATGGATAAGTTGGATAAGAAAATGGAGGCACAGGCTAAGAAAAGCAGCTCTTGCTGTTGCTGTAAAGACGATATGCAGAAAGGTAAGCCTTGCTGTTAAAATTTTCCGATTGGTTAGTATACGCAGTTTTAGGTTTAAGTCCGGATAGCCGCTTTGGCGGTGCCCTAAATTTCTTTATTTACGATTCTCTGAAGATTATTACGCTTCTTTTTACACTTATTATCGTCATTGGATTTATCCGGACTTATATCCCCAGGCGGAGGATCAATCAATGGATGAGCAAGAAGGGAGTAGCGGGAAATTTCTTTGCTTCATTGTTCGGTGCTGTTACGCCATTTTGTTCATGCTCTTCGATACCTTTATTTTTAGGTTTTCTTGAGGCGGGCGTTCCTCTGGGCGTAACTTTATCTTTTCTTCTGACCTCGCCGATTATTAATGAATATCTTGTAGTGTTAATGCTGGGTTTCTTCGGCTGGAAGATTACTCTTCTTTATGTTTTAAGCGGATTATTTATCGGCACGGTTACGGGTATAATTTTAGGGAAGTTAAAATTAGAAAAATATTTGGTCCCGGATATCCTGGGAAAGCGTAATGCAGATTGCCCGGAAGAAGCTTATCTTGATTTAATGAGCCGGGTTAAATTTGGCCTGAATGAATCGGTTTGTATCTTGCGCAAAATATGGATTTGGGTGCTTTTCGGCGTAGGCATAGGAGCCGCGATTCATAATTATGTTCCGCAGGAAGCTATCCAGGCAGTTATCGGCAAGGCGGGAGTTTTTTCTGTTCCCGTAGCGGTTATTCTAGGAGTACCTCTTTACGGAAGTTGTGCGGCGATAGTGCCCATTGCGGTGGCGTTATTTCAGAAAGGTATTCCTTTAGGCACGGCATTGGCATTTATGATGGCGATTGCAGCGCTCAGCCTGCCGGAGGCTATTCTTCTCCGGCGCGCGATGCGCATTCAGCTAATTGCATTATTTTTTGCAATTGCCTCTGTGGCGATTATTGTAACAGGGTATTTATTTAATTTTCTGCAGAGTGTTTTGACGTAATGGCAGTAAGAAAGAGAGACAAAAATGACTAAAACTAAAGAATGGTTTTTGATATTGGCGCTGTGGGCTTTGATAATTTTTGGGATATTTGCTTTTTACTGGCTCCTGGTGAGGCCCGGGAATATCAGAAAAATGTGCGCAGAAAAAGCCAGGCAGGTATCTGTGGGTACAAAGGCCGGGTTATCCGGTATGCTTGAAATTAACCGGGCGGTGTATTTGGATTGTTTAAGGTGTAACGGGATAGATAGTTAAGGAGATATAATACAATGGCTAATTTTTCTTTTGATATAGTCTCCGAGGTTGATCTTCAGGAGATGGATAACGCGGTAAACCAGGCGAACAAAGAGCTGGCGCAAAGATACGATTTTAAGAACAGCAAATCATCCATTGCCTATGACCGTAAAGAAAAGAATATTACTCTGGTTGCCGACGATGATTTTAAACTGCGTGCATTGACTGATATTTTGGCTACGCGTATGGCCAAGAGGGGAATTTCCTTTAAATCGCTTAAATTTAACGATCCGGAAAAGGTCTTTGAAGGGTATCTGCGTCAAATGATAGAAATACGCACCGGCATTGATAAAGATAAGGCAAAAGAACTTACCGGAATTATCAAGGGGCTGGGCTTGAAGGTGCAGACGCAGATTGAAGGCGAGAAGATAAAGGTCAGTGCTCCTAAGAAAGATGATCTACAGGGTGTAATTACGCATTTAAGGGGTTTGGATTTTTCTATTCCACTTTCTTTCTGCAATTATAGGTAAATTCATAATAACGGGAGGAGCGATGAAAAAGATTGGCTTTCTGTTTATTCTGGGAATATTTTGTTTTTATGCGCAGGGGTATTCTCAAGGTGTGCCGGCACAAAATGTGGCGGTTGAAATCCCCGCAGAACAGGTAATTAAAACAGTCGATGTGAATAAAGACGGCAGTGCAGATGTCAGGTATTATCGGGATAGTAAATATGTTTCTAAGGCCGAGGCCGATACCAACTATGACGGTAAGGCGGATGTTGTGGTCTACGCCAAAAATGGCGAGTTTGTTTCGGCAGAAGTCGATACTAACTATGACGGAAAAACAGATAAGAAATTCACCGACGTAAAAGAGTTCAATCAGTGGCTTAACAAAAATAACCCGGATTTTGAAAGTAAATTAAATCAGCCCAATTGGCAGTTTGATTTAATGAAATTTTAATTTAAACGCATTTTCTGGGTGGGGGAGTAATTCAGGCAATGTGTAACAAAAAAAGCTGCTTACTGTTATTTGTTTTACTAATGCTATTGATGGGGGTAAAAAAAGATATGCAGAAAGCTACTTTTACTGCAGGATGTTTTTGGGGAGTAGAAGCAGAATTTGCCAATGTTAAGGGCGTTGTTTCAACTAAAGTCGGATACACCGGAGGCCATTTTAAGAATCCTACCTATGAAGACGTTTGTTCGGATAAAACCGGACATGCCGAAGCAGTGGAAATTGAATTCGATCCTGATGTTGTTTCTTACCAGCAGCTCCTGGATATCTTCTGGAAGATACACGATCCTACAACTTTAAACCGTCAGGGCCCTGATGCAGGTTCACAATATAGGTCCGCAATATTTTATCATAACAAGCAACAAGAGGCTCGCGCGCGCGCATCAAAAGAGAAGTGGGATAAGTCCGGGGTATACCCCGGAAAAATAGTAACAGAGATTGTTCCGGCGGGTGAATTTTATCCTGCTGAGGATTACCATCAGCAATATTATAAAAAGAGAGGGGTTAAGGGCTGCCCTATCAGAATACCTATTTTTAACGCGCGCGAGAATAAGATTGTGCGGGTGGATAGGATTTACAGGACTGACGAGGAGTGGAAAAAACTGCTTACCCCGGAGCAGTATAAGGTTACGCGCCTTAAAGATGCAGAACGTCCGTTTAGCGGGCAATGTCCTATACCTAAAAAAGGCGAGATTGGGTTTTATCAGTGTGTAGGATGTGGGACAGACTTGTTTAAGGTTGAAACTAAGTTTGAGTCCGGTACCGGTTGGCCTAGCTTTTGGGAGCCGGTTTCAGATTTAAATATACGATTGATTACCGATGACAGTTTTGGAATGCATCGCGTGGAGGCGCTCTGCGCGCGTTGCGACGCGCATCTGGGGCATGTGTTTGACGACGGCCCCGCGCCGACGGGCAAGAGGTATTGTATTAATTCAGTAGCTTTAAAATTTGTGCCGATAACTAAAGAATAAATTTAGGAGCGGACGGTTGAAAATATTAAAGAAGATAATTATCGCGCTGGGTTTAGTTTTCTTGGTACTGATAATAACGTTCTCCGCTTTATTTTACACACTAAAACATCTTAAGATGAAAGAGATAGTCGAAGACCAGATAGAGCGTAATTTAGGCATTAAAGTTACCATAGATAGCATAGAATCTTCCCCGCTTCTTACTTATGTGATAGCCAAGGGAATAACGGTGCACAACCCCGAAGGTTTTCAGGAAAAGGAACTCGCATATATAAAATCAATACATTTTTTATTTGATCCCATTAATGTTATTGTGTACAAGAATACAGAGATTTATGTTTGTGCGGTAGATCTAGAGCGTTTGAATATCATAAAAAATAAAGATAATAAGGTGAATATTAAAGAGTTGATGCCGATTAAAGATGATGGCTCAACTGATGAAGAAGCTTATTTCTATTTTGATATGCTTGTATTAAGCGTGGGGGAGGTAAACTATATTGACTATACCCAATTGCCGGCGACGCCGCACAAATTTCCTATAGGCATAAAAGACGCCACTTTTATAGGGCTTAAAGACGAGGATGAGGTAGTGAAGATGATACTCTACAAAGCCCTGGAGAATACCCCTGTAGGAAAGTTAATAAATTTAACTATTAAACCTGTTTTCTCTGATATATCCGACACCCTGGAAGGGGCCTGGGGTACGGCCAAAAGCGGCGTAAAGGGTGCATGGGGTATAGTTACCATGCCGTTTAAGCTTATTTTTAGTTAAGTTTCCGGTTTGATGATTTAATTTTTATTGCAAGATAAGCCTTTTAGCGGTAAAATACTCTTGAGACTAACAAGGCAGCCCTGCACAAAAAGGGCTGCTTTTCATTTCTAACATAGGCGAGCCGTTAATGTCCAGATTTTATACCGGAAGAAAAACCAGGAATTTATTCGATCCTACAAGCAAAACGCCTTTCAGGTTAAGTCGTTCTAAAATAGAGTTATTCTGTAATTGTCCGCGCTGTTTTTATCTTGATAGAAGGCTAGGGGTAGGCCAGCCTCCGGGGTTTCCCTTTACTTTGAATTCGGCGGTAGATAAGTTATTAAAAAAAGAATTCGATTTTCATCGTACGAAGCAGAGCAGGCATCCTTTGATGGAGGCGCAGGGCATTAAGGCAGTTCCTTTTAAACATGAATTGCTTGAGCGTTGGCGCGATGCGCTTAGAGGTGGAATAGAATATTTGCACAGTCCCACCAATTTATTGTTAACAGGGGCGATTGACGACATTTGGTCCGGTCCGCAGGAAGAGCTTTATATAGTTGATTATAAAAGTACCGCCAAAGAAGAAACAGTTAGCCTTGATGCCGATTGGCAGATTGCTTATAAGAGGCAGATGGAGATATATCAGTGGCTTTTTAGAAGGAACGGATTCAATGTTTCAGGAACAGGATATTTTGTATATTGTAATGGTATTACCAGCAAAGATGCTTTTAACGCCAGGTTGGATTTCGATATAAAAATTCTTCCCTATGAGGGTAATGATGCCTGGATTGAGCAAAAGATATTTGATATGCATAAATGTCTGATGGGCCCGGTGATCCCTGAGCCGGCAGCGGAATGCGATTATTGTACCTATCATAAAGCATTAAAGGAAGTTGAAAAATAATTAACCAAGGAGGAGCCGTGGATCAGGAAAATAAAACCATTGTTGAGCGCAGCGAATTTAAGGGCAAGCCCATAATAATATTAAAAAGAGACGAAGAGGACAAATATCCTTTTTCTTTCGGGCTGAGCAAGGCAAAGCTTATTGTTGAGAATATAGAAGAAATAAAGAAATTTGTAGAAGAGAGTGGTTCTTAAGAATTATTAGTGAAGGAGGCACTTTAGATATTCATATGAAAAGATTTATTCTTTATCTCTTACGTTGGCAGTTAAGCACGCCGATTTTGTGGCTCGTGGTCAAGCGCATGGGAACGAGTGTTGAGGCCACGGTAATAGCCAATTTAATCGGTGGGGCGATATTTTTCTGGGTAGATAGATTTATATTCACCTCTAGAGCTATCGAGGTATGGCATATTAAAGAGGGTAAGTGCGATAAATGCGGTGTTACTTCGCATTTATGGCGCCTGGTTAAAACAGCAGGTTACGATAAAAGCGGGTCCAAACCCGTTTTCTTGTGCATGAAATGTTCTAAGGAAAAGACTGATGAGTTGAGGTTACAAGGTATCCCTGTCAGGGGGAAAAGCAATTAGCTAACAGGAGGCAATTGTGTTCAGGGAAAAGATAAAAGTATTAGATTGCACGATCAGAGACGGCGGTTTGATGAATAACCACAAATTTGACTTGCGGCTTGTCAGAGAGGTTTATAAAGCGCTTTCTGCTGCCGGGGTGGATTACATGGAGATGGGTTATAAAAATTCAAAAGAGCTATTTTCTCCCAAGGAATACGGTGCTTGGAAATTCTGTGAAGATGATGATATCAAAAAAGTTATTGATGGCATAGCATCTAAAACTAAAATATCCGTGATGGTAGATGTAGGCAGGGTTAATGTCGACGATATCAAGCCGCGCAAGAATAGCCCGGTATCCATGATTAGGGTGGCATCTTATGTTAAGGAAATCGATAAGGCAATATACCTGGTGAATCATTTTGCCGATAAAGGCTATGAGACTACGGTTAATATTATGGCTGTTTCTAAGGCGCTTGATAACGAGCTTACTGAGGCCCTGCAGCAGCTTGAAAACGAAAGTAAGGCGCAGGTGGTTTATATCGTAGATAGTTTCGGCGCTTTATATCAGGAGACTACGGAATTTCTGGTAAAAAAGTTTAAGAGTATCCTAAAGACCAAGGAAGTGGGGATGCATGCTCATAATAATCAGCAGCTTGCCTTTTGCAATACCATCGAGGCCATCATTCACAATGCTAACTTTATGGATGCTACAATCTACGGGTTGGGCAGGGCCGCAGGTAACTGTCCGCTTGAACTGCTAATAGGTTTTTTAAAGAATCCGAAGTTTGATATCCGCCCGATTTTGGATATTATCTCCAAGGAATTCGTTCCTTTAAAAGAGAAGCTGGAATGGGGATACGTTATTCCTTATGCCATAGCCGGCATGCTGAATGAGCATCCTAAGGCTGCTATGGCGCTGCGAGACAGTGATAAAAAAGAAAACTACCGCGAATTTTATGATAGCATTGTTGGGGGAACGGATTAAATGGATTTAAAAGGATTCAATAATTTGCCTATTATGGGCATATTAAGGGGGGTGGATATTGCTCTTATTGATCCACTCGTGGAAGCTATTTGCGATTCCGGGCTAAAGACGATAGAAATAACCATGAATACCGAAAAAGCTCCGGAGTTGATTAAGAAGGCTTCTGTAGCAGGCGGAAATAATTTAACCGTTGGCGCTGGCACGGTTTTAAGTGTAAAGAGCCTTGAAACCGCGCTTGGCGCAGGGGCGCGTTTTTGCGTTACCCCTGTTTTAGTAGAAGAGGTTAATCAGTATTGCGTTAAGAATAAGATTCCTGTTTTTCCCGGAGCATTGACCCCGCTCGAAATATACAATGCCCAGGCTGCCGGTGCTACTATGGTCAAGGTTTTTCCGGCGCAGTTTTTCGGACCGGAGTATTTCAAGGAAATTAGTGGCCCGTTTAATGATATTGAACTTTTGGCTTGCGGAGGAGTCACGCCGGAAAACATAGGGTCATATTTTGTAAATGGCGCAAGTGCGGTTGCCTTTGGTGCCAGCATATTTAAGAAAGAACTGCTCAAGACAAGGGATTTCATCAGCATAAAGAAATCTATAAAAGAATTAATAGCAGCTTATCGGGAGTGTCTATTAAATGGATGAGATATATTTAAGCCGCGAGGGGCATAAAAAATTAATGGAAGACTTGGAACATCTAAAGACAGTTAAGCGTAGGCAGTTATCTAAAGCAATAGGTGAAGCCCGGGCTCACGGTGATATTTCCGAAAATGCCGAGTACGATGCTGCTAAGGAAGCGCAGGGCTTAAATGAAAAGAGGATTGCCGAGCTTGAAGAAAAGTTAAGCCGTGCACGTATTTTAGACGATAAAGATATGCCTAAGGATCAGGTTCTTATCGGCGCAACCGTTAGGTTAAAGGACATGGATTCGGGGGAAGAGTTTGAATATACTCTGGTTTCGGAGATGGAAGCCAACTACGAGCAGGGCAAGATTTCGGTTAATTCTCCGGTAGGCGACGGGTTATTGGGCCATAAAGAAAATGAAATTATAGAAATAAAGGCTCCCGCGAGGGTTTTAAAATATAAAATAATGAAAATATCAAGATGAAGATAAAATTGATTTTGCCACCTCAGGTTACCGATCTTGAGGAAAAAATAGATGAAGTAATGCAAAGGGCAAAGACACATCGTGCCGATAGTATCGAAATTTCTTACGGTTCACAGGCAGGAGAGATAAAGAGGCGGATACTGAATATCTTGATGAAAGAGGAATATCGCACTCTCTACAGCCGGTTAGTGAAATCTAAGGAAGGTTGGGGCAGAATATTCGTGTATTTCAGATGGAAATAGGGGGGAGTATGTTTCCAAAGAAAACGATCGTCTTTTGGTCTGTTATTTGCGCCTTATTGTCCTGCGGCCGGATTTCTCAGGCAGCAGAGCAGACAGAGACTATATTTTATAATATATCTCCTGTGGGCACATCGGTCTATCGCGATATGGGATTACTTGAGTTGCGCGGTAAGCCGGCGCGTAAAGTTATCTTTAGCACGGAAGTGGGTGGTTTTAAAGATACCGAAACTATTTATAGCGATCCTGTAACATGGTATCCTTTCCGGGTAGAACGGGATATCACAATGTGGCTTCACGAAGAGGATATTGTTGAAGAATACAATATTCCGGCAAACAAAGGGGCTATTACAAAATTTCAGAAGGGTAAAAAAATAGAACAGTATTTTTTAGAGGCTAAGGGTGGTCCGATACACAGCGCCATATTGCTTCCTTTTTCATTGCGTAAAGAAAATAATTTGAAAGTAGGATGGTCGTGCAACATAAGGCTTCCCGACGAATACAAAGTGACGTTATCTTCAATCGAAGATATTACGGTCCCGGCCGGTAAATTTAGAGCATATCATTTTACGAGTGTTCCTTCTAAATTCGAGATCTGGATTACTACTGATAGCCTGAGGCTTCCGGTTAAAATAAAAGGCGTGGGCGGCATTCCTTACGCTTTAGTAATGCAAAAACGTATAGTAGAAAACAAGAAGTAAGGAGCTTCCTTGAAGCGTAAACTTAAAACAACTATCTTGCGGTTATTGGTTATGAACAATACTTCGCACGATATCGCTTTAGGGACGGCTATCGGCGTATTCATTGCCATCCTGCCACTTTATGGTTTCCATACTATCCTGGTAATAATCGCTGCAATCATTGTACGCCGGGCAAATAAAATAGCAATTTTAGTCGGTACGAATATTTCTCTTCCTCCGACAGTGCCGTTTATCACCTGGGCAGGCTATGAAATAGGCAGGTTGATGCTCGGCAACACACTGCCGCCTTTACGCTGGATTGATTTTAAAGGCATAACATTTAATAAAATATTGCATTTTTATCCCCCCTTGTTATTGGGAAGTTTAGTTTTAGCTTTTGTTTGCGCAGCTTTGTTCTACTTTATTACATTTTTTATCGTTAAGGTGCTGAGAGAAAGAAGAGAGCATGCCAAACGCTCCCGTCATAGCCATAAGAAAATTTAAATCCACGGATAGGCAGGATGTAAGAAGGATTATTTATGATGCTGCTTTCATGGGCGAGCCAGCATCTGTCTTCTTTGATGGCAGGGAACTTATGTGCGATGCCTTAAGTTCGTATTTTACGGACTATGAGCCGCAGTCGTGTTTTGTGGCTGATTCTGCCGGTGAAGTCGTAGGTTGTCTTGTAGGGACAAAAGACAAATTTGCTGCAGAGAAAGTAATAAATCTTAAAATCGGGCCAAGCTTGCTTTGGGATGCTCTTTTAAGCGCAGCGTTATTCAAGAAGAAGAACATATCTTTTTTATTTAATGTTTTTATTAGCATGCTTAAAGGCGAATTTAGGATGCCCGATTTCACTCAAGAATATCCGGCAACGCTGCATATTAACATAGATAAACAATATCGCGGCCAAGGTATCGGGGCGCGTTTGATGGATGCCTATATCGATTATCTTAAGCAAGAGAATGTTAAAGCCCTGCATTTGGCAACTATGTCGGAAGAGGGATCACAATTTTTTCTAAAACAGGGCTTTACGCTGCTTTTTTCCGGCAAGCGTTCGTATTTCCGCCATATTATAGGTAAGGATGTTCCGCTTTACGTTTATGGCAAAAAGCTCTAGCGGACTTGATAAAATGCAAAAATTGTGTTATACTTCTAGTGTAAGTTGACAATTTGCTACACCTAGTGATAAAGGCAAACCTCGAGTAATCGGGGGACGCAAAGCTATGGGGTCCTTAAAGTAAGGACAGCCCGGTTGCCAAAAGGATATATGACAACCCTAAGTTTTGCTTAGGGTTTTTTGTTTTTATGGGATTTATTCCCCGGAGGTGGGGTCGTTGACAAAGGAGGGTATCATGGGTAAGATCACATTGTTAATAACGGTTATAGTCTTGGCGTTATGTACTAACGTTTATGCGCAGGTTGGTATGGCTTCGTTGGCATTAGGTGATTCTGTTGGGACGACAAAAGATTTTTTGGAGGTAGTTAATTACAATAATGAAGGCCGAGGAGACGTATTTACGAATAAAATCGGCGATGGTGTTATTAATCTTGCTACTTGCTGGGTCGATCCTGTCAGACGTGCAAATGAAGTTACCGAAGAGAACGGAGTTTTAGAAGGCTATACGGCCGGTTTCGGAGAGGGCATACTTGAGGGCGTGGCCAGGGCTGTAGCCGGTACATATGATACGGTTACTTTTGCCTTCCCGCCTTACGAAGAGCCTATGATGAAGCCTGCATATAGCGTTCAAGATCCGAATAAGGACGGGCTTAAGCTGGTTATCTTGAATTGGTAGATAACCGATTTAGGCTTGACAAAAGGTCTGTTTTATGTTATACTTTGAACAAAATTAGGAAACTTGAGTGATATCCGGCACGTTTTGGTTATGGAGGTAACCAGAACATGCCACGGTAATAGATTTAAGCCGGATTAACGATTGGGTTGATCCGGCTTTTTATTTTGTATAACCACTAATTAATTCGAGGAGGAAATCGTAATGCGGAATTTAAACAAGCCTAAGGGGTTCAAGAGAATCTTGGCAATAATGATGCTTTTGAGCCTGTTTTTTCAGCAAACCGGTTTTGCCCAAGGGTTGGAACAATTGGATTTGTTTAAATATTTAAACCGCTCTTCTTCACTTCAGGTGCAAGATGTATTCCATCCGATGCAGCTGCGTTATTTCTCCTTTGATTTATCTAAAACCAAGATAAACTTCTTAATTGATAAGGGGGATGCTAAGTCTGTAGAAGATGCCGAATTGGATGATCAGGCTAAAGATCTCTATAACTATTTTCTCACAGGACTACGCCTGCCTAATAAGAGTTTTTGGGTAAATCTACGCCCTGATTCCGAGGATCAGGTTATCGATAGTAAGCTGGCCAGGACCGATTTGGGCAGAGTTTTGTTGGCAGCAGACTTGCAGCTCAAGAAAGATACCGCGCAGCTTACTTCTCCAAGTACGCCCACAGGCAGGCAATATTGGGATAAACTTTATAAGAAAGCAGGAGAATTATTCGGCAGCGATAACATTACCATCCCGACACTGACCCGTCCTTGGATTGTGCCCGGAGAAGTTATTGTGCGCTATGACAAGAATAGCGTATATGTTTATAAGGCCAGCCTGAAAGTAATGTTGGAGCAGGACTATTTGAAGGATTCGGCAATTTATAAATTTGATGACCCGCGCCTAAAAGAGCTCAACGAATATTCTTCGCAGCTTATCCGCGATTTGGTAATCCCTCAGCTAACCAAAGAAATTAATTCTGCGAAACGCTACAGTGGTCTGCGTCAGGTCTTTTATTCTCTGGTTTTGGCGCAGTGGTTTAAGGCGCATTATGCTTCGGCCAAGAATACCTATACCGATAAAATAGACAGCAGCGATCTTACCGGGATTGCATCCAAAGAATATTGGTCTACCAGTTATTATTTTAAAGAGTATCAGAAGTCATTTAAAGACGGAGAATATAATATTAAAGAGCCTGTTAATGGTATCAGCGGACAATCTATCCGTAGTTACTTTAGCGGCGGTGTACAATTGGGCCAAGCAGCCAGTGGCGCCGGTGTTTTGGCCGTGTCGGCAACCGGCGGAGTATTATTGCCAAATCCGGAAGGCACGATATTAGCAATTAATCCGGATGGTTCAGCCAATGTTATTGATAACCCGCGCGGTTTTGACGGTCTGCCAAATGATGATTATACTCCCGGTATCAAAGCAGTTTTAGACAGCCGCGAATTCGCTGCCTGTAATATAGAGGGCGATAGATTTGTTCAGGATACTTTCATATTTGAATCTGCAGGAGAAACGGCTCGCATAGGAAAGTCCGCGCAAAACTTTCAGTTAAACGCTTCGGAGCTACAAGTCCTTAACGATATCATAGCTGAACTTGGGCTTAGGCAATCATTGCAAGATACGACCATTGTATTTATGTACGGCCAGAGTGCGCATTATTCCGTGGGCAGAAATCAGATTTATTTAGACATTAATTTATTAAATGAAGCAAGGATCATGGAGCTTAAGGAACGCTTACTCCATGAGATAAATGAGAGGCAAGCTGTTATCGCTGGCTTAAAGAGAATGGAGCTTTATAATGAACTCCAAAGAACAGCGCTAAACCCACAAATTCGTTCAATAAAATTAAGAAAAGCTATCGAGGATTTAGCTAAAGCCAGCCATAAAATGCTGCGATTGTCTCCGGCTCAAGTGTTTACCCCAGAGATAAAATTCGGCACTTCGGGCTGGCGTTGGGATGAGGCAGATTACATGATTGACGGCGTTTTTATGGAAGATGCCTTTTTGAATGATTTCTATAGCGCGATTGAGGCTTGTGTAGAACAGATAAAGATTCAAGAGCAGCAGAATCCCGGGAGGGCGGGCGTTGTTATAGGTGGCGATAGCCGTTCTATAGGGCCTTACACCAATCTCGACCTTTCCCGAATGACTGCTGAATTTGTTTCTCGTTTTGGTATAAAAGTATATTTGACGGATCACTATATTCCGCTTCCGGTTGTTTCTTTGTTAATTTCTGCCAAAGGTGCCGCTGCTTCCATAGTTGAGACAGCTTCGCATAATCCCGGCAGAGGTTATCAGGTGGCCAGGGAAAGCGATGGTGCAGTTTTAGATATCAATAATGATGGCTTGAAGTTTAATCCTGCTGATTCAGGCCCTGCCGGAGAAGAGATAACCGGTCCGGTAAATGCAGCTAGCAATCAGACAAGGCAGCAAAGATACGGCAGGAGATGGTGGGAAGATGTTCTAAATCAACCAGCTCAAGGCGAAATAATTGATCTTAAGTTTGACGAGGCGTTTACTTTATATAAAGAAGGTATCGAAGAGGTGGTTTCGTTTGAGGCGATTATGCAGGGTTTTAAATCAGGAAATATTGATTACGTTGTTATAGACCCTAAAGGAGGCGCAGGTATTGAATATTATCGTGCGCTTATGCATGCCTTAGGCTTAGCTGAGGGCAAAGATTTTGAAATAATTAACGGTGAGCATGATCCGAGCTTTACACAACTTGTTAATCCTGAAACAGGAGAAAGGCGGCCGGACAGGCCTGAGCCGGATGCGAAGTATTGTAAGCATCTGATTTGGAGAGTTCAGCAACTAAAAGCAGCCGGAAGAAAAGTTGTCGGCCTTGCCTGCGACCCTGATGTTGACCGTAACGGTATAGTAGATAGTAGCGGAGAATTTCTTGATCCCAACATGACTCTGGCTCTTGAATCGCAATATGCTATTCAACAGGCTTTTATAGAATGGTTACGATACAGACATCCTGAAATAAATGCAGATGATATAGATCCTTTTATTAATAATTTTGCCGTTCGTGAGAGATTGGAGCCTATAATCAGAGAGTTTGTTGCTGATGAGAATGTGGCTCTGGCTAAAACTATAGCCACCACCAATATGATTAATGCGATATTGGATGAACTTTGGTTCGGGGCCCGCCTTGAAGAAACCAAGGTAGGCTTTAAATGGGGCAGGCCTTTATTGCGGCCAGGTTCTGATAGGCCGGTTTTGGTTTTTGGCGAGGAATCTCAAGGTTTGAATTTTCGTAGCCGTAAGGCAAATCCTAAATATGTTGTTTTGGAGAAGGATGCTATGGTTGCCGGGCTTAAGATGCTGGAAATGGTCGGTAATATCGGCTTGACTCCTATGCAGTTGGCGGTAAAACTTCAAGATCAGATAGGGTACTTTGCTTATAAGCGAGGCGGAGTTGATCTGCGTAGTAAAACTACCAAAGATAAAATAGATGATCTAAAGAAACAATTAAAGGCCAAATTAGACGCTTTAAGAGCAAGAATCGAGAGTGGTGTCGTAAATCAGATAATGGGAGAGGCTATAAGCGTAGGTATCTTCGTTGACGGATACAAAATTGTTTTTGCAGATGGCTCATGGTTGTGTATTCGTTTTTCAGGTACAGAGCCCGTTGTCAGATTATATACAGAAGCTAAAGGCGAAGATGCACAAGCGGCAGAGGCCAGAAGGCAACAGATTGAAGTGATAGGAGAGAGTTTGCTTTCCTCCGATACTACAGATCTTGGCGGAGATGATGAAACATCGCCTCCGCCTGCACCTAGTGCTCCGGGTGGTGGATTTGAAGCAACGCCCGGTGTTGATAGAGCAGCTGCGGCTCCGGGTTCTTCAGCTAATACAGATGCTCCTAATACGACAGGTGGTATCGATTTTCGTTCCATTAATATTACAGGCCAGCCGCAATTACAGGGGATTACCTTGAATATGCCACCGTTGGCTCAGTTGAAGAGAATCGATATTGACAAGGAAGCCCAGCAATTGATGTCTATGATGGAATCAGGCATTATGCCTTCCCGTCAGAGAGTTATGGAGTTTATCTCTGCTTGTTATTTAAGCGCGAAATCGCAAAGTGCCAAGGAAAACGCGATTAGTTGTCTAACCGGTTACTTCAAATTAGAAGAACAGAAGGCTATTGAGACGCCTATTGAATTGAAGGCGTTTTTGTTTGTTATTGAGGGCAACAAAGTCTAGGTAAGCTTTGTAATTACGCCTTGACTTAAGCTTTGCTTTTTGCTAAGCTATACCAAATATCACCCTCTTTTAAGAGGGTGATATTTTCTATATCCCGCCTTTTATTGCAAAATAATCGGGTTATAAAGCTAATAGGTGATTAAATTATGAATCGTGAATTTATGCTTTTGGGGGCTATTTTTATACCTGTTTGCGGAGCTTTTATATTGCCGCTCTTAGGCAGGGTGTCGCTACGTCTGCGTAATTTAATCGCGCTTTCGTTTATTCTGGCTTCCTGTGTATTAAGTTTCCGCATGATTCCGCTTGTTTTCTCCGGCCAGACTATTATTATAAATAAATTCTTTGTTTTGGGGTTAAATTTTAGCCTTTGTGCCGACGCCCTTGCTGTGTTTATGGCCTGTATTTGTTCTTTCCTCAGTGCCGTAATCCTTATCTATTCTTTTGATTACATCAGCCATTATCAGAACCAGAACGAATATTATGCTATGGTAGTCCTGTTTCTGGGGTCAATGATGGGCCTGATATTTTCAGCTAATCTTATTTTGTTATATGTGTTCTGGGAGATAACAGCTATTACCAGTTGGCGCTTAATAGGTTTCTTCCGCGAAAAAGCATACGTAGAACGCGCTAATAAGGCATTTTTGATGACCATGCTGGGTGCCGTACTTATGCTTGTCGGGTTTATTATGGTTTATCAGCAGACTGGTTCTTTTGAGCTTAACACCGGTATTATTTCCGGCCTTGCAATATTCCTTATTCTCTGCGGTGTATTTTCCAAGTCCGCAACTTTACCTTTCCAGACCTGGCTTCCCGATGCAGGTGTTGCGCCTTCGCCGGTTACGGCACTTCTGCACGCAGCAATTTTAGTTAAAATAGGCGTGTATGTTTTTGCCAGAATATTCCTGGCATCGTTTATCTTGCCTGATTTTTGGCGCATGTTCGTGTTATTTATAGCCGCATTAAGCGCGCTTATCTCCGCAGGAGCGGCATTTATAGATACTGACCTTAAAAGGATTATCGCTTATTCTACAATAAGCCAGATAGCTTTTATCTTTTTCGGCCTGGCAGTGGGCAATCCGATTGCGGTAAGCGGCGCATTATTGTATATATTTATGCATGGCGTGGCCAAGGCCGGGCTCTTTTTGTGCGCCGGTATAATCGAGCAGAATACAAAGACAAAGGACATCACTAAGTTGGGCGGATTAATGCGCACCATGCCTTTGACAGGGCTTGCATTTTTATTTTGTTCGTTTTCGGTAATGGGTATTCCTCCTTTTGGCGGATTCTTCAGCAAATACATGGTTTTTGCCGGAGCAGCCAAGTCCGGGCACATCGGCATAACCATTCTTTTTCTTATAGGTGCTTTCGGAACGATATTGTATTTGTTCAGAGTTTTTAACCTGGTGTTTATGGGAGAGGCAAAGTCCGACACGCCGAGAGAGGGTAGCCCTCTGATGGTTGGCGTGGTAGTTTTCTTAGGCTTATTTTCCCTTGTTAGCGGTTTATTAATTAATTATTTCGCAGATTTTACCCGTTTTGTCACCGAAACGCTTCCGGGAGTCATAAGATGACAGGTGAATTATTGTTGTTACCTATAATAATACCTTTTATTTTTGCGCTTCTTGTCTTTTTAGTTCCCAATAGATTACGCGCTTTAGTGCAGGTATTTGTTTTATTCGGTGTAACTTTGCATTTGGCTGCGGCAATAGCGTTATTCGGCAAGGACGCTGTTTTTTCTTTGCCTTGGGTGGGGATGGGAATAGAGTTTGTGCTGCGGTCGTATCATTTTAATTCATTCATCAATCTTGCCATTGCATCTTTCGGCTTTCTTATTGCCGTATATTCCGCGTTATCCATGTCCGGTAAGCCGCACTTAAGGCAGTTCTTCGGGTGTTTTCTCCTGACGCTTGTATCTGCAAGCGGGGCGGTATTGTCGGATAATTTAGTTGCCATGCTTTTCTTCTGGGAGGGATCTCTTTTAAGCGTTTTCGGGATGATTTCCGCAGGCAATAAAAACGCATTTAAAACCGCAACTAAATCATTTATCATTATAGGAATTACGGATCTATGCCTGCTTGTAGGTATAGTGCTGACGGCATCTCTGGCAGGCACGCTTAAGATATCCGAAATCAGTCTTTCTTTAGGCGGAGTGGCCAGCCTTGCATTTATTCTTTTGATGATCGGGGCTGTAGCTAAGTCCGGTTCCATGCCGTTTCACAGCTGGATTCCCGATGCAGCAATTGATGCTCCGCTTCCTTTTATGGCGCTTGTTCCGGCAGCCATCGAGAAAATCATGGGCATTTATCTTCTTACCCGTATTTCTTTGGATATGTTTAAGCTAAACGCTGATTCATGGTTGAGTGTTTTGATGATGTCTATCGGCGCATTTACCATCGTGCTTGCGGTTATGATGGCATTAATTCAAAAAGACTACAAGAAATTGCTTTCATATCATGCTATAAGCCAGGTTGGGTATATGATTTTGGGGATAGGGACGGCTTTGCCGGTAGGGATTATCGGTGGAATATTTCATATGATTAATCATACGCTTTACAAGAGTTGTTTATTTCTTACCGGAGGGTCGGTAGAAAAACAAACCGGAACAACCAATCTGGAGCATTTAGGCGGGATAGGTATTAAGATGCCGGTGACGTTTGCCTGCTTTACCATAGCCGCGCTTGCGATATCCGGAGTGTGGCCGCTTAACGGGTTTTTCTCTAAGGAGCTTGTTTATGACGGCGCGCTTGAAAGAGGGCTTATTTTTTATATTGCGGCAGCCGGAGGGTCGTTTTTTACCGCCGCGTCTTTTTTGAAGCTCGGGCATGCGGCTTTCTTGGGTAAGAGAAAGCAGGAAAATGAGAAAGTTAAAGAAGCTTCTTTCGCGATGCTCTTACCTATGATTATACTTGCGTTGCTCTGCGTTTGTTTCGGACTCTTTAATGCATATCCATTAAAGAATTTAATTCAGCCGGGCTTGGGCAATCCAATTTTAGAGAGGCATGTGTTTTCGGGGTTCCCGGCAAATAAGATGCTTGTTGTAATTACTTTTATTGTGCTTATCGGCGCACTTGTCAATCATCTTATTGCAGTTAGAATCAAGGGTAGCGCCTTAAAAGCCGCGGATGAATTTTATCATGCTCCGGTTTTATCAGTAATCTACGATAAGGCAGAGAAGGGGCTCTTGGATCCGTATAATATCGGCATGGTAACGGCGCGAATAGTTGCTAAGCTGGCATTTTATTCAGATAGAGCGATAGACTGGCTTTATGAAGGCGTGGCAGTGAAGCTGGGGCTGGGAGTTTCCCGTATGATAAGGCGTGTGCATAGCGGAAGTTATATAATTTATCTATTTTGGTCATTAGCAGGTTCATGTTTGGTCGTGGGGATTATGTTATGTATTCATCGTTAATATTACTTCCATTTTTTGCGGTTATTATCCTGAATTTGCCGCTGCGTGCGTTCATGAGAAAGGCGGCCTTATGGGTCAGCTTGTTTATACTCTTGATGCAAATATGTTTTATTGTTTATCCGGCAGCCTGTTCCTTCAGTAACAGCCTAGATATTTTCGGAATGTTTTTGAAATTCAATTTTGTGGTAGATAATCTAAGCCGCGTGCTTTTGTTCTGTATCGGCGTAGTCACATTGTGCTCAATCTTGGTAGAGAAATATATTATCGATGACGAAGAAAGGCTGTTTAATTTTATAAATATTTCGCTTTTGCTTCTAGCCGGCATGAACGGTATCGTGATGTTAAGGGACATATTTTCACTATACGTTTTTATAGAGATTGTCGCAGTGGGCTCGTTTATACTCATAGGTTTTAACAAAGATATTCATGCTTTTGAAGCGGCCTTTAAATATATAATGCTCTCGGTTATTTCTACGGTTATGATGCTTTCTGCTATAGCGCTGCTTTTAATTCTCGCCGGAGGTACCAGTTTTTCAGTTTTAAGCGCTGCGTTAAAGTCTTCGCCGGATACGCTTTTGGTGAGTTTTGTAATTGGCATTTTCTTATGTGCGGCATTTATTAAAGCCGGTCTTATGCCTTTTCACGGTTGGCTGCCGGATACTTACTCTGAAGCCCCGGCGGCGGTTTCTGTGCTTTTGGCAGGTATCGTGACCAAAACCGTAGGAGTATATGTTTTAATAAGAGTAGTCAATTCGGTTTTTGGATTTGATGACCCTTTAAAATATATACTGCTCGTGGTGGGTGCTGTTTCAGCTGTGTTTGGGGCATTAGCAGCCTTAGGGCAGAGCGATTTTAAAAGGATGCTTGCTTATTCGAGTATAAGTCAGGTAGGATACATTATTATGGGCTTAGGATGCGCCACAGAACTTGGTTTAGCGGGAGCGGTGTTTCACTTATTTAATCATTCTATATTTAAGTCGCTTTTGTTCGTTAATTCCGCAGCCGTGGAATTCCAGACAGGGACAAGAGATATGAATAAATTGTCCGGGCTGGCGGAGAAAATGCCTATTACCGGCACAACTTCTGTGTTGGCCTTGCTTTCTACTGCAGGCATTCCGCCTTTGTCGGGATTCTGGAGCAAGCTGATTATTGTAATCGCCCTCTGGACGGCAGGATTCTATTTGTTTGCCATGATAGCTATATTGGCAAGCGTGTTAACGTTGGCGTACTTGCTTTCTATGCAGCGCAGGGTATTCTTCGGCAAGCTAGGCGAAGGTTTAAGAGAGGTAAAAGAAGCAGGGCCTGAGATTGTGATTCCTGCTTTGTTGCTTGCCCTGATATTGGTTGGCGTAGGTTTGTTTTTCCCATTTATAATAAATGCTTTTGTTTTTCCTGTGGGTAATATTCTAGGGGGATAACGTGTCTATTTTTGACGGAATTACTCTTTTTTCTTTAGTCGCAGCAGCGCTTTGGACGGTGATGACCAGAAGTTTATTGCGTTCGGCTATCGGCCTGGCACTGACTAGCGCTATACTGACCGTGATAATGTTCCGTTTAAATTCTCCTCTGGCTGCGGTTTTTGAGCTGTCCGTATGTTCCGGATTGATATCGGTTTTATTCGTCAGCGTAATAAGCCTTACTCATCCTCTTACCATACAGGAAGTTATTCAGCACATGAAAGAGCGCATGGCTAGATTCTGGGTTTTGCCGTTTTTAGTTATTGCCATTGGTATTACCTTAATCTTGTTTAATATAAAGCCGGAAATAAGGCTCCCGGCACCAGAGACAGTAAAAGACGTGCGTGTGGTCATGTGGAATTTACGGCAGGTTGATGTAATGGGCCAGATTATTATACTTTTGACCGGCGCTTTCGGAGTAGTGGTGCTATTTAAAGAAAGGATAAAGAAGTGAACGGCGGTCTAATGCATTTATTCTGGTCATTCAGTTTATTTATTATCATGGTTTTTGTCATTGGCCTTTACTGTATATTCGTGAGCTATAATTTAATCAGAATATTAATAGGCGTAGAAGTTTTAATTAAGGCCGCCACGCTTTTAATAATAGTTGCCGGGTATATTACCGGCCGTGAAGCCCTGGCTCAGAGTATGGTTATCACGTTGATAGTTATCGAAGTTGTAGTTGTTACCGTTGCCGTAGGCGTAATGCTTGGGATACGAAGTATAAATAATTCTCTGGATGCAAGAAGAATAAAAAGCCTGAAAGGTTAATTTATTATGCATAACTGGTTATTATTTCCGCCGGTTGCTTTTATTATTATTTTATTTGCTGTTTGGGTTTTAAGCCGTATGCTCTCTAGGCTCGCGTTTCGTTCATCCGCTAAGCGCCATAAAGGAACGGGCGAGCCTTATGCCTGCGGAGAAGAAGGCTACGACCCTATGGCGCAGCCGGATTACAGTACATTTTTCCCTTTTGCTTTTTTCTTTACGCTTGCGCACGTGGCCACGCTTATTATGACTACAGTTCCTGTTGAGTCGTTAATGACGTTCATTCTGGCCTCTATTTATATAATCGGCGCGGTATGGGGCCTGTATATATTGTTCAGGAGATAATTTAATGGGATTAATTAAGAAGGTAGTAACTTGGGCAAGAATTAAATCGCCATGGATATTGCATTTTAATACCGGTGCCTGCAACGCCTGTGATATAGAAATTATTGCAAGCCTTACTCCGCGTTATGATTTGGAGCGCTTCGGGGTATTGCTAAAAGGTACGCCGCGCCATGCCGATGTTTTGCTTTGTTCAGGCCCTGTTACTAGGCAGATAGAAGACAGGCTAGTCAGAATTTATGAGCAGATGGCAGAGCCTAAATTCGTGGTCGCCGTAGGCACATGCGCCTGCAGTGGAGGCGTATTCCAGGGTTGTTATAATATCAAGGGTGGTATAAAATCAACAATCCCTGTGTCGGCATTTATCCCCGGATGTCCGGCGAGCCCCAAGGCAATAATAGACGGGGTGGCTAAGTTGTTAACAAGCTTAGAAGATAAGGAAACGGAGAAGAAAAATGCCTCAGGAAAATGATATAAGAGAGGATTTGGTAAATAAATTCGCTTATCTACAGGATAAAATACAGATACCGCGCGCCAGGCGGATGTCGGTAATAATGGATTATAATAATTTCAATGAAGTATTTGAGTATGCCTTTAGCCAGCTTAAGTTTGTGCATTTCTGCACTATAACCGGCCTTGATGAGGGGGAGTTCTTGAGTTTTATTTATCATCTTGCCCAGGATTCCGGAATTATGTTAAATATCAAAATAAGCGTTCCCAAAAGTAATCCGGTAATAAAAACTATAACCGGTTATTTTGCGGGTGCTGAAATTTATGAAAGAGAATTAGTGGATTTGTTCGGGGCTCAGGTTGAAGGGCTGCCCGCGGGCAATCGCTATCCGCTTACGGATGATTGGCCCAAGGATCAGTTTCCGTTACGCAAAGATTGGAAGCCATCCGAGGCCAAGGGGGAGGGTAAATAAAATGCACGATTCCGATAAATTTAAGATTCCTATGGGTCCGCAGCATCCGGCATTAAAAGAGCCGGAGGGCTTTAGCGTCGCCTTAAAAGGCGAAAAGATAATGGGAGTGGATATCCGCCTTGGCTACAATCACCGCGGAATAGAGAAGGCCTGTGAAGAGAGAAGCTATATTCAGGATCTTTATTTGATTGAGCGCGTTTGCGGTATATGCTCGCATTCTCATTCGACATGTTTTGTGCAGGCGGTTGAAGAAATAGCGGGCATAAGCGTGCCTAAGCGCGCATTGTATATACGTACTTTAGTTGCAGAGCTTGAGCGTGTGCACAGCCATCTTCTTTGGCTGGGTGTGGCTGGCCATGAGATAGGCTTCGATACTCTTTTGATGTATACCTGGCGTGACCGGGAAATAGTAATGGATATATTGGCTATGTTAACCGGAAATAGGGTAAACTATGGCATCAATATCATCGGCGGAGTTAGGCGTGATATTGCGCCCGAACAGGCCAGGGATATTTTAAAGGGCGTGGATACACTTGAAGAACGCACTAAATATTACATTGAAGTCGCCAGCGAAGAAACCACGCTTATAAAGAGGCTTTCCGGAGTAGGGGTGTTATTTTATGATGATGCTTTGCGTTTGGATGCGGTCGGGCCAACGGCGCGCGCTTCCGGCATTAACCGCGACGTAAGGCGCGATGATCCGTATGCTGCATACTCAGAAATTAAATTCGACGTTATTACCGATATGCATTGTGATGTGTACGGGCGTACATTAGTAAGAGTCAAGGAGCTAATGGAGGCCTATAAAATTATCCGTCAGTGTATCAAAAATATGCCTGATGGTCCTATTTTGGTTAAAGCTCCGCGTAAAATACCCGTAGGGGAGGCAATCAGCCGTTATGAGGCGCCCAGAGGTGAAGATGTGCACTATGTGAAATCAAACGGCGGCGAAAAGCCTGATAGAGTCAAAATTAGGGCGCCGACTTTGGCTAACGTCCAGGCGGTAAAGTGCATGTTAAAAGACAGGTATTTAGCGGATATGCCTATAGTTATAGCGGCGATAGACCCGTGTTTCTCATGCACCGATAGGTTGGTAGCAGTAAGGAACGCGCATAGCAGCAATGAAAAGATTCTTTCCTGGGAGGCATTGCGTAAATACGGTATAGACTGGCATAAGGCTCACGGTATAGACTTGGCTTTGGTGAGTGATAACTTTAGAAAGAGGATGGAGTGTTAAGTAATGATTAGGGAGCTTTTTTATATTTTGATTTTTCCGGGGTTATTATTCGTAAGCATTTTTTCTCTGGTTGCGGAATTCGTCGACAGAAAAATTTATGCGCGCCTACAGAATAGAATAGGCCCTCCGTGGTTCCAGACGTTTGCCGACTTTGTGAAATTATTAGGCAAGGAAGATGTCGTACCGACTGCGGCTAACCGCAGGATGTTCGGGGTGGCACCATTATTTGCGCTGACATCAGCGGTGACTGTATTTTTGTATATACCGCTGTGGAGTACGGAATCTTTGTTTTCCTTTAACGGCGATATAATCATGATACTATATTTGTTGACCGTGCCTACGCTGGCGTTTTTTATCGGCGGATGGTATTCGACTTCGCTTTATGCGCGTATCGGTTCGGTACGCGGGGTTACCCAGTTGTTTGCTTATGAAGTGCCGCTTTTTATGAGTATATTAGCTGCTACGCTTTTAGCAAATACCTGGTCTTTATCCGAAGTAGTTGTTTTCTACACCACTCATCCGTGGTACAGCTTATTTAATATCCCAGGATTTTGTATATCATTAATAGCATTCTTAGGTAAGCTGGAAAAGACACCTTTTGATATTCCTGATGCAGAGACAGAGATTGTTGCCGGAGCGTTTACCGAATATAGCGGAAGGCTATTGGCGATATTGAAACTTACGATTAACGTAGAGATGGTGGTTGGATCGGTTCTTTTCGCGGCGGTATTCTTTCCTTTCGGCCTGACGCTTGGCCCGGTACTCGGATTTATTGTTTTTATGTTTGAGGTTTTAGCGGTTGTGGCACTGCTTTCTTTACTGCGCACGGTTGTGGCGCGCCTGCGTATTGACCAGATGATAAATTTCTGCTGGAAATTTCTTGTTCCGGTTGCCTTTGTCCAGCTGTTGCTTAATTTAATAATGAAAGGTATATTATTGCGATGAGGCCGGGTAAAATGTTAAGAGAGGTTTTGGGTTCGATATTTAAGAAGCCGGCTACTAGTAAGTATCCTAAAGAGAAGCTTGATATGCCGGATAAATTCAGGGGCAAGCTTAAGTTTGATTCCAGCAAATGTATCGGTTGCAAGTTGTGTATGAGAGATTGCCCTACGGGAGCTATTACTATTAATCAGGTTAGTGATAAGAAATTTGAGGCGGTTATTGATCTGGGAAAATGCATATATTGCGCTCAATGTGTAGATTCCTGCCTTAAAAAAGCGCTTGAATCAACAAAAGATGTTGAGTTGGCCCAGCTTGATTTCGGTAAGCTGAAAGTTACTTTTAAAAATGACTCTCAAGCAGCAGATCAGCAAAAAACTGAGTAACTTTAAGACGGTTGCGCTCCTGGGAGTTGGCTCGGAACTTCGAGGGGATGATGTTGCCGGGATGTTAGTCGCCGAGAACCTGCAGAAGGCCGCTTCTAAAATAAACAAAAAAATAAGGTTTAAAGTATTTTTAGGTGGTACTGCTCCGGAGAATTTCACTGGCACCATAAAAGATTTTAAGCCGACGCATATAGTTATCGTTGATTCTGCTGAAATTGGCAAACCCGCCGGAACGGTGACCGTATTTGATCCGGATGAAACAGTCAACGTTTCTTTTTCTACCCACAGCCTTCCGCTTAAAGTAATGTCTGATTACCTGCGCGCAGATATCAACTGCACAATTATTATCATCGGTATCCAGCCTAAATCCATGAAATTCGGAGAGCCGCCCACTAAAGAAATAAAACAGGCGGTAACGTGCGTTTCCAAAACACTGGAAGAAATTCTGCATTGTAAATCCTGCCGTTAGGTAGTAAAATAATATCATAAAGGAGGGCGAAACAATGAAAAGGATAGCCGTTGTTTTTGCGGTACTATTTTTGAATTTATTTTTATCTGTACAAAGTTCGCAAGCTGATGCCAGAGGCCTTGATCCTTTTGGTGGGTTTCCCGGGCCGCAGTTAGTATCTCCTATAGCTGATAATATTGTTTTGCCTGCTGGGTCAGGAGTAAAATTTAAATGGCTATGCGGTAGACCGCGTATAGACCATTACGAATTCAGGCTGTATAAAGGATATGCAATGACAGCTGATACTTTGATTATGAAAAACGATGTAAAGCCTGGAGACTGCGAGTTTGAACTCCCCGCAGCTTCCTTTGATGTGGGCCAGGCATATAGCTGGTCTTTGCAGATCGTATTATTAAACGGGGACAAAAGCGATAAGAGCTACAATACGTTTAAGATTATAAAGAAATAGGAATTTCTCCTATTATGGAAAGCGTTATTCAAAATAAATTCGATAGTTGGATTAGTGGTTTAAGTGCCGAAGAGGCCAGGATTGCGGTGTTTAAGCACATAAGGGATATTCCTTATGCGATAGTCCCCGAATTAAGGGATCCTTTGCGTGGTCCTTCGGGCTTGTTAAGTTTAGGAAAAGGCTCATGCCAGCCTAAACATTACCTGATGGCGTTGCTTTTTGAAAAACTGAATATTCCCGTTAAGCTCGTCACCTATCAATTTCACTGGGTTAATTCAGATATAAATTATCCTGATGATTTAAGAAGCATAGTCAAAGCGCTTCCGGCAGCGTATCATCTGGCTTGTAAAGCGTTAATAAATAATAAATGGGTTCTAGTCGATGCTACTTACGATCTTGCTTTAAAAAAGGCTAGTTTTCCTGTGAATGAGAGTTGGGACGGCCATAGCGATACCGTAAATGCAGTTACTCCGGAAGCAGAGATTATTCATAACGGTCCGCAGGAGAGGGTAGAGTATGAAGCTTTGCGTAGAGCCGAATATAGCGATAAAGAGAAGGCAGCGTATGCGGAATTTATAGAGAAGTTTAATTTATGGCTGGAAATAGTTCGTAGCTCGTAGCTGGTAGTTCGTAGGAAAACAAAGACAGGGGGGAATATGCAGATAGAAGAGCTAAAAGGAAGGTTGGTGCTTTTTAAGTTTGATGACCAGATTAGGCAGGACCTTTCGCTGTTTCAGATATACAAAGATGAGATATGGGCAGTGGTTACTGGTATTGAGAATGAAGGTATATGGATAGAGAACCCGGAATATGAGCTGGGCGTGTGGTGGGATGACAGGGGTCAGCTGATACCACCTAATAAACAGGTTAAAGAAAAGGTTAGGGCCAGCATTCTTATCCCCTGGCGCTATATTAAGGGCCTGATGAGCGTTGATGATGAGCGTTTTCAGCGCAGCAAAGACGAACGGCTGCCCGGATTTCATGCTTATAGGTAGTAAAAATAAGGTTGACAAACACGGGATTTGTGGTATACTTAACTCCGTAGTAAATAAGAGATTAGAGATCTGGAGCCGGACGGTTTGGATAGCTAACTTTCCGGTTTTTTTGTTGCAGTCGTTAATGTATCCCGTTAGAGATAATGTGGACAAACGCTGGTCAGATTTCTAACGGGATTTACTATAATTTCTCCAGCTTCGGCTGGAACCCGCTTTGAGTTAATGTGCGAGCGGGGGTAAGAGAGGAGGAAGTACAAGATGGCAAGAGGTAAAGTGAAGTGGTTCTCGAACCAAAAAGGTTATGGTTTTATCACACCTGAATCTGGCAGTGATGTATTTGTGCATCACAGCGCAATACAGGGTGAAGGCTATAAGACTTTAGATGAAGGCCAGGAAGTCGAATTCGAAATCGAAAAAGGCCCTAAAGGCGAGCAAGCTACAAAGGTAACGAAGTTATAACCTATAAGTAGCATAATTAAAGGCCCGGTTCTTTGAAAAAGGAATCGGGCCTTTTTTATTATTGTAAAATAAGTTATTCTATAGTAAAATGAATTAAAATGAACATGCGCAATATTTTTTATACATTCAGGCAACTCTTTGTTTCCGGCAGAGTTGCCTTTTTGTTTGCCTTATTTATGTTTTCGCCTGCCTTGGCCCAAATACCTTCTGGATTAAAAGATACTCTTGATAATGCTACAAGTGCCATTATACACGACCTTGGTAATGTTGATAAACAGTTGCATGATGTCGCAAATAATATTGCTTTAACCGGTATAAATACTTCCCCGGCAAGGAAAATATTGAACGGGGCTCTCGGCGTTGAGAGCCGCGCACTTAATTGTGCTATCCTGGATTCAACGGGCAGAATGATTTTGATTGAGCCCAGAGATTATAAAGGGTTTGAGAGCAGGGATATAAGCGCTCAGGCGCACGTAAAAGAATTATTAGCAACTAAGAAACCCGTATTTAGCCAGGTATTTCGTTCTGTGGAAGGCGTTGATGCGGTTGCTTTTGAATATCCGGTGCTTTCTACGCAAGGAAATTTAATGGGCGCAGTAAGTTTATTGGTTAAGCCTGAGATATTTCTGGATACAATAATTGAGCCCGTTGTTAAGAATTCTCAAGTTGAGATTTGGATAATGCAGCCTGATGGGCTGATAGTTTATAATCAGAATGCTCCTGAAGCCGGGAAAAATGTCTTTAAAGATGCATTTTACCAGTCTTTTCCGGATTTTGTTGCTTTGTGCAAACAAATAGCCGCTCAAGAGAAAGGCAGCGGTTCGTGTGAATTCTTGACTAGGGAGCTTAAAAATAAGGCAATTAATGATTTTGCCTGGAATACAGTTAGCATTAATGGCCTACAATGGCGTGTTATAGCTAAGTTAGCAAGATTGCCTGCAGGATGGAAGGATACCAGAACCGGATACGGGTATTAAAATGAATTATCTTAGTGAAAATAATATATACATATTTCTGCTTGAAGTTTTCTTGCTCTTAGGGTTAGCCCGGGGATTAGGGGAATTGTTCCGTATCTGGAAGCAACCTGCGATTACGGCCGAAATATTAGCCGGCGTGTTATTGGGCCCGACTATTTTCGGCCGTTTTCTTCCTAATGCCTATCAGTATGTTTTTCCGGCAGATGTCGTGCAGCAGAATATGCTGGAGACTGTTGCCTGGCTTGGGTTATTATTTTTTCTGCTTGAAGCGGGATTAAAGATGGATTTCTCAAGCGCATGGAGGCACAGGGGCAAGGCATTGGTAATCGCTGCCAGCGATATTGTAGTGCCTATGGCTATTGCTTTTGTCTGTAGTTATTTTCTGCCGGAACATTATTTGGTTGATCCTACGCGCAGAGTAGTATTTGCTTTATTTATGGCTACGGTAATGACGATAAGCGCTATGCCTATTACCATAAGGGCATTGAACGATTTAAATGTGGCTAAAACCGATCTGGGGTTTTTGATTATGTCGGCTTTATCCGTTAATGAAATTATCGGCTGGATGATATTTACGATTGTCTTGGGGGCTTTTATTCAGACAGGTGCGGTTATCGCCAAGATAACCCTTATTTTCCTGGCGGCTTTAGTTTTTACGGTAGTATTGTTTACTTACGGGCGCAGGCTTGCCGATTTCGTTATCCTTAAGATAAGGCAGCATAATATGCCTGAGCCGGCGAGCTCGCTTACCTTTATATGCCTTATGGGTTTGTTCTGTGGCGCAATATTCCAGGGCATAGGAATACATGCGCTTTTAGGGTTTTTTATTGCCGGGGTTATTGCCGGAGAAGCAAGAGCGCTTTCGGAAAGGACCAGGCAGGTAATTTCACAGATGGTTTATGCCGTATTTGTCCCGCTTTTCTTTGCGCGCATAGGATTGGGCATAGATTTCTTTAAGAATTTTGATATTTTTCTGGTACTTTTTATAACCGTCATCGGTGTTTTTGGCAAATTCTTTGGCGCATGGCTGGGAGTTACTTTTACAAACCTACCGCGGGTCAATCGTATGTCGGTAGCTATCGCTCATATTCCCGGCGGTTCGATGGAGATAGTTATAGGCATGCTTGCTCTGAAATATAATTTGATTTCTCAGTCTATGTTTGTAGCTATAGTATTGGGCGGAATTATTTCTTCGGCCATTTTAGGTCCGTGGCTTAAGAAGACCATTTGCGGACGTAAAGAAATAAGCGCTCTGGAGTTTTTCTCGCGCAGAGAAATTGTCCCGGAAGTAATGTCACTTGATAGAGATAGCGCTATCCGCGAGTTATGCATTGTTGCTTCCGAGCAGGGTAATATGCCGACAGCCGATGCGCTAGTTAAGGAAGTGATCCGGCGCGAAGATTCGATGGGCACGGCTATAGAATGCGGCATAGCGCTTCCGCATGCGCGCATTCCGCTTTTAGTCAGGCCCGTAGTTGTATTCGGAAAATCTGAATTTGGGATAGAGTGGAATTCTCCTGATGGTAAACCAACGCACTTTATTTTTCTTATACTTACTCCTAAAGAAGACGATGCGATACAGGTTCAGATTCTTCGCATAATCGCTAAAGTTATGAGTGACGAGAATAATCAGGAATTATTGATGGGTATTTCCAAGCGCGAAACAATATGGCAGGTCCTGGAGAATGCCTTTACCGTGCATCATGTAGTTAAGAAAAAGCAGAATTAATTTTCATAAAATTCTTTTGACATTTCTGTATTTTATGTATAATAATAGCTAATATGAGCCCCGTTACAAATCTAGTGTAGCGGGGGAAAGGATTTGTAACGGGGTGAGAAGCCAAGAGTTGGAAAGAGTAGAGGTTACGAGGTTAGAGGAACACATATCAAAGACTAAGGTAGATAACGCCTTTGGCTATGAGTTACTCCTTGACCTTTATGATTGCAAGTCCGGTGTCTGCGATGATTTGGCTTTGTGCTATAGATTCCTGGATGAGTTTGTAGAATATCTTGGTATGGAGAAGCAATCCCCACCCAGTATATTCTTTACCGATGGCAAAAGATTCCCCGATAAAGCCGGGCTTTCCGGTTGGGCTCCGCTTGTAGAAAGTTCTATCGTCATACATACGCTAACCCCTAAAAATTTTATCTCAATCGATGTTTATTGCTGCAAAAAGTTCGATATCGGGAAGGCAAAAGCCTTTGTTACCCGATTTTTCTCGCCTAAACGTCTTGACGCGCAATTTGTCCTGCGCGGCACAGATTATTACAAATAAACAGTTTAAATTTTATTAAGGTAGGAAATAACCTCGCGGGTAGTCTTATCAGGCGTTGAAGCTCCCGCAGTAACGCCTATACTTTTGGCGCCCTCAAGCCATCGCGGCATTATGTCATTCTTAGATTGAATCCAGAACGTGCGCTTATTAAGCGATTTGGATATTTCATACAGGCGGCGGGTATTGGCGCTGGTTTTTGAGCCGATAATAATCATGGCGTCATTAACCAGGGGCATATTCTTTATTTCTCCTTGTTTCATTCTAGTGGGCCTGCATATGGTATTAAAGAATTCTAATTCTTCTATCCGGCTGCGCAAAATATCAACAATATCATTCACTTTATCTAAATTTTGAGTTGACTGCGCCACAATGCAAGCTTTTTTTATCTTACCTTTCGGTATATCTTTGATATTTTCAATGATTATTGCTTTTCCTTTGAGCTGGCCGATGATGCCGCGGACCTCATCATGTTTATTGTCGCCTATTACCAGTATTCTAAAGCCTTTGTTTTCATATTCACGGGCTATTTTGTGTATTTCCTGAACCATAGGGCAGGTTGCATTAACAATCTGGTAGCCTAATTTTTTAGCTTTGGCTAATATCTTTTTCGACGTTCCGTGGGCGCGTATAAGCAGGATTTTATTTTTCCCCGGATTTGATAGCCTGCCGATTTTCTTTATCCCGGCGGAACGGATGTCGCGCACCACATCTTCATTATGGACTATATCTCCGAGCATGCAGATTTTTTTCTTCGATTTAGCGGTATCCAGGGCTATCTCAATAGCTCTTCTTACCCCGAAGCAGAAGCCGGCATTTTTAGCAAGGTTAATTTTCATAATAATATTTTACAACTAAACAAGCCGGAATCAAAGCCAAAGTTTTGTTTGCAAAGTAGCGATAATGGCAATAAAATAAAGCCATATCCTAACCGGAGGTTCCATTTCATGAAAATTCGCATATTGCTTTGTACAGGATTATTATTCTTATTTTTTAATTTGGCTTATGCTCTGGATTGGAAGAAGCTGCACGAAGAAGCCGATAAAGAAGATTATAATACGGTATCTTATGCTGTCCGTCAGAATCCGGATGCCGTAGATGCTATTTATAAGCTTGCGCTGGTTTGTCTTGACCTGCATAAAGATAAAGAGGCAAGGGATAATTTTAATAAAGTGCTTGCCCTGGACCCGAAGGCATATCAGGCTAGGTGGGGTTTGGCGGAAGTGCTGCGTAGGGAGCATAAAGTGGCTGAGAGCGAGAAGATACTTAATGGGGTTATAGAAGATGGCCATGGTTTTTCTCCTGTCTACATAACACTCGGTTATATAAAATATATCCGTATGGATTTTAACGGGGCTGTGGCGATGGCTTCTCACGTCATAGACCAGGGTAAGGATAATGTTGATTTAAGTAATTATACCAGAGCCTATCTTTTATATGCCGGTAGCAAGGGCATGTTGGCTCATTCAGGCGGTCCGTTCGCCAAGATTATCAGCGGTATCTCGGTTCTACCCAATTTAAAAAAAGCGCAAAAAATGCAGTCTAATTCGGCGGCAGTACTTTACGGATTAGGAAGTTTTTATTTATTGGCTCCTAAAGTTGCCGGGGGCAACGTTGATAGGGCGCAGGATTACTTTGAGAGATCCATAAAAGCTGATCCGTTTTTTGCTGATGCCTATGTAAGGTTATCCCAAGTGTATAAGCTAAAAGGCGATGAGGCTAAATCAAAGACATATTTGCTTAAGGCAATAAAAATAGACCCGGGTAATGAGCTTGCGCGGGATGTGTTAGAAAAGAAGTGTAAGTTTATATGCGTTGATTGAGTATCGAGAAGGGATAGCTTTTATATGGCCAGGAGTTTCTGAGAATATGATTGCAGGAATTCTTTGTATTTCTTGCGCATCTTTAGCGAAGCGAGTATTACGTGGGATTTATCCAAACATGATTTTATTTCTTCTTTTGCATAGAGGAGAGCGCCTGACCGCGTAACTATTATTTTGATCGTCTTAAGTTCCCGCCTGCCGACATTAATCTTGGAGAATACAGCTTTTATTTTATTTTTATCTTTTTGGCTTGAATTATGGTATGCATACCATAATAGAAGCGTCTTTTTTGCTTCCCGTATATCCGTTAAGTTTGATTTGCCTATTTCGGATTCCCTGCCGAATAAACCTATAATATCGTCTTTTATCTGGAATGCCCTGCCTACGTAAATTCCGTAATTAAATAATTTCTCCGAATCCGTTTTGCTTGCTCCTGCAAGTATTGCACCTACTGTTAGCGGTGAAGCAAAAGTATAATTTGCAGTCTTAAAATCATATATTTTGTAAATATTCTGTTTGGTTATTTTGCTGATGTCGGTTACGCCTGATAGTAGCTCGATGAATTCTCCTGCGCCGGTAGATATTGCGGCTTCAATGAGTTTCTTAAGCGCCGTTTCCTTACGCTTTATATCTTCTTCTATTGAAAGGAAGGAATGAATACTAGAGGCATAGATAACATCTCCTATAGCTATGGCTAAGTCTTTACCGTCAAACTTTAATTTTTTATACCCCAGTAGGTATTTATCAAGTATTACGTGCATGGAAGGTTCGCCCCTGCGGGTGTCCGATTTGTCTATTATATCGTCATGGACAAGCATGAAGTCGTGCAGTAGTTCTAAGGATAGAGCACTTGTATACAAGCCGCGGGGATTTTTGCTGCTAAAAGCTTTATAGCCGATGATGAAAAGGCAAGGGCGTATTCTTTTTCCTTTGCGCAGAACAAATTCTTTGATGCTCTCGGAAATTAAGGGGGAAAGAGTCCTCAAAGAATACAATTTGTCCAGATTGCGGAGGTATTGTTTTAATTCTAGTTCTATTTTATTTTTTATTTCCCAAAGCATATGCTTTATGTTAACATATAGGTAAATATTGCGCAAATGAAATATACGCCTGGTAACATAATCAGAGCATTAAGGTTGCCGTTTATCGCCGCAAGTGTCTTGCCTTTTGTATTCGGCTCATTTATTCCTAAAGGGCATTTCAACTGGCTGGGATTTCTTGTTGGGCTATGTGCTGTGGTAGTCATTCATCTGGGCGCTAACCTTATTAACGATTACGCTGATTCAAAAAGTGGTGCCGATTGGCAGGATAAGAATTTCTACGGATTTTTCGGCGGCTCCAAGCTTATCCAAGAAAATATTTTTTTAGAAAAAGACTATCTTGTTGCTTCTTTAGTTTGTTTCCTTTTGGCGTTTTCCTGCGTGGTATGCCTTGCGTTTATTCTCAAGAGCAAATTAGTTATAATCCTCTCGGTTATCATAGTGTTTTTATCTTTATTCTATTCTAAGGATCCGCTGAAGTTTTCCTATCACAGGCTGGGGGAGCCGGTTATATTTCTTCTTTTCGGGCCCGTTCCGGTAATGGTAGGTTATTTTATCCAGACCGGGATATTCCCCGACCTAAAGAGCTTTATTCTTTCTCTGGCGTTTGGATTGTTGACTACGGCTATCTTATTTGCGAATGAAATACCGGATTTTGATAGCGATAAGAAATCCGGTAAGCTCACCTGGGTGAGCATCAGCGGACCGGATAAAGCTTATGTTATCTATTTTGTTTTAGTGTTGCTAGCTTTTTTATCCATAATATTCGCTGTGGCAGTAGGATATCTTAGGGTTTCTGCATTAGCATCGTTAATATTAATCGTACCGGCGGTTAAAGCTATGAATATTATACGCAAGAATTATCCCGATAAGCAGCGATTGTTAAAATCTTCGAAATTAACCATAGATCTGCAAACGTTTGTAGGGATAATTCTAATTATCGCGGTGCTTGTATGAAAAACATAATTATTATAGGCGCAGGATTTGCCGGCTTAAGTGCGGCCGCTAAATTGCGCCGTATATCTAAAGAATACAATATTATCGTTATAGACAAGAAACAGACTTTTGATTTCCTGCCGTTATTGCCGGATTGTTTAGGCAGGGGAATAAAGCCTGAGTTTTTAAATAGAGGTATAAAAGAATTAAGCAGGAAACTTGGGTTTGAATTTATTTGTGCAGAAGTATCCGCCTTAGATTTAGAGAAAAGAGAAGTTTCTACTTTTTCCCGGAGAATAGAATATGAGTATTTGGCAATTGCCAGCGGCAGCGAAACCAATTTCTACGGCAATAATAATATCAAAGAAAATTCTTTTAAGGTTGATGGCGTTGAAGATATCAAACGGCTCTCTTTAGTTGTGGCCGAAGGTAAATATGATAATTATGTTATCGGCGGTGGGGGGTATACCGGTGTAGAGATAGCCACTAATTTACGTCTATCACTTAAGAAACGAAAGAAAGAGGGCCGGATAATTATTGTCGAGCGTTCGCCTTCGATATTGGGCCCTTTGCCGCAATGGATGAGAGATTATGTTAATAAAAATCTTAAAAATCTAGGCATAGAAGTTCTTGCGGGTAGCGTTATTGATAAAATAGAGGGTAGCCGTGTGAGCATTACAGGAGGAGTAAGTTGGTCTCCCGCGGCAGTCATATGGGTAGCCGGAGTAAGGACGGCTGATTTCATGCAGAATTTAAACGTCAGCAAAAATCCCCAGGGAAGGATTAATGCAGATAAATACATGCGTGTTAATAGTAATTGTTTTTGCTGCGGAGATGCCGCATATTTTCCGTACAAGGGAAATTATTTAAGAATGGCCGTGCAGTTTTCTATAATGCAGGGTGCTTGTTGCGGTGAAAATATCGTAAGGTCTATCAGGGGTAAAAAACTTAAAGAATATCTGCCCCTAGACTTAGGATATATTATTCCCATGGCGAATAATGCTTCGTGCGGAAATATCCTTGGGATAAATGTCCGTGGCCTACTGCCAACAGTGTTCCACTTTACGATGTGTATTTACAGGTCTTCCGGCCTGAGGAATAGATTGGGCATAATAGGCAACCTGATAAAAGGAGGTTAAGATGATCGATTGGGCTCTTTTGATTTTAAGGCTTACTCTTGGGGTTATATTTGTTGGCCATGGGTTACAGGTGTGTTTCGGCATGTTCGGCGGACCTAATGTCAGCGGATTCTCCAAAATGCTTTCCGGTTTAGGCTTTAAGCCTGCGCTGTTGTGGGCTTATGTAGGAGCGTATACAGAACTAATAGGAGGGTTATGCCTTATATCCGGATTTATGGTAAGAGTTGCCGCATTCTTTATACTGGTATTTATAATCGTAGCTACTTTTAAGGTGCATTTGTCCAAGGGGCTGTTTATTACTAACGGCGGTTTTGAGTATAACCTGCTTATTGCAGCTGTTTGCCTGGCTCTTATGATAACCGGAGCGGGTAAATTCGGCATCGGGCCTAAATAGGAGGTTTATTGTGGCTAGTAATTGTGTGCTTTTATTTCAGTGCGAAGATAAAAAAGGGATAGTTGCGCGCATATCCGATTTTATCTATAAACACAGTGGAAACATCGTTTCTCTGGATCAGCATTCTACCGATCCAGACGGTGGATATTTCTTTATGCGTGTTGAGTTTATTATAGGCTCTCCAGGATGCGATGAAGAATCATTAAATAAAGATTTATCCGCCGTAGGGCGCGAATTCAAAGCGTCATATAAACTTTATGATAAAAATGTTTCTTTACGCATGGGCATATTTGTTTCTAAGCCGGATCATTGCCTGCTTGATTTGCTTTATCTCTGGCGTTCGAGCGAGCTTAAGGTAAAAATACCGTTCGTTCTAAGTAACCACCAGGATCATAAGGAACTAGTGGAGCAATATGGGATACCATTTTATTTTGTCAGGTCTGTTAAGGGCGATTCTAAGGAGCATGAGATATTATCTTATGCCAAAGATAATTCAGATTTTTTGGTTCTTGCCCGCTATATGCAGGTGCTTTCGGGGGATTTCTTAAAGAACTATGCTAGGGACATTATAAATATTCATCACGGGTTTCTGCCTTCTTTTAAGGGCCCGAATCCTTACCAGCAGGCGCTTGAAAGAGGAGTGAAGGTGATCGGTGCAACGGCGCATTTTGTAACCGAGGATCTTGATGATGGGCCGATTATTGAACAGGCAGTCGAGTACGTATCGCATAAGGACAATATTTCAAGTCTCTTGCGTAAAGGAAAGAATCTTGAAAAGCGCGCCCTATCTAACGCCGTATTAAATTATATCGATTACCGCGTTATAAGGCATAATAACACAACGATAGTTTTCTAAAATAGCTTGCGTGTTCAAAGATATTAGTATAATATTAGCTCTACCGTTAAAATAAGAGAAAATAAAATATGGTCCCATTGTTAGGAGCAATGTTTTTTATAGGAATCACCTTGGCTGCTTACGGCCTTTTTGCGCCCTATGATTCAAAGCGCAAGCCTAAGAAAGCAAAGGCTAAAGATTCTTTTGTCCCCGGGCAGAGGGATCCTTTACAGGAACAAAAAGAAGCATGGGAAGGCAGGGTTAAGTCCCTGGAGGAAGAGCTGGGAGAGTTAAAGTCAAGCTATGCCGAATTACAGAAAGAGTCTGATGAAGCTAAGAAGCGCGAAATAAGGCTTCAGGCAGAGGTAGCCAGAAAAGAGGGCTGGGTTAGCCAAGAGGATGGGACACTTAAAAAGCTGCAGGAACGCGCACTTGATGCCGAAAAGCAATTCTTAAGCAAAGAAAAAGAGTTGCAGGATGAGTTTCATAAGAATGTTGAATTTACAAGAAAGCTTAGGGAGGCGGATGACCGTATAAAAGCGCTGGAAGCTGATATAAAAGATAAAACAGATCAGATAGAATCACTTAAGCATCAGGTGGCTAAACAGATTGAAGAAGCCAAAAAGCATGCTTCTATCGCAGCGGAATTACAGAAAAAAGATAAGGTTAGTGAGTGGGTGCCTAAGGTTGAGTTTAACCAGCTTAATGAAGAATTTACCGAGCTGGAAAAAGAGCTTGATGAGAAAGATAATAGAATACAGCAGCTTAGTGAAGAGATAGCGCGTTTAAATAACCAGCTAAAACTTAAAGTTGAGAAAATTGAAGAGCCATCTGCACAGCCTGTGTCTGAAGAGCAGGTTGTGGAAGAGAAGGTTTCTTCTCCAGAGGCAGCCCCCGAAGTCCCGCCCGTTACTCCTGAGCCTGCAGAGCAAATTTCCAAGGCCGAAGCCCCGATAGAAGAAAAACCGGCGGAAGGGGTAGTCCCGGCAGAAGAAAAACCCGCAGAAGAAAAACCCGCAGAACCCGAAGAAGTAAAAGAAGAGGCAGCTGTTGAAAGCGAAAAGAAGCCCGAGGAAACAGCGCAACTTGTGCCTAAAATCAGCCTGGCAAAGGTAAGAAATATCGGCATCATGGCGCATATTGATGCCGGCAAGACAACCACCACCGAAAGAATTTTATTTTATACCGGGAAATCCCATAAAATGGGCGAGGTGCATGAAGGCAAGGCGCAGATGGATTGGATGAAGCAGGAGCAGGAAAGAGGTATTACCATTACATCCGCGGCAACCACTTGTTACTGGCATGATAATTGGATTAATATTATTGATACTCCCGGCCATGTTGATTTTACGGTTGAGGTAGAAAGGTCTTTGCGTGTTTTAGACGGGGCAGTGGCGGTATTCTGTGCCGTAGGCGGAGTAGAGCCGCAGTCAGAAACGGTTTGGCATCAGTCTAATAAATACAACGTGCCAAAGATAGCGTTTGTCAACAAAATGGACAGGACAGGCGCGGATTTTTATGGCGTCCTGCATGGTATCGAACATGATATCGGAGCAAATGTTATCCCCATACAGATACCTTTAGGCAGCGAAGATACTTTCTGCGGCATAATCGATCTTATGGAAATGAAGGCATATATTTACAATGAAGAAACAGAAGGTAAAGATTTTAGCGTTGAGGATATCCCTGCGGAGTTTAATGAGGCCGCTACTAAGTATCGTCACATGATGGTGGAAAAAATTGCATCCGCGGATGATGTTTTGATGAAGAAATTTCTTGATTCAGAAGCATCTCTTACTATTGAAGAATTAAAAACTACGTTGCGGCGCGAAGTCGTTGCCAATAAAATGGTGCCTTTGCTTTGCGGTTCGTCATTTAAGAATAAGGGCGTGCAGAAGCTGCTTGATGCGGTGGTGGATTATCTTCCTTCGCCTTTAGAACTTCCGCCGGTAAGCGGGCACGATGTAGGTGATGAGACAATAACAATACAGCGTAATCCCGATTACAAAGAGCCTTTAGCTGCTTTAGCTTTTAAGGTGCAGTCTGATCCGCACATGGGTAAACTTGTTTATACAAGGATTTATTCTGGAGTCTTGCAGACCGGGACATATATTCTTAACGTTACAAAGGATAAAAGAGAGAGAGTCGGCAGGATTGTGCGTATGCATGCGAACCAAAGAGAAAATATTGATTATGCGTTTGCCGGAGATATCGTAGCCGTAATTGGCTTAGGCAATACCGTGACAGGCGATACGCTTTGCGATCCCGATCATCCTATTTTGCTTGAAGCGATACAATTCCCGACACCGGTCGTCTCTTTGAGCGTTACGCCCAAGAGCCGCTCGGATCAGGATAAATTGGGCAGGGCTTTAGGCAAGCTTACCGAAGAGGACCCTACCTTTATGGTTTCTTCCGATGAAGAGACAAAAGAAACGCTATTGACCGGCATGGGCGAGCTACATCTTGAAATTATTGTAGATCGCTTAAAGACCGAATTTGGCGTTGACGCTATTGTGGGCCAGCCTAAGGTTGCCTACAGAGAAACAATTTTGAAGAAAACTAAAGGTGAGGGTAAATATATCAAGCAGTCAGGCGGCAGGGGTCAATACGGGCATGTGATTATGGAGATATCTCCCCGCGAATCAGGCCAGGGGTTTGAATTTATAGATAGCATTAAAGGAGGCGCAATCCCGCGGTCGTTTATACCCGCAGTTGAAAAGGGCGTAATTGAGGTAATGCAAAAGGGTGCTTATGCCGGGTATCCGGTGGTGGATGTTTGCGTTAACCTTATCGACGGCTCGTATCATGATGTTGACTCATCGGAACTGGCGTTTCGTTTTGCAGCTATTTACGGATTCAAGCAGGCATTCTTGCAGGCTGATCCTATTTTGCTCGAGCCATATATGTCTCTGGAGGTTAATACACCGGAGGAATATGTTAATGCCGTGGTAGGTTATATTTGTTCCTGCCGCGGAAAGATTTTAGCTATGGACACCAAAGGAAAGCAAAAGATTGTTTCAGCCGAAGCTCCTTTGGCGGAAATGTTCGGATATGCCACGGCATTTCGCTCTTTATCCAGTGGACGCGCAAATGCTACTATGGAATTTTCTAAGTACCTGCAGGTACCGGGCGAAATAGCGGCAAAGATAGTTGCCGAGAGAAAAAAAGAAAAGGAAGAGGAATAAATTGAAGATAAGAATATATTATCATCATACTGATTCAGGAGGTGTCGTATATTACGGTAATTATCTTAAGTTTTTAGAAGAGGCGCGTACGGAATTTCTTGAAAAAAAAGTTAAGCCTATTAAAGAACTCATTGCAGATGGCGTATTGTTTGTAGTCGCACGCCAGGAGATAGATTATAAGGCACCCGCTTTCTACGGCGATATTCTGGAGATAGATACGCGCGTGACTAATGTGGGTGCGGCAAAAGTGGAATTTGAATACGATATTAAGAATCAGAATAACCAGGTTATTACCAAAGCCAAGACTGTTCTTGTCTGTGTTGATAATAAGCTTAAGCCTCAGGCAATACCGGGGTGTATTAGGGAAGGATTAAGTACTAAGGATTAAGGATTAAGCATGGATGCATTAGAGGCTATTAAGATAAGGCGGAGCATAAGGGCGTATCAGGATAAGCCGATACCTAAAGACATGCTTGAAAAGATAGCGGAGGCGGGGCATTTTGCTGCAACTGCAAGGGATGTCCAGCCCTGGCAGTTTATTATAGTCACAAAAAAAGATATCTTAAAGAAATTGGCAGAGGTTGCGGAAAACGGCAGGTTTCTCGCTTCTGCTGTAGCCTGCATAGCTGTGTTTTGTGAGGATACAAAGTATTACCTTGAAGACGGCTGTGCGGCTACAGAGAATATGCTGCTTGCGGCAACATCCCTTGGTATTGGCTCCTGTTGGGTGGCCGGAGATAAAAAGCCGTATTCTCAACAAGTTGCCCGGCTATTGAGCGTACCGGATAAGTTTAAGCTTGTAAGTTTAGTTGCTTTAGGCTATCCTATATCTATAGATGAGTTTCACGTTGCTGATAAAAAGAAGATGTCTGAATTGATTCATTGGGATAAATTCTAAGAGAAAGGCAAAGATGAATACTCTGGTTATGGCATTTATTTTTGCAGTCGGTGCATTAGCCTTATTAGCATACGCATTTCTTATTAAGGTGCCTCCGGAGAGCGCGTCCACAAAAGTAGGTCCATCCGGATCGGATTTAGGCGAACCCATAAGCAGAAAATTAGGGCTGCAGTTGGATGAACTTGAGGGTGAAATAGGTAAGCTTTCTTCCGAGCATGGGCTGTTAAAAGAGCAACTGGAACTAGCAAGGAGTATAGAATACGGGTTGAAAGAAGATTTGGCTCAATTCAGGACATTGAAAACCGGGATGGCCGGAGATTCGGATAAAATTGCGCAAAAGGAATCCGAGCTTGAGAAGGAAATAGCCAGAACCGCCGGCCTCATTCAGGAAATTAAGACAAAAATAGATGATCTTAAGTTGCCTGAGCAGAATAACAAAGAAATGATTGACCGCATAGCTTCGCTGGAGACAAAAATATCAGAATACAAGCTTGCTATTGAGGATCAGGCAAAACAGGGACAAGCCGGCAGCGTTTCCGAGGAGGATTACAATAGCCTAAAAAAACAACTTTCGTTTCAGGAGGATGCGTTGCGTAAATACCGGCAGGAAAACGAGGCAATGAATAAAGAATATGATGCGCTTAAAGAGGAGCTAAAACAGAAAGAAGCATCCCTTAATGAATTGAATCAATCTAAGGGTATATCCGCGGAAGAGTATAACCGCCTGAAAGAAAAGCTTGAACAAGCCGAAGAAGTCCTTAAGATAATCCACGCAGAAAAATAATAATTAAACCATGAAGTCAAAATCATTTGTGCTTTCCAGAGGCACTGGCTGTTTATTGCCGTTGCTTGTCATTTTTAACCTATTTTTCGGGCTATTCTTTCTAAAAGCTGCTTATTGGCTTTTGCTAGAGCTTGTGCTTGTGGTATTGTTTCTATGGAGCTCAACGGTTACGGTCAAGAAGATTATTTCTTCTGCAGGAAGGCATCGGAATGGGGATGTAATCGATGTGGATGGCGAGATCGTTGATGATAAAGAGGATAGGAGAAAATTGGCAAATTAGCCAGAAATATGCTATACTTCTATTAGTAGTATAGAGCAATTTGACAAATTGGTAAGCTGTACCACCTACTGATAAAGGCAAACCAGGGGTAACCCTGGAGCGCAAAGCTACCTGCCCAGATAACTGGGTAGAGGG
>Ga0172375_10000705_pt1 | contig 53798 bp, 48 predicted proteins | sample LakKiv1m_FD_114537 | JGI IMG/M metagenome (GOLD analysis project Ga0172375, IMG submission 114537) | Freshwater microbial communities from Kabuno Bay, South-Kivu, Congo - kab_092012_11.1m | ecosystem: Environmental > Aquatic > Freshwater > Lake | place: Democratic Republic of the Congo...
ATTGACTATGAGAAAAGCGTATGGCTTTCGGAACGTAGAAATACTACAAATGGCCTTATATCATACTCTTGGGAAACTACCAGAACCGAAAATCAATCACAGATTCTGCTGACGAACCGAAAATATATTCACCCGCCTTTTAGAGGAAGAATACCGGCATATAACCCAGGAAACCTATAACACCTTCACGGCAGATGAACCAACACCCCACAAGCTGAAAAAGATAATAACAACAAACTTTACCCTGACGATCAGAAGCAAACTCCTGAAATATATCCTGCATGATGAGTACAGCCAATTCCGCTCTATTTTTAATACCAAAGAAAAAAAATCTTTTGAAGAAATACGCGCCATCATACAAGAGGGCATAGCAAAAGGTGAAATAAAAAATGAAGATCCAGCATTTCTCCTTGCCGTGCTCAACTCCTTTCGCTTTTGTCTGCTCAGCCTGTACCGGAGCGAAAACATACTTCTGGAAAGCAAATACAGCCTGGAGCATTTGATAGAAACCATAAATGATGTTTTTGTTGAGGGTTTTTTCAAAAACTTTGCAAACCATACAAACGGTGAGTAACAGCAGGTTTATAATTAAAGGAGGCATGTCATGATACAAGTTGACAGGGAAAAATGTGTTGGCTGCGGAGGTTGTGTTGACCTTTGTCCCCGGACGGCAATTCGCTTTGTAAAAGACCGGGCGTTCATTGATGTAGCGCTGTGCCTTGAGTGTAAAACGTGTGTCCAGGTTTGTCCCATGAAGGCACCCGATGAACTGTAGGTATCCCGGGGAATCAGAGCAAGAAGCCCATAGAGGGCAGAGATATCCTTAATTACAGGGAAAGGAGATTACGATTGGAATCAACCGTTAAGTTTACAAAAAGCATGGTGGAGTGCTCGTTGCTCGATAAGGAGCTGGGCAGACCGTTTAAGCCGGGAGCCCGCAGAGAGGCAACCCCCGAGTGGGATAAAGACAAATGCGTACGGTGCGGGCTGTGCTATGTATACTGCCCGGATGGCGCAATTTATAGAACCGAAGACGGATTTTTTGAGGCCGATACGGATATATGCAAGGGCTGCGGCATTTGTCACCGCGAATGCTGGTTTGGCGTCATCAGCATGGTGAAGGAGGATTAATAATGGATAAATACAGTCTTTTTGTCCCCAACTTTTTACCCTTTAAAGAATATTTTGTCCCTGAAAAAAATATTGCCTGCGCTGGATGCGGGCTGGCACTCGCTATAAGACAGACCTACAAGGCCCTGGAGTCAGATATAGAAAAGGCAGAATGGGTAACGTCCGGCGAGGGGAAACTTTTTTCCAAACTTTTTGACAAGTCACCTGTTGGCAACAGCGAACCGTCACTGCTGAAGATAAAAAAGACCGGCGCAGAGTTGCTTATCTGCTTTGACAATGAAGCGGGCGGAAGCCTTGATGATGCGGTAAAAAAGGCCATGCCTGCTATTGCGGTGGCGGAAGGGTTTCACTATGTAGCCACCGCATGTCCCAGCTATCCGTTTGATCTGTATGAAAAGGTAAAAAAGGGGATGGAGTCCACGGGTAAAGCGTATATTCACATTCTTTGCCCGTGCCCGGTCGCATGGCAGTTTGATCCGGAACTTACCGTGAAAGTCGGCCGCTGGGCAGTTGAAAGCAGGGCTTTCCCGCTGTATGAAGTCGGAAGCGCCAGCGCCTATAACCTGACGGTTACCACAGCAAAGCCGCGCCCCTTGGCTGATTACCTGAAACCGCAGTATCGCTTTGCAGAGATATCTGAGCAGCAGATCGCATCGTTGAACGCCGCGGTGGAGAATGACTATAAAAAACTGGCTGATAAAATTCAACCAGCATAGCTCTATAGCAAGATTCTTTGCACATACTACTTAATTCCTGAAAGGAGCGGGAAAATGGCAGATATAAAATGGTCGCCTGACGGCAAACAGATGTTTGAGAAGCTTATGGGCGCTGTACCCGAGGCGATGAGAGATGCGGTAAAACCGATGCTCCTGGAGAAGCTTGCCGGCAGAGCGGCCGGTAAGGCAGTCTCGCAGGACATCGTCGCTACCATGGTTCAGGAGGATTTGCCGGAACCCCAGAAAAGCGCGCTTATGGAAGTGCTCGGCCTTAAGAAAAAAACCGCAAAAAAGGAGCAGGCCCCGGCTGCTCCTGCGGCCCCTGCCAAAACCGAGTGGCAGGGGAAAAGTGAAGCGATGTTCGAGCGTATGCTCCAGGAAGTTCCTGAAGCCCTGCGCGGGGTCTTTCGGGGAAAACTGATGCAGGTTCTCCAGCAGAAGGCAAAAGGCGGACCCGCAGCCGAGAGCCATGTGACAGAGATCGTCCATGAGATGGTGCCGGAGCCTTTTAAAAGTAATATTCTCAAAGCTTTTTCCACCATGGGCGACATTGACATGAACGTGGTGGAGGAGATCATTAAAAATAATCCTGGCGGGCAGGAAACTGCCATCGCAATACTTCACGACATCCAGGCCCGTTGCGGTTACCTGCCACTGGAAGCGCTTACGCTGGTGAGCCAGCGCAAGCGCATATTCCTGAGCACCCTGTACCGGATGGCAACCGCCTACAAGGCGTTCCGCATAAAGCCGGCGAAAAAATATACGGTAACTGTGTGCAACGGAACCGGGTGTCATGCTAAAGACGGCGGTCAGATACTTGCGGAGCTGGAAAAAAAAGCAGCAGGAAATGGCGCGCAGATAACCCTGGAGAAGGTTAGATGTCTTGGATGCTGTGATATGTCTCCTGCCGTTATGATCAACGGGGAACTGTATGGCGGTGCACAGGCACAGGCCAAGATTGCAGAAATCTTACATGAATAGAGGAGAGCGAGACCTATGAAAATAAATAGAGCCAGTGATCTTTCTAAAATAAAAAAACAGGGATTAGATTTGCTCTCTCCCGCCACGACGCGTATCACGGTAGGATCAGCAACCTGTGGCTTGGCAAAGGGGGCGGGAAAAGTTCTTGAAGCCCTGAAATATGAAATAAAAAAACAGAAAATAAAAGCTGAAGTGGTAGCAGTGGGATGCAATGGCCTCTGCTATGCTGAACCGATTGTTGAAGTAATCCAGCCGGGAAAGCCGCGCATTACTTACGGACCGGTTACCGTGGACAAAGTCGGGGAGCTGCTGAAATCACTTAAAACAGGCAGGGCAATGCAGGACCTGGCGCTGGCGCGGCACGATGAAGAAGCCTACTGCCTGAATATCGCCCCGCTTAAATATGCAAAAGGGAAAGTTCCCGCAATGCTGTCAGGCATTAAAGAATACCGAAAACATGATTTTTTCAAAAACCAGCTGAAGCTGGTGAGTAAAAATGCGGGCACCATCAGCCCGTCGCGCATTGAAGAATATATTGCCCTGGACGGCTATGCAGCCATGGAGAAAGTGCTGACAGCGATGAAGCCGGAGGACGTGATAAAAGAGGTTACGGCTTCAAAGCTCAGAGGCCGCGGCGGCGCAGGGTTCCCGACCGGACTGAAGTGGCAGGCATGCCGTTCTGCAGCAGGTGATAAAAAATATATTGTGTGTAATGGCAGCGAAGGCGACCCGGAGATAGGAATGCACCGGAGTTTTCTTGAATCCGATCCCCACTCCATAATCGAAGGCATGGCCATAGCCGGTTACGCAGTCGGCGCAGACGCTGGTTATATTTACGTCAATGATCGCTATGTTGTCGCGCTGGAACGGCTGGAAGAGGCAATCAGGCAGGCGGAACAGGCGGGACTTCTGGGCCGCAATATTTTAGGAAGCGGATTTTCCTTCTCGCTTAAAGTGAAGCGCGGCGGCGGAGCGTACGTCTGCGGCGAGGAAACCGCCCTGCTCAACGCCCTTGAGGGCCAGAGCGGAGAACCCCGGCCGCGGCCTCCATACCCAGCGCAGCAGGGCCTCTTCGGCAAGCCGACCGTGGTCAACAATATTGAGACCCTGGCAAATATAGCCCTTATTGCCCTGCATGGCGGAAAATGGTTTGCCAAAATCGGCACCGCAGCAAGCACCGGAACCAAAATTGTCGCGCTCTCCGGCGCTGTGGCTCAGCCCGGCTGGGTAGAAGTTCCCCTGGGAACGCCGGTCAAGACCATCATTGAAACCTTTGGCAAGGGGACCGGGACAGGCAAAAAGGTAAAAGCTTTTCAAACCGGCGGGCCGTCCGGCGGCGTGCTTCCCGCTTCTCTTTTGAATATCAAGCTTGATTATGATCAGCTCGCCAGGGCAGGAAGCCTGCTTGGCTCTGGCGGTCTTCTGGTCATGGATGAAGGCACGGACATGCTTGACATGGCCAAATTTTTAACCGACTTTTTTGCTGACGAAACCTGCGGCAAATGCAGCACCTGCCGGGAAGGCGTAAAACGGCTTCAGGAAATCATTGCCAGCATAATGCAGGGATACGGCACAAAGGAACACCTCAATCTGGTGAAGCGCATGGCTAGCGCAATGGCAGACACATCGGCATGCGCTTTGGGTAAAACAGCAGCGGTACCGTTTCTTACCGTGCTTAAACATTTCCCCAAAGAGGTGGAAGGCAAGCTGCTTAAAAAGGGCGCTTAATTACAGGACAGAACATACGCTAGTGCTATTCAAATTATATTTAGGGGATGAAACCTATGGCGACACTTAAAATTAACGGAAAAAAAATTATCGCATCCGATGGTGCAACAATTCTTGAAGCGGCGCGCGAGCACGATATCAGAATTCCCACGCTATGCTCCAACGAAGCACTGAAGCCCTACGGGGCCTGCCGCCTGTGCATTGTGGAAGTCACTAAAAACGGCAGGACCTCCATTGAAACCTCCTGCACCTACCCGGCCGAGGACGGGTTGGAAGTAAAGACCGATTCGCCGCGGGTAGCAGAAGGCAGAAAGCTGGTTATTGAACTGTATCTGGCCCGCTGCCCCAATGTTAAGATTATCCGCCAGCTGGCAGAGGAATACGGGATTACGGAAAGTGCCCCCCAGATGGGGAAAGACAATGACTACTGCATTCTCTGCGGCCTCTGCGTGCGTGCCTGCAACGAAGTAGTACAGGCCGGCGCCATACAGTTTGCCGGAAGCGGCATCAACAAGATCGTTGATTCGCCGTTTCATAAAACCGCTGAAGACTGCGTTGCCTGCGGCTCGTGCGCGTTTATCTGCCCCACCGGTATAATAAAAAAGAATGATCTGCCGGCAACATCGCAATGCACGCCTGAGGGCTGTACGCAAACCGGCGCGCAGCGGGAAATTTTAAACTGGCAGGTTGAGCATAAGCTGAAAGAATGCATCAAGTGCGGCAATCCCTATTATCCGGAGCCCCACCTGACAAAGATCACGCGGCAATATTATTTCCTCCCGGAGTTTTTCAACATCTGCCCGTCATGCCGCCAGTATCCGGTGGTTGACGAGGATAAGTGTCTGGGCTGTGGCGGATGCATGGAGGCCTGTCCGATTGGTGCCCTTGAGCTTGAGGACAAAGGCGGTTATGACAAAAAAGCCCATGTCTTTACCGGGAACTGTACGGCCTGTCATACCTGTGAAGATTACTGCCCGATGAAAGCAATCAGCTGAACTGTATTTAATAGATAAGGAGGAGTCATAATGGTTTATGATCTCGCAATAGTTGGAGCAGGCCCCGGCGGGTTGCACGCAGCCAAATGGGCCAACAAAAAGGGGTTGAAAGTCGCTGTCATAGAGAAGCGCAAGGATATTTCTAAAATTACCCGTTATTGCAGCGAGCACATCATTCTTGATGAAGACTACAATGGCGATACCATTAAAGTTGACACTGCCGCGGGGAAAATAATCTCAACCAAGAACGGCTGGGAAGTAAACTATCGGGGTGAATTCTGCCCGGTCACGGATAAATACTATTCTTCACCCAAGCTGTACCACTGCCATTTTGCCTGGCCGGATAAGCGGCCATTTGCCTATAAATACGGCAAGGGAACGCTGTTGAAGGGCCTGCTTGAAGAGTGCCTTGCTTTAGGAGTTACCTATATTGCTGAAACAACCGCCTATGACGCAACGGACAGCCCGTCGGGAGTTGAGCTCAAATGCGTGAGCAAGGGGAAGAAATTTAAAATACAGGCGAAGAAACTTATCGCTGCTGATGGCGCAAGCGCCCAGCTGGCGCAGAAACTGGGCAGAAATACTGAGCGTGCCTATCTGGGTTTTGCGCTGTGCCTCGCGGTATACATGTCCAATGTAAAAAACTACAGTCCCTCAGAGTGGCGGGGCTGGTGGGGGCGCTGTTATGGGACCAACCTGGCACCGCTCATGGGTACCGGACCGGAGGGACATTTTGACTGGGCAGATATGATTATTCTTGGCAGCCCAAAACAGCTACCCGAGAGTACGTTTGAATTTTTCACCAAACAAGGTCCCATGGCCTTCATGTTTGAAAATGCCAAGATAGAGGCCAAGCACTGCTGCTCGACCAGGGCATTTACACCGCTGAAACAGCCGGCAAAGGGTAACTGTATCATGATTGGTGATGCTGCGGCGTTTGTCGAAACCCAGGCCCAGGGAGCCCTGAGCTGCGGATTCAGGGCAGCCGAAGCCGTGGCCAAAGAGCTCGAGGGTAAGCCCGGCTTTAAAGAATATAACCAGTGGTGGCTCAAATCCTTTGAGTTTAACGACGAAGGAATGATGCAGGTCACAACCGGGTACGCGCTCATCCCCACCTACACGGACGATGAGATTGATTACCTGTTCTCCCTGTGTCACGGGCATACCATGGACGGGAGCTGGAGCCAGTATAAATCCCCCAAGATGATGTGGAACCTTATTCTGAAAGACCCGGAGAAGATAAAGCGCGAACGGCCTGAAGTGTGGGCAAAGATTCAGACCCGCGGCACCCAGACTCTTTCGGATAGCATCAACAAGTGATTACCCTGCTTTAACAAATTAGGATTGCCCAAAAGGGGGCGGGGTTTAACCCCCCCCCTTTTTTTTTCGTACCAGTATGGGATTGCAAAGGTCTTTTATTATTGCAGGGTTTGCTCTGTTTTTTTTTGCCGTGCAGCTGGTAACGCTGTATGGTTGCAACTACAGCTTCCGCACCGTTCAAAATAAAAAAATCCGGGTAGCAGCCCTTGTTTATATCCTTTTTTTAAACATCTCCTATCTTTTTCTTTTTTACCGCTACCCGCTTCCGGCCGGGCTTAAAACGACCATTAACTATATCCTTATCTACCCCTACTTTATCTACATGCTGCTGTGCCTGGTGATGTTCCCGTGGTTTGTGCTGAACGGGCTCTTTGTCTCCATTAAGAAGCTGTGGGCGGAGGTAGCGGCGCTGATTGGTTATGATGATACAAAGACAAAACGAACCGTATCGGAAGGCCGAAGGGATTTTTTAAAAGTAGCGACATCGGCGTTGCTGCTGCCCGTTGGCGGCTGCGCGCTCTATGGGACGTATGTCGGGAGTAAGCGCCTAAAAATAGAGGAGCAGACCCTTTACTTCCCTGATTTACCTGGGGCAATGGATGGCCTGAGCATTGTGCAGATAAGTGATCTTCATGCAGGTGTTTTCATGGAGAGCTGGGAGCTTGTGCCGTACATTGAGAGAGTAAATGATTTGAAGCCGGATATTGTCGTCATTACCGGCGACATTATCAGCTGGGGGGCGCATTACATAGAACCTGTTGCTGAAGTGCTGGGACACATAAGAAGTAACCAGGGCGTATATGCGATAATGGGCAACCATGATTTTTATGGAGATATCGAAGCGCTCTGTGAGAGTCTTGAGAAATCGGGCATCACCGTATTGCGCAACAAATGGGAAAAAATAGATTTCTTCAGCGAAGCCTCCCCGCTCTATCTCATCGGGGTTGATGATGTCTGGGCAACCAGGTATTTCAAAAAAAGGAATATCTCCTTACGGGATATTATTTCAGGAATTCCGGAAAGAAGCTTTAAGCTGCTGCTCTCGCATAACCCTATCCTCTTTGATGAGGCTGTCGCACACGGAATACACCTCACCCTTTCAGGCCATACCCACGCAGGACAGATTATTTTTCCATTTCCACAAGCACACGGCTATTCCTTTGCCCGGCTTTTTTATAAGAGAGATTACGGCCTTTATCGCAACGGTGATTCATTGCTGTACATCAACCGGGGGCTCGGTGTCATCGGCCCGCCCTTGCGCATCAACTGCCCGCGGGAAATTACCCGAATTGTTTTAAAAAGCAGCTGGCGCGGATGAGCAGGTATTGATTTGATCACGGTTGGAGGGATGACGCTTAAAACCCGTACCCGCAGTAAATGAAACGCTCCGGGGTGGGGGGGGTCCCGTCCTTGGAGAAAATAAATATCCGCGTTCCGCTTCCCGCCACGAGGCGGTTCCGGAACCCCATAGGCCGGATTCTGAAGTCATACTGAATTTCAATATCTTCCTGGAAGTCCGGATCAAAAAACTTTCCGGTTGTTCCCTGGGCATGCAGCAGAAAAAAGTTTTCCTGATGATAGGTTCCCGTGGCAGGCTGTAGAAAAAGGTCTGATTTGATAGAGAAGGTATTATCGCTTAACAATGTCAGGTCAATTACTTCGGGAAGAAAAAAAACTGTTCCCAGTAAAAAAGCGATATATTCTCTATCTAACGCCGGCGGGGCGACCTGCACAGATGCTGCAAAAAAGTTATTATGCCGGGGGCTTATTATAATGAAAAGAACTGCGATGCAGAGGACAAGACAGAAGCGTCTGCTGGTAACGTTACTATGTGCCATGCTGAACACCGGGAAAGAAATTAGCCGCATTCTGGAAGAATTAGGAGTGGTTAACGCGACGCATCACCGTAGGGCGTTGATAGCTATGGTGGTTCCCTCTGCTGACCATCGCCCTGCATTGCCGGCACTGTCGAAATATATTCCGTAACCCTTAAGGACAACCGTTCCCCCGCCATTTACCCGTGCGCCAATATTTGCTCCGGCAAAACTTATCTCCAGGTCCTCACCATCAACAAGGGTTTTTCCGTTTACATGAGGATAGACTACGCCGGCATTTTTTCTAATATACTGTTCTGTTTCCTGATTGATGAAAATATTTTCCGGAAGCGTTACCGATGCATTTTTATTAACTACCAGAGAGCCTTCGCCGGTTATTGAGAGCGGCCCATCGCCGGTAAAGGTAATAACGCCATTGCCCTTAGCTATCAGAATGCCGCCTTCCTCACAATTGCCAGATATTGCCGGTATCAGCAAGCAGACGGCAATAAAGGCCATCAATATATATCTTCCCTTCATAACAGGACTCCTTTGCCACTTTTTACCTGCTTCTGCAGTGCGCGTATTACGCTGCTCTTATATATTTAAACACTGCAAACCGCAAAAAGTTTTAACTTGTGTATTTATACTATTATAATAAAACAAAAAGCACTTAAAGTAAATAGCTGCTAACCTGCGGGTGAAAGCAATCTGGTTTTAAGCAGTTTTCAGGTTTTTCTGTCAAAAGTTGGCGGTGTGTTGCAGGGTAATACAAAAAAACTATTTTTTATGCTATAACAATTAAATATAAGGATCAGGATGTATGCAGGTAACAATTCATAATACAGCACTATTACTATTTCAGGGTGATATAACGGCGCAAAAAGTTGATGCTGTTGTAAACGCGGCAAATTCGCGGCTTGCAGGAGGCGGGGGTGTTGATGGGGCAATTCACCGTGCCGGAGGGTCTATCATCCTAACTGCCTGCCGAAAAATCGGCGGCTGTCCTGCCGGGAGCGCGGTTATCACAACAGGCGGCAACCTTCCTGCCCGTTATGTAATTCACGCCGTGGGACCGGTTTACCGTAACGGAGTATCTGGAGAACCAGAACTTTTAAGAAGCGCTTACAAAAGCTGCCTTAATCTTGCAGAAAAGAACGACATTCAATCCCTTGCGTTTCCCTCCATCAGCACCGGTGTGTATGGCTATCCGATAGCTGAAGCAGCGCAGATCGCGCTCTCCACGGTGATTGAACACATAAAGGGCTCCAGCAGAATTGAACAAATAATTTTTGTTCTCTTCAGCAGCAGGGACTTTGAAGTCTATGAATCTCTTCTTAACGAAATGACAAGGCAGGGCACGTAGCGCCGTCTGGCAGCTTGCTCGCCTTACTAACACAGGAGGATTTCTATGTGGGATTATACTGACAAAGTAAAGGATCATTTTTACAACCCGCGCAATGTGGGCCAGATTGAAAAGCCCGACGGTGTCGGTGAAGAAGGCTCGCTTGCCTGCGGAGATTCATTGCGGCTCATGTTTAAACTTGATAAGAACAATCGCATAACAGAGGCAAAATTTCAGACCTTCGGCTGCGGCAGCGCGATTGCTTCAGCCTCTGCCCTCACGGAAATGATTATCGGCAAGACGCTGGAAGAAGCAGATAAAATTACCAACCAGGATATAGTTGACTTTTTAGGCGGTCTTCCCGTTGAAAAAATGCACTGCTCTGTGATGGGCCGCGAGGCGCTGGAAGCTGCCATCGCCAACTACCGCGGTGAAGACGTCGAGGCGCTTCGGGCCCGCAAGGGACATGTGGTTTGTGAATGCTTTGGGGTAACGGACCATGAGATGGTGCGGGTCATTAAGGAAAACCGCTTAAAGACGGTAGAAGAAGTCACCAACTATACTAAGGCTGGCGGCGGTTGCCGGCGCTGTCATCCGCAAATTGAGAATCTTATTGCCGGCATTATTGGCACCGAGCAGAAACAGGAAGCAGTGCCGCCCCCCAGAAAAAAGATGAGCAATATCCAGAAAATAAAACTGATTGAAGAAACCCTGGAGAATGAAATTAAGCCAATGCTGCGCGCAGATGGCGGCGATATTGAACTGATTGATATTGAGGGGGAACGGGTTATGGTTGCCCTGCGCGGAATGTGTTCATCCTGCCCCAGTTCCCAGCTCACGCTGAAACAATATGTAGAGTCAAAACTGCGAGAATTTGTAGCAGAGGATATTATCGTGGAGGAGGCCAAGCCATGACCATGCACACCGTCTATGCGGATAATAACGCCACCACGCAGGTGGCCCCTGAAGTGCTCGAAGCGATGCTGCCGTTTTTTAAGGAGCAGTTCGGTAATCCATCAAGCATGCACTACCTGGCAAAACCTGCTGAACAGGCGATAACAAGGGCGCGGGAGCAGGTTGCGTGCCTGCTTAACGCAGACCCCTCTGAAATAGTTTTCACCTCGTGCGGGACAGAAAGCGATAATGCAGCAATTCGCGGCGGGCTGGCAGCACTGCCCCACAGAAAGCATATCATAACAACCCGGGTTGAGCATCCGGCGGTGAGAAATGTCTGCCAGTACCTGGGAAAGAACGGGTACCGGGTGACAGAACTTTCCGTTGATAAAATGGGTCATCTCGATCTTGATGAGCTGCGCGAAACGCTTGATGATGACACCGCCCTGGTGAGCGTTATGTGGGCAAACAATGAGACCGGCGTAGTCTTTCCCGTCAAGGAGATAGCTGCCATGGTAAAGAGCAGGGGCGCTCTTTTACACTGTGACGCGGTACAGGCGGCCGGTAAGCTGCCAATTGATTTACGGACCGTCAATATCGACCTGCTTTCTATTTCAGGGCATAAGCTTCATGCCCCCAAAGGCATCGGGGTTCTCTACATCAGGAGGGGGACTTATTTTTCTCCGCTCATGATCGGCGGTCACCAGGAAAAGGGGCGTCGTGCGGGAACAGAAAATGTTCCCTATATTGTGGGGATCGGAAAAGCCTGCGAACTGGCTCTTGATCATATGCAAGAAGAGCAGACCCGGGTTAAACCCCTGCGTGACCGGCTGGAAAAGGAGCTGCTGGAAAAAGCCCTCGATGCCTCGGTGAATGGCGACCCCGCGAACAGGCTACCAAACACCACCAGCATCAGTTTCAAATATATTGAGGGAGAAGCGATTCTTTTAATGCTCAGTGTCGAAGGTATTGCTGCTTCTTCAGGTTCTGCCTGCACTTCCGGATCGCTTGAGCCGTCCCATGTGCTGCGCGCCATGGGGGTCCCCTTTACGCGGGTGCATGGCTCTATACGCTTCAGCTTGAGCCGCTACAATTCTGACGAGGATATAACCTATATTGTAGAAAAAATGGTGCCGATAGCACGCCGATTAAGGGAAATATCCCCGTTTGGACGGGACGAGCTGTATGCAGCAAAATAGACTTGCCCCCATAATAGAAAAAATTCTCGCCAGCTACAGGGACGATAAAGGCATAAACCACATCGAGGGCCCTAACCTGCCGTCTCGGGAAGCGGTGGAAGAGATCGTGGTGGATCTGCTGAATGTTGTTTTCCCGGGCTACTATGAAAAGTTTGAAATCAGCAGGGAAGACGTAAGCCTTTATATTTGGGAGCGGATTGTTGCTGTCTACCATAATCTGTCTCGGGAAATTGACAAGAGTCTTAAATCAATAGCTATGATGAAGCCGAAGACCGACGATGAACTTACGACCATAGCGGTAGAGAAGACGCTTGCCTTTCTGCAGCGACTGCCGTATATACGCCAAAAACTGACCGGCGATGTTGCGGCAGCCTATGATGGTGATCCCGCAGCTAAAAGTTTTGATGAGATAATTCTCTGCTATCCCGGGCTGGTAGCAATTGCTGTTTACCGGATTGCCCACGAGCTCTATCTGTCTAAAATTCCACTCATTCCGCGGATAATGGCCGAATTTGCCCACAGTAAAACAGGTATCGACATTCACCCGGGGGCCACCATCGGAGACAACTTTTTTATCGACCACGGCACTGGCGTTGTGATCGGCGAAACCTCGGACATAGGAAATGCGGTCCGTATTTATCAGGGGGTTACTCTGGGCGCCCTGTCCTTTAAAAAGGATAAAGATGGCCGGGTCATGAAGGGCGGAAAGCGGCACCCCACCATAGAGGACAATGCAGTAATTTATGCCGGGGCAACAATACTTGGCGGGGAAACAGTGGTGGGGCAGAATTCAATTATTGGTGGTAATGTCTGGCTACTGGGATCAGTACCTCCGAACACTACTATTACGCATCAGTCGCCAAAACTCATTTATAAGGAGCTTGGGGATGCGCCGGCAGAGGAAGTATACATGTATTATATATAAAACCGGGCATGCGCCCTTCTTATCAGCCGATCGCGCCTGCCATCTTAAAGATTGGCAGATACATGGCAGCAAGCATCGTACCTACCGTGCCGCCGAGAAAAACCATCATAAAAGGCTCAATCAGAGAGGTGAGCGCCTCCACTGCAGCATCCACTTCTTCATCATAAAAATCAGCAATCTTGATGAGCATTGTATCGAGGGCTCCGGTTGACTCGCCGACCGAGACCATCTGGCACACCATGCTGGGAAAGACCCCGCTTTTAGAGAGGGGCTCTGCAATTGTTTTTCCCTCGCTGATACTTACTTTTGTCGCCACTATGGCCTCTTCCACAATTCTGTTGCCGGCTGTTTTAGCGACAATATCCAGTCCATCAAGAATGGGCACGCCGCTGGTTATCATGGTGCCGAGGGTTCGGGTAAATTTTGCCACGGCAACTTTTCTCAGGAGCAGGCCGAAAATGGGCAGCTTCAGTGCCAGCCGGTCGAAAAAATATTCCCCCTTATCGGTAGCCCTGATTCTATTGAATGCAACCACGATACCGACAACAATAGCCACCAGATACAGGAAATTTTTCCGCAAAAAAGCGCTCAGATCAACCACCCCTTGAGTGAGTGCGGGAAGTTCACCGCCCAGGCTGGTGAACATTTCCTGAAACACGGGAATAACAAAAACCAGCATCACGATAACGACCACCGCAGCAATAATTAAAATGGTCACCGGGTAGACCAGTGCGCTCTTAACCTTTCCCTTTAATTTTTCATTTTTTTCAATGTAGGCTGCAAGCCGCTGCAGTATGGTATCAAGCACACCACCCAGTTCTCCCGCGGCGACTAAATTGGTATAGAGGTTATCAAATACTTTGGGGTGCTTTTTAAGGGCATCGGCAAAGGTTGCCCCTGCTTCAACATCCGATTTTATTTGCAGAAGGATTTTTTTAAATGTTTTATTTGGTTCCTGATTTGCAAGTATTTCAAGCCCTTGGATTAAGGGCAGCCCGGCATCGATCATGGTCGACAGCTGCCGGGTAAAGAGAACTAGATCCTTTGCCGTGACTTTTGGCTGTAAAAAAGCAAGATTTTCCAGAATATCCCGGGGCTTCTCCTTTATCCGGGAGAGCTGGACATTCTGTTTTCTGAGCAGCAACCGGGCTGCCGCCTCATTGGCTGCATCGACGGACCCCTTTTGCATGGCTCCCTGCGGAGTTTTTCCTTCCCATACGTATACTGTCATGTGGTGTTTCCTCTTCTCGCTTATTGCTGTGCGAGTGGCAAAAAGCCACCGGCGCCTGTGTAGGGCTTTAGTCTCTTTTCGTAAAAATAGCGGTAAAAGATTAGTTAAATTATTTGCCCGGAGGGAGACAAGCCGTTAATCATCACGCACCGTTGTTTTTAATACCTCTTCCAGAGAGGTTACGCCTTCAAGCAGCTTGGAAATGCCGCTGCGACGCAGGGTTTGCAATCCCTGCCGTATCGCTTCCCGCTTAATATCGATGGCTGATGCGCCCTGCAGAATAAGCTCTTTAATGGGCTCAGAGATAGGCATAACTTCATAGAGGGCAATCCGCCCCTTGTATCCGGTGTTGTTACATATATCGCAACCCTTGCCCTTATAAAAAGTAATGTTTTTATATTGCTCATATTCTTCCTGCTGCACACCCAGCTTCGCAAAAGATTCAGCTGATATTGAAATCGGCCCCTTACATTCCGGGCATATTTTTCGAACCAGCCGCTGGGCCAAAATAAGATTGGTTGCAGAAGAAACAAGAAATGGTTCTATCCCCATGTTGAGGAGGCGGTTAACCGTGCTGGGGGCATCATTGGTGTGCAGCGTGCTTAGGACAAGGTGACCGGTAAGAGCCGCCTTTATGGCGATCTCAGCGGTTTCAAAGTCGCGTATCTCTCCGACTAAAATTATATCGGGGTCCTGCCGCAAAAATGACCTGAGGGCATTGGCAAAGGACAGCCCGATCTCCTCATGAATCTGCACCTGATTAATGCCGGGAAGATTAAACTCCACCGGGTCCTCAGCGGTAGAGATGTTTTCAGTTGTTTTATTAAGCTCGCTGAGAGCAGAATAGAGGGTGGTGGTTTTGCCACTTCCCGTTGGCCCTGTTACCAGCACTATTCCGAAGGGTCTATAGATGGCCTCCCGGAAGTCGGCCAGCTGTTGGTCCATAAATCCCAGCTTGGTCATATCAAGCTGTAGATTTGATTTATCCAGAAGCCGCAGAACAACCTTTTCACCAAAAAGAGTGGGGAGAACAGAAACGCGAAAATCCATTTCTGTGTCTTTGGCCATTTTCAGCTTGATGCGTCCATCCTGAGGGAGGCGGCGTTCTGCTATGTCAAGGCGTGACATTATTTTCAGGCGGGAAATCATTGCATTTTTCATCTTGAGCGGCGGTTTCATCATTTCATAGAGGGTTCCATCGATGCGGAACCGGACCCTGAACGATTTTTCATAGGGCTCAACATGAATATCACTGGCGCGTTTTTTAATCGCATCAGTTAAAATAGCATTCACCAGTTTTATAACCGGGGCATCTTCGCTTGCCTCTTTGAGATTACTGATGTTAACTGTTTCTTCTTCACCGATATATTCAACACCCTCTGTTTCCATCCCCTCTAAAAGAGTATCAAGCCCTTTTGTGGTTCCGTAGTGTGCGTCCAGCGCCTGTCTCATGGATGATTCCGAAGCAATAAGCGCTTCTATACGATAACCGGTGAGAAACTTTATATCATCGGTGGCGAAAATGTTTGATGGATCAACCATGGCAACGATTAACGTATTATCCCTCAAGGACACGGGGATGACCTGATACTTTATTGCCACATCGGTAGGTATATTATTAATGACGTCAGAGGGTATTTCTATTTCGGTAAGATTAACCGAAGGCATGCCATATTGTTCACTTAAAAAACGGACCAGTTCAATTTCCCCGAGAAATCCCAGCCGTATGAGACTTTCTCCGAGTCGTCCCCCTGAAGCTTTCTGATCTTCAAGTGCTTTTCCGAGTTGCTGGGAAGAAATCACACTATTCCTAACCAGAAGCTCACCCAGTTTTTCCGGCATTGAAATCCCTTCAGTTTACGTTGCTTTTATTGCTTATCTTTCGCACACTTTTTAGTATAACATTATTAATAAATTAAGATAATTTGTAAAGAGTTTTTCTCGTTGAATAATCTTGACTTTTTTTTTATTACCCTTTAGTTTAAACTTTCTTTCCAATCAGTCGATCTGTGTGCTGGCTCCAAAGCGCTGGATAAAAGCATATTCTGTGCCGTTGGGACCCGCAGGACTATCCAGTTGATGGCGTGGCCCAAAAAAACTCCATGAAACGAAATATTATTATTGGCTGCCTTATCAGTGCCGCTTTTATGTTTCTTGCCGTAAGAGGTATTAACTTTTCTGATGTCATAAAAAGTTTTCGCTCGGCAAACTACCTGTATACCATTCCCCTGATATTTCTCATGGTACTGGTCCTGTATCTTCGCTCGTATCGCTGGGGCATCATTTTAGCGCCGCGCATAAAATATCCTCAGTGGCCTCTTTTTGTCATAACTGCCATAGGGTTTATGACCATTTCGCTTCTTCCGGCGCGTCTGGGTGAGTTTACCCGGCCGCTTATGGTAAAGCAGAAAAGCGGGATCCGCATATCATCTACCATGGCAACCATTGTGGTCGAACGGGTTTTTGATTTGCTGGCATTGATAGTTGTTCTGTGTCTGGCCATTTTTACGATTTCTCTTCCCGCCAATATATTCAAAACAGGGATACTAATACTGGCGATAGTGCTGGTCATCTTTTTTGCCTTGCTGCTGTTAGCGGTAAAAAAAGAATTTTCCCTGAAGATCATCAACTGCCTTGTTGACAAACTGCCGGCCAGGATAGCCGTGGTCATAAAGAATCAGCTTCATGCCTTTATCGAAGGACTGGAAATACTGCCGGACATAAAGAAAACATTGTATGTAGCCTTTCTCTCCCTTGTTATCTGGGGTGTACTCGCATTGTCATGCTATATAATGTTTTTCTCCTTTGGCTTCAAGCTGTCAATCTTCAATGCGCTGGCATTGACCGTCATTATTGCAATCGGGGTAATGCTTCCGGCTGCCCCTGGTTTTGTTGGTAACTATCATTACGCCTGTGTTCTGGGCCTTAAGTTTTTTGGGATTGGTGAAGCAGCGGCGCTCAGTTACTCGATAGCTCTTCACTTTATACAACTGATGCCGGTTATTGTCATAGGGCTGGGATTATTGCCGTCGCAAAAAATCTCTCTGCCAGCATTTATGCAGCGGGGGAAAGAGGAAATTATTTAAAAAGTAATGCACTGACAAGGGGGGTAACGGAATAATTGCGAACGCCTGCGCGATTAGCACCACCGCAATAAAAGTTAAGCGAGGTTCCCCTGTTCATCAGTTTTTTGCGGTTTCTTTGACTCTTCTTTTGTTGTTACCGTGGTATCTGCGGCCGTTGATTCAGTCGTTTTTTTCTCTCCCTTTTTACTGGTAGCGCCTGACGCGGCGCAGTCTTTTCTGCCATAGTCGGTGAGGTACCAACCGGTTCCCTTAAGCTGAAATGAGCAGTTGGATATAAGTTTAGTCACCTTCCCCGAACAATAGTTGCACTTTTTCAAAGGCTCATCTTTGAAGCTTTGAAAAACTTCAAAGATTTTTCCACACGCCGTACACTGGTACTCGTAGATTGGCAAATTCGCATCCTCCTTTGCACGCATTGTTATTCCTAATATAATCAGCAATACCAGAATTGTCAATATTTCGTCAGTGGCGACCACAAGGGTAACGCCACGGGCAGTATCCGGTACCGGCTATACGCCTTCCGCCAGCAGGTGCTCATAAAGAGCTTCCTGTTGTCGCATCATCTCTTCTATGTCGAACTCCGCTACCATCGAGGCCCCTTTCTCACCCATGCTGTGCGCCTTAAGCGGATTTTTTAATAAAAAAATAATCTTCTGTGCCATTCCCGCCAGATTCCCGGGGGCAAGCAGAAAGCCGTTGACGCCGTCAATTACGGCTTCCGGCGCGCCGTCCACCCGGGTTGCAACAATAGGAACCCCGGCCGCCATTGCCTGGGGAAAGACCCGGGGCAGCCCCTCCCATCGCGAGGTGAGCGCGAGAACATCCGTCACCTGAAGCAGTTCAGCGATGTCGTGTCGCCACCCCAGAAGATGCAGGTGCTCGCGCAACGCTCTTTTTTCCACCTCCCGCTCAACGGCCTCCCGCAACACGCCATCCCCCACCAGCAGATAGTGCGCTTCAGGAAGGGACTGTCTCACCAGATCGCAAATTGCAATAAAGTCAAGGGGTGCTTTCTGCGGCTTGAGGCAGGCAATCATGGAAACGACCGGTGTCGCGCGGGGTATGCCCAGCTCAGAGCGGAGAGTGTCTTCCGCGATGCGGGGGTGCTGGAACTGCGGTATAGCAATGCCACTGCGAATAACAACTGCGGTGTCGGGTGAAAAAATTTGCAGCGACTCTCCCAGCGCTTTGTTTGCCTTTGAAACGGCAATAAACCTGGTAGTGATGCGGGCGGTGAGCTTTTCAAGGACAATAAAAAATTTTCGTATCCACCAGGGTTGCTGCTCATGAAATCCGAAGCCGTGAATAGAATGGATTATTGTTGGAACGGCGGAGCAGCGGGCAGCCCATCGGCCAATAATTCCGGCTTTCGAGCTGTGCGTATGGACTATGATGGGAGCGTCTGGCGGGAATGCGTGCTTGATTTTTTTAAAGAGGCGGCAGAGTTCAACAAATGCCCTGAAATCCTGCAGCGGCCTGATTTCGCGAATCAGGTCTGCTGCCACCAGGGTATTACCCCACGCCAGAGCCTGCTCGTAAAGTTCCCCCCCGGGACCGGTAATGAGATAAACCTGAAATTTTTCCGGATTCAGGTGGGATACCGTATAAAGCGTGTTCTGCTGAGCGCCCCCGAGTTCCATTTTTGTTATGATATGAACAATTTTAGCTTTGTTTTTATTCATACAGTACATGACCGTTTGCGGGTTAGCGGCGAGATCTGCAGCTGCGCGGTTTAGCCCGGTATTGCCTGTGCGGTATGCTGGCAGCAGCTTCTTTTATAAAGACATGTCTATCTTTTTTAAAAAGAAAGCCACACTTACTCCGAAACCAAGGATTAGCACAAGGACCCCGCCGGCAATAAAAATTGAGGGCACTAATAGCAGAACAAGGCTCAAGAGCCCCAGAAGAAAACCGGCACTGTAACTTATAATGACGGTCTGCCTGGTGGAGAGCCGCCACTTTCTCAGGCGCAGAGCAAAGTGGTCGGGACTTCCGTAGATGATGGGGTGCCCGCGCAGCCAGCGGATATAGATCACAAACAGGGTATCAAAAATAGGAATACCCAGGATAATGACCGGCGCTATGCACGCCGCCACATTATTTTGTGTATAGGATCCGATCATTGCCAGCGCCCCGAGTATTAATCCGATAAACAGGCTTCCCGTATCTCCCAGATATATTTGCGCTGGAGCAAAGTTGTATTTGAGAAATCCCAGCAAAGCGCCGGCCAAAGCCACCGTAAGCGTGGCTATCATGTGATTCTGGTTTATTACGGCGACAATAAAGAGAATCCCGGCGGCCACGCAACCAATACCGGCCGCAAGACCATCCATGACATCAATAATATTAAATGCATTGGTTATTGCCAGGAGCCAGCAAAAGGTGAGAACCAGGCAGAGCCAGGAAGGCAGGAAAACCAGCTTGATGTAAACCCCCGATTTGATTAACACCAGCGCAGCGATCGCCTGACCGATAAACTTAACTTTTGGCGGCAATACTTTGAAATCGTCTATAATGCCTAAAATCACAACTATTGTTCCGGAAAGTAAAATGCCCAGAATCTCTCTGCTCAGCTCAAACGTGAGCGCCAGCGCCAGTAAAAAAGCAAGATAAACAGCAATGCCGCCCAGATATGCTACCGGCTGCTTCTGCTGCTTGAGCTTTCCATCGGGCCGATCCACGATATCATACTGTAGCGCCCCTTTCCGGACTATTGGCGTAATATATAAAGAGAGTGCTGCGGCCAGTATAAAGGTAAAAAGATATAGCATCATAGTCTCAAGCTACACGCTCCCTCTGTCGCGTCGCTAACGGCCGTGGACATGTTCCGGGATTTTATTGCGCAGGGCGCCTTCAGGAAGTATGCGCTGCTACGCATCTTTTAATTTTTCAGCAAGCAGTTTATGATAGAGGCGAACGGTCTTCTGTACCGTTTCTTTTAGCTGAAAATTTTTCATCACGCGCTCGCGGGCTGCGTCGCCCATGGTTCGAGCAAGCTCACGATTGGTTATGAGCTTCAAGAGAGCTTCTGCCAGCGACCGTGGATCTCCGGAACGAAAGAGAATCCCTGTTTTCCCGTCCTCGACCAGCTCACCCATGCCCGCGATTCTTGATGCCACGACCGGCCTGCCCGCTGCCATAGCTTCAAGCACTACGTGCGGCATTCCCTCCCAGAGCGAGGGCAGAACCAGAACATCGATATGCGGCAGAATCTGAGAAGCATTCTCGATGAGCCCTAAAAAACGGACATGCTCCGCAAGCCCCCTATTCGCAACAATTTCCCGCAAGCGCGCTTCTTCTCTGCCCGCGCCGCAAAAGAGAACCCGCGTCCGCGGGGCTTTTGGTAAAATAAATGGTAATGCTTCCAGCAATAGCAGATGCCCCTTTTGTTTGTGCAGTCTGCCGATAATTGCGAGCACGACATCCTTTTCATCTACTGCCAGGTCTCTGCGGGAAACAGGCGCTTCCAGACACGTGTTCCGGCTGTCTATGCCGTTATATATGGTAATAATTTTTTGCGGAGAAACATTCGAGTGCTTTATGGTGTACGCGCGCGCCGCGTCTGAAACAGCTATGTATTTATCCGTTAATGCTGCGGTCAGCCGGTCAATGGCATTTTTAAAAACCGAGCCGGCCTCAATTACCCGAACGGAAGAGATGACGACCGGAACCCCGGCTATGCTTCCGGCAATCCGTCCCAGCAGGTTGGCCCTGAATAAGAAACAATGCAGTATTGCAGGGGAAATTCTGCGGAGCAGACGGATAAGGAGCAATAAGCCCGGAAGAAAATTAATCAGTGCCGCTGCGCCGCCATTTTCTGCAAGATTGAGAGAAAAAAAACCATCTGCTTCTGCGGCAAGGGCCTGCGCAAAAGGCCCGGGTTTCTTTACTGAACAAACATATATTTTAAACTCCTGCCGGTCAAGGTTTCTTATAAGTTGTAGAATAGCCTTTTCCGCGCCCCCGACATTGGTGCTGGTGATGAGATAAACAATAGCTATGGGAGCATGCATACCCTAAATTCCCGGCACGGCTGTTTTATCAATAAACATACGATACCACAGTTCCAGAAACAGCAGCGTCCAGATTCTGTAGCTGTGGTCAGCTTGTTTTGCCATGTGCTCATCAAGAAGAAGCTGAACCGCGTCTTTCCGGAAGAGGCCCCGCTGGATGGCCCTATTTTCTAACAGGATATCATAGGCCAGTTCTTTTAATTCGTTGCGCAGCCAGCGGTCAATGGGGACGCCAAATCCCATTTTTCTCCGGCCAAGGACCTCCCGGGACAGCACGGAAGAAAAAGCCTGCTTGAGAAGATACTTTGATTGCAGGCCCTTGAGCTTCAATTTCGGCGGCAGGGAGGCGGCAAATTCCATGAGCCGGTGATCTAAAAACGGTGAACGCGCTTCCAGGGAATTCGCCATGGAAGCAATATCGACTTTTACCAGAAGATCATCAGGGAGATAGGACATGACATCTACATACAGTGTTTTGTCTAAAAAATCTTCCGCGTCCGCTTGTGCGTACCAGTTGACAACTAAATCGACTGAATCGACGGGAGCCGTCTTCTCGCCGAAGGCGGGCGTATAAAGGTCTTTTTTCATTTCATTATCAAAAGCACAGACCCATCGCACGTATCGGCGTTCGGCCTTATCTGCGATGCCATTGACAAAACGCTTAAGACGACGTAAAAACCTGCGGCGGTCTTCCTGATGAGGCAGCAGGGTCAGCGATGTGCGAATTATTTTTTCCCGGATAAAAACCGGCAGCTTTTCATAATATCCTGCCAGCTTATCCGCAATATAACGCTCATAGCCGGCAAATGATTCATCTCCGCCATCGCCATTTAGAGCAACCGTGACATGTTCGCGGGTGAGTTTTGAGACATAATAGGTGGGAATTGCCGAAGAGTCGGCAAAGGGCTCATTATAGTGCCAGGCCAGTTTTGGCAAAATGCTCAGGGCATCCGGCCGGACAATAAACTCGGTATGCTCTGTTTGAAATGTTTTAGCCACCAGCGCGGCATAATTTGTTTCATTGTATTCAGGCACATCAAAACCAATGGAAAAGGTCTTGACCGGCCGGTTCGTAAGCCGGCTCATAACAGCAACCGTCGCACTGGAATCAAGCCCCCCGCTTAAAAAAGCACCCAGTGGAACATCGCTTCTCAGGCGAATGCTCACCGCCTCCGTAAACACCTCCATGAATTGCTCGGCGTAATCACGCGCACGGGGAAGCTGCAGCTTTTCGGCATAGGACAGATGCCAGTAGCGCTTGCTTGCTACTTTTCCGCGTTCGACCGTGAGGTAGTGTGCAGGCGGAAGTTTATACATCCCCTGAAATATGGTACACGGACTCGGAACATATTGATACGTCAGGTAATGATGAATTGCTTCGTAATTAACCGGCGCGGGTACCGCGGGATCCTGAAGAAGAGCCTTGAGTTCAGAGGCAAAAATAAACGCGCCATCAGAAACCGTATATACCAGCGGCTTTTTCCCCACCCTGTCCCGGGCCATAAAAAGCCGCTGCTTGCGTATATCCCATATAGCAAAGGCAAACATTCCGCGCAGCTTCTGAAGGCAGCGGATGTCTTCCTCTTCGTACAGATGAAGAATTGTTTCAGTATCAGTATGGGAGGCGAAATGATGCCCTCTTTTTTCCAGTTCCCCGCGCAGTTCAGCGAAATTATAAATCTCACCATTAAAAACTATCCAGACAGATTCATCTTCATTGGACATGGGTTGATGGCCTGCTGCTGAAGTATCAATGATGCTCAGCCGCTGATGCCCGAGACCAACCGGCCCGGCTACATACATTCCGTGATCATCAGGGCCCCGGTGCTGCAGCACGGATGACATGCTGGAAATCAGCGAGCTATCGACCTGCCGTGCTGAATCAAAATAGAGTTTGCCGCAAATGCCGCACATAATGCGCTAAGGGTAACCCCGATTATAAATTAAATTAGTCCTTTAGAACTGTCTGCCCGCGCTTTGAACAACTGTTCGGAATAACAGAAGAATATTTTAACACTTATTGCCTGCCCGGTTATTGCTTTGATGTCCGATGCAGCTATGCTATGTTTGTTTAACGGTAACAATACTGAGCAGGAGATAACCATGGCTGAGATCTATCAGCACTATTCTGCGGAGAGCGGCCCTGCGGGAATCTTGTATGTGGTGTCTACCCCTATTGGGAACCTGGAGGATATCACCTTGAGAGCGCTGAGAGTTTTAAGAGAAGTAGACTTTATCTGCGCAGAAGATACCCGCAAAACACGCATTCTTTTAAATCATTATAATATTCAGACACCTTTAACAAGCTATTTTGAGCATAATGAGAAACGCAAGACACCTTTTATTATTGAAGAGCTCAAATCAGGGAAAAACATTGCCATAGTTTCCGAAGCCGGGACTCCAGCCATCTCTGATCCGGGATACCGGCTCATCACGCACGCGCTACAGCAAAACGTAACAGTTATCCCGGTACCGGGCCTTTCAGCAGCAATCACGGCCCTCAGTATTTCAGGACTACCCGTGCATCGCTTTGTCTTTGAAGGATTCCTGCCGGTAAAAACAGGGAAAAGGAAGAATTTTTTAAAAAAGCTGGTAGACGAAGAACGGACACTCATTTTTTATGAATCACCGCACAGAATCCTGGCCACGATAGGTGATTTAATAGAGGTAATGGGTAACAGAAAAGCGGTTCTATGCAGAGAGCTTACAAAAATACACGAAGAAAAGATATATGGAGAGCTCTCTTTGATATTTACAACCTTAGAGAAGAGACCGATAAAAGGAGAAATAACGCTTTTATTAGAAGGTAAAAAAAGGTAGAAATTATACCATCTATTGACATGCATTATTCATTATGATAGCACATTAATCCTAAAATAATAAAAACAGAACACTTTATTGAATACTATATCATGAATAAAAACTATTTGCTAAAAGGAATCGTCGCTTCAGAAGGAATTGCTATCGGTAAGGTGTTCCTTGTTAATCGGGATCATCTTGAGCTTTCCCATTATAATATAACGACCAGTGAAGAAATTGAAAGGGAGGTTCAGCGATTCAAAAAAGCCATAGAAGAGTCTCGCTCTCAGCTTTTGCGGGCTAAAAAAGATATTAATAAAAAGAAATTTAAAGAAGCGCAATACATAATTGATACCCATATTTTACTGCTCCAGGATAAAGTGCTGATTGACAACACCATCAAAATTATAAAGCACGATAAAATTGATGCAGCTCTGGCACTGAAAAAAACCATCGAGGGGTTGAGAAAAAACCTGGCAGATATCAATGACGAATACATGAAAGAAAGAACCAGTGATATAGATTATATAGAGCAGCGAATTTTAAGAAATTTAGCAGGAATCAAGGCAGATCTGGTCACGAAAATAAGAGAAAAAGTTATTATTGTAGCCTATGATTTATCCCCCGCTGATACTGCAAACCTGAATGTCAACGAAGTGCTTGGCTTCACTATTGATTGTGGCGGCAGGACTTCTCATACCGCCATCATGGCAAGAGCCCTCAAAATACCCGCGGTTGTTGGTTTGAAAGACATAACCAGCAGAGTCAAAACCGGGGATACGATGATTCTTGATGGCATTCATGGGGTGGTAATTATAAATCCAACGGCAGATACTTTGTTGAAATACCATCAGAAGAAAGCGGAATATGATGAGTTTGAAATCGGCCTTCTCAAGCATAAAGAGCTTCCCGGTGAAACCATTGATGGTTTCAAAGTAAAGCTTCTGGCGAACATTGAAATTATGGAAGAGCTCCCCTCTGTCACAGAATATGGCGCTGAAGGGATCGGCCTTTACCGAACGGAGTTTCTCTACTTGAATAGAAAGGATTTGCCTTCGGAAGAGGAGCAGTTTGAAATTTATAAAACCGTAAGTCATAAAATCTTACCCCTCCCGGTTACCATTCGAACACTGGACATCGGCGGGGATAAGTTCATGTCGCAGATCGATGTTGCAGAAGAGATCAACCCGGTTATGGGCCTGCGCGCAATTCGATTTTGCCTTAAGGAAGTTACCATATTCAAAACCCAGCTCAGAGCGATCTTGCGCGCCAGCGCCCATGGTAAAGTAAAGATCATGTTTCCCATGATTTCAGGGATCGAGGAAGTGCGGCAGATAAAAAAAATTCTTCATGAAGTAAAAAAAGAATTACAAGCAGAACGCAAGGTCTTTGACCATAATATTGAAATTGGGATAATGGTCGAGGTTCCGTCTGCAGGCACTATCGCCGATATATTGGCCAGGGAGGTAAATTTTTTCAGCATTGGCACCAATGATCTGATTCAATATACGCTGGCAATTGACCGGGTCAATGAACAGGTTTCATATCTTTATGAGCCCCTTCATCCAGCAGTATTGAGAATTCTCCGAAATATTATCAACGCTGCACATGACAATGGAATCCCGGTGGCGATGTGCGGGGAAATGGCGGGAGAGCCTTTTTACATACCGATTCTGTTAGGGCTGGGCATTGATGAATTGAGCATGAACGTAATGGCATTACCCCGGGTTAAACGAGTTCTGAGATCGCTTGATTTTAAACAGAGTCAATTAGTTATAGATAATATTTTTAAATTAAGCACTGCAGGGGAGATAGAAATGCTGCTAAAAAAGGAGGTAAAAAAATACTCCCCCGGTCTTTTTAGATAGCCGCGTTTTGCAGCGCGTTATAAATATAAAATATTGACAATCAATGTAAAATAGTTATAATTAAAAGTTTAGATAATCGTTTAAATTTTGACAGTTTTCAAATCTTTTTATAAGGGCAAATTATATAAATGAGGTAATTGCAAAAGAATTCAAGAATGGGATTGCCGCGCTTCGCTCGCAATGACAAATGGCGTCTTTGCGGTCATTGCGAGGAGCGTAGCGACGAAGCACTCTCAATAAATTCAGACTTTTGCAATTGGCTCAATAAAAAGACAATCATGGTTTAGTGCATATATAAAAGAGCATTTTTAAGTATTTCATGCAGGATACGCTTTTTACATAACCATGCATTAAAAAGTATTTAAATTAGATTGATAAGTTTTAAAAAGCAGTGCAGGAAAGCCGGGACTATCCCGGAAGTACGTAAGCGCCAGTTTTTTGAAAAGCCCAGTATAAAGCGTGAAAAGAGGCGCCGCCGGCAGCACAAAAGGCCCCCAAAGCTGTGTTGTTTTATCTGATAGCGGTGCAATTTCGGAGACCAAGGGGTCTTATGAATAATTATCACAATTAAAAACAAAAAGGTCCTCCTGTGGACCTTTTTGTTTTAATATATGTTATATTATTAAGAAAATAGTTATGGGAGATACAGCATCTCTCTCATACGGTTACAGGGGTTTCCAGAAAACGCAAACATTCTTAAAACATCTCTGCCGGATTATCGTTTCTTCTCGCTGCACGTCTGCACTGTTTAAATTTTTCCTATATTAGGGATGCATATTGGAAGACCTGTCAATATTTATACCCGAAGAAAAAATAGCGGAAATCAGAGCATCCTGCAGCATTGTAGAGGTAATATCCAGCTATGCCAGCCTGACCAAAGCGGGAACCAATTATAAAGGGCTCTGCCCTTTTCATGAAGAAAAGACGCCCTCCTTTGTTGTCAGCGAAGTGAAAAAAATATTTCATTGCTTTGGCTGCGGAGCCAGCGGTGATGTGTTCACATTTCTCATGAAATTTGAGCGGATGAGTTTTCAAAGCGCTGTGCGGCAACTTGCAAAGCGCCAGGGAATTTCTCTTCCGGAAAAAGAACTCTCGCCAGAGCAGCGCAAAAGGAGAGGCGAGCGGGAAGAACAGTTTTCCATTAATCAGATAGCAGCGCAGTTTTACCAGGAAAATCTTTTGCATAACCAGCGCGGTAAAAAGGCGCGGGAATATCTCCAGCAGCGCGGCATTGATACTGCCTGTATCACCGCGTTCAGCCTTGGTTTTGCACCGGAAGGCTGGAACGCACTGTTACAGCACTTAAAAACCCGGAAGGTATCTCTGGTACAAGCGCAAAACACCGGCCTTATCATACCGAAGGGGACCGGGCATTATTACGACCGCTTCAGGGAACGCATTATGTTCCCTATTTTCAATATGGCTCGACAGATCGTGGGCTTTGGCGGCCGTGTTATTGACGCAGGAGAACCAAAGTACCTTAATTCACCCGAATCCCAGCTCTTCAATAAAAGAAACCAGCTGTATGGCTTGCACGTTGCGGCGCAGCAGCTGGTGCAGCACGATGAGGCCATCCTGGTAGAGGGCTATTTCGATCTCCTGTCATTGCATCAGGCCGGCATTAAAAATGTTGTGGCGCCGCTGGGCACCGCCCTGACCGTGCAGCACATACAGCTGCTGAAACGCTACACGGCAAACATAATTACCGTTTTTGATGCGGACAGTTCCGGCGAGAAAGCCATGATTCGAAGCCTGACGCCATTTCTGGAACAGGGCATTTCGCCGCACATGGTTCTGCTTCCTCCCGGCCATGATCCTGACAGTTTTGTCCGTCGCCAAGGCGCGCCTGCTTTTGCTGAGCTGGTGAAAAACGCAGTCCCCCTGCTGGACTTTGTTTTAAGCCAAACGATGAAGCGGTTTGCGCTGGATACGGCGCCGGGGAAAATACGCGCCAGCGAAGCAGTCATTCCGCTCCTGCGCAACATTGCTCATGAGCTGGAGCGCGATCTTTATATACAGAAAGTTGCACAGGCTTTAGGCATCAAGGAAGCATACCTGAGCGCTAAAATAGAAAAGCAGCCGCGCGCCGCGGAACCGCCTTTTTCCAGCCAGAGCAGTGCCCCGGACCCGGCGCTGGTTGCGGCAGAAAAAGCAGAGCGCATGATTGTGGAACTCATGCTGCTTCATCCTGATATTATTGCAACCGTTGAAGAGAATTCATTCCTTGAAGAATTTGCCACGCCAGAACTCCTGGCGGTCGGCCGGCTGCTGTGCAGCAGGTATCGTCAAGCCGGGACTATCACTATCACCGACATACTGCACGCGGTCACAGACGAACCCCTGAAGCAGTTTATAACAGAGGTTTCTTTCAAGGAAAATTGCGGAGCATCACCCCTCAAGATATTGGAGGATTGTATTCACCGGATCCGGCTGGAAAAGGTACGAAAGCAAAGAGAAACCACCAAACACCTGCTGCAAAAAGCCGAGGCATCCCATGATGAAGCGTCATGCTCCCAGTTTCAACGAACGTATCAAAACCTTATAGAAGAAGAAAAGCGCATTCAGCGCTTCAGAATTACCACATCGGAGAACTAACAAAGGAGATGGTATGGGCAGGAAACCCAAGGTCGATGAAGTAAAACAACTCATTACAATGGGTAAAGAAAAAGGCTTCTTAACCTATGATGAAGTGAATGACATACTTCCCCCGGACATTGTTTCCCCGGACCAGATTGATGAACTGATGATGATGTTCGGGGAAATGGATATCGAGATTGTTGACTCCTCGCAGAATGTTAAGCTGGTCAAGCAAAAAGTGGATAAGCTTGAGGAGCCGGAAGAAGAAGTGTCGCTGCTGGAAAAAGATCTGTTTGGCAAAGTGAATGACCCGGTACGCATGTACCTGAAGGAAATGGGTTCGGTGTCTCTGCTGTCACGCGAAGAGGAAGTTGAAATCGCTAAACGCATCGAAGAAGGTGAAAAAGAAATTTTACAGGTGGTTTTTAATTCACCGCTTATTATCCAGGAAATAGGCAGGCTGTCAAATCTGTTAGAGTCCAGCCAGGCCTCTATCCGGGAGATTCTGGATGATCTTGATGAAGAAGATAATGAAATAGACGAGGAAAGCTACATTCTTCACTTCAGGGAAGAGGTGGACACGATAAAAAAACTCCATTCGGAAACTGCGCGCCTCACGGAGCGCCTGAGCACCAACAAGGACCTGAGTGAAAACAGAAAAAAAGCGATGCGCCAGAAAATCGATGCCAACAAAGAAAAGCTTTTTATCCTGCTGCAGGAATTGAACCTCAAATCAAAACACATAGACAGGATTGTGTCGAAGCTGCGAGGCTTTCTGGTTACGGTGAATAATTTTGAGCGGGAAATTGAGCGGCTGTGTGCTTCTGTGAGCCTGGATCTTAAAGAAATGCGCAAGATCCTCAGGGACGGGAAGATAGCCCCGGGGCCTGACAAGAAAAAGAGAAAACACAAGTTGACGATCGAGGAAATAAAGAGTATAGATAAAAAAATTCGTCACAGCCAAAAGCAGGTCCATCAGATAGAAATCGAATGCGGCCTGTCAGCCGGCAGCTTAAAAAAGGCCATTGAGTCTATTGACAAGGGAGAGCATAAAGCCAAGCTGGCCAAGGACGAGCTGGTGCGCTCTAATCTGCGACTGGTCGTAAGCCTCGCAAAAAAATACACCAACCGCGGCCTCCAGTTTTTAGATCTTATTCAGGAGGGAAACATCGGCCTCATCAAGGCTGTTGACAAATTTGAATATCAGCGGGGCTATAAATTCAGCACCTATGCAACATGGTGGATACGGCAGGCCATAACCAGGGCGATAGCTGATCAGGCGCGAACGATCCGCATCCCGGTCCACATGATTGAGACCATCAATAAGCTCATCCGCACCTCCCGGTACCTCGTGCAGGAAATAGGCCGCGAGCCTTCCCCTGAAGAAATTGCAGAAAAAATGGAGCTGCCGCTGGATAAGGTCCGCAAGGTCCTGAAAATCGCCAAAGAGCCCATATCTCTTGAAACGCCGATCGGCGAAGAGGAAGACAGCCATCTTGGCGATTTTATCGAAGACAAGAAAATATTGAATCCTATAGATGCGGTCGTTTATAATGACCTGTCAGACAAGACCAAAGGGGTGCTTGCTACGCTGACACCGCGCGAAGAGAAGGTCTTGCGGCTGCGCTTTGGTATCGGAGAAAAAGCAGATCATACCCTCGAGGAAGTGGGTAAGGATTTTGACGTTACCCGGGAGCGGATCCGGCAAATAGAAGCTAAAGCGTTGAGAAAACTGCGCCACCCGATCAGAAACAAAAAGCTTAAGAGCTTTGTCGAATATTAGCTATCATGCGGGCTCATAGCTCAGCTGGCAGAGCTACCGGCTCATAACCGGTTGGTCCCAGGTTCGAATCCTGGTGAGCCCACCATCTACCCATATGGAACGGAAGGACGACACCAGCATATGTATAGGGACAGTCACAACTGCACATAGAATTAAACTATAAAAATGCATCCTTTAACGGGTGCATTTTTTTTTGAAACCATATCATGGGCCACCAGTCTACAGGAGGATTCGTTGAACAGCCAACTTGAATTACTGATTAAAGTGCAGGCAATTGATACCCGGATTCGGCAGTCTGCAGCAGTGCAGGCCAAATACAGCCAGGAAATGGCTGAGCTGGATCAGGAGCTGCAGAAGGAAGAAACCGCCTATGCCGAAGAAAAAGAAGGTCTTCAGAGCCTGGATAAAGAGCACCGGGGCATGGAACGGGCATTAGAGGAGGCGATCAGCCGCAGGGGCAAGGCCCAGGACAAGCTTTTCGCAGTTAAAACCAACAAGGAGTACACGGCTGCGCTGCAGGAAATAGAGGGCATAAAGGAAGCAATAAAGAAACAGGAAGACGGAATTCTTGACGTGATGGAACAGACCGATGCACTCAAAAAAACGTTGCGGGGAACTGAAGAGGTCCTGAAAAAAATCAGAGGAGAATATACCCAGAAGAAAAAAAAGCTTGATGATGATCTCAGGCGCTATCGGGACGAAGTTGAGGAACAAAAAAAGCAAAAAGCAATCCTAGTTGCTGCCATAGACCCCAAAGCCTTTCTCGACTATACGAAGCTCTTAGAGGCTAAAAACGGCCTTGCCGTAGTTGCGGCACAATACGAGCTGTGCATGGGTTGTAATATGAAAATTCCCCCCCAGACCTACAATCTGGTGATCACCGGCATGGATATAATTCACTGCCCCAGCTGCAGGCGCATGCTCTACATAGAAACCGAACCGGAAAACGTGACGCAGCCGGCCGGGTAATCGAAGTCATGAAAAAAAATACGCCGGGGCAGGGCTGCATCAAGCGCTTTTCACGCAACAACACGGTCACGGCAGCTCCAATAAAATCCGGCACAGATAGTTTTTCTGTTATCTGAGGCATTCCATGTCATTCACTCCCATGATACGCCAGTATCAGGCAATTAAAAAAAACCTTTCAGATAACACCATTCTTTTTTTCCGGCTGGGGGATTTCTATGAGATGTTTTTCGAAGACGCCCAGCGTGCGTCCGTTCTTCTCGATATAACGCTCACCGGCCGGGAAGGCGGCGGCGACAGCCGGGTTCCCATGTGCGGCGTGCCTTATCATGCAGCGCAGGGCTATATCAATAAGCTTACCCGGGAGGGATTCAAGGTTGCGGTATGCGAGCAGGTCGAGGACCCCATGCTTGCCAAAGGCCTTGTTAAACGGGAGATAGTGCGCATGGTGACGCCGGCGACAAACCTTGAGGATGAAACCGGAGAGCGCAATGAATTTAACTACATCGCAGCCCTGCACCAGCAGCAGGGCCGCTGGGGGCTTGCCTACCTTGACCTTGCCACCGGCATCTTCCGGGTCGGCGAGTTTGCTGCCGTGCCGGAGCTTCTGGCCGAGATAGTGCGCCTGCAGCCGCGGGAGCTGGTTGTCTCCAAACGTGAAGATAAAACTTTTTTAAGCAGCAGCACGCTTGAACAGGAAAATAACTGGGTAACAAATGAATACGATGACTGGATCTTTGATGCAGATGAGGCGGGCAATCGCATTCTTGAGCAGTTTCAAATCACCTCGCTCGGCAGCCTGGGCATTGCGGAACTGCCTGCCGGCGTTGCGGCAGCCGGGGCGCTTCTCTATTACCTGAAAGACAACCTCCATAAATCCCTTCTGCACCTGAAAAAACCGCTCCCGTTTTACTCTTCCGACTATATGGTGCTGGATAAGCCCGCACTGAAAAACCTCGAGCTTATTGCCGTCGCCCCTGAGCCGAAACACGCGCTCTCGCTCTATAAAATACTTGATGAGACCACGACCCCGCTCGGCGCCCGGCTCCTGTCCCAGTGGGTCAGGCAGCCCCTTATTGCTGCTGCGCCGATACAGGAGCGTCTGAGCGCCGTAGAAGAGCTGGTCTGCGACCAGTCGACACTGGGCCGGCTGCGAAATCATTTAAAAACAGTCCGGGACATTGAGCGGCTTATTGCCCGGATCAACTGCGCTACTCCTTCAGCGCGCGATATTGTTGCACTGGGAAGCTCCCTTGAAACAATTCCCGCAGTGCAGGAAGCGGTCAGCAACTGCACAAGCCTTCTTATCCGCATCCGGGCGGGAAATCTCTGCGCATTGCCGCACGTCACCGGGCGTATCCGCAGCGCCTTTGTTGAAACGCCGCCGTTCGGGGTAAAGGACGGGGGGCTCATCAAAACAGGTTACAGCCAGGAGCTTGATGAGCTGCGCGCTGTTTCCCGCAACGCAAAGGAGTGGATTGTCAGCCTGCAGGCGCAGGAAATAGAAAAAACCGGCATTAAATCCCTTAAAATCAAATACAATAGAGTGTTTGGCTATTATATCGAAGTCACCAAAGCAAACCTCTCCATGATTCCCGACTACTACAGCAGAAAGCAGACCCTGGTCAATGCCGAGCGCTTTACTGTCCCGGAGCTGAAGGAATATGAGGAGAAGATACTCGGGGCGGAAGAGCGGGCCGGTGAGCTTGAGTACCGGCTTTTTGAAGAGGTGCGGGGTTTTGTCCTGCAGTATGTTGCCGAAATCCAGGCTACTGCTGAAGCCGTAGCAGTGCTTGATGTCCTTGCATCACTGGCGACCGCAGCGATAAAGAATAGCTATACGAAACCGGAAGTGTCTGATAATGAGACCATAGCTATTATTGATGGGCGTCATCCCCTTGTTGAGCGCATGCTGGGTCCCGGGCGGTTTGTGGAAAATGATGTGTATCTTGACACCCGGGACAGCCAGCTGCACATCATCACCGGTCCCAACATGGCGGGTAAATCAACCTTCATCAGGCAGGTGGCGCTCATTGTACTCATGGCACAGATGGGCTCTTTTGTGCCGGCCCGGCAAGCCCGTATCGGGGTTGTTGACCGCGTATTTACCCGCATAGGAGCAGCTGATAATATTGCCCGCGGCGAAAGCACCTTTATGGTGGAGATGAACGAGACCGCCAATATCCTGCACAACGCGACCTCACGCAGCCTGCTTGTTTTTGACGAGATCGGCCGGGGGACTTCAACTTTTGACGGCGTAAGCATTGCCTGGGCAGTGTGCGAGTATTTGCATCAGCATGCTGCGGTGCGGCCGAAAACTCTCTTTGCCACGCACTACCATGAGCTTACCGAGCTGGGGGATTGCGGGGACGGGATTAAAAACTACAATGTCACCATAAAGGAGCTTGAAGAGGGAATTCTGTTTCTGCGCAAAGTCGTCCCCGGAGGGGCTGACCGGAGCTATGGCATTCATGTGGCAAAACTCGCCGGGCTGCCGCAGGAAGTTCTCAGCCGCGCGCAGGAGATACTGGTGTGCCTGGAAGAGGAGCGCATCACCGAACTGTCAGTAAGCAAAATTTTAGAGAAGCGCAGGGAAGAACGTTTTCAGCCGGCGCCGCCGCTGCTCAATCTTATCGACCGGGGAAAAGAGCGGGAGCTGCTATTTGAACAGCTGCTGCCCGCTGCTGCCGCACCCGAACAACAGGCAATTCTTCGCGACCTGCAGGCGCTTGACCCGCTGTCGCTGACACCGCTTGAAGCGCTCATCAAGATAACCCAGTGGAAACAGGAGTTGTCAGAAACTGCTGCCGCTGATGATGATAAAAAGAACAGCGGATAAAACCCGCAGAGCAGGTGAGGCTTCATGGGCCGTATAAAGATACTTTCTCAATTAATCGCCAATAAAATTGCTGCCGGTGAAGTTATTGAGCGGCCGGCCTCGGTGGTCAAAGAGCTGATAGAAAACGCTCTTGACGCAGGAGCAAAAACTATTTCCGTGACGGTCAGCCACGGCGGCATGAGCCTGATCTCGGTCGTTGATGACGGCTGCGGCATGGACCGTGAGGATGCGCAAACCTGTCTGCTGCGGCATGCCACCAGCAAAATCACCGCGATTGAAGACCTGGAGCGAATAGACAGCCTGGGGTTTCGCGGCGAGGCACTGGCAAGCATTGCCGCTGTGTCGCGGCTTACCCTGGTCACCAGGCCGCATGCTGCAGCAACCGGGACGAGCATAAAAGCTGCCGGCGGCAGTATCGAGGCCGTCCAGGAGCGCGCTTGCCCTCCGGGAACAAGCATTGAAGCAGCAGACCTTTTTTTTAACACGCCGGCGCGAAAGAAATTTCTAAAATCCGAGGGCGCGGAATACGCGGCCATTGCCGAGGTGTTTGACACGGTTGCCCTCTGTTTCCCCGGGAAAACCCTATCCCTTTACAAAAGCGGCCATGCTGCGGCCGGCTATACGGCGTGTGAAACGCTCCTGGAGAGAATAGGGCAGATTCACTCCCCTGAATTTAAAGAGCATCTTCACCCTGTCTGTGGCGAGCACCCTGAAGTTAAAATCACCGGTTTCATCGGGACCCCGGACAACACGCGGATCAACCGCTCCGGCCAAAAGTTTTTTATCAACCGCCGGCCGGTTCGTTCCATAGGGCTGTCACTGGCTCTTGAGCGGGCCTATGAGGAATTTAAGGAGCGTGACCGTTACCCGGTTGCCATACTTTTCTTTGAGATGGACCCGGCTTTCGTGGACGTAAATATTCATCCGGCCAAGCGGGAAGTGCGGATACTGAATGAGCGGTTTATTCAGGATATTCTTATCCGGGCGGTTAAGAAAACTTTTGCGGAGAAAGGTATCTCTGCAAGGGCTGCTTCTCAAGCCCCGGAGACCACTCATTACCGGGACATCGCGTACCCGGAACAGCCCCGGCCGTTGTCCTTTGCCCAGATCAGGGATGCAGCAGCCAGATGGCAGACACCTGAGCGGGCGGAAGCTGAGAAAGGGGCACAAACATTTTCCTCCCGCAATGAACTTACTCCCGGCAGTGGTGATAAAAAACTAATTGAGGAAGACGAATATGTCCCGTTTAGCATCCGCCAAATGCTGGGCCATATTCAGAATACCTATATTATCGCAGAAGCAGCCGACGGGCTCATGCTTATTGACCAGCATGCAGCGCATGAACGGGTCATCTATGAAGAGATACTTAGTGCTTTCAGGCAGCAGCCGTCATCCGCGCAGAGACTCCTCTTCCCTATAACGCTGCATCTTGACCTGAAGGAGCAGAGTGTTATGGAAAACTGCCTGTCTGATTTTCAGAAAATCGGGTTTGGCATTAACTTTCTTGGCGGAGGAACCTTTAGCGTTGATGCAGTGCCGGCTTTTTTTGCCGACGGCGACAGCGAGCGGATGCTCAAAGACGTGCTGCATGAGCTGATGGAAGAGTCGCTTCGCCAGTCGCGGGAAAAACGGGAAGAGATAATTGCCGCTGCCATTGCCTGTAAAACCCGCACGGTCAAGGCCGGCGCGCGGCTTGAAGCGCGAGAGATGCTCCATCTTATCAGGCGCCTTGGCAGAGCAGAGAACCCCCACACCTGCCCCCATGGCAGGCCCACCATGTTCACCGTGTCAACGCTGGAGATCGAGAAGCGCTTTAAAAGACGGTAGCCTGCTTTATTAAAATCCCGGGCGTTCACCCACACCTTTTTGTTTTTCTGCACAACTATTGACCGCATCTGTCAAACACCCCTGCTAAAGTTCTTAGCGGATTTTAAACAAAACCCCGCAGTTCTGGCTCATTGACACGTATCAGTCCCTTTGATATGCTGCGGAAAGTAAAAGAGGGAAAACCATTCCACCTGCTATGAGTACTCTGTCATCTATCTTGATGTCAAAAAAATCGATCCCAAAAGAATTATGACCACATCTGTCAAAGGCATATCCCAAAATAAAGAAAGATTTTTTACACGAGTCCCTAACCTCGAGTCACGGGGCACGATTCAGCTGATGGCTGACAGCTGATAGCTGTTTCCTTGACACCACCCTGTTATTTTTATATGATTTCGGAAACTTCCAAAAAGGGGGCAGCCAGTGACCTTTTCAGAAAATCACAGCAACAATACGATTAAACTAAAGAGAACAGACAGACCTCTGCCAGCCCGTGTGCTGACGGAGGTTTTTTATAATAAAGAGGTTTTGGTATGACCGGGCAGTCTGACATCAAAGAAGACAAGCGGATTGAGTCTTTAATTGTCACCTTAAGAGGGCAAAGAGTAATTCTGGATCATGATCTTGCCGCGATTTACGGAGTATCAACCAAAGCATTGAACCAGGCAGTAAAACGTAACGTAGACAGGTTCCCGGATGACTTTGCATTTCAGCTTACTTCGGAGGAGGCTGCGGATATTTTAAAGCCGCAAAAGGCAGCTCCAAGTAAAAAAGCCATGCGGTCACAAAATGTGACCGCATCTAAACGCAATGTTAGGTTCCGTCCTTATGCCTTTACTGAGCATGGCGCAATTATGGCTGCAAACGTATTAAGAAGTCCACGTGCTGTCAAAATGAGTGTTTTTGTGGTCCGTGCATTCATCAAAATGCGCGAGACACTGGCCAATAATAAAGCACTGGCGCTAAAACTGGCAGAACTTGAGAATAAACTGACCGGGCGGCTTAACGTCCATGAAAGAGCGATTGTTCACGTTTTAGGTGAGGTGAGAAAGCTGATGGCCGCAGCGGAACAATCACCCGATCCGTCCAAACGAAAAATCGGCTTTAAGGTGGGGGAGAAAAAGGCAAGCTATCAGGTAACCAGAAAGGGAAGAATGAATTGAGTAAAAGGCTGATAGCGGTCAGTTATTTCAACCGAGTCACGGGCCACGTTTTATTGTGGCTGATAGCTACTTCAAAGGGGTTCACGTAATTGCGCAAAAAAGAAACGCTCTCCATTGGAGAGCGTCGACCCGGAGATGCTATCTCCGGGGGGGTTACTAAATACTTTATAATATATTGTCGGAATAGCTGTCAAGTAAATTTACCGTAAATTAATGCAGGTCTCTATGACTCAGAGAGTAATCACATATATTGATGGTTTTATGATTTCCCGTACAGGTTTTATCTTCCATGGCTAATCACCTTCTTCCCGAATATCCCATTATAAGACTGCACCACTCTTTATTATCACAATAAGCATTTTTTCTGATAAGGCAAGAAAGAGTAAAAAACGTGACCCGTGACTCGTGGCCTGTTACCCGGTAGCGGCGTTGTTGACAAACAAACGGGCGCTGTTATACTTGTCTCTACATTCATAACTTTTTCCGGAGCTTTTTCATGACTGATCAAGTCATCTATTCCATGGTGCGCGTGGGCAAGATGTATCCGCCGAACCGGCAGGTGCTGCGGGATATTTCTCTCGGGTTTTTCTACGGCGCAAAAATCGGGGTGCTGGGCCTTAACGGCTCGGGTAAGAGCACGCTGCTGAAAATCATGGCCGGCGTCGAAGACGAGTACCTCGGCGAGACCATGTTGACCAAGGGCTATACGCGAGGCCTTTTAGAGCAGGAACCGCAGCTTGATAACACCCAGACGGTGAAGGAAGCCGTGCACCCCATGGCCGATGAGATGCGCCAATATGAGGAGGTCAACGCAAAATTTGCCGAGCCGGATGCTGATTACGACGCGCTCATCGCAGAACAGGCGCGTTTGCAGGAATACCTGGACAAGCACGACGCCTGGACCCTGGACAGCCGGCTTGACCAGGCCATGGACGCGCTGCGCTGCCCGCCCGGCGATACGCCTATTTCGGTCCTCTCCGGTGGCGAGCGGCGCCGGGTGGCCCTGTGCCGCCTGCTCCTCACCGAGCCGGACATACTCTTTCTGGACGAGCCGACCAACCACCTTGACGCTGAATCAGTGCAGTGGCTGGAAAAGCATCTGCAGCAGTATAAAGGCACGGTGATCGCGGTCACGCACGACCGGTATTTTCTGGATAATGTGGCCGGCTGGATTCTGGAACTTGATCGCGGCCATGGCATTCCGTGGAAAGGCAATTACTCATCATGGCTGGAGCAGAAGCAGCAGCGCCTCGCCCTTGAGGAGAAGACCGAATCCAAGCGGCAAAAAACGCTGAAGCGCGAACTCGAATGGATTCACATGTCGCACAAAGCGCGGCAGGCCAAGGGCAAGGCGCGCGTCAATGCCTATGAAAAACTGCTCAGCCAGGACTATGACCAGTACCGCGATGACCTCGAGATCATCATCCCCAACGGCCCGCGCCTGGGCGAAGTGGTGATTGAAGCCAAAGGCGTGAGCAAGGCGTACGGTGACCGCGTGCTGTTTGAGAATCTTGATTTTATGCTGCCGCCCGGCGGCATCGTCGGCGTGATCGGGCCGAACGGCGCAGGCAAGACCACGCTCCTTAAGATGATCATCAAGACCGAGGAACCGGACAGCGGCACGTTCAAAATCGGCGAGACCGTAAAGCTTGGCTATGTTGACCAGAGCCGCGACACGCTGAGCGCTGATAAAAATGTGTGGGAGGAAATATCAGGCGGCCAGGAAACACTCACCCTTGGCAACCGCGAATTGAACTCGCGCGCCTATGTGGCGAGCTTCAACTTCCTCGGCACGGACCAGTCAAAAAAAGTGGGCGCGCTGTCGGGAGGCGAGCGCAACCGCGTGCATCTGGCCAGGATGCTGAAAGAAGGCGCGAACGTGATTCTGCTTGATGAGCCGACGAACGATCTTGATGTGAACACGCTGCGAGCGCTGGAGGAAGCGCTGGAGGAATTTGCTGGCTGTGCGGTCGTGGTTAGCCACGATCGCTGGTTTCTTGACCGCGTGGCTACGCACATCCTGGCGTTTGAGGGGGACAGCCGGGTGACGTGGTTTGACGGCAATTTCTCGGACTACGAGGGAGACAAGCGCAAACGGCTGGGGATTGAGGCGGATCAGCCGCACCGCATCAAGTATAAGCCGCTGACGAGATAAAATCGTGGCCCGTGTCACGGGACCCGGGGCTTTGTATCGCAGTTACTCCTTCTCAATCGGAAACGTCATGGTTGCTCCGAACCAGCCGATGAAGGTAACAATGGGGACCGGGTTTACTATACAGGCAGAGAGAACAGACGAAGTATTGTTACTTAATAAAACTTCAGGCCCGCAACTCTGGCGATGGCTGCAAAATCACTATCGTTATGCAGCAGCAACATATCGTGCTCAATTGCTATCTGGGCTATGAGGCAATCAGTGCTGCTGCGAATTGTTATCCCCTTTTTTCTGCACTCAACATATATCCTGGCTGCCTGCGCAAACGTTTCAACAGGATGAAGCGGGTGTATAAAATGCTGTGTTTCAAAGTAGGTTTTAAGCAGTGCGTATTCCTGTTCTGATTTTGCTCCCTGTAGAATTTCTTGATAAACAAAAGATGTGATGCCAAAGGGGATTTTCTGCTTCAGCATCCTTTTAAATTTTCTGGCTGGCTTGTTGTCGCTGCCTTTTAAAAAACTGATCAGCACTGAAGTATCAACAAGTATCATGTGCTTTTTCGCAATTTTTTGTAATCGTAACCCTCGGCAAATTCTATTTTTCCTCCCAGATCAAGAAGATTCATGCGCCGCCGGTTTTCCACAAATTCCTTCAGTGCCATGGAAATGAGATCCTTCTTGGTCTTAGCCGGAGAATATTTAAACGCTTCTTTCACGAGTTTTTCATCGAGCACTATATTGGTCCGCATATACGCACCTCCTTATACACACTATAATACACATGTATGGTACAACAGTCAAAATATAAATAAAAAATAGCTTTGTATCGCAGCTTTAGTCGCAGCTACTCCTTCTCAATCGGGAAGGTCATGGTTGCCCCGAACCAGCCAATAAACGTGACGATAGGGACCAGAGAGAGGACCAGCAGCAGATAGATCATATGGGGCGCGCCGGGAGCGTGGAGAATATCAGGAACAGTGATCCGCCAAATAAAGATGAGGACTGAAATAACCCAGAGGATGGGTGCGAGGAAAATTTTAAAATTCACCGGCCGCGATGGTTTTGCAAAGTAGTTCAGCCACCAGGTAAAAAAGCCGGTCACAATTGCAACCGGGGCAAACAGAATGCCGCCAGCCAGGCAGTGCAGCGCAGTGATCTCAAATGATTTTATGTCCGTAAAGAGATAGAGCAGGTTAAAGGCCACCACCGAAAAGCCGAACACGATGGGAAAGTGGACGGTCATGGGATGAGGATGGCGCTTGAAAAAGGGATATTTTTTCAGAAGCAGGGCCAGCAGCTGCGGCATCTGCCTCTCTGCGGACTGCTGCTGCTTTAAAACCCCGATCTGGGGATAGCGGTCCAGAACATCGGGTGCGTGCGGCGCAGCCTGAATATCCGCGGAAAGGTCGCCTCCCGCATGGTGCCGGTTCATGTGCTGCCCGCCTTTCCACAGATTGCTCGTGCTGACATCGATAACCCTGCCCTTGTAAACAACCAGGGCAGGCCTCCCATCTTTTCCCGTACTATTTTTAAGCTCTTCTATAGTAAATTCCTTCATGGTGAACCCCTTCCTGATCATCCAATAACAAAAATAATGTCTATGGAAATAATAACCAGCATGGCCAGCGGATAATAGCTCGCCCGGTTAAAGAGGACCGCGGCCTGAGCTCGGCCCAAGTCTTTTAACAGTTTCCACGCGGGAAGAATTAGAAGATACAGCCCGGCAGCAAGCGCCCCGATAAAAAGAATGAACCGGGTATCACCCGGCAGCACGGCGAGAAATAGAAGGCCCGCTGCCACGGACATGATGAGTGCCGCCATTATCAGCATACCTGCAGCGTGACGTCCAAACCGCGCTGGAATGGTTTTTGCCTTGAGGGCAAGGTCTTCATCAAGGTCTGCCAGGTCATTGGGAATATTCTGCCCCCCGATTTCCCAGAAGAAAAGCCATAAAAAAAGCAGCAGCAGCAGGTAAATATCCGGGGCCTGGTCCACCGCAAGCACGGCAGCAAGCGCACCCATGGTTTTTACCATGCCGCTCACCATGGTACGCAGATGGCTTACTTGGAGCAGCAGACAATAGGCGGTCTCAAGCACGAGGCTTACCATGAAGATGAAAGCGCATGCCGGATTGAGAAGAAAAGCGCCGGCCAGGGCCGCTACCCCCCACGCTGCAGCCCACATGATTCCCTCCCGGAGGCTCAGCAGCCCCTGTGCCATGGGGTGGCGCGCGTACAGCGTGTCAAGGTCAAACCCGGCAGAGCTGCTGCCCGCCTGCTGCAGCTTTATTGTATCAAGGCGAAAATCAACAATATCATTTAATGCATACACTGCCAGATAGCCGGACAGGGCTGTCCCGATTCCAAGAACCATTATCCCCAGCGGAGGAAACGTGTTGATCCACACCAGCGCTGCCAGGCATGGTGTTGCTATATCCAGCAGGGCGTGCGTTGTTCTTGAGAGGGCAAGAAACAGTTTCAGATAGGAAAGTGTTGTTTGGTTTTGTACTGATGTGCTATTCATATTTAATAAAGCGACCCGGAAAAAGCATTTTTCCCTGATGCAGGCCGGGCAGCAGAATTGAAAGACATAAGCCGGCTACACCTGCATATATAATACAGATACTGCTGCATGACAATTTCAAATAAATTTATTTTACTTACCAAGCGATGTTTTGCTATAAACGAGTATCCAGTGAACTTTTACTGTAACTTATTATGGCAGGCTTAAACCGGCGCGATTTTCTGAAGTTAGTTGGCTTGACGGGCTCCAGCGCCGTCATCGGCTGCTCATCAAAAATTGCTGAGCAGTCCCGCCTTATTCCCTATCTTTTCCCCCCTGAAGATATTACCCCCGGCATTGCCGCCTGGTACGCCACCACCTGCCGCGAGTGCCCGGCTGGCTGCGGCGTGCTCGCCAAGAACCGGGAGGGCCGCGTCATCAAGGTGGAGGGAAATCCGCTCCACCCGGTGAATCAGGGAAAGCTCTGCGCCAGGGGGCAGGCAGCAGTCCAGGGAATCTACAACCCGGACCGCATCCGCGGCCCCATGAGAAAAAATTCCCGCGGGCAATTTGAGCCCATCTCCTGGGAACAGGCTGAAGCGCTCTTTGTGGAAAAACTTCAGCAGCTGAAAAAAACCGGCACCGGCAGCCAGGCGGTTTTTCTCACCAGCCTGATCACCGGCAGCCTGCGGGATTTGACGATTAGATGGCTTTCCGATATTGGCTCTGAAAAATTTCTTACCTATGAGCCGCTGGCACATGAGCCGCTGCGGAAAGCCAATCAAACAGTTTTTGACATAGATGCTATCCCCGCATACCGGATTGACAAGGCTGATTTTCTCATCTCATTCGGCGCTGATTTTCTCGAGACCTGGATTTCCCCGGTTGAATATGCCCGGCAGTTTGCTTTGTTCCACGAGCCCCGGGACAGCGGCAAAAACAGCTTTGTGTTTGTGGGGCCGCGCCAGTCTTTGACCGCAGCCAGTGCTGACCGCTGGGCCGGTGTCCCTCCGGGCACAGAATACCTGGTGGCCCTGGGCATGCTGCGAATTATTCTTGAAAAGAAGCTCTGCGCTGCACTTCCTTCGGCGCATGCGGCAGCGCTTCTCGCGGCAGTCAACGGTTTTTCACTTGAAACAATTACCGCGACTACCGGCATTGACCGGGAGATGCTCTCTATACTCGCGCGCCGGTTTGCCTCCGCACAAAAGCCCCTGGCCCTGGCAGGAAATACGGGGCCGCATCCAACAGCAACAGCAGTTGCCGCAAACCTTCTCTGCTGCGCTGTTCCCGGCACTTGCGAAACAATAGACTTCGAGCATCCCTCCGCCCTCTCCGAAGCAATGTGTGCACGTGATGTACAAACCCTGGGTGAGAAGATGGCGCACAATGAGGTCAGCCTGCTGATGATCTCTAATGCCAATCCGGTTTTCTCAACCCCCCCGGCCTGGGAGTTTGCCAAAGCAGTTGCGGCCGTTCCTTTTGTGGTGAGCTTTTCCAGCACCCTGGATGAAACAAGCTCGCTTGCCCACCTCGTTCTTCCTGCCCCAACGCCGCTTGAGTCCTGGGGTGATTATACACCGCGCGCCGGAACAACAGGGCTGATGCAGCCGGTCATGGGGAGCATGTTCAAGACCCGTCATCCGGGTGATGTCTTTATTTCAACCGGGAAAAAACTGGGCAGGCCGGAGCGATTTCCCTGGCTGGACTATTATCATCTGCTCAGGGAGTCCTGGCAGAATAACAAGCTTTCCCTTTCAGGCGCTGCTCCGGATGAAAAATTCTGGGACGAGTCCATGCAAAAGGGCGGGGCGTGGAAAGCGGAAGATTTCAAGCCCGCGCCGCTTCCCCTGAAATTTTCTCCTTTTTCTTTTCCTGCCCCTCATGCGGCTCCTGCGGCCAAAAGCCTGCAGTTCATCGCCTACCCGACCATCCAGTTTTTTGACGGCCGGTCTGCAAACCGGCCATGGCTCCAGGAGTTGCCAGACCCGCTCACCATGATCACCTGGGGGTCCTGGCTTGAGATAAATCCGGAGACAGCAGCAAGGCTTGGCATTGCAGCCGGGGATCTTCTGCAGGTTCAGTCGCCCTTTGGCAGCCTGGAAGTTCCCGCCTATCCGTATCATGGTGTCCATCCTGATACGGTTGCCATGCCAATGGGACAGGGGCATACCGTGTACGGGCAATTTGCCGATAGCCAGCCGGGAAACCCCGTGCACCTGCTGTCGCCCGATCTTGAAAAACCATCAGGCGCTATGCTCTGGTCAGTTTCAGGTATTGCGCTTAGAAAACAGGGCCGGGAGATTCCCCTTGCCAATACTGACGGCAGCCTCTCCCAGCACAATCGGGAGCTTGCCCAGGCTGTTTCCTGGGAGAACTTGGCCCGGGCACGTGCGGCAGGCAAAAAGCCGCACCTGCACCTGCCCTTGCCGGAAGGATATGATCCCGCGATTGATTTTTATGCTCCACACGAACACAGCGAGCACCGGTGGTGCATGGCCGTTGACCTTGACCGCTGCATCGGCTGCGGCGCCTGTGTGGTGGCGTGCTCCGCGGAAAACAATGTGGCGGTCGTGGGGCGCGAGCAGGTTATCCGGGGCCGGGAAATGTCCTGGCTGCGTGTCCAGCGTTATTTCGAGGTGGAGCACCCGGCGCCGCGCTTTTTGCCGATGCTCTGCCAGCACTGCGACAGTGCGCCGTGCGAGTCAGTGTGCCCGGTGTATGCGCCCCATCACAGCGCCGAAGGCCTGAACAACCAGATTTATAACCGCTGCATCGGCACGCGTTTCTGCTCGCAGAACTGCCCGTACAAGGTGCGCAGGTTCAACTTTTTTACCTATGCCCGGCCTGAACCCCTCAACTGGCAGCTCAATCCTGATGTGACGGTCCGGGAACGGGGCGTGATGGAAAAATGTTCTTTCTGCGTGCAGCGCATCAAAGAAGTAAAGAATATCGCGCGGGATGAAAACCGAAAAATAAAAGACAATGAAATTAAGCCTGCCTGTGTCCAGACCTGTCCGGCTGATGCACTCATATTCGGCAATCTGCTGGACCCGGAGAGCAGGGTGGCGGCGGTTACAAAGGACCCGCGGGCGTATCAGGTTTTGGGACACCTGAACACGAAACCCGCGGTTATTTATTTGAAGAAAGTGATTAACACGTTGAAAGCATAAGCAGGGGCCAAGGGAGCCATTATAATGCAGAATTCAGAATTCGGATTGCGAAATACTAATGTCATTTTCAATATGATGCATTCAGCAATCAGCATTCCGCATTCCTCAATTACTTGACCACTCGAACCCTTTTTAAGCATGAACAAGCTCAGCTACAGTAACATCAATCAGGACGTACTGCGCACCCTGTCGCTGCCGGGCAGAACCTACTGGAGTTTTGTTGCCCTCAGTGGACTGGGTATTGTCTGCGGGGCTTTGTGCTGGGCCTATCAGATAGAAAAGGGCATGGGCGTTGAAGGGATAAACCATCCCATGGTCTGGGGAACCTATCTCATCAACTTCGTATTCTGGGTCGGTATTGCCCATTCCGGGACCCTGATTTCAGCCATCCTGTTTTTATTCCGGGCCTCCTGGAGAACACCCATTGCCAGAAGCGCCGAAGCCATGACTGTTTTTGCCATCGCAACTGCCGGGCTGTTTCCCTTCATACACCTGGGACGGGTCTGGATGGTGTACTGGATTCTGCCGTATCCCAACCAGCGCAATCTTTGGCCGAACTTCCAGTCACCTCTGGTGTTTGATGTGGTCGCAATTTCCACCTATCTTCTGGTGAGCCTTATGTTCTGGTATACCGGCATGATTCCGGATCTGGCGGTTATACGGGACAGCGCCAAAGGCGTACGCAGCAGGATCTACAAGGTGCTTTCACTGGGCTGGCTGGGCTCACACAATCAGTGGCGCCATCACGGCGCGGCATATGTTTTCTTTGCCGCCCTTGCGACCCCGCTGGTCATATCAGTGCACAGCGTTGTTTCATGGGACTTTGCCCTGTCCATCGTGCCGGGATGGCACAGCACCATATTTGCTCCCTATTTTGTGGCCGGCGCCATCCATTCAGGCCTCGCCATGGTTATCACGCTCCTTATTCCGCTCAGAAGAATTTATAAGCTGGAGCACCTCATAACCATGCGCATACTGGAGAACCTGGCCAAAACCATTATCCTCACCAGCCTCATCGTAACCTACTCCTATGCTGCCGAGTATTTCATGGCGTGGTACAGCGGCAACATGGTTGAGCGCGACACCTTTATCTGGCGCGCCATCGGGAATTACGCGCCGCAGTTCTGGGTCATGCTTTTCTGCAATTCTCTGGTGCCGCTTGCCTTTTTTTTCAAAAGGTTCAGGACCAGCCTCGGCAGCCTGCTTGCAGTCAGCCTCCTGGTTAATATCGGGATGTGGTTTGAGCGCTATGTTATCATTCTCAGTTCCGCGGCCCATGAATTCGACCCCTATTCGTGGGGCGGCGCCTACCGGCCGACCCTGGTTGAACTGGGAATCATGCTGGGGTCCTTCAGCCTGTTCTTTTTTCTGTTTCTTTTATTTGTAAAGTTTCTGCCCGTTGTTTCCATAACCGAGGTAAAAGAAACATTACCGTTGCCGGCACGAAAGCCATGAAACACACATCTGCCGTACTGGGAATATTCGCCTATCATCATGAGCTTCTGGCCGCCCTGCAGGCGCTGAAGGGAAAAAAGCTGGATATCCGTGCCGTCTATTCGCCGGTGCCGCTCCATGAGGTTGAAGCCGCCCTGTCATCCAGGCCGAGTATGGTAAAGTACTTCACCCTTGCGGGTGCGGTTATCGGCATCATCAGCGGCATCCTTCTGTCTGTGTATACCAGCATCCAATGGGGCTTTATAGTGAGCGGAAAGCCCGTCGTGTCCTATGTCCCGATGGTCATTGTGGCGTTTGAGTTTTGCATTCTGCTCGCGATCATTTTCAATTTGCTGGGAATGCTCGTTAGCAGCCGGCTGCCAAACCTGCGCATGCCACGCCACTATGACCCGCGGTTCACTGCCGACAGATTCGGGATTCTGCTGCACTGCGAAGAAGCAGAGCGGGCAGCGGTCGCGGAAATAATGAAACAGGCCGGGGCTGAGGACGTGCATGACGCCGTATGATGAGATGATTCAGGACGCACTGAACGCAGCGCGTGATATAAAAAAACGCACCCGCCTGCTGCTGGCGGTTTTTTCTGTGCTGGCGCTGTGCGGAGCAGCGGCATTTTTATACTTCATCGCGGGGCCCCACGCTGCGCGCGCCTGGCAGGCCTATCTTGTGAACTTTGTTTTCTGGACCGGCATCTCCTTCGGGGCACTGCTGTTTGTTGCGATTATGAACATGACCAGTGCGCGCTGGTCGCGGTCTATAAAGCGTATGGCTGAGGCGCCGGGAGCGTTTCTGCCGGTTGCCTGCCTGCTGTTTGCAGGGCTCTATGCCGGCCGCGCACATATATTCCCCTGGATGCATGAGCCGGCAGCGGGCAAACAGCTCTGGTTCAGCGCGGGGTTCTTATTCGCCCGGGACGGCGCGGGCCTGCTGCTGCTCACGGGACTTGCCCTTGTTTTAATCTACTGGTCGGTGCGTGACGACCGGAAGGCTCTTACAGAAACCGCTCCCGCTTCCGGGGAATTCGGCAAGCAGCCCCGGCTGCAGGCAGCGCTGTCAGTGATTTTCGGCATAGCCTACGCCGTGGTCTTAAGCCTTGTCGCATTTGACCTCATCATGTCTCTTGACCCCCACTGGGTGAGCACCCTGTTCGGCGCGTACTATTTTATCGGGTGCTTTTACGCCGCACTGGCCGGGCTCGTTATTTTGTGCGGTCTTTCCCGGTCCCTGCGGGGAATGGGAAAATACATTACGCCCCGGCAGTTTCAGGACCTGGGCAAACTCCTGCTCGGGTTCTGCCTGGTGACCGGGGATTTCTTTTACTCACAGTTTCTGGTTATCTGGTACGCAAACCTTCCCGAGGAGACGCGCTATGTAATTTTGCGGGTGCGCAGCAGCACCTGGGAGCCCCTGGCATGGATTGTTCTCACAGGATGTTTTGCCGTGCCCTTTCTCATGCTTCTCAATCGCAAAATAAAGATGCAGCCCGCGGCAATGCTGCTGCTGGGCTGCGTTATTCTTGCCGGGATGTGGCTGGAGCGGCTGCTGCTGATTGCGCCCTCTCTATGGAAAGGCAGCGGGCTGCCCCTGGGCATGCCGGAACTGCTCATCAGCGCGGGGTTCCTGGGGGCCATGGCCGTGAGCGTGCTGGTTTTTCTCAGGCGGGTTCCGCTCCTTCCCCTTTCCGACCCTTTGTTTGTCAAGCAGTTTAATGCTGCGCGCGCTGAAAACGGGGAGCGCCTGCTATGATCAACGCTGAAATCAGGCGCAGCTCTTATTCCCGGGGATGGGTGGCGTGGCTCATCGTCACCGCTCTCGTGCTTATGGCCATGATCTACCTGTACTACGGGTACCCGGAGCTCAATATCGGGCCGCAGCAGCCGATCTATTTCAGTCACCGGGTGCATGCCGGGGTGAAGGAGATTAACTGCCGCTTCTGCCACCCCTATGTTGAGCGTTCAACTCAGGCAGGGATTCCCGAGGTGAGTAAATGTTTTTTCTGCCACACCTATATCATTCCTCAGCACCCGCAGATTGTAAAAGAGCGGGAGCACCTGGACAGCGGAAAGCCCATGCAGTGGGCGCGGATTTTTTATCTGCCTGATTACGTGAAGTTCAACCACGAGCGGCACATCAGGAGAGGCTTTGACTGTAGCCGGTGCCATGGGGATGTGAAGGTCAAAGACCGCCTGGAGCGGGTGGAGTTTAAGATGAACTTCTGCATCGGCTGCCACCGGGAAAACAAGGCACAGCTTGACTGCTGGCTGGCATGCCATAACTGAAGGGTCCAAGTAATTGCGGAATGCGGAAGGCAGAGTGCAGAATAAACACTATAAATTATTTAATATTCTGCAATCCGAATTCTGAAATCCGTATTATAATGAACCCCGGGATCCTTGGACCCTGGAACCCTTGAACTTATGAACCATAGAACCCTTGAATCCTGGAAACCTCGAACCCTGAAACTTTAGAACACTTGAACCCATGAACCCTGGAATCCTTGAACCCTTTTTTAAAGACGAACCATACGGCACAACCAAAGGTTTCTTTTTAAGCTCTGCGGTCTGGATGGTGGCCGGCACCCTGGCCGGGTTTATCGGCGCGGTGGAGCTGGTTGCTCCGGACCTGCTGGGGAACCTTGCGTGGATAGTATTCGGCAGAATCAGGCAGGTGCACACCAGTCTGGTCATGTTTGCGTTTGTAGGCTCCGCGCTGCTGGGCGCGGCCCACTACCTTGTGCCGACCCTGCTGCGCACGCCGCTCTACAGCGAGCGGCTGGGAAAGCTTTGTCTGTGGCTGTGGAACAGCGCCTTTGTCGCCGGCATCATTACCCTGTCTCTTGGCTATACGCAGAACCGGGAATATGCGGAACTTGTATGGCCGATTGATATCGGGGTGCTGGCGGTCTTTGCCCTGATGTTCTACAACCTGTTTGAGACGCTCAGAAGGCGCAGGGAAAACCTTCTCTATGTTTCTGTCTGGTATGTGTTCGGCGCGCTGATTTTTTCATTTTTTACCTACTTCTTCGGTAATGCCATGTGGAACCCGGATACCGGCTCCATTACCGGAATACCTGATGCAATACTTGCCTGGTTCTACGGCCACAATGTCCTCGGGTTTTTCTTTACGCCGTTGGCGGTTGCGATCGCTTATTATATTATTCCCATCGTGAGCCGCGCGCCCCTCTACAGCCACACCCTGTCCCTGATCGGCTTCTGGTCAATACTGGTGATGTATTCTCATATCGGCACCCATCACCTGCTGCAGGCCCCTGCCCCCACATGGCTCAAGGTGGTGGCGATTACCGGCAGCGTGGGCATGATAATTCCGGTAATGACCGTGCTGGTGAATCTCTGGCTCACCATGCGCGGCAGGCTGGGAAATGTCCATTCAGATATCGGCGGCAAGTTTGTCTTTGCCGGCTCAGTGTGGTATCTTCTGACCTGCCTGCAGGGCCCGCTCCAGTCCCTGCCCTACGTGCAGCGGCTCACCCATTTTACCAACTGGGTCATAGCCCACTCGCACATGGGGGTGTTCGGGTTTGCCGGATTTACCGCGCTGGGCGGCATCTACTTTATCCTTCCGCGCATCACCGGGCGGCCCCTCTACAGCAGGCGCCTGGCGGACATCCAGTACTGGCTGGTGCTGATCGGTTTGACCGGGTTTTTTGTGGTGCTCACCATTGCCGGGCTCATTCAGGGCAATGGCTGGCTGAACGGAGAGAGCGTGTACCGGACACTGCCCCAGATTAATATATATATGATTCTGCGCGCTTCCCTGGGGGTGCTGATTATCGGCGGCGCGCTGATGGGGCTGTATAATATATATATGAGCATCTACTCGCGGCACCGGAGCGAACCATGAAAATAACCCCTGCGGTTCTCATTGCCGGCTGTCTGGTCATTTTTGCTTCGGTCTTTTTTATTTCCGTGCTGCTGCCGGGGATTACCCAGAGTGACCGGCCTTCAGATATCTTCCGCGCACGCACTGCGGCGGAAGCACGGGGAAGAGAAGTTTACATTGCCAATGGCTGCTCCTACTGCCACTCCCAGTACATCCGCTCGCTTGACTGGGACCTCGGCGCTGAGCGTATTGCCCAGGCCGGCGACTATGTGACCGATAAGCCGCACCAGCTTGGCACTGCGCGCACCGGGCCGGACCTTTCCCAGGAAGGCGGAGAGCATCCTGATGACTGGCACGTGGCGCACTTTATTAACCCGCGCTACACGCGGCCAGAATCCCTCATGCCGCCGTTTGAGTTTCTCGGCATCGACAGCATACAGGCGCTCATCGCCTACAAGCAAAGCCTCGGGTTTAAAGATGCCGACTTCAGGGTTGAGCGGCAGCGCCTGTGGAAGGGAAAAGCGCTTGCAGCGTACCAGGCCGGACCGGATGCAAATGTGGCCTGGCTGCACGAAAAAGTTCCCGGGCCGTGGAGAAACCTTCCCAACCCGTATCCGACCACGGCGGCAGGGCTTGCCCGGGGGCACAAGATCTACCAGAGCTTCTGCATCGGCTGCCATGGGCCGATCGGGGACGGCATGGGGCCGGCCCAGCCCTATCTGAACCCGCCGCCGCTTAACTTCACGCTGCTTAAAGACCGCGGGGTATCTGGCGGCATACTGTATTATCAGATTATGAACGGCATCACCGGCACGGCCATGCCGTATTTCAAGCGCGAGCTTGAATCGGAAAAAATCTGGGACGTGGGGAACTATGTTGCCGTCTATTTTATCGGGCAGACCGATGCGGGACAGCAGCCCCGGGGCATTGATGCCTCATATATCGGGCCGCGGAAGGAGAAATAACATGTTCTATGCAGCATGGCTTGCATTGATAGCAGCCGGCGCGGGCGCAAGCATTGCCGCGCTTTTCTGGGCGCTCAAAACCGGCCAGTTTTCAGACCAGGGCCGGGCGCGGTATTTGCCCCTGACAGAGGAGATGGCGCTGACACCGGCTGACACTTCCGGGCGGCTGCCAACAGAAGTCTATGCCCTGGCAATTGTTATTGTGCTCGGCCTTATTTCCATAGCGAGTACAATAGCGCTGACTATTTACTGGCTACAGGGATAGGCAGGGATATGCGCTACTTTGCTCTTCTTGATTTTCAATATATTGTCCTTGCGGTGTTTTTTGGTATTGCAGCGGCAATTCTGCTGCACGTTGCCTTCGGCTGGCCGGGTGTCCCCCGCAAAGAGCAAAAAGAAGCCGAGCGCTATGCTGATGGCCTGCAGATTGAAAAAAATCCTCTTCCGCCGATTCTTGTTTTTGTTTACAGCGCATTTCTGATATGGGCACTGGCTTACCTGATTGTCGTGGGGATAAAAGGGGGGCCGTTTTAATAAAAGCTGTCAGTAATCAGCTGTCAGCTCACAGGCAAACCCTTAACAGCTTGTTGAAAAAGCAGTTTTTCCAGGCTGGTCAAAAATATCCAGATGCAAGGCGCGCGAAATCAAGAGGAATGAGTCGTACTTTTTAGTACGTCGCAATGACGAAGGATGAGCGTAACGCAGCAGATGGGTGTTTTTCAACAGCCTGTTAATGCATAACAAGGCAGGATATATGGACCAACCATTTACTGATCGGGAAGAGAAATCAGCCGCTAAGGGCTGGCTGGTGCCCTGCGCTATTGCCGCGCTATTTCTTGTCTGGGGCCTGGCGATCTTTTTCCTGGTCGGCGACAAGGGGCCGCCTGCCTGGGATTTCGGCGTCGTAGAGGACATCCCCGGCCAGTCGCCCTACTCCACGGAGCGGCGCTGAAGGCAAAAAAGTCGGGTACGTATGCACAGCATGTCGTGCAGCGCCGGGGTTATGATAAAAAACCGGCAGGGGTATCCGCGGAGGCTGAAAATTATGTTTGACTCTTATTTGCATTAGATATTACACTGTAACCCCGTGTAACAGAATGCCGGAAACGTCAACAATGAAATTCAACCAGGAGGAATGCATGAGAAGAACCAGAACTGAAAAGCGGAACTACATCGTTGTTGCTGCGCTGTTTTTAATTTTTACCGCGTCTTTTGCGGGGAGCGTTATTGCCGAGGAAACGCATCCTCACGTAATAACCACGGAATGGCTGAGCGCGAACATGAAACGATTTGATATACGGATCATTGATATCCGGGACAAGGTAACCGACTACTGGCAGGGGCACATACCCGGCGCTATCTATATAAATGCAGAGGCATTGCGCTTAAGCAGCCGCGGAGTCCCCGTAAAGCTCATGCCCCCGGAGGCTCTTGAAATAATGCTCGGGAAAATGGGCGTCAGCAGAATGGCGAAGGTTGTTGTGTACAGCGACCGGAGCGACGAAAAAGCAGCTTATCTTATCTGGGCGCTTGATTACCTCGGGCAGAGCTTCAGCGGGATGCTTGACGGCGGCTTTAATAAATGGCAGCAGGAAAAGCGCCCGGTTACCCAGGACTATCCAAAGGCCCGGCAGTCTGCGTACACCATTTTTAATCTCCACCAGCAGTGGCGGGCGCCACTGCGCGCGGTGAAGCGTGCTGCAGAAGAAAAAACCTCGGTTATTGTGGATGTGCGGCCGCTTGAAATGTACACTGGAGAGAAGGGTTTCTGGAAACGCAAAGGCCATATCAAGGGCGCCGTGCATCACTTCTGGGGCGATGATTTGAAGGCCGACGGCACGCTGAAGAGTAAAGAAGAGCTGAAGCAGGCCTATGAAAAAATCGGCGTCACCCCGGACAAGAACATAATTGTCTACTGCGGCCAGGGGCAGATGTCAGCCCACGCCTATTTTGTGCTCAGATATATGCTGAGCTGTTTCAAGGTGAGAAATTATGACGGCGGCTTTAATGAATGGTCAAGCATTGCCGATCTGCCGATTGAAACAGGGCAGAAATAGAATTGCGGATTAAAAATTCGTGGCTCGTGACTTGTGTCTAGTCCACCCTCCGCAGTGTTAAAAAACAGACGTATTGGTGATTGCTAAGTATACTTTTGAATTATGACTGTCCACACTTTTCAGTGCTACGGAGGACTGGTGACTCGTAATTGAGAAAAGTGGATTGGCGAGGGTTGCCAGCTGATTTTGCTGGTCGCGTCTTGCTGTGCGTGCCCCGGGTCACGGTTCACGAGTGACGAAAACGGGGGTCTGGGGTCATAGTAAGAAAGACATGCGCAATCTCAACTAGTAAAAAAAAGGTATGCATAGAAAGTCCCTCCCCCTCGCAGCCATACTGATGCTGTTTGTCCTGACAGCCTGCGACTACGGCAGGTTTAAAGACCAGGAAGCTTTGCGGGCATATAAAGTGGAAATGCCTGCGATGCCCAATGGTTCGATTCCGGTCAGGGACAGTATCC
>Ga0172375_10000706_pt1 | contig 53798 bp, 24 predicted proteins | sample LakKiv1m_FD_114537 | JGI IMG/M metagenome (GOLD analysis project Ga0172375, IMG submission 114537) | Freshwater microbial communities from Kabuno Bay, South-Kivu, Congo - kab_092012_11.1m | ecosystem: Environmental > Aquatic > Freshwater > Lake | place: Democratic Republic of the Congo...
TAGAGCCGAAGCTCCATGCTCTGCCGCCAGTCCATGTCCTCAATGAGAGGTCCAACTTCCCGTGCGTTCGGTGCAGATGAGGTGTCCGTGCGGGGGATCTCGAAGGAATTGATGTCATTCTTGTCCCCGCCGAGCCACACACCGATGGTACGCAGAGCCGAGGCTGGGGGCATGACATGGCTATGGAAGTGATGCCACTCCACCGTGCAAGACAGGGTGGCGTCAATGACATTGAGACCGTTGAGACCGGTGCAGCCGAAGAAGTTTGCCACCGTGTCCGTGGCACCATCGAACAGTCCGAGGTTGGCAGCGGGAAGTTGCACTGTGTCGTCGAGGACCAGGGTGGCTGTTCCCGCTGCGCCGTCCGCAAGCACTCGGTAAGTGTGAGGGTTCCCGTCCGTCCAATTGAAGTCATACTCCAGGACCACGGCCGCCGCAGTCCGCAGGCGGACACCGGGAACGCCCCCGGCACGAAGCTCCACCTGGACCACCGCATCCACGACGGGGCCTGCCATCTGACAGCCAAAGCGAATACCTGTGTCCCCCGCAGCATTGGCCGTGTAAGCCCTCACTGCCAGCCGTGCCTCAAAGATGCGGCCTTCATCCGTCGAAGGTGCCCCGATCAGATTCCAGTCGAGATTCCTCGTCCAGCCACCCTTGGTCATGGCCGTCTGGGTCGTAATCAACTGGGCACCCGCCACAGATACCCCGAGGGTACTCCCTGACTGCTTGGCCCACCCCAGCGTCTCGGGCAAGGCGAAGCCCGTCATGGACACCGAGGGCAGGTTCACCAGGCGCTTGTCTGCCTCCCCGCCAAACCCCCTCTGGTAGAGCAAGGGCACCAACTTGGCAACCCTCTGCGTGTCGTCCAGGGACAGTTCCACATCCCCCGCGCCAAGAGTCCCTGAATCGAGGGCCACTTTCGCCCGGAAGTCAAACAAGGCCTCGGGTGAGAGAAAGGGCTCGACCCTGGTGTAGCCAAAGGTGAAGTCGAGGCTCTCATGGGCAACTCCAGTCTTAAGGAGCATCCCCGTTCCAATACTGGCCTCACCAAAGTCCTGCCGAGGGAACCACCGGGCTGTGACATCGTCCTCAGGCAAGCTGCCCATCTCTGTGTTCACCACCACGGCATGACCCTGGCTGAACACCTGATCGGGGATGACGCCGTAGCGCATGAAGGACCAAGTAGCCCGGCTGGCTGCCTGGCGACTCAAGGAGCCCCAGAAGACCTGGCCATTGCCGTCCATCGGGAGTAGCAATGAAGTAGCCGCCGGAACAGGCAGTGCGGGGACGTTGCCATCGATCGCAGCAACTACGCCCTGGGTTTCACCCGAGATGCGCAGTTCTGCCACCTGCTGATCCGTGTGGATGTCCAGCCGGTAGGTGAATGGCTTGGCCGTCGTCCTCGTCTCGAAGGTAACCTCCGGGTACTTCTGTCCCCACTGATCCCAGGGCACCGGAAGTGCCGGAGTGAACTCCACGGTCGTGGCACCCCCCGTCTGAGCCACCACACTGGTCGCGGTGTAAACCCCCGCCTGCGGGCCTGTGAGAATCTGAAAGCGGGAACCAGAGGTGAAGCCCACAGGAACTTGGACTGTGGGCAGTGCCCCCCGAGTCTGGCTGGAAGCCGTCAGAATGCCCCTGGGACCGATGCTCCATGATGTGGCCTCCTGGGGCCGCTTCGGGTTGAGCAAGAGCCCCACATGCTCCACGCCGTTGACCAGGAGCGCACCGCAGAAATACAGCCGCTGGTTGTCGTGGATGCCAAAGCCCACGCCCGTGAACACCCCCTCCGGGGTCGTGACCGTAGTAGAGACAGGCCGGGTCGCCGGGTGGGTCGCATCAAACAGATTGCCTGAAGCAACTTGGAAGCGAGCCACCAAGCTGATGCTCGACAAGAAGGACAAGTCCACGCCACGCCTGTAGACCACAGCCTGCTCTGCGGTGGGCAGGTAAGATCCTGTCTGTGCGTCGATGACCGTGTAGGTGCCCAAGTCGATGCCCGGCGTAGCACTGTGGTCCACCCCGCCATCATCCGTCCCTGATAGAGCCCAAGCAGGGGACGAGGCTCCCGGCTTGACCAAGCCCTCATAGGCCACACTCACGCCCTGCACCGTCCGGTCAAAACCGGGCACAGAAGCTCGATTCGGAGCTTGGTTCAAGGTCAGAGTCGTGGGGCTGTTCATCAGAGCTGAGTAGGCCCGCTCAAAGCCCATGTATCTGTGCCCGATGTAGAGTGGCTTAGCCCGAAGCATCGGTCCGAGCACGACACCCATTGGGAAACGGTGGATGTCCACGGCCCCCTTGGGCTCCCCGGGCTCTGCCAAGAAATCAGGACCAGGAAGCACCTGTACCTGATCGCCAGGTGCCGTTGGGTCGTGATGCCCCCGCCTGTTGCAGTCGAACTTGTTGAGGACCAGGCCCTCTGTGTTCAATCCTGCGAACTCCATGATCGGGGACTTGAACCACTGGTAGTCCACCTGCACGCTGGCTTGGGGGTCACCCGGGGGCAGCAACGGGATAGGGACTGTCGTGCGAATCTTGCCGATGTACGGGTTGACATCAGCGACCTCGACAGCCACACCATTGACCACCACGGCCACGTCCTGCTTGGTTGCCGGCGTTGCATCGCCCCATCCCTTGACCAGGGGACCTCTTTGCGTCTCCACGGTGTCCCGTGTCAAGACGGCGGAGCCCTGGAAGGACACCACGCCCTCATGCAAGAAGTTCCAAGCTGCGGAGTAGACCGTCGTGGATGAGGTCACCTTCAGCGCACCTACACGCACACCAGAGATGTCCCAGCCGCCTGACAGGAGTGAGAACCGCAAACCGGCCTGCGTCTCGGGCACCCCATCCAAGTTGCCAATGGCCGTAGCCCCCAAGGGGAGGCCGTCCAGCACCAAGGCGAAGGTGCCGGCCTTCTGGTTGCGAACAAAGGACAGTGTGTGCCTGCCACCCGTCCAAGTGGCATCGAATGGCACATCGAAGCTGCCAGACCGGAGCCGGATCTGCTCCACTCCTGCCAGGCCGTACTGCAAAGTGGCTCGCACCAGAAGCCCCACGCCTGGGAGGCCATCCTGGAACACCACCTCTGCCACCTCGGGCAGAGGGAAGGTGCCAATGGCCGGGTCGTAGGCCGTGTTGCTGAAGTCAAAGGCGATGTCCGCCCGCAAGGTTGAAGTCAGGGGCACGATGGTGCCACTCGTGTCCTGCCACTCCATGCCCAGGACGTTGTTCTTCGCTCGGCTCAAGATCAGGTTGCTGCCACTGATGGCCACAGTACCCGTACCCGTGTCAATGCGAATGGCATTCTTCAACCCTGCCATGGTGTCATAGCTGAAGGCAAAGGCAGGCCCCACCAACAGGTCGTAGGTCAGGGAAGTCATCCCCCGGACGGTCAGGAGTACCTTCTTGGGGTTCGGCTCATGGTTTGCCGTGACAGGTATCACCGAGATGGGGTACGCCACCTGCGAGGTGAACTCGTAGGACGCAGGGTCAGAGATACCCTGACCAGCACCAGGCTCATCGGCGGCCCTGAGCATGTCCTGGTCAAAGGTGAGTCCCACCTGGTCGCCCGTGTCAATCTGGGGGAGGGCCGCCACGAACTGGGGGGCTGCGCCCCGAGCCAGGAAGGAGGCACCCACATCCAACATGACATTGCCAGCAATGTCAGTCACGTTCTGGGCATGAACCTTGTACGTCCCGCCCAAAGTCGTGCCCGTGTGGGTCAAGATGACGGACAAGGCTCCAGCGATGGTATCCCCAGCGCCCAAGTTCACCGAGCCAAGTTGCTCCACATGTACCGAGAGGACCGTGGCCGGAGCGGCCCCTGCAATGGCCTCCAGGGTGTACGACGCGGGGTCGGTCAGGGCTGAGTTCCTGGTGTCGAGATCCTCCGAGAAGAACACCTCCACCTCGAAGGCTGTGATGGAGATGGCCGAGGACACCCTGGGGGACACATTCTCTGTGCCACCGTAGCCACCAAAGCCATAGGGGTCACCACCATAGCCGCCATCAATGTTCTTGCGGGGCCGCCGGAACCAAGATGAACCATACGAGCCGAGGCCATAGGGCGTGCCCCCGGGAGCCTGGCCGTCCACCACCAGGAAGCCCACGCCGCCGTAGCCACCTCCCTCAGGATGAGGGGGCGCAACCTCGACCGACTCCCCAGGAACCGGGAAGGGGCCAAAGCCGAAAGGACTCAGTTCGTAGGAGTCCTTGGGGTCCGTGGGCGGAGTGAAGGCCATGTGCTACTCATACCTCCAAGCCTAGTAGGACTTCCACTTGCCTGCCAAGGTCTTGTAGAGGCTCACTGCCCCGTCAGCCACGGTGATCTCCAGGGTCGCAGCCCCGCCATCGAAGGGGGTGCCACCACCACTGTCCGAGATGATGATCCGCTGGCCCGCCGCAGGTGGGACAATCGTTGCCATGCCCAACTCGTCCGTGATCGTGATCCGCCGACCTGTGGGCTCAGCAGCATTCAGCACCACTGACGTGTTCACCCCTGCTTGGAGACTCACGCCCAGGATGTCGATGTTGGAACCCAAAGCCAGGTTGTAGACCGGCAATGCCGTGTTGGCATACACCCCGCCGCCACCGGGATTGGGGATGAGACTGCCCGTGTACTCCAAGTCGCCGTTGACCCGCAGACGGCCATTCTGGGGGACATCCACCGCGACCTTGTGGCCGTAGACCCCGGGAGTGAACGTGGCACCACTGCCGAGGCTGTAGTTACCCATCGCCGTATTGAGGGCTGCGTCACCCCCAAGGAACAGGATGTCACCACCAGGGCCGTACTCCGAGTAGAGCACCACCTTGCCAGCCACTTCTGCCGCTGTGATGCCTCGCACTTGAGTGTTGATGGAGGTTGCGGCCACAATGGCCGTGGCCTCCATCCCCGTCAACGTGAAACTCACCACACCTGTGGGCGTCCCGAAGAACAAAGTGCCCGCTGTGCCCGGTACGAAGTTGCCCGAGGGGGCCAGGGAAGCCCTGTTGCCTCCTGTCATCTTGCCAGTGAACCAGACCTTGCCCGCCGTCGGCGTTTCCGTGGTGCCGGGCACCAGCCAGACATTGCCAACCGTGCCCCCAGGCGTGTGCTGTGATCCCCCGACAAGGTGAACTTCACCACCCTCATTGGCCCCCTGCGTGGCCCCCGCCACCATGTAGATGTTGCCCGTCTTGCCTGTGTTGGGGTTGTTGAGGTCGGCTGTCCGCAGGTGCAGGTGATAGGCCGATGTCTCCCCCTCAATCTGCGCACCGCCGGCCACGATGAGGCCCGCAGCAAAGCCCCGGTCCTTCTGGGTGACCCCGTTGGGCCAGGTCGCCCGACCGAGCCCGATGAAGGGGCCGGCTCCAGCTTGGTTGGGGTTCAGGTGAATCTCAGACCCGCCCACCTTGGCTACAGTGTCCGCACCCGCACCCGAGATGAAGCCACCGATGTCGATGATGCCTTCGACCTGCAAGCCTCCGTTCTTGCGGCTGCTCTCCAGAGCCGTGGGCCATGAGGCCCCCTGGATCTGAACAGCCCCGCCCACGGCATTGATGTTGCGGCCCAAACCCACCCCAGCCACCAGCGGGTCGAGGGATGAATAGCCGTTGTACGCGCCGGTCAGACTCTGGAAAGGACTGCCCGCAGTAGGGAACACCGCCAGCCAGAGGGTGTCCAGAATGCGCTGCACATCCTCCACGTTCACCTGGTTCGCTGCTGGGATGGTCGGGGTGCCTCCAGGACCTTGCCGAGGGTCTGTATAGCCCTTGACGTACCAGAGGGTGTCCGACCGGAGGATTGTTGCCATGTTGGGCAACTGCCCCGGAGCCGCAGGCAGACGAAGAAACTCGGGGGGTCCACCGCCACCGCCCCCACCGTTTTGGGCTGGCATGTGGCTCACGGAAGACTGATCGATCGAAGCTCCGCCCAATGCCTTGGAGGTGTCAAACTCAATCTTCCCATATAGGAAGACATGGTCCAGCAGCACATCCACCTTGCCTGGCTTGTTCCCACCGAACGTGTCCAAAGTGATGGCGTGGTCTCCATCCGTGGTGGCAAAGCTGCTGTTGAGCACATTCAAGGATGAGGGGTAACCCACGAAGGGGTAGGTCGCACGCACCCCGGTGTTGTTCGTGATGGAGACATCGCAGTTCTCGTAGAGAGACGGATTGACAATCAGCCCATTGGTGATCGCCTCGATCTGTGCGTCAAAGCAGTCCAGATGACTGTCGGGGGCATCAAAGAACACGGCACAGGTGTGGTCATCCGTGGCCAACGTGCTGATGCTGGGAAACAACAACCCGACCTTGGGGGCCAGGGCTGGGTCAGTGGTGATGCACGCCAACGCAGGACCCTGAGCGACGCCATCGCCCTTCTGGTAAAAGAAGCAGTTGAGGATCATCACCTCACCGCCCTGCAAATACAGCAGAGGGCTTGTGGTGTTCGCCGTATTTATGAACGTCAGGCCCGAGAGGATCAGCCGAGCCTGGTTCGCTGGCACCATGGGGTTGAAAGTGTGCGTCCCCGTTCCGCCCGCATTGACTGTGCGGATCGTCACCGTCTGCCCCGAGTCCCCCATGATGTGGACGTAGGCCGCCAGGTTCAGGTCTTCTTCGTAGAGTCCCGGCTGGATCTTGATGAGGTACGGATTGGTGTCACTCGGAGCCGGTTCACCTCGGCTAGGCGCAGCCACAGCATAGGCAATGGCCTCGTTGATGGACGCGAAGTCACCGTGGGCCACTGCCCGCACCTTGATGCCTGTCTCCTCCGGGCGAGCCCCATCTGGCCCTGGGAGGCTGATCAGATTCTCGTAGTCATTCTGGTCCGCCCCATTGTCCCGACCCCGGTTCGCATCAACATAGAGCACCCGGCCGCTGGTCGAAAGCCGTCGCAGAAGCAAAGAGATGCGCTGGAGGTTGGCGTTCTGGTCGTTGGACCAGCCCTCAGGGGTTGCATCCACTGGGATCACGCCCTTCTCATCCCGCCGCTCGCCCGCTGCCACGAGCTTGAGTTCGCCAAACAGGGTCAGCAACCGGCACCGGATGAATTGGGTGTCCTCAGTCGGCAGCCCTGCATCCACCACCAGACGGATGAGGTAGGACCCCTCAAAGTCCACGTTGAACTTGGCATCACGACTCGTGCTGCCCAGCGGGGGCAGCAAAGCTGATGCGGACACGGTGCCATCAAAGGGCGTACCCGGCACGGTCGAGCCCGGCGAGTTTGAGGCGAAGGACAAGTCCCACGAGTAGGTCGTCGCCACATGCACCGAGTGCAGGAGCACCTGATAGCCCGGGCGCAGATCGTCACGACTGTTCTGCTGGGTCGAGCCAGGAACAACGGCACCACCAGGGGTGACATACAGGGTGCTTTCGATAACCGCTGGCATCCGATCCTCCGTAGGTCGCGTGGCCCTCTACCCTTCCGGCGTATAGACGAAATACGGCCTAGAGGATGAAGTGAACCGTGGCGTCCTCCCCTGCAACGCTGTGTGGCACCTGAACCCCTAGCCGATCCACGGTCACAGTGTAAGCCTGTCCGCTGGCTGCATACCGCATCCTGCGGTCGAGTCGCAGCAAACTCATCGCAATCCGAGCCCGTGTTGCCGGGCCAGCAGTGAGGCCCACCGTGCCGCCCGTGTTGCCCAAGAGCATCTTCAGCCTGTAGGTCCCCGAGTTCGGGCCAGCCAGAAAGGTGATCAGTTCACCCTCGACAGCAAGGCCGAAGTTCTGAGTTGAGTCTTCCAGGCAGTCCCCTGAGATCGTGGCCGTCCCGGACAAGCCCGTGGGGCTCGTCGTGTAGGCCCGAGGCGTTGTGTCTGTCCCGAGAGGAAAGGCCCGCACATCGGTGACACGGTAACGCCCGATCTGCTTGGCATCCATCGAAGCGGGCGTGCCTTCGACCCCCCCAGAGTGGATGCTGTTGGGGCCAGATGTGATGGTCAAATCTGCACCAGGGCTGATCTGGCTGAAGTCCCTCGTGGGGTCGCTGAACAACGTCTTGTCCGCCCAAGTTGTGCCCACCGTGCCTGTAACCTGCCGAGCGCCACAGCAGAACTTGCGGAAGTCCTCGTAGTAGTAGTTGGAGAGGTCCCAGGCCGAGGCATCATCGAACACGGATCCAAAGGCTTCGACAAACAGGTGCCGGTACTCGTAGAGCGTGTGGGCAGGCTTCAAGGCCCGAAGAACGATGCGGACGTTCTCCTGGAGCACAAAGGGGTCCTCGGGGAACCGTTGACGCTCCGTGGTCGGGTCCTTGTAGACGACGTTGACCTCGAACTCGAACTGGTCGTCCAAGCCCCAAGCCGAGCCCGGCCCTGCCTCCCAGATGCCCAGAGTCTTGTTCCAGGTGCGCTTCTTCTCTGCCCGAGCGGCCAGGCCCTTCTCGATGACCGTCCAGACTGCATCTGGGTTGAGAAGATTGAGGCCGCCCTCCACCGTGGCTTTGGTCGCCCCTTGGAGAAGCAAAGCCACCATCCGCTGCATGAACTCACGGTAGGTCAAATCACCCTTGAGCAGGGGGTAGCCATCCGTGGTCGCGTCAGGGAACACCAGACTGCCCAGAAGTTGGAACAGGAACTCCGGGCGCATGTAGTCATAGTCGTAATCGGCGAATGCCTCTTGCGCTGCGATCTGGATGTCGGCGATGACCTCAGCCACGGCTTGGAACTGCACCGTGTAGAAGGGGCCTTGCACCTGCGAGACATAGTTCGACGGCAGCATCTGGAGGAACACCGCCATGATGCTGTCCACCTGCTGCCGCCGGGCCACCACCAGGGCTTGCCCTTGCGGGGTCACCGAGGATGGGTTCTGCGGGAGCAGACCTGGCAACGTGGTCTTGCTGGTGGGCTGATCTGCCATCAGGTCGCCTCATCATACGAGAAGTTCAAGTCGCCCAGGACCAAGTATGAAATGGGACCAGGCGCGATGTTCTTCACCCCAATGTCCCCGGACACGATGTACGTCACGGTGTAGTTGTGCCGCAGCGGCGTGTCCTCCGGGGTGCCACCAGGCTTTAGGCTCACCAGTACCCGGTTCGCTGTCAAAGACTTGCGAATGCGGAGAACCTCCGCTGCCCGCTCGTCCGTGTTGGTCGGCAGGACGTAGTTCGCCACGATAGTGGCGTCGTCTGAATAGCCCGGGATGTCGAGGCCATCAGCCCCGATGATGTAGGCACCACCTGCGGACGCCAGCAGTGGGTAACCATTGTAGTTGGGCGCTGTCTCCTGGTGTTCGATCCGCACCTCATCTTGGAAAACGCCCCGGAACTCATGGGCAGGACCACCTGCGGAGGTCGTGGCCGCCCTGAGTGACTCTTTGATCAGGTAGACCTTGACCGTGGGAGATGACCAGGCGGCCACCTGGAAGGCATCACTTTCGATGGCGGTGGTCAGAGCTTCCCGCACCAGCAGTGCCCCATCACCGTAGGTCAGTTTGACCAGGGGGGTCACGACGTAGGACACCCCCAGAACTTCATCAATGGCCCGGATCACGTCGGATTGCCGGATGGGGGTGCCAAGCTCGAAGGCACCAAACAACGTCGTCAGGGCCGTCCGCACCCGTGCATCCACTGTGTCTGGCACCTGGTCAGACTCGATGGCAATGGTGGCCTCGATGTCCACAGGGACTTCGACAGCCCACTTGGCAATCACGTCTGCCGTCAGATGTGAGTCCGTCGCCAGCATGTTCTGGACCACCGACACGACTGCGTTGCTGGTGTATGCCACAGTGAAGTTCTCATCGTGGCTGTAGTCCGCCAGCACAGTGTCCCCGGCCTTCATCCGGGACCCATCTGTGAGCAGGAAACCCAACGGCTTGACCTCGGTGCCAGGAACGATGGTGAAGTCCCGCGTCAAATTGGACAGGGGACCGTTGTACTCAGTGGTCCGGTCGCTGTTCCAGATCCGCACCGTGAGGTAGTTGGCCCCCAGGTTGTCCAGGTACTCGATGCCATCCAGAAGAACATGTGCCTCATCCGTGACTGTAACTGGGGTGCCCGAAGGGATGGTTGCCCCAGAGGAATTCACAGGCTCCAGCACCTGGATGTAGTCCCCTGCCAAGCTCGACCGTCCCACATCCAATGGGTCCGCCGCCCGGTACAGGTTGTAGATGCCAGGTGTGACCTCGCCGGTCACCGTGCCCGAGAAGGACGAGACTTCAATGGCAGGCTGCCGGGTGAGCACGAACTTGTTGCTCGTGCGGTAGCGGTAGCTGCCTCTGAACTGGTCGCCCAAGGTGTGTGCCGTCGGGTCGTTGTAGGTCGGTGACAGGACGATCTCGTTGTAGGGGCCATACTGCACATCCGTCAGGTCGAAGGCGTAGCCCTGGGTGGCATTCTCGAACACCAGGCCCAAGCTCGGCAGGTCTAACATCTCGATGAGAGGCATGGCCTCTGTGACCCGAGGGTCAATGACCCGGAAGCGCAGGGCTGACAAGTCCCCCACAGGCTCGAACTGCATGTTCTCGCCGACATCAAAGGCGAAGGCAAAGGAGTCGGTGACCTTGGAGACGCTCTCGCCCCTCAAGTAGATGTCCACCTTGCCACCGACGTGACGGCCATCGCTGTTGCGGTCCCGCATCATCAGGACGTTGCCTGCCTCAATGACTGAAACCTGAGCAACTCCGGGCACGTTGATGGCATTGTCCTTGTAGCCCTGCAAAGTGCCCGAATCCACGGCGGACAAGACCCGCATCGCCCGCTCAGCAAGGGCCAAGTTGGACTCCCGATCCGTGCCGCCAAAGGTCGGCCCTTCGTTGACCACCTGGACGTTGAGGGTGTTGCCCGAGATGACCCTGATCTGGCCAGCGGCCAAGTTGCCTGCCGTACCTGGGGCATCCGCCTGGATGAAGGCCCGAGCGAAATACCTGCCAGTCGCGGGGTTGTAGTTCCGCCCGCCACCTGCCGGCGAGATGGTTGCCGAAGAAGTTGTGCGGAAGGTGGCTGATCCACTGCCGACCACCGTGCCAATCTGTCGAGAGATGGACGAGCCAGGCTTGGCCGTGACATAGAAAGTCACCTCACCACGAGACCTGTTGCCACCATCTCGGTGCTGCCCGTAGTTGCTCGCCAGCTTGTCGAAGCAGTTGTCAATGATGGTCTGGACGGCGGCATCCGACGTGAGGAAGAACGCCTCCCGCAGGGCCACCTTGTAGCTCGACTGAGCCACAGGGATGCTCGTCCCTGACAGGGTCGGGTCATCAATCGCCAGCAAAGTCGTGAAGCTCTGGGCATTGTGCAGGAAGTCCATCACGAAACGGATGCGGTCGGCCTCCGTCGTGAAGGGGTCCAAGAACGTGTCCCGCAGCGCGGAGCCCGGGTCCACCCGAATCTGGGGGTGCGAGCGGTAGATGGACTGTACGGCGGCCCGCAGCATCTGCTGCCGACTCACCTGAGGGAAGTTGCCCACGTTGGGGGTGACCCGCAGAGGGGACCCCAGCACCTCAGGGCTGAAGGCACTCTCCACCTCTGTCCCGTCAGCCAGCAGGTGAACCGCTGTCACGACGTAGTAGAGCGGGTCCGTTGGGGGGACTGAGGCCAAGGTGGACTGGGGCAACGCCGGGTTGGTCGTGTTCAGCGTGCCCTGACGGTCATGGGTGAAACTGAACCGATTCGTCTCCCGCACCGTGGAGACCGTTGTCTCCACACGGAAACGCCCAGTGTTCTCTGGGATCTCCATGACCTCGTTGAAGTTGGTCGCCAGGACAAGGGCGTTGCGGTCTTCCTGGGTGCCCTTGAGCCGGAAGTACAGGGGGTCGGCTGCGGTCACACCCTCAGAATCGACCACCACAGAGGCATCGACCGAGAGGGCCGACAACGCCTGTACGTCCTCGAACACCGATCCTGAAATGACCAGAGCGGGGTTGATCCGGTAGTAGCCTGCGGTGCCGCCACCAGGCGAAGACGAGGCATAGAAGTGGTAGCCCACCACCGTGCTGTTCGGCGGGTTCAAACCATCGACCGTGATCTTCACCGTGTCGTCGAACCGTTCCAGGTAGATGCCTGTGGGGGCATCAGCCACGTCCCCCACGTCACTTTCAAGCGAGAGATAGACCTCTGCCGTGGCTTCCTGGGTCACTGAACCGTTGGACAGGATGGCCCGGATGCGAACGTCATTGCGACCAGGCAGCAGTTGCAAGCCCGTAGGGAACGCCGAGGGGTTGGGCAGTGTGAAAGATGAACCCTCGAAGGTGATGTAGTCTGGGTCCGAGGTGAACGTCGCCCCACGGACCGAAACCTGCACATCCACCGCGTCCACTGGGATGGTGCCCGTGAACAACCGAGTAGAAATCGTCGTGGTCAGGACGTAGTTCTGGCGCAGGACGCCATCAGAGCCCATGAACTCAGGGTAGTTAGCCACTAGCGGCCTCCCGTCAAGGTGTTCCGGTCTGTGCTGAACATCTGCATGGACTCAGCAGGTGTCAACCCGGTGGGCTGATTCCCTAGAAGTAGGCCGCGCAGAACGGCACTCTACCAAGGCTTGCGATAGACAAATCAACGCCCTTTACAATCTGCCTGTAGCCAGGCAGATTGTTTGTGTCACCATAAAGCCTATGACCAGGTGCAGTGTGAATAACTCCATCTTCCAGGTGAAACGGGAACGGATACTTGCAGCCTATGGCTCTCGTTGCACTTGTTGCGGGGAAACCCGGAAAGTCTTTCTTGCTATCGATCACGTCCATGGTGGAGGACGCAAGCACGTCCAGTCCGCCGGATCGCTCATCAAGGTCTACGACCAGATCATTGCCCTGGAGTTCCCACGGGAGTACCAGATCCTCTGCCACAACTGTAACTGGGCAAAGTCTAATGGAGGGTGCCCCCATGAAACGAAGCGGACAATGTCAACTGGAAAACTGTGCCCAAGCGACCACCAGTCGGGGAATGTGCCGGAAACACTATGAAAGGTGGCGACGGCATGGTGACCCCAACATCCGAATCAAAGAGACACCAAAGCAACCCAGATCCACCTGCACCATCCCGACCTGCGCCCTGCCCTTGAAAGCCCGGGGTTACTGCATCAAACATTACACACGATGGCGGTCTCACCAGGATCCTAACACCCTCAAGCACCGTGCTGCGTTTGATGGGACGTGCTTCGTATGTGGGGAACCTGGCCCCTTCTTCCAAGAGGCTACTACCTGCATTCCCTGCACTTATGCCAAAGCGAACCAGTATCGAAAAGACCACCACGAAAGGCTTGCCCCAAAGGAGAGGCAAAAAGCAACTTTACACCGAAAGCGCCTCCGGGCAGATGTCCTCGGAGCCTATGGCGGAGCATGTTCGTGCTGTGGGGAAACAGAACTCGTGTTCCTTACCTTGGATCATCTTCAGGGCGGAGGGACACAGCACAGGAGAAGTTTGCCGGGCTATGGAGTCTATCGGTGGGCCAGACAGCAAGGTTACCCTGCGGGCCTATTCCAAGTGCTTTGCCACAACTGTAACTGGGCCAAGTACCGGGGAGGTTGTCCGCACATCACTGAGGCGAAACTGGATTTGCACCCAACAGCATAAAATTACTGCCCATGAGGGCCACCACCTCCGGCACGGTGTAGACAATGTTCAGCGAGATGGGCGTCCCTGAAGCATTCTGCACGGTGACATCAATGAGGAAGGTCGTGGGGTCCTGTTGGTGTCGCTTCACGTCCACACCCAGGATGCCGTACAGCCTCTCCTTGAAGCTCACCACCTGGTACTTGGCCTGTTCCGTCTGAAGAGCCTGGTAACGGCTCAGCGCCTGCCGCACATCCTCACTGAGCACCGAGGCTACGCCCATCAGCGCCTTGGACCCGATGCGCTGCCGAATCGAGGTGCCGTACCACGGGTGGAACGGGTTGGACCCCAGGTCGGTCAGAAGAATCTTGAGCACCGCCTGGTAGAGCAGGTCCTCATTCTGGATGAGGATGGAAGACCCGGACTCATCAAAGCGGTAGTCATTCTCCACGAAGGTAGCCCGGCACCGCAAACACCGCTGCACAGGAGCCGAGTAGGTCACCTTGATCATCGGGTTGCCTTGCAAAGGTTTGCGGAACCGGATGTAGCGATTGGTGATCTCGTCAGGACGCAAATAGAGGTCCCAGCCCGGGTAGACTTCCCGCCCGTAGGCCACCCACTGTCGAGCGGAGACTCCTGGTTGCCCGAAGCCCAGCCCCGCTGCTGCGGGTCCCCGCACCTTGACAAATGCCTTAGACCCCAGGGTGTCTGGGTCTACCAGCACCAGGTAGCCATGGTCGTTGCTGACCGACACATGTGTCCAGTTGGCCTTCTGGATGGCTTTGATCACCTGGTCAGTCGTCCGCCTGATGGTGCCTTTAGCACCAAAGGTCAGCGTCTCCGTGCCCGTGGAAGTCTCCACCGTGAGCACGTCCTCATTCTGCTTGATGTCAAAGGGGCCAGAAACGGAACTGGAGAGCAATGCTGCCGACTGCAAACCGTTCCGAGGGACGTACAGGTCAGGGTCATCGTTGATCATGACCAGCACGGTGCCCAGAGCCGCAATAGGTTGCCGGACCTTGAGGGACATGCGGTCAGCCCCCAAAGGAACAACTTCCTCCACCGTCAGGTGTGGACACGGCCAGGCCAACTGAAAATCGAGTGACATGCTCTCCAGCACCTCCCACCTGCCCGCAGGTATAGACGCGAAAACGTCAGGAGCGGTCCTGGTCCGCCGGTTCGTCAGGGTAGACGAACCGCAGGAACCCCGTCTCCACATTGGCCCTGAAGCCATACGGCACCCCAGTAGCATCCGTCTCGTAGAGCAGAGCATACATGTCCTGAATGATGCACTGACAGAGCCGTCGAGGATCTTGCTTGACCTCATCGAGAAGCCCCAAGCCGTTCAACTGCCCCGCAAAGGCATCCATCAGGATGAAATCCCGCTCCTGCCGAAGTTGCTCAGCCAGGTCGGCGAGCTTGACGATGCGCCACTCCATGTCCTGGAGACGAGCCTTGATCTCCTTGTTGGCCCACTTGCGAACGTCGTGCATCACCAGATTCACCGTGTCACTGTCCCAGGTGCCCCGGTCCAGACGCCCACCCATTCGACCAGCCACATAGCCCGGATGGTCAATCATGCCCCCCTGGTAGGCCTCAAAGCCCGTCTTCTCCGGCGGGGTGGACCCGTCCTCGGAGGTGGGCTCTGACTTGGTGACGTACTCCGCCGACTTCGGTGCAATCATGCCGCCGCCGGGGTACTGCTCCATCATGACGGCACCGCTGTCCGTATCCACCCATGTTGTCGTGTCCGGGTGCAGGAACCCGGAAATGTCATAGGGGTTTCCCCCGGTAGCAATGTATGCCTGCATGAGGCGGGCCACGCTGGACCCCTTGGTCACAGCGAAACCTGTCGCCTGGTGCGACCTCTTGACACCCTCCCCCTCGGGCAACGGTCGGTAACTGATCTTCACCTCACCGATGCGGACCAGTTCTGCTTCTAGCGTGTCAATGCGAGCCGTCACATCCCGACGCTCCCGAAGAAGCCATGTTGTAATCCCCCGGAAGTACCCAACCGGAAAGATTCCCATTTTGGAGAATGATGGCATCGGGTCCTCCTACAAGGGGTCATCATCCGGGGGCGGAACTGCTGGCTGTTTGGCCTCCGTGCCAATGGCTGGTGGCGGACGGGTCACGGTCGTAGCCCCATTGATGTTCTGCGTGGCGGGCGCATCACCTGTTGCAGAGGCCACCTTGATGATGTCCAGAACAAACCCGGGAGCAAAGGGGATCACCAGGGCAATCCCGCCACCGTAAGACAAAGGCGGGTCAGACGGCTTGTTCTTCGCAGCCACCAGGTCGGCCAAAACACCATCGGTGCCGTCCGACTTGAGCATCAGCCCAGAGAACTGAGGTAGGGCGAAGGAGAAGTTGAGGAACGATGCAATGAGAGCATTGATCCGCCTGATGAGTTGCTGAAGCTCCACGATCTGGGCCTGGATGAAGGCAATGTACTTGACGATGGCATCAGCCATCGATCGTGCGGCCTCTGCCAGGGAAGCCGTCCAGTTCTCCATTGCCCGCAGGAAGTCCTCCAACTCCGGCCAGGTGTCAAACAACCGCAGGGCAATCCACTCACCATCGCCAGGAGGCCGTTCTGATGCTGCAATGCTCAACACCTGGGCTGCCTGAGTGAACAGAGGTGTCAAGACCTGCCCCGGCGCTCCCGTGTTGGCATAGGCTACCCGGAGCATCCCCCGGGTGAAGACCAGACCAGGCCGTGAAGATCCTTTCGGAGGCGAAGCCAAAGCGGTGCTGTCCCTGTCCAGGGCAACCAGTTCCTGCCGGTCCACCACAAACACCGGGGTCAAATCACCCGAACTGGTAACCCTCTTGTCCTTCTTCTTGGCTGTCAGGTATGCCCGGTACTCGTCGGGGATCAGGAGGCTGCCATCTGCCTGGAGGAACATCTTGTAGATCCGCTTGATGCCTTCGGGTGCGGCATTGACCGCCCGGAGAGCCTTCACCGGGTCCTTCTCATCGAACGTCATGTCGAGCTTGCCCCCGTCGTACAGCACGAAATCCTGTTCCCGGCTCTGAAGGGCACCGTCCAGATAGAACAGGTCATCCACGTCCGTGGGGTTCATACCTGTCGAGAAGGGGTTGGGGGCCAGGCCGTACTCAGGGTCGCGCCCCATCTCATTGTCCGGGTTCAAGCCCTCGAACAACGTGGGGTCTTGCCTGCCAGTCGCCTTGAGGTGGGCCACCCAAGCGTTGTACTGGGCCTGGGCTGTCTTGTCCTGTGCTTCAGCAATCCTGGCCTTGGCCAGATTCGCCTTGGCTGCATCAGCCAAGGCCTGCGCCTGAGCCACGGCTGCTTGGGCCAAAGCCAGATGTTGATCATCAGCATCAGCCAATGCAACCTGGGCCTTGGTCAATGCAACTTGAGCCTGGCTCAGGCTGGTCTTGGCCGGGTCCACTGGATTCGCCGCTGTAGCTGCATCTGCCGCTGTCACCATAACCTTGAGGATGGTGCCCCAGGTCGCAGACCGCAGTTGAACCGTGGCGTCCACCACAATCTTCTCGACCCGAGTGTTGGTCCCCGACTTGGCATACAACTCGTAGGACAAAGCCCGAATGCGGCTGTACAGGTCTGACCGCCACTTCACCGGGTCTTGCCCTGCAACCTCCATCGACTTGATGTTTGGGTAGAGTCGCAGGAGAAGCCCCCGAGCATCCTCCAGCCCAGTCGCCGTAGTGGCAAAGCCGGATGCGGCCCACTTGCCCGCACGGTACTTCTCCGCAGCCGCCGTCCCCTTGGTAGCCTCGACCTCAGCAAGCGTCGGCAGGTCAGCACGGGACAACACCAGCACCAGCAGGGCGGCCTGCAATGCCTTGATGTACTCCTGGGTGTTGGCCTGCACGAAGGTGACCTTGCGTGACGTGCTGGGGTAGCCCAGAGACGCTGCACCACTTCTGAGGTTCACTACGAATGGCTGACCTGAAGTGGCTGCGGTGAAAGCGAGTTTCTTGAAGTCCCATTGCGGAGTGAACTTCTGTTCAGCCACCTGCTTGCCAACAGACCACACCCGGACGTAGTAGACGGGTGCCTTGCCCAAGTCCACCCGCTGCATCTTTCCCGAGGTGTTCTTCTCCCACCGAGCATGGTGGGGCATGTCCTTCAGGTCCAGGACAGCATGGTACTCCCCAGAGAACCACTGAGCGAGAGCGACACCATCGGTGATGAGGAACGTCCGCTGAAGGAAGAAGTCAGCCCCCCGGCCATCGCCTGGAACCCCCATCTTCGTGCTGGCTGGCCCCAAGTCCTCCAGAGGGATGACATCGTTGGTCGCCGGGTCGAGACGGCCAAAGACCTGGCAATAGCCGTCCTTGGGGAGACCCGTGGCGGAATCAATGCCCTTGTTGTACTCAAAGGGGCTCCCCACGATGTCCAGCATCTCTGATCCACCATAGAGCTTGATGGGCTGACCGGAGGCATCTCGAACGTCCCCGTACTCCCGAGGCTGCACCTGTGTCTTCTGGTTGCCGTTGGCAGGCTTCTTGTCCGTGTTTGCCTTGGGACGGGCGTACTTCAGGGCAACACCCTCTGGGATGGTAGACACCGTTACCAGGTACCCTGAAGGTCCCAGCACCGGGAATGGGTTCCCCGGATGCTTCAGGGAGGACGGCTGGGCTACCCAGGTGATGCTGGCCTTCTGCGGCGGGGTGCCTGCGGAGGTCCAAAGGGCATCCCCAATAGCGGAGAACTGAAGGGCCGTGCCTACCCCAATAGCCTGACTGTTGTACTTGACGCCCTTGATGGTGGGCACAGGGAACCGTGAGGTGTCCGGGGGAAAGCTCAGGCCGAACATCTTCAGGAAAGACACGATGAAGCTCACCAGGCGCTCGAAGTCGCTTGGGTCCACCGAGACGTAGGCGAAGAACCCCAGCGTCTTGGTCGTGCTTGGAATGTCCGGTCTGGTCGGGTCCGAGTGGTCTGTCAACCGAGCAATCATCCGCCGCTCGAAGCCCTGGAACCCCCCCCGCAAATCCTCGGGCGGCCACCCGAGCAACGCCCAGTCCCCCGTCAGGTACAGACCGATGCTCTTCAAGCTCTCCAGGAAGGCCACGATCTCCTTGATGATGGCTTCAATGAGGACGGACATTGGGTCAATGTAGCCCTTGACGAAGGCCTTGGAGAACTCCAATGCCTGGTTGGCAATCTCCAAGTAAGTAGTGAGCAACTCAGCAAAGTCATTGATCGAATCCCGGATTGACTCCAGGAAATCAGGGATGCCAAAGCTGACGGTGCCCCATTGGCCGAAAGGTTCGTCTGCCATCAGCTACCTCCACCGTGCTTGAGCCGGTGCAGCTTCTCTTGCAGCGACTGGATCTCAGCTTGCTTCTGGCCCACGGTGGCTTGGAGCATGTCTCGGAGCTTGATGAGGTTGTCCGCCTGGGCCTGCATGAACTGCGGGCGTTGTGGTTCCCCACCGCCCATCGTGCCCCATGTGGTGTCCTGCTTGGTGTCGTCCTGGCTCATGTACTCACCTTGCCCACAGAGGCTTCCAGCAACAAGGCCCGCTGCCGGTCGGCCAGCAGCTTGGGCAATGCCGCATTGTACTGGTCAATGCGCGCCAGTGTACCCCGGAAGCGGTTCGTCCTGTACGTCAACCAGGTGTACCGAATCCCCCGCAACCTGTCACGGACGTTCAGGATCAGGTCCAGATGATCCGTCAGGACAGGGCGCACTTCCGACCCACCCGTCAGCGTCGCCGTGTCGGTGTAGGCCGTGTAGGGGCCACCCGGCTGATCAAAGGGCAGGACTGCCGTGACCATTGCATAGGGATTGCTCGGGTCTGGTGCAAGGGAGTCAAGCCGCACGTCATGTACCCAGAACCGGCGGTCCAGCAGCGAGAGGCAGGTGCTGTTGTTGCAGAAGGGAGAAATACCTGTCTCCCCCAGCAAGCCCACAACCAGTCGATTGGGGAACAGGCCCAGACCAGACTCCGGGTCCAGTGGGTCCCCGAGGTCTGAGATGTGCTCATCATTCTGCCAATCCCAGTAGAACCCGCCCCGGGCACCACTCGTGACCGTGCCCAGCATCTCAATGAGGGACAGCATCCGCTCCCGCATCAGCAGCACAGTGTCCACCAGAGCCTTGGAGAACATGGTCGTGGGCCGGATGATGAAGTAGCTGAAGGGTCGGATCGAGTGCTTGTCCTCCACGGGGTCCATGCTCGTGTAGGTCGTGCCTACCGCCTTGCGGGTGGGCCGCAGGTCATTCTGCCCTTCAGCCCCGTCCACTGAGAGCACTGAAGAACTGACCGTGGGGTACACCGCATAGACCAGGTTGGTCTTGCCACTGGCCATCAGAACATCGGTGCCGAGCCCACCTGCAAACGTGTGCAGCGGCGTGACCTCCAGATGGTCTGCGTGTACGACCGTCACCCGGTAGAAGCCCCGGTTGTCGTCCAAGCTCGACACAGCACCAGGCAAGTACGGCGTCGGGCCAACCGCTGCCGTCCGGGTCGGCACACTCCTATCCCCCAAGGGCCGGAAGCCCCGTTCGTCCACCACAGGCGCAGGGAACACACCCACAGGATCGATGACCACAATGTCATCCCGCTTGACGCCCAGCGCGGTGAAGTTCACCCCAGGGGAGTCATCGTAGAGGACGTTGCACACGTCCACCCAGTTGGCCGTGCCATCTGTCTCGGGGACGTAACCGCCAGTCCAGTTCTGCGGATCAGGGTCTGTGCGGTCTGCCCAGGTCCGGTGAACTACCTTGTCTGTGATGAGGGCAAGTAGTTGCTCGTTGGACTGCTCGTGCGGGCAGGGGGACTGCCGCAAGTACACTTCAAAGGACCGGCCAACCACGGTTGCCGCAGCCACGGCCAGCCCTGGGGCCGCAATCTTGATCTGCGTCGCGCTCACCACCTCGGAGATGACTCCATCAGCCAAGACCGTGCCCAGGGCATCGGTGACCCTGAAGATGTCCCCTGCATGGATGTTCACGTCCTCCGAATCAAAGCCACCCAGGTTGGTTCCCGAAGCCGCAGTGACCAGACCTACTTGCTGTGCATCCCGGCTGAAGCCTGTGATGGTACCTCTGCGGATCTCGTAGGCGTACTTCAACGGCTGGAAGGCATCGTTCAGCGCATTCTGCTTGCTGTGCCAACGGCGTACCCGCCGTACCTCAAAGTGGACTTCTTCCGCAGTGGCTGCCGAACGCATCCCGACCTGCGCCAAGAGCAGCGAGTGCGAAGCATCCACAACCTTTGGCACTGCCAGGGCACCCAAGATGTCCGGCTGATTGGGGACAGAGGGCTCAATGAACACGCCGCCCCGAGCGAAGAAACCGGGCAGCCCACCTGCTGTCTCCGTCCGCACCTCCGTATTGGGCAGCAGGCAGGCGACACCCGGGCCACCACCGAGATGGTTCTGGGGGTCATTGAGTGTCGTCCCCTGGAGGTTGGTGAGGTACAGCACCAAAGTGGCGGGCACGTCGGCGTAGACCGCCTCGGCATTCGTGGGATCAAAGGTCCCGCTGGCCCAAACAGTTGCGGGAGTGACCTGAGCCTGGCCCACGGCGGGGGCACCCATCAGGATGTTGGGAGCCACGATGCTTGTTGGCCCATAGTTCTCCAGAGTCAGAGCGTTGAAGCCGTAAGTCGCCACCGCTGGGGAGTCGTGGTAACCCACCACAGATGAGTCATCGGGCAGTTGCCCCCCACGCACCGCCACCTTCAGGGTCATACGGCCAGGCAGGGATGGGCCTGCACCTGCAACTGGCGTGTCGTGCCAGGAACACAACTGGCCTGCCACCATCGTGTTGGTGACCTCGGTGAGAGGAGCCACAATGATAGAGTCATCCGCCCAGCGCCAAGTGTTGGCGGCCCCCAGGATGAGCCCCAAGCCGTCCAGTCCCGTGAAGTCAATGCTCATGAGGGCCTTCTGGAAGATGCCCGCCACGGAACTGTTCAACCCGGAGTAGGACACCACAATGAAGACCTTGCCCGTGGCAGGGAGCATGGAGTAGTCGTCGAGCGCCAACCGCGAGCCCGCCACGTCGATGGACAACACCCGAGGGAACCGGGTCGCGATGAAGCCACCACCAGATCCCACTGGGGCACTCACCGAAACGGCCTTGTAGGCCAGCACACCATCAGGTTCGACCGCGTGCCGGACGACATAGGTGCCTGCCTTCTCCGTGGCCGCATCAGGATGGGCTAAATCTGCCCGGTCAATGTAGACCACATCGCCCTTCAGAACCTGGGACACTAGGCCTGCCGTCGGTGTGATGGCCGAGATCCAGTTCTGGAGGGCCACACCATTGCCCGTGAGGATGTCGCCGCCTGCGGGGTCAACCGTCTGCGAAGCCTGCACAGAGGCCACGATGTTGGATGCCGTGATGGGAGTGTTTCCATACTCGAAGGCCATGACCCGCAGCGTACCCTCATCCGCCGGAGTGGGGGCCGGTGCCCAAGTTCCACCTGCCAGTGTCGTGGAGCCTGTCCGACTCACGAAGCTGAGAGCACCCGGAGCCACGTCATTGATGCCCGAGAACACAGGAGGTGCTGGAGGAGAACCCAGAGCCACCGTAACGCCCGTGACATCTAAACCTGTCTCGTAGTTGTAGCCCGGTGGGTTCGGGTTGGTGAGCATGAAATCCCGTGGCCGGGACAACCGCAGGTCCAGGGCCTCATGGAAGGTCAACCGGTCGGAACCGATAAAGGCCGAGGTGCTACCCCCTGCGGTGCAGTCCACGTCCAGAGCGTACTCCCAGCCATAAGCACTCGACTGCAAAGTGCCTGCTACCGTGAAGGGCAGGAACCAGTCGGAGTTCGCACCAAAGAAGGCCGCGTTGAAGAAGGCCAAGCCAGTGACGCCATCGATGATGATGTGCCTGCTGTCTGCCACGGTGCCCGGAGGCACCTCACCCGTCACAGGGTCAAAGGTTCCCACTTGCACGCCAAGGTGCGCCACACCCACGGGGGCACCCAGAGCTGGGTCTGGGGTGAACACCACCGCTGCACCCGTGATGTGGATCGTCAGAAGCGGACGGCCATCCTGCAACGCTGGAACGAAGGTGCCAGGACCTGCGGGGGCATTGACAGCCGTGCCATCTGGGCGGCTCAGGATCTTCACCACCAGGGCATTGGCAGGGTCTGCCGCCAAGATGGCATTCAAGTTGCCCGTGCTCAGTACCGAGCCATCGTTGAGGGCCAGCACCGTGTCCTGGAAGGACAGGATGGTCTTGACCCCAGCGGAATCATCGAAGATCCGCACACCAGGCGGGTTGGTCACCTGAGGATTGACCGGGTAGTTGCCCGGCGTCGTGTGGACTGCATAGTTATTCAGTAGATACTGACTAGGTGAACCCTTATTCGTCTGGGTACGGAACCGAGGGGGCTCAATCCAAGACCAATCGGTGCCACCGATGTTCTGCTCCCGCACGGCACCCACTGACAGGATGCCCTGCCAGCCGGGTTCTGCACCCCCGACCTCAACCAGCACGAAGTCACCGGGTCGCGCTGGGGCCGCACCATAGGTCGCCGTGGGAAGCACGTTTGCCTGGGCCATCAGGGTTGCGGGCTCCTTGTAGGAGCCACCGCCCAAAGACACCGCCGCAGCCAAGACCTCACCATTGGTGAACAGGATCTCGTCGGGGTAGTAGCCACCTGCCAAGACATCCCGAGCCATCAGGCTGCCCAAAAGATTGCCAAGCTCATCAAAGCGGTCGATTTCTGTGGCCGTGCCTTTGCGGTACGGGATCTGGTAGTCGCCCGAGTCGTCCTGTGCAGCCCCCTGAAGGGCAGGGAACTCGATGGGCACCTCATCCATGTTGGCAAAATCGGCGACACCCTCGACGTGACTCATGGGCTTGGGTGACTTCTGACCCAGGATCTCCTTGACAGGGAACATGAATGGGTCAGTCCACGAGGGCAGCGACTGGTCCATCACCCTGCCGTCGGGCCGCACCGTCAAATCAAAGCCTTGCCGGTACGCCGGGGATGTGGCCGCAGCCTGCTGTGCCATTGCCATCGTGGCCGACTGGGTAGCCGGGTCTGAGATGGGGTTTGCCGTGTCCGCAGGCACGATGTAGAGGGTGTCGGCCTTGTCAATACCGAACTGGTCCGCAGGTGTGCCCTCGTTGGGTGCTGTCGCCACCAGGATCTTGCTGGGGGACAGAATGGCTGCACCCTTGCGGTTCTTGAATGTCACCACACAGCCGAACTGCACCGTGTCAATCAGAACCGCCGTGAACATCTTCTGCCCGAAAACGTCCACTTCTTCGGGGTAGGCCGCCACCAGGAAGCTGCCGTCCGGTCTGCCCAAAGCAATCTTGTCCCCTGCCTTGAAGCCGGGGAGTGCCATCTCGGGGTCCCCTGCAACTGCATCTGGCACCGTGCCCGTAGGCGACTGGGACAAGAACTTGGTGGGGTCAGGGAAGCCCGTGAGAGGCGAGATGGGGAGTTGGGCCAGGGGGACAGCCGACAGCACCATGCAAGGGCGGGCAATGGCCGTGCCAAAGGCCGCTGTGGGCAACCCGTTGGGGTAGTAGCCCCAGATGCGGGCACGGGCTGCACGAGGGCGCAGTGTGCTCACCGAGATGGCTTCAATGTCACCCCGCACCGGATTGGCCACTTGGCCGACCTGCTCGTTGTGGGTGCTCTCTGCCTTCCCTGTCGTGGAGTTCACCTTGCTGTAGGCATAGGTGCCCACGTTGCCTGCCGCCAGGTCCGCTTCGATGCCTGGCTGGAGAGTGAAGAACACCCCCGCTGTCGTAGGGTACAGACGGGAGAACTTGTGGGGCAGGCCCATCCGAGAATAGATGCCCCCATTCTGCACCGTGAAGTAGGGCGGAGCCGAGGTCGTCACCTTCCGAGGCTTGGATGCCTGGAGAAGCAGCACATCGTCCACGTCGTTGCGAACCCGCAGCACCTGCTGATACTGAAGATGCCCCAGCGTAGACACGCCCAAGGGCGGCCCCGACAAGAGCAAATTGGTCATGGTGCAAGAGACGGGGATGACCAATGGGTCCTTGCCCGCCAGGAACGTGATGTTCCGTGTGGGGTCAGCCTCGTTGAAGACCTGTGCCCAGATGTTGTTGGGGTTCAAGTCTCCCGTGATCTCATCTTCGTAACCCGGAGGTGCATACTCCAAACCCCGGCCCACAAAGAACCGGAACTTGCCACTCCGATCCCCGATGAACTCGCCAGTGATCGTCTCATCCACCTGCTCGAAGGCCACGATGGTGTCGTTGTAGAAGCTCAGGAAAGCTCGTGCTGCCCGGTCCTTCTGGAACAAGTCACGCTGCTGTGCCAGCAGCCCAGTGTTTCCCTGCTCCCAGTTCTGGGTCCCCGCTGTTGTGGTGAGTCTCGGCCCGCTCGACGGCTGACCCTGAGACATCTCGGCCAAAGCCTGAGTGAGGGCTTCCCCCAGATAGGACTTCAGCGGGAGTGCCCTGAAGTAGAACGTGTCCGGGTTGTCAAACGTGTAGGTCGCCGTAAGCCTGCCGCCCAGGAAACCGTTATCATTCGAGGGGATGGTGTTGTAACGGTAGTTGGCTGACCACCGGGGGAACACCACAGTGCCACCAGAGAAGAAGGGCTCCAGCACCCGCATCTGAGTGAACGCCAGAACAAGGCGCTGACCCGGACCCAAAGGAGCCTGCAACGGCCCCAAGAGTTGCACCACACCCGTCTCAGAATCGAGGCTGAACTCTGTACCTTCCGCCAGGCTGCGCCCAGGCTGCTCGATGCCCCCAATTGTCTCGCCGAACAAGATGAGTTCCGTGCCCTCACTGGCAACCACTGGCCCCTTACCCACGAACTCCCGCACCTCCGGTGGGTAGACCGGCCGGTAGGAGAGCTTGATGGTTGTGCCTGCGGGGTCTACGGCCTGCTGGAACGCCGTGGTGAACGCAAGCTGCGTGCGAGTGCCATCATCGTTCAGAGTCACCTGGGCAATGGTGAAAGGTTTGCCCCCAATCTCCATGATGTGCCCTGGCACAGCGAACTGGGACAAATCCCCCCGGAAGGTCATGCTGGCCTGCCGAGCATTGACGGGCTCGAAGGGGAAGGTCGTGGTTGGCACCACCTGCATGAACCCGGCCTTGGCCGTGGTCGGCACAGGTGTAGGCCCATCCGGGTAGAGCATTGTCGTGATGGGAACCGAAGTGATGAGAGCCAGCACATCGTTGCCCGGTGACCGCGATCCCACTTCCAAGGTCGTGGGCGGGTAGATGTCGATGCGAGTCTGATCCGTCGGCGCGAAGTACCTGATCTGGGTGAGGTAGAAACACTCAGCCCCAAGCCGCAGCATCTGCCCAGGCACAAAGTCTGCCGTGCGGTCACCCCGCAAACCGAAGTTGTCCCGCTTGGCCTGGATGAAGAATGGAGGCCGATAGACCGGCGACTGCGACGTGCTGTAGGTCCGCTCCCCACCCTGGGCATTGAACACCGCGTAGGTCGCCACAGGATCAATCCAAGTGGCCATCGCCCGGTTGAAGTTCAGGCGCAGACCCTTGAGATTCCCCGGTCGGTCAGTTGTGAAGTCCACCGTGCCGAAGTTCTGCTGCGTAGGGCCGATGTAGACCACAGGCTCCATACGGTCATCCCAGACCTGCACACCATTGGGGTCCAACTCGAACTCACGGTCGGACAGCCGCGTTGCCACTTCACCCCGGACGAACACCGGCAGGAACTCGGTCACCGTGTCCGTGGGGGTGCCCACCCGACGGCCTTCCGTGTCAGCCAACCAGTAGACCATCTCGACCAAGGCCCCCGGCGACATGGGCTTGGTGAAGCTCACCGCCCCCACCAAGGGGGAGACGCCCACATCGCGGTACACACCCTTGGTGATCATCTGCTCCACGAAGTAGAGCATCTTGCCTGCGTGGGTAGAGACATCAGCCGCAGCGATACGAAGGGCACCCGTCTTGGGATCGTACTCCGCCTGCCCACTGGCCAAGTTCGTTGATACCCTGAGCGTCTCTGCCAGAACCACCTGACTGGATTGCAGGTCCGAGAGCACGCTGGCCGCAAACTTCAGTTCACCCTGCGGATGCACCGTGACACCATCGTTCCAAGCCCCCGTCAGGTACTCCACGCCCACTGGGTTCGGGGAGAAGGACATCACCGGCACCGGGGTGTATGTCTCGGTCCCCACCCGGATCTGGAAGGCCCCCTCAGCCACATGGACCGTCCAAGGAGCCACCAACACGTTGTTCGCCACCACACCCAGGGAGGTCACGGCCAACGGGGTCAGCGTAGCCATCACCCCTGTGCTGGCATGGACCGGACCGAACCGCAAGGAGATCAACCGGCCCTTGGCAACGGCATCAGCCACAAAGGCCGAGAAGTCACTGCCTGCGATGGTGCCCAAGGGAGACAGGACCCGTACCTTGAAGGGCTCATCCTGCAAGTGGTCGAAAGGCTTGTACGTCACGTCAGCCACGATGGCCGGGTCGTACAGGCTGTCTGCAATACCGATGTAGGCTTCCCACGGTGTAGGCCGCGTGGATGAGGACACAAAGGCCGGAGTGACCTCTGCATGGGTTGCGTCCGTCACCGCTGTCACGAGGTATGAGCCCGAAGGCAACTTGATGCGGAACCCCTCCCGAAGAACTGGCAGCCACACCAGGTCCCCCAGGTTGTCAATGCGCTGTTGGCCCGTGGCCGGATCGATGTCCGGGTCAGTGGAGTCCGCCAGGAAGTCGGCAGTGGGATCAGTGAAGGTCGTCCCACCCTGAGTGAAGGCACCTTGAGCGCCCGTCAGTACCAGAGCGCCATAGCGGGTGACCAGTTGGGCCACACCAGGCAAACCATCATCGGGGAGGATGTAGTCCACCCCTTGCTCTTGGAAGGCATACCGACCACCGCTCTCAGCAGTGAACAGACCCCCACCAATGCCTGGAGCGCCCAGCAGCGTCTCCGGCACCACAGCGGCCCTGCCTAGTGCCAAAGCTGTGGTCTTCTGCTGCACCTGGTTGGAGGACACCTCCTGTTCGAGCCAGGCAAACTTGCCCTCAGGGAACCGATACTGGATGTCCTCGAAGTGCTCCAGGCGTTTGTCGATGAGTTGTACATCAGCGCCCTGGGTCGAGACGGTCTGGAGGTTGAAGAACACGCCGTCATCGAACCCAGAGATGTCCTCCACCGGGGGGTAGTCCAGGAAGGTGAACGGGGAGGACTGGATGGAGTCCGCCAGGGTCACATTCTCCAGCCTCGTCCGAGCCCTGTAGTCCGAGGTGGCCTTGCTCCGGTCAAGATTCAGCAGGCTGCGGGACAAGCCCAGCGAGATGCCTGCATCAGAGAGCCAGTTGGGTTTACCCCCCTTGGCCCGCCAGCCAGGCAAGAAGCCCAGCGCGGCACAGCCACTGAGGTCCTTGACCGTGCCCCAACCGATCTCCACCGTGCCCGTGTTCGGGTTGACCGTCTCCAAGCAAATGCGGTCCCCTACCGCCGTGGCAAGGCCCGTCCCGCCCTGAGCCGTGATCCGCGCTTGGATGGAGGCAGCCACCTCATCTGCCGAGTAGAAGCTCTGGGAAGGCAAACTGCTGGCGTGCCAGTCGTGGATCACACCACCGATGGCAAAGTAGAGCACCTCGGTGCCATCAAACCGGAAAATGATTCGACCCTTGGAGTACAGCCGAGCCTTGTCTGTGTACGTTGCAGGGTTCAGAGATGCCTGGAGGAAGTAGACCTTCTTGCCCACAAATGCAGTCCGGTCCGCCGACCCAAGTTGCACCTTGGCACCCCAGCCAATCACAGGCAAAGGCTGAATCTGCTTGGAGATGTATGCCTTTCCCCCTGGTACCTGGAAGGGTAGGAGGGGCACATCGCTCTGGCGGTCAACCACCAACACCTCAGGGATGGCTCCTGCCTGTGAGAACAGAATCGTGTCGCCCACACCATCGGCAATGGTCAACACCAAACCCAGGGACTGGGGTGAAGGAAATAAGGTGTCGCCACCCGGGCGCACAGGCACAGACACACCGGCAGGGTCCACCAGTTCGGGAGTGGGCACGGCTCCTGTACCATCTGGCATCTGGAGTACCCCGGACACCCCGAGACCCATATAGGATTCCAGACTCGTACCTTCAATGTCCTCCGGCCACACCTGAGACCGGGGCAAATACATCGGAGCAACAGGTGCCAGAGTTGTTGTCACCCCATCGGCCTGTACCAAGGGCACAGGCGAACGGGTAGGTTGTGGCCTGGCATTGAGGGCCACCCCCTCGTAGATGACTGACGCACCCAAGAAGTGCTTGCTGAACTGGGACAGGTTCTTTGGGTTGGCCTTGGCAATGTCCGTGGGGCTGAGTCGCAAACGCCCTGTGCTCTGGGCCACCAGGCATGTGCCCTCCATCGGGTCCGTCGCTGCCCCCAGGTCAGCCTCGGTGTCCACTTGGGTCACAGTCAGCGGTGTGCGGTTCTGAATGCGGATGAACGGATGGTCCGTCGGCCCAGGGATCGGTGCCAGGTACAGCGGGTTGGTATCCGCACCCTGGAGTGGCCCTAGCACCCCGTCAGCCTCTGCCGAGAAGGTGCTGTAGACGTACCACACCACCTTTCCCACATTCTTCTGGGCGTACACGGGGTTGAACTTCAGGATGCCACTGTTCTGCCCGACAACGCCAGCCAGAATCTTGCCGGAGAAGTCGTAGGGCCCCACGTCGGCATCGGCCACTACCTCGATGCCTGTGAACCCGTCCGGGTCGTGGAGGCCCACAGGCAGGCTCTGGGCACCTGGGCTGGTACCCAGCCGCACCATTGCGTACTCGTCGGGGGAGGACGCATCGCCGGTCAAGATAGCTCCCAGAGGCAGAGTCCGCATCTTGGGCTTCAGGGTGTAGGCTGTGTCATAGGCCAACTTCCCGAGGTTGACTGGGGCGGAACCCTTGTACGGCTTCCACCGCTGGAGCTTGCCATCCCAGCCAAACCGAGTCTCGTAGCGGTCGTTCCGGGTCCACCAGAACTTGAGGGGGGCCACTGTGTAGCGCACCTCCTGGATCTTGTCCCCCCGCTTCAGAGAGAGCCCACCCCCGAGCACCGCCGCCAATGTGCCCGCCGTCAATCCACTGCCCGTGGCCGTGTAGACGTTGTAGTTCTTCAGGGTCACCAGACCAGAGGTTCCATTCTGGTCGGCTGCCGCCGGAGCCACAACCTCGTAGGGTGCAGTGCCGAGACGCCCGGCTGCGGGGTTGTCCTGGTTTACCCAGCCGAGGTCGTTGTAGGTCTTATCGCCCCGGGCCACAACGAGGTGGGTGATGGTGCTGATCTCGCGGTCACCGTTGTCAGCCACCACCAGGCGGAGGGTGCCATCCTTGTAAGGGGCTGTCGGGGTGACCAGGTTGCCAACCGTCTCGGTGCCCACCGGAATGCTGCCAGTACCCAGGTTAGTCCACCACGAAGGGTCAGATACCAGAGCCAACTGGGATGAGTTGGCGGCCCACACGAGGTACTCATGAGGGCTCGTTCCAGGGGCATGGAGCACAGCAGCCCTGTACTGGTCACCACAAAGATCCACGAGTGCTCTGATGCCAGGCATACCAGAGACTTGCGGTTGGGCTGCGTTCCGAGTAGCTGGGGGCCGCCGCACATCTCGGACAACACCGTTGATGGGTTCCCCTGACGTAGCGGCATTGCCGGGAGCCAGCAGCGGGGCACGGAGGACATGTCCATCGAACGTGAAGCCCATGATCAAACCACCACAGAGGTTGACTGCCCAGACGCCGAGACGAGGCTGGGAGATCCCACCACGTTACCCACTCCGGTGAGCGTGAGGGCCAATGCTGCAATGCCCGTCCCGAGACCTGTTGCCATCTGAGCCGACGCTGCACCAGGTCCCAGGATGGAGGCCATGAAGACCTTCAACTGGGAGATCAGACTGGGTGCATTCACGGTTGCAGCCTTCGACACATCGCCTCCCACACCCACTCCAGCAACGCCCCCGGCATACTGACCGTAGGTCGTCACTGCCTTAGCCAATCCGATAGCCACAACAGTGCCCAAGGACACCGAGAGCGGACCGTTCATCCCTGCGCTTTGCAGCCCGGAAATGACCAAGGAGGGGTTCGGAGCCAGCAACAATTTGGAAGCAGGAACATTGATGGTGCCCACGCCCGCCGTACCTACTGCAACCCCCCTGAGAGTGACCCCTGCTGTCTTGAGCCAAGCGGACACTGCATAGGCAATGGCCCAGGCCAACTGATCAAAGTTGTAGCCTGCAAAGCCGAACTGACCCGCAGTTCGTGCAGCCGCCAGTTCAGCGTAGATGACAGGCGGAGTCAGCACTCAAATACCTACAATGTGATTTTTGGCCCCGGCACCCCAGGTCAGGTAGGGCAAATGTGTGAAAGGTTCGAGACTTCCGGCGCAGATGATCGGCCCCTGATCTGGACCAGAAATCGGAGCCCCCAGCTTCAGCACCGTGGAGGACCGCAGCGTTGCCGGTCCCTTGGCCTCCACCAGAGCAGACACGCTGGCCTTCATCTGGGCTGAACCTGCCGCCGCTGTCAGGGACACATCGCCGACCACCACCTGACCCTTGAGTCCGTCGGTGGAGTCCAGCGTCAGGGTGTTGATGCCTGCCTGAGCCTTCCAAGTGCCCTTGTCTGTCTTGTAGGTCATGTTGCCCACAACGACGTGCGTGGTGTGATTGCCGAGCTTGAACGTCTCCTCCCGGTCACCCCAGAGATAGGTAACTTCCTCGCAGACAAGCCCTGCATACGATGGGTTATAGCTGCGTTCGTGCAAAGCTCCATTGGTCGGCAGGGAGTTCTTCGGCCCCATGTAGGTGTCAGTCTGCTTGCCGTTCACCGTGGTCTTGAGATCCGTGCAGGCCACCGTGATCTGCTTGGAGGTGGACAGTTCCATCTCGTCCAAGGCAACCAGCTTCACCGACGAGGCATTGAGTTCAACCTTCTGCCCCTTGACGAGAATGGCCCGCTCCGCTTGGATGCGTGTGCTGGTACGGGACACGATGTCCACCGCAGGCAGTTCACCATCGCCCCCACTGGTGCCATACGCCCGCTCCATCGCCGCTTCTTCGTCGGCTGTGGGGCCACCACCATAGATGACGACAGGTCCCTGCTCGCTGCGAAGCCGCAAGCTGTGCTTGGAGTTCGTGCCGAAATGAATGCCGCCCTGAAGGATGAGTTCGAGACGCCCACCGACAGCAACCCTCATCCCACCTGCGATAGCCGCATCGAGACTGAACTCGTTGGGGGCACCAGAGAAGTTGGCTCGAACCTGGCCCTTCTTGTTCACGGACCACCAGGTCGGAGCCAGCTTGCCCGTGATGGGCGTCAGCTTGAACAGGGTGGCAGCGTGCTCCCCCAGAGCATCAGACTCATCCTGGTCAGATGCAGCAATCCGTGCAGCCCGAGTCCGGGGACTGAGATTGCCCAAGGGGTCAAAGACTTCTGCCACCAGGGGCAGGCCATACTCCATCCGGCCTTGGGCAGAGAAGGGGTCATTGCCCACGACGGTGCCCAGGACACACTCGATGAAGGGCTTGTTGGCAGACTCGCCAGGTGTGTCCGGGTCCGATGGGGGCAACCGTTCTGCGTCGAAGCCATCGGTCTGCTCGGTAACAGGCAGAACCCCATTGGATGTGTGGGCCACCTCGATGCGGTGCTCGGTGAAGATGCCCGCTTCTGGCTGAAGGGCACCATTGTCCTGACTGCCTGCCATGACCCGGTAGATGTTCTTCCCAGCGTAAGTGGCGTCATTGATGTGCTTCTCATCGACAGCCACGCCATGTTCGTCGATGTAGCCCCCGTTCCTCAGGAACACATAGGGGTCGAGGTCCTCAGGCGGGGATTCCAGGGCACCACCGAGGTCGGCTTCGAGCACCCTGCTCAGGCCATCAGCCGGAGTCAGGAAACCCTTGCCCGCCGTAGGGTGGTCTGCCAGGTCTTCTTCAGGTACGGGTACGCCCCCAGGACCTTGCAACTCGCTGTCCCAGATGAGGCCATCCCCGAACATTGTGGTTGGCAGTCGCAGGGCATCGCGCTGCACCATGCCTGAGTAGATCCGTGTACCAGCCAGAGCCGTGAACTGCTGGAGGGCGCGGGTGATGACGGCCTGGTCGGCGTCCCGAAGAATGAACTCATTGCCCCTGCGGTTCACCAGGTGGGCACTCTCATCCAGCACCAGGTCAGATCCCTGGGCGGATGAGGCCACGATGTTGCCTGGCTGGATGTGCCGGAGCTTGTGGCGCACCCGGTCGAAAACGCCACGAAGCTCCTCCCGGTTTCGGCTGGACCCACCGTCGTGCTCGTCCTCTGTGAAGTTGGCCGTGGTCAGCCAATCACGCCCAGGCCAGACGCCCGGGACAATCCAGGTGAGGATCACGGGTGTCTTGGTGCCAGTGCCCTCCGAGGTGTCCTGAGCCAACCAGCCGATGACACAGTAGTCACCCACCTCGGGCATGGCACCCAGGAAGTGGCGTGCGCCCGCACCCGGGTAGGTGAGGGGGACAGGGACCCGGTGGAACTCCTGCTCGGTGCCCGTCACGGTCCGCAGGGTGACGTAGTGCTCCTCATAGTCCACCAGGATGACGCGGCCGACACCAAGGCCCGTGGAGCCACCCTGGTCAGGGTGCTGTTCCCTGAGTTGCTTCTTGATGTACTCGGGCTCGGCCTTGATCTCCCCCCGACTGAAGGAACCCAAGGCACTCACTGGACGACGGCCTTCACCGCTCATTTGACACCTTCCTCCCGAGTCTTGCTCAGTGCCTGGTGCATGTTGTTCCGAGCCGCCATGGATGCCGCTTCAGCCTGAGCGGTGAGTCCCGCCCTACTCGTGCCCCCAGTGTCAATCCCCAAGGTGTCCAGGAAGGATGAGACGACATGGGTGCCCCCACGGTCGAGAGCCTGGCCCCTGTAGAGTTGCTGCTGCTGTTCCCACTGGGCTGACACCTTCTCCATCTGGGAAGTCACGAACCGGGTAGCCGCATTGCCCGTGCCTGTGCCAAACCCTTCCTCATTGGTCGGACCAGCCTGGGTCACCTGGACGAACTCCTCCTGGCCGAAGGCGGCCAACTGCACTTGGGCCTCTGCCGCTTTGCAATCACAAACCTGACCGGCCTGTTGGACGTTCAGGTCCGCCAGAGAGTATGCCGCATTGATGACCGGGATCTTCTGCACACCATCCAAGTTGCTGTCCGCAAACATGTTCGCCAGGGAGAACTCCAACTGGTTGGGCTTGGAACCCTTGTTCAGCGCCGCCGAGAAGTCGAGGATCTGCTTGTCCGTCAGGTTGGCTGCCCGCAACTGCCGCAGTGCCTCGTCGTTCAGGTATTTGGCTTTGTCCGCCACGGAGATGTCCGTGTCCTGGACGGGCACGACCTTCTTCTTGGGGGGATTGCTGCCTTTGACGGTGACCGTCTTTTCCTTGGTGATCTTGACGGCATCAAAGTCCTTCATCACGAAGAACTTGAGGATCTGGTCCACCAGGTTCTTGTCGAGCAGGCTGAAGATGTCCTGCTTGTGCAACTGGTCAAACACCCCTTCTGGGTCGATGTTCACGCCCCGGCCGTAACGGTATGACCCGACAACGTGATAACCCTGGGCATCTGACACAGGGAACACGGGACTGTGCGTGGTCCTGCTGTTCGTCTGGGGCGCAACCGTCTGCTCTTTCGTTGTGGTCTTGGCAGGAGCCCCCACCACATACCCTTGACCCCATGCCTTCTGGATGCTCTCCCGAAAAGGCCCCTGGTCCTTGCCCGCGACTTGCTTGAGTGCAGCCTTGAGCACCCCATCTGACTGGGACGAGAAGGACGCCCCCACGGACGCCCCCGCCAAGTCGAAGATGCCCGTCAACTGGAGCTTGTCTGCCTTGGGACCCAAGGACACCTTCTTGTCTGCGTTGGCCGAGGTGTCCCCAGCATACTTGTACTTGTCAGACACCTTGTCTGTGGTGGGCACCTTGCCGGACCCCACCTGCACCGTGGCCGGGAAAGTTGGCACCTTCAACCCTGTCAGTGTGACCGCAGGCTTGGCATCCTTGGCCACCTTCACCATTGCGTCGATGCCTGCCTGGGTCTTGGCGCACATCTTGTCCCACTGGCCCTGGTACACCTCCTTGATGGTCCCCAACACATCCATACCTGCCGCTGCCACCGTGAAGTTGCCCCGCACCTTGCCCGCCGCCGCCTTTGCCATCCCCTGAGACTGCGCTGTGGCCTTGCTGCTCCCCACATTCTGGTAAGTGGTCACCTCCTGCACGGTGAACATGAGTTCGGTGATCTCGCTGGTGGCATAGACCTCACTGGGATTGTGGGGATTGCTGGTGAGCACCTTGATGCCTGCCACAGGCTGACCAGGCTTCAGTTCAGCCTCAGGCGGAACCGCACCAGGGAACGGTGCCGAAGGGTTCTTGACGTACATGTCCACCGTCGGAGGAATCCGCCCGTCTCCTGCAATCGTCAGGAGGTCCCCTTCGACATCTTGCTTCTTGGTGCCATCATACTTCACGTTCGACATGCCCTGCATGTTAGGTTCAGGGTGCGACGCCGAGTAGTAGCGATACTGCCCAGGCTGCTGGCCGTTCGTGAAGGTGGCCTTCTTGTCGGAGAGCATGTCCAGAAGGCTGATGCTGCTCGACAAGTCTGTATTGCCCTGGAAGTCGGCACTGGCCCGATAGGCCGCCGCCACCGCATCATAGACCGCCAAAATCAAGGCTGGCCCTTGATTCTTGTCAGAAAAGTCCCGCAGGTCCTTCTCCCGAGCGTTCTTGGCTTCCTGGTTTGCCTCGCCCCGTTTCCGATATGCCTCTGAGAGATTGGCGATCTCTTTGTCCAGCCCTTCGTCCTGCTCCTTCAAAGACTGGAACTTGGCCGAGGCTTTGTCAAAGAACTCGGGGTCCCGTCGGAGAGCGGCCTTCTGGTTACTCTTGGCATTGATCTCCTTCTGGAGGGCATTGGTCTCCGCCACTGCTTTGGCGTCGGCTTTGTCAGATGAGATCGTCGCCTGCCTGTACTCCACGGCCCCCGCACCAATGTTGATAACCACATCCTCAGAGGCAGTCTTGGAGATGTTCTTGGAAGGCTTGCCCTTGCTGGCCTGGTTCACAGGGGACAGATCCTTCTCATCGAAGAAGAAGCGCACCGGGACCTTGGTACTCTCCTCCTCCCCACCGTCCACCTTGGAGATGGTCCGAATGAAGGTGTAGTACCTCTTGCCCGTCGTCTCCTTCTCATTCTCCAGAGTGATGACCCCGAGGTCCACCCCGATCTTCAGCATGTACTTGATGACACGGGCATCCGCGATGTTCTCGACGTTGATGCCCACGACGAAAAACATGGGGTTGATGGCCGTGGGGTCCAGCGCCATGACCACGTTGGGAAACCCGCTGAGCCTGGGCTTGCCATCGGGTCCGATCACCTGCAAAGGCTTCTCCGGCAGGCGTGTGTCCCCGAGGTTGATCGAATCAATGCCATTGGCATTTGCACGCCCAGGTGCAAAGAACTTGGCCCGCTTGCCCACAAGCTGAAGAGCCGTGGTGCATTGACCGCCGACAGAGTGACTGTGTGCGAAGCTGTTGCAGTAGTAGAAACAGTCGAGGTAAGGGATGTAGACCGGATAACCCGGCCGAAACTCCGGCCGCACTGGGATGGTCACCGAAGCAGTGTTCACCGCGATGTTCATCACGTCCATGCGGTTGACCGCTGCGAAGAACATCGACTTGGGGTCGTTGAAATAGTTCGTCTCGTAGCTGCCAGGTCGCCAACCGAACTGGGCAATCAGCCTGTAGTCGAGGTACTGCCCTCTAACCCCCCACTCGTTCTCCGTGCCCGTGCCCAGGATGTTCTTGACGGCTGTGCCCTTCACGGTCATGTAGGTGACCTGCGGCTCCTTCTCGGCGAACGAAATGTTGATGATGTCAATGTCCTCCAGGCGGTAGACCCGACTGGATGAGGTATCGAGGTTCCACATGGGTGGCTTGAACACGAAATCGCCGTCCACGTCCTGGTAGAACTCAAAGCCTGTGACACCGCACACCTTGTTGGCAATGTCGAGCTTGCTCTCGTAGGTGCTCTCGAACAGGTTGACCTGACCCCATTCGCTGATGTTGGTAACAAAGGCTTGCATCTCCAGGATGTTGACCTCGAACTTGGCCGAGGTGCTTGGCTGAGACTTGGCTGCAAACTGGGTGGCATCAATGGCATTGCGGAGGTTCTTCCCACCGATCAACCCCACAGCCGTCATCTGGGAACCAATGTTCCGACCAAAGGGCGCATCCGTGTTGTACCGCTTCTTGAGTGCGCTGGTCAGTTGAGCGGAGGACTTACGGCTCAGCCAGGCCGCAGCCATCGTGGAGAACAACTCCCCTGTGGCTCCGTGCATCCTGAGCTTGGTGCCCCGCTTGAATCGCTTCTCCCAATACTGGACGTTCAGAGAGAACAGGGACTCCCCACCCTCGGCCACCGCCGTCTGGTTGGACTTGCTGGACAGGGCGAAACCCACCTCTCCGGCTGCACCCGCCATGTCGTAGTGCAGGGAGTAGATGATGGCGTAGGGGTGCATCCCAGTGAAGTTGTTGCCCACCAGACTGGTCTTGAGCTTCGAGTTGGTTGGCCGGGCACCAAACACCGAGGCGTTGGTGCTCATGTTGTGGTACTGCCAGAAGTGCAACATCGAGTTGCACGACACCGAGACAGTGCTCACGCCACCTGAATAGCTGTGGTTGACCTGGGTGACCACCCCGTGGAAGACGTGGTAGTACGGGTACGCCAAGGTGTTCTCAACGCCCATCCCGGACAGGCCCATCTCGTCCAGAAGGGAGGGGCCGAACTCACCTTGCTGCACCTCCTGGGGCACCGGCTTGGCCAGACCTGGTGTGACCGGCGAGGGCTCAGGTGGGGCCGTCTTGGCAGTTTCCCCCGTATTCGTATTGGGAGGGGCTGTGACCCTGGGAGCCACATCGGTGCCCTCCTGAGACAGATAGATGTTCCGCCCCCGAGAATCTGTTGACCGCTGAATGCCCATCTCCCGGATACTACTTGTGTATGTGCCCAGCCGGTCAATGTAGGCCCCTTTGGCTTTGCTATATGTATGTGAACTGTAAACTGAATACCCGTCAAACCCATAGGGGTCGCCCTGACGGGACAGGTTCCGTTGCATGAATGTGGCGTGACCAATGGCGGCAGCCTCGGGAGAAGACCACTTGGCATACTTGAAGTAGCCCCATTTACCGTCAGATGTTGTCCCCAACGCAGGATCCGCACGATTCAAAGAGGTTTTTTGCAGGAATGACCCTGCATCCCCCTCTCCGGGTTGCCCGAAAATCGCATCCCCTGGTTTCGTCACAGCATGAAGGTTGTCCCCCTTCAGCATGGACTCGCCAAAGGACCACACGAGCGATTGCGCCACAAAACGATCCCGAACTTGTTGGTTGTCCTCTCCTGGGTAGAACTGGTTGGATGCTCGACGAAAAGCCGATTCATAGGTATCCCGCCACTCACTCCGGGTCAGCTTCTTCCCTGTGGGCCATGCTGGATTCGGAGATCCTGTTCCAGGGTCATCTACCGGACCTGGAGCGGGAGCCACCGACGATCCACCCAAAGGCGTCACAGCCTTCTTCTCGGCCAGGGTCGAGTACAGACCCTTCACCGGGAAGTACCCCCGCATGTAGATGTGGACTTCGAGGCCCGGTCGCAAGATGAACTTGGCGTCCCTTGCGAATGAGTCCGTGTGGTGAAGCGGAATGGCGAGGGAGAAAGACGCCGAGTGGGAGCCAGCTTCTGTACCAGCATCCACCGAGACTTCAGTGAGGAACTTCTGGATGTCGATCTTGCCGCTGCACTTCTGGCAACCAGGCACCGACAAATCACCATTGATGTAGACCAGCGCATCGGGCGTCACCTGGACAATCTGCTGATTGTTCAGCTTCCAGCTTCCGACGTAGGGGCGTGATGAGAGTGGCATGGACTTCTACTACCCCCTGAACCCGAAGGGTGTGGGCTTCTTGCCAGGGACAGCAGGTGTTGCTGCCGGGGTCGCAGGAGCCTTCTGGAAGCCTTGGTTGCCCGCAGCCGCTGTGTGGACACCCGGCTGTGCTTGCGTGCCCTGGGAGGGCGTCTGCGTGCCGTTGATCCCCTGTTTGCCTCCTGCGAAGCTGAGTCCCTTGGTGTCCCCGATGAACAAGTCCCCAGGGCTGGGAGACGCCTGGTTTCGCATCCCGTAGTAGCGGGGGTCCGAGGGCGAGGGCACCGGGGAACGCAAGGGAGCCACGACCAGGGAGGACTTGCTGGTGTCCACCATCGCGTTGACCGTGAACTCCAGGCTAAACACGATACCGCCCTTGGCCTGGTTCTCCTCAAAGGTGTAGTTGAAGCTGTCCATGTTGCCGTAGTAGACCCACCCGTCGTAGTGGATGGAGAGAGCGCCCACAAAGTGATTGGCGTTGCTCTTGCCCACGGTGTCATAGATGTAGCCATTGTGCCGGTAGAAGTGGAACGCCGTCGCCAGGTTCTGCCAAGCAACCGAGTCCCTCCGGGAAGCGAACTGCACGCCCCGCTCACCAGAGATGAAGGCACCGCACTTGGACTCAATGCTCAGCTTGGGCTGGTCCTCACCCCACGCCTGGAAAACGTAGCCATACCGGGTTCGTTCGGTGTACTGCTGCTTCTTGGTGTACTTCAGGTTCAATGTAGTCGGGTTGATGAGCAGGATGAGCGGCGGCGTGTTGACCAAAGCCGCAAGCTGCATGGTGATGTCCACCGCCGTGTAGAGGTCAGCGATGGCCGGAGTCCCGATGCGACCCGCACCATTGCCTGTCAGGTCCTTGGTCGCCGTGCCGTCGGACCCCACGGGCTTGTTCACCTGGCCGCCAGCTACAAAGGCGTCCACCGACTTGCCCACAGATGTCATTGATCCGCCCAGGATCGCCGTGTCAATGGAGTTGCGAGCCGCACTGTAAGCGGAAGGTGCCGCACCGTGTCCTGCCTGAAGAATTCCGGCGAGGTCCCCTTTGCTCTTGTCCCCCTGGGAGGCATAGACCATCGGGGGCTCTACCTGGATCATGAACGGCGAGAGCGTCCTTGCCAGGCTGTTGCCACCGTCGATGCCCACCGTCTGGTTGGCCTCGTACTCGATGGCAAAGTCAGGGCCGACCTTGAGGCCGTTGTACTCCATGGGCGGCGGGGGTCGGAGCAATTGGGCATTGGACACATTCACGTCAAACGGACGGGTCTGCGACGGGTTCTTGGACGAGAACCGCTTACCTGACCCCCGCTGGATGCTGCCAAAGACGCCCATCACACCACCCCCAGGTCTTGTGCGCTCGCCTGGAACAACTGCAAGTCGTCACCACGGAGCGGCTGGGACATTGGCTGGATGCTGTCACTCCTGACCCCACCCATTCCCTCTGGGAAGGACCGGGCTGTCATGGGGGACCGCATCCGCATGACCTCGTGGGCCACGGTGAACGTCGCAGTCATGGTGAACTGGTAAGGCTTGTCCGCAGCCTCAGTGACACCAAAGTCGGCGAACCATCCCAGGTAGATCCCACCATCGAACAGGATCTTGATGATGCCCTGGAGGGCAATCTGTCCACTGGCGTCGTAGATGGACCCGTTGTTGTGGAACAGTGCCAGCAGGTCGAGGAACTTGTCGTAGGCGATGGTTTCCCGACGGGTACCCTCCGTGTCATGCCCACCACCCGTGATGTTGGAGAGCCCGGAGTAGAGCCTCTTGAACCCACCCGTTGCCATGTTGAATGAGATGGACCGGGCAGCCTCACCCCAGTGCTGCTCGACAAAGCCGCCCTTGGTCTGGATACGCTCGATCTGCTTGGAGTAACTGAAGGCCATCGAAGAGGGGTTCACATGGAGAACCATGCGGAGTCCCTCAGGCAAAATGCTGGTCGCCAGGTCCGGGGCGAGGATGTCAAACACAACAGGGCGTACCCCACGCTCCGAGAACTCGTCGTCTTCGGAGACGAAGGCACTCTGGAATACTGGGATACGCTCCTTGCCCATCTACTTTGATCTCCCTCAGATGGCCTTAGCTGCGGCCAAAGCCCGGTAACCCTTCTGGATGGCCTCGGTGCCAGAATAGTTGTGCTGGATGATGGTCACTCCGCCGCCGCCACCCCCTCGTGTCGCTGTGTCAATGGCCCCACCAGACTTGGTCGCTGTCACTGTGTCCCCGCCGTCAATGCGCTGGGCGAACTTGACCCTGCCGCCCTCGCCCACCTGCATGATGAAGTCCTCGGCCGCAGGACCAGCGAGCCCCAACCCCGACGCCTTGAAGCCCTGCTGTGCTGCGGGATTCGCTTCGAGAAACTTCTGCAAACTCTGGGGCACACCCCCCTGGGCTGCCATTTCTTTCGACCAACCGGACAACATGGACGCCATGTCCGGGTCAACCACGCCCGCAGCACCCATGATGCCCTGGAGTTGGTTCTGGATCTGGTCTTCCTTCAGGGCTTGCCTGTTCTTGGCATCAGTGGAGAGGTTGACCTCTTCCATCTTGGTGCCAATGGCTTCTGCATTCACCCCTGCCGGACTTTGAGCGCCCTTCTGAGTGAGAAGTTGCTTCTGCTTCTTGATCTCTTCTTCCGCCAACTTGACGGGGTCAAACCAATCGGGGGCTGCTTCGGGTTTGCTGGCAGCATCACCTGCGGCGGCCATTTCCTTCCGAATTTGATCCATCACCTGTTGCGCTTGTTCCTCGCGTGACGGGGCACCATAGTTCTCGCTCATCATGCTCAGCCTGCCAGGAGCCTCATCCCTCGTTGCCGCAATTTTGGTTTGCAGGTCGGCCTCGTCTTTGGCACCGTACTCCTTTAGGTACCGATCCAAAGTAGCCTGCTTAGCCCTTGCCGTTTTCTGCTTCAGGTCTTCCTGGTCCCCCGAGGCCATCCCAAGACTGCCCATTGCCTTCAAACGATCTTCCGCTGACAACCCCTCCCGCCCTTTCTTGGTCATCTCATCCGCAGTCATGCTGCTAAACCAACCGGCACCATGCTTCATGCCTTTGATTTTCGTTGCCAGCGCCTGCTTCTCCACCATCTGTCCCCGGAGAGCCTTCTGCTTCGCCTGTGCCGCATCCATCTCCGCCTGGATTTTGGCCTTATCAGGTTCAGCCGCAGTGGAGAGCCGGGAAGCGGCCTTGTCGTATTCCTTGCCCGCAGCCCTCTCGTCCTTCTGGAGTTCCCTGATCTCCAGGGTAAGACCTGAAAACAAGTCCTTCTGGAGTACGCGCTCCTTGTCGTCCAAACCACCAGTGAACCAGTTGGCGAGGGCCTGGACGGCATCATTGATGTCCATCAGCAACGCCTCTACGCCTTGCTCCAAAATACGGGACATCTCAGTTGTTGCTGCTACCTGTTCCTGAGCGAGCTTGATGTCTGACGCCAGGGAATCCGCAGCAAATTTGGTGAGCACATCCCCCTGACTCTGTGTGTAAGACTCGAAAGACTTGATCTCTTCACCAATCCGCAGGCGCTTGTTCGTCGCATCCCACTTAGCGGCCAACACCTGGTTGCCCCGTGTAATAGCACCAAACTCTTTGGCCTGGGTGACCTCTTCCTGGGCACTGAGCACTTTGCCAGACTTTGCCTGATCCTTCAGCAGGTCGTAGTTGCCTCGCAATCGCCCATCCAACAACTTCAACTGGGCCAGTTGCTCCCCTTGGATGCCCGTCGAGTTCTCAAAGGCCATCGTCTGCGTCAGGTCCATTTTGGAAATGTCGGCACCGATGAAGGACCTCGTTGAGTTCAGCAGCATCATGAGTTTGCCGCCCATGTCGAGGGAACCCAGTTGCATCGCCATGTTGCCAGTGCCCCCCTTAGCACCTTGGACTACCCCCATCGTGTTCCGCAACTGCAACACCAGGTCATCGTTGCCCGCCTGTGAAGCCGCTGCCAGTGCTTTCTGCTGCTGGTCCTGGTCCATCCCCTGAATGGACTTCATCAGACCCTTGGTGCTGGACAGATCCAGTTTGATGTTGGCATCCGCCAGAGCTTTACGGAGCCCTGCTCCCCCAGCAGCATCCACCTTGTCTAGGAAAGCTCGTGCTGTGTCATCTGCTGAACGCTGGAAAGTGCCCTGAGTGACACCTTCCCCAGCCATCTTGACCCTCCTGTACTTTTGCTGAGTTGACTCATCCACAAAGCCCTTGGTCAAGTTCTGAAGAAATTCACCACCGGCCTTGGGACCCAGGATCTTCCCAAGACGGGTCAGCAACCCCGCAGCCTCCTCCATGCGCACGTTATACATGGACATCCCAGTCGTAGCCTGGAGCACCATGTTGAAGAACCGCTTGACCCCGAACCCCGACTCCTGAGCCGCCATGTGTACAGCCGACAAGCTCTTGCTCACGCCGTCGATGGTCTGACCCATTTCTTCCATCTTGGTGGCAAAGATTTCGGCCATCTCCGTGTTGGTGCTGCCCAGGAGCCGTGCATAGGTCAGGGCCGCAGCCGTTGCATTCTGCAACCGCTCCATCTCCGTCCCTGCCGCCGCCGTGCTGTTCTTCAGTTCCTTGAAGGTCACACCAGCCTTGGCATACGCCCCAATGATCTCCAGATGGTCCTTGGCCGTCGTGCCCCACAGTCGGTTGAAGGCAAAGGCACCCTCGGCATTGCTAAAGGTGTTCACCAACTTGCTCAGGTTCTCGGATCCTTCCCCAAACGAGTCGGTGAGTTCACCCATTGCCACGCCACTGTCGAGCAGAGTGCGATTCAGTTCCTTGGCCTTGGCATCGGCATCGAGGATCATCTTGCCCACAGCGGCAATACCTGCCACCAAGGCCCCGACCATCAACAGGACAGGCCCCAACGTCTTGAGGATCCCTCCCAGCCCCTGCAACAGTTCACCCTTGGCCCCACCCGCAGCAAGGCCCTTCTCTTTGAGAACCTCCCCTCGTGCGCCTGCACCCTTGCCCAAGCCCTTGAAGATGTTGCTGAGGTTCCCTGACTTGATGTCCTCAAAGGCGGAACTGATGCTCTCGCCGAACTCCTCGCCTGCTTCAGCCATCGTGCGGGCAGCCAACTTCTCCGCTTCCAGCACCACGGCCTTGCGGCGCTCGATGATCCCATCGGCTCCACGCTTCTCAATCTTGAGGCGTGTCTCCAAGCCCTTGAGCTTGGACCGCTCCATCTCCAGGAGCGTCCGAACCTGTTCCTTCTTGGCGTCTGACAGGCCCTCTCGACGGGTTGCCATCTCCATCTTGAAGATCCGCTTCATGGAATCTTCGATGTTGTCAGTCAACGGCTGGAGCTTCTTGACGAAGCCGCCCAACTGAGTCTTGTTCAACCCAGCTTCTGCACCTGCGGCCACGGTCTGGGCAAAGATGCCTTTGATGTTGGACTGGGCTGACTTGAAGGACTTGATGAGGGGGTCGGCAACATTGAGGTCGAGGTTGGCCCGCTGAGCCGCCTGCTGAAGCGCCTTGACGAAGCCATCCGTGGTGGCAGACACATCTACTGTCAAGCCAAGGACATCATTGATCGCCATCGACTACTCCCCCCCGGGCCCAAAGGTCGGATTGCGACCTTTGATCAGTTCGTTCAGGGTTCGGGCATCGACCTCCGCGTTGGCACCTGGGTCCAACACCTTGCCGCCCTGCACTTGCAAGTCCCCTGTCACGACAGAACCCTCAGCCAGGTACTTGGTATAGAGGCGATCTGCATGAGGTGCCTTCGGGATGAATGTTGTGCGCCCACCCGGGCCATCCCGCCCTTGGAGCATCTGCTGAAGCTGAACTGCCGTGAGGGCCAACAGAGGCTGCGGCTGGAACTCGCCTTCCATGGCCTCTGCATCGAGACGGGCACGCTCGTCCCGCAGAGCTTGTTGCCGTGCTGCCAGGTCCGCTGCGTCCCTTTCCTTCTGAAGCCTGATACGATTCTTGTAGTCTGTAACCACCTGGTCGTGCAGGTCAGCATCGCCCGTGACCCACCGCTTCATCTCCTCTTCCAGGTCCTCAACGGACTTGGGGCCACTGATACGCTGTGTCAAACCTGCGGCCTGGGCAGCCCCCTTCTCATCAACTACGCCCAGACGGGAATAGTAGAAGATGTCCGCAGCTTTGCGGCGGCGCTCTTGCTCATCAAGATGCCGCTGATTGTCCCGCTCGTCGAGCTTCTTGACGGCCTTGGGGGCATTGGTGGAGGCCACCAGCTTGGCAGCTTCCCAGTGTTGGTCAGTGATGTTCCGCTGGTCCTCGTATTGATTGAACGCCACCCACATCTGCTGGACCATGTTCAGGCCCAACTTCTCCGCCCCAGGCACTCCGAAGAACTGCCCCGTCCCTTTGCCCATGCTGACCCACTTGTAGCGGGACTCAGCCTCATAGTTGTAGACCATCGTGGCTTGGACTGCCCGATGACTCCGGGCGAACAGGCCCAGAAGGATGGAGAACACGGCTGTAAGGGCACTAGGTGGCAAAGAACGCAAATACTTGGCGACCAGGGGCACTGCGTCAGCACCCAAAATGACCTGCCCATCGATCATCCAGATGGACGTAGCCAAAGCCCAGATACGCCACTCCCTATCCGTGGTGCCTGTGGCTCTAGCCCGGAGCATGAACAGGTCCCCAGGGGATAGGGACCGAAGCTGCAAACGTACCCCTGCAACCGTCACCGGGTGGGTCAAGAACCCCGGTGCCAACAGCGACTCCACATCCTCATAGAAGCGGGAGCGTTGCTCAATTGTGGTACTGGGGAGCACGTTCTACACCTCATGGCCTACGCGGGGACTGAAACCGTGGGTTGCGTGACCCCCCCTCACCCGCCTGGGGATCCAGGGCGCTGCGGTCTGGCCGAATGCGGGCCGCCGGGACCTCCAAGTCCTGAGCAGGCATGGCGTAAACCTCCTTGCCATCCAACTCGCCGATGTGCCGGGCCTGTTGGGCCACAGCGGGCATGAGGCCCACAGCAGACTCCGCCTCGGCAGCATCCATGTGCGGGGGCCGACGCCTGGCCGGTGTGATGGCCTCAGGCATCTGCTGGCGTCTGGGGGCTCCCGTCCGAGCCGAACCATCATCGGGCTGGGGCTGGCCCATTGCATTGCGACGGCGCATGTCCAACAGCCGCTGATGCTCCGCCTCCAAAGCAGCATCCATCGAGTCATCATCTTCGGGGTTGATGAAGGACGAGTCAGCCCGAGGCGGGGGCGGCCGAATCTCCTGGCGCTGCTTCTCCACCTGATGTGGTGTGGGCACCGGACGGTCTGCCGGAGGAGCAGCCTGTTGCGGGCTGATCGGGCCACGCCGCATCGGCACTGGGGCAGGTGCTGGGGCCTCAACCTGAGAATCCTCGGGGATCTCCGGTTCTGGGGTGTCTGTGCTCCCTGCCTGAACCTTCCGCAGGTTCTCGGTCATTCGCTCGCTGTTGTCACTCAGGGCTACAGCGGTTGCCATCTTCTGGGAGAAGATGTCCAGATTCTTCTGGGACTCCCTGTCCTTGGTGGCCTTCAACTCCTTGAGTTGTTCTTCAAGGCGCTCGATCTCAGCATCGCGGTCGGAGGGTTCAAACTGAATGGCCTTGTCCGCCTGGTGGTCCACCTGGTTGGACAACTCGCTGTACTTGCGGAACGCCCGAGTCAGCAGTGACCGGGACCACCGGCCTACCAACGTCTGCAAAGCCTTGTGCTTTGGCACCTTGACGGCTTTGCCATTCTCCAGCTTGTCGCCCGTCTCGATGAACTCCGTGTCCCGGAAGTCCAGTTGACCCACGGCCACGATGGCGTAGGACAAGGTGGCAATGCGGAAGCGGTCGAGGTAGTCCACCGCGTCATTGGCGTCTTTGGAGTCATCATCCGCCAAAGCGGTGCTGGCATGGCGCTGAACTGCCAGTTCCTCGGAGGGGATGAGAACGCGCATCGTCACAGGCGTACCGCCCATGTCGAACGTCAGTTCACCCTGACCGATCTCTGCGATGGGTGCGAGTGCCTCTTCCAGAGCCCTGAAGTCGATCTGCATCTGCCTGCTCCCCTTGTGTCATGTAGGGGAAACAGCAAGGTGGCACTGGACAGCACAAGCGGGTCGAGAAGCCATTCCGCAACATCTGGAGTCACATTGGACCATCTCCCCGAGGGGAGAGGGAGGCAGGTCAAGCGGGGGCGTTCACATCCGTCTGTAGGTCCGTTCCGGGCCACCGACTGTTTCCGTGGTTCTGTCTCATCCATCCCCCCGAGGGGAGAGGTAGGAACACCGTACCCTCTAGCCGTTCAACCTTACGGGTTGACGAAATTTGACTGCGTGCTGTTGCCCGTCAAGACGCCGCCCGCCTGGTTCACCGTGGAACCATTGATACTGCCGAACCGGATCGAGCCAAGCTGGCCGATGGTCGGGTCGTTGCCGGTGGCAAGGAACTCGCCGTACATCGAGGCGAAGTCATGCACGTCCGAGACGGTCACATCGCCCGTCTCCATGATGAGGCCCGAGTCCTTGGCAAACGTGGCCGACCAGGACGTGAACCAGCACGCCTCGTAGATGGTGATGAGCGCCGAGTGACCACGGGCATCGCCAGGAGCCGTGGCATTGCCACCAGATGCGCCCTGACCGAAGTCTGGGGTGACCATCGGGTAGCTGATCTGCTTGGTGCCACCATCGAAGCTGCCTGCACCACCCTTCTTGCCGAGATTTGCCACGCCGAGATCACTGTCAGCCAGGGTCGAGAAGACCAACTGCTGCTCGATGTCGAATGGCCAGCGGTGATGCGCCAAGCTGCGTACCGGACCGTCCACCCCAGAGGCATAGCCCACGGCCTGCCACAGGTTGCAAAGGTACATCAGCGCCCGCTCGAACGAACCCGTCATCGGCTCAGTGACCGACGGCACGAGTTCGTGAACGATGTCGCCGAAACCGATGCCACGCACCGGCTCGGCCGTGCGACTCTGCGACGGGTTGAAGCTCGACACCACACCTGTCTGGTGCATCGCCTGGTTGTTGCCGTAGTGCGGAGTCAGGAGGCGTACCTTCTGGCTCACCGCCGTCCTGGTGTTGGGGGAAGTGCCCATGTCGTACATGTACGACGAGCCGCCAAGACCATTCGCCGGTCCGTTGTCCGTGTTGCCGCCAGCCATCAAAGCCTCCGTCGCGTGTCTGCGTGAGAACGATCAGGTCCGCTCTCACATTGATCTCCGGGGATAGAACAAAAAACGCTTGACAAAACAGGTCCCGTTAGTCAAAGTCACAAGGGATAACGAGGTCAGCATGGAAATCAAGCATTGCATCCGATGTGACCAGGACCACCCCCTTAAGGAGTTCCTCACCCCGGAGCACAGGCAAAAGCGACAAAGTCAGCTTTGTCGCTTTTGCCTCGAAACTGACCAGGCAGCCACAGCAGTCAAGGACTGCTCCAAATGCCACCAGACCTTACCTGTCAAGGATTTCACCGTAAAGGCGTCCGGGAAACGTACATCCTGGTGCCGGTCATGCGCTGCAACCTATCAAAGAGAACACCGGCCATGCCCCGTGCCCGTCCTGCGCAAGATATGTCGTTTGTGCCACCAGGATTTGGACATTGGAGACTTCTTCCATCGGACAAGCTCTCCAGATGGGCACACCTCATGCTGCAAAGTCTGCCACGCTCAAAAGGTCCGTTCCGCAAAGAACAAAGTTCTTTTGTACGCCCCCTGGGGAGCCGTCTCCATCCACACCGCCACTCGATGGATGGCTCTGCACCATGTCACCTATGCAGAGCTGGTAGACATCCTCAAACAGAAAAAGTGTGCCATCTGTCGGCAAGACTTCCAGAAAGATCGGGTCGGTCAAATTGATCACGATCACAAAACTGGACAAGTTCGAGGTCTCCTATGCCTCCATTGTAACTTGCTTCTTGGACACGCCAAGGATCAGCCAAACATCCTCCGGGCGGCCCTGACTTATCTGGAGAAGCCCTAACGCATACCAAACTGGACTTGAGTTTGCGGCCGAAGTATGCTGTCTGCATGAACAAGAAGCTCGACCAGGACACAGCCAAAACCATCCTGACCCGAGTGGCAGCAGGGGAGAAGCAGAAGGACCTGGCCGGTGAGTTCAAGATCAGCCCTGCGGCTGTCTCCAACCTGGTCGCTGGGAAGTCGTGGCCGAGCTTGGCACGCCCGGATACCAAGGTGCCCCGACATGGGACGACCCTGGCTCCGGCAGACGTAGTGGAGATTCTTCGGAGGCTCCAAGCAGGGGACAAGCCGGTCAAGATTGCCGCCGACTACAAGATCACCCGCCAGGCAGTTGCCAACATCCAGAAAGGAAGGGCTTGGACAGACATCCCCCGGCCGGAGGCACCACAGCGTCCGGCTCGGAGGAGGGTCTGGGAAGCCTAGAGGCTTGTCCTCAGGGCCTGGAGAACATCGGGCAGGGTCGCCTGGAACAGCACCGTCAGGGCGGGCACGGCCACGGGGCAGACCCGCTTCTGGATGGCCTTGATCACTTTGTGCGTGGCGATCTTGTCCCCCAGCAAATCCTTGTGAGCTTCGAGGAAGGCCAACATCCGGTCGAGGTGCTTGTCGTACACCCCGAAGGTCTGCTGGGCTGCCTGGGCAAGGATGAGTGCCAGAAGCAACGTGTTCTGCACCCGCTCTTCCAACGTGTGCCCCGGCAAACCACCATCGGCCCTCAGGGCAGCCAGGTCGGTGAGCAAAGAACCCGTGAAGCTCCAATCATCGGGGTCATGCGGCGCAGTGCCACACGCTGCGGCACCCCTGAGGTCATCGTTGTCATTGGTGCAACTCATGTCAGCCTGCCACGGGTCGAGTGTCGTCGTGACCTGTGCGCCCAGGAAGTCCGAGGAGCTACTGTTGCCCAGGGACAGGAAGTTGGCTGAGAATCCCCGACTCGGTTCAGCATCCATGAAGCTGGTCGGCTGGCCTGCGAAGGACATCACCGAGGCGCTCGTGTTCCCATACACGCCCGGGGCCGCAGAGGACACCCCCCTGCTCCGCAACATGCTGCCCAGACGGCCACGACTGGCCCCTTTCAGGCTACCCGAGGTCCTCTGCTCGGCAAAGGGGTTCTCCATGCCCTCAGGGATGCCCACTGCCACGATCTTCTGCTGCGGCTGCACACCGGCCTGATCGCCGATGCGCTCCACCACGGCCACCAAGGACATGACCCGGCTCGCCAGGCCATAGCCCACCGAGATGTCCGTCATCTCCTTCTCGATCATGTCGGCCTTGGGCGTGCCCACAGCCACCATGTCCATCTTCGATGAGAGATCCTCCAGCCTGCGGCCAGCCCACAGCATGGCCGTCAAACCATCAGGCACGGGCACCTGCACCAAGCCCGTCACTGGGAAATCGGAGACACCTTTGCCACTCACCAGGAGGGCACCCGGCAAACTGCCATCACCCTTGGGGTCGGTCACCAGCAGAGGGGGTGCCCTCCCAGACAGTGCCCAAGTGGGGAATGTGGATGCCGTTCAAGGCCACGGAGACCTCGGTGAGGACCGGCTCCTGGACTTGGTTGAACAGCTTGAGGCCTGCCATGCCCACGTCACCCATCGGAGAGATCATGTCAGAGACACCGCCGGTCCGCCGTGCCAACTGGGCCATGAAGCGGTGCTGGCTCGCCGTACCGATGCCCAGGACGTGAACCCTGCTCTGGGAGGCAGCCATGTGCTCGACGATCGGGCCAGTCTGGGAGACCTCGCCATCGGTCAACAGGAAGATGTCGCCCCCAGGGCCACCGAGCACCCGTGTGGCCGCAGCCAAGGCCCCCAGCATCTCCGTGCCACCCTCACACTGGATGGCCTCGACCCACGCCGTTGCCTTCTTGCGGTTGACATCGTCCGCCTTCGCCAAGTTCTGGTGAAAGCTCTTGGAGTCATTTCCAAAGTGGACGATGCCAAACTCGTCATCCGAGTTCAAGGCAGAGAGGCAAGCCAACAGTGCCTTCTTGGCCGACACAATTGGGGCACCGTCCATCGACCCCGAACGGTCGAGCACGAAACACACCTTGCGGGGTTGCCGCGTGCCCTTCTGGAAGGAGGACGACGGGATGAGGGCCGTCCACCGGCCTGCACCTACGGGAACCGTGGGCTCCTTGCCCGTGGCCGCCACACCCAGGAGGGTTGCGTCAGCGAACAGCAGGGCCTTGGCCTCTGGCACAGCCACGTCGATCACGAGATCCCGGTTGGGCGTGTCACCCATGCCTGCAAGGCTCACCTGGAAGGAACCATCCTGCTGAGGGGCCACAGAGATGCGGTGGCTCGGGGATGAAACAGTCGTGAGGTTCGTGCCGCTGAACACCAGCAGGTTGAATGACACCTCATGCAGCCCGAAGTTGTCAGACTTCCACTCGGGCAACGTCAGATCGCCGAACACGTCCTCTGGCAGTTCGATCTTGCCACCACCTGCTGTGGACGACACCTTGGCCTGGGAGTGGTAGCACGGGGCCAGAGTGAAGGGGAACCGGAACTGGAAGCCCTTGTCCTTGGTCGTGACCCCGACCACCACATCCATGATGACCGAGACTTCCTCATCAGGCTGCACCTGGCCGACAGACAGATGCACCAGGCCGTCCTGGTTCGTCTCGGCCAGCACCGACAGGTGCCCATCGGCTACGCCTGCCTCGTACTCCTTGCGGGCCTTCTTGCGGGGCTCCAACTTGGAGTCTACCTCGAAGTTCTCCCCGATGACCTTGAAGCGCCGCAGGACGCCGCCGGTCGGCAAGGCTGAAACGTAAATGGCCTCCATCGCCTGGGTGCCCAAGCAGCGAAAGCGGTGGGTGACCCGCACAAAGGAGCCCATCGGGTAGACCCGACCGGACACCTCCAGCTTCTGCATGGCGAGGTCGATGGCTTGGCCCGTGCGGGCGTTGATCAAGGTGTTGGGCGTAGGCATGGGTATCTATCCTTCCGTCGGCTCTTCCCCGAGGCGTCGCTCAAGGGTCCCAATGGCCCTCAGCAGTTGGTTACGTCGATGTCCTCGTACATCCACCCGGATGTGAACCCGAACATCATCAGAGACACGAAACTCCTCATAGAGGACACCAGGGGTCACCGGCAGGGGTTCCCGAGGCTGCTGGATCATCTCCTGAAGGGATAGGCCTGAATCTTTGAGACGTTGGATCTCTCGGATTCGTTCTAGGTGCGTCTGGTCATAGTGTGCCGTGCGGCCCCCCGACCACGGGGGATGCAAAACACCTTCAGCAATGTAAAACCGCAGAGTACGAGCCGAAACTGCGGTCTGATTGGAAAGGTCCCCCAAAGTCAAACGATGCCCCTCGGCCAACTTCGCTGCCGCCGTAGGCGCAGGGGCAGCCAAAGTAGATAAGTCACCTCGAAGGGCAAACTCTAACAGGTCAGAGTCCGCTCGAAACCACTCGCCCCGTACCCGTAAATGGGCAAACTTGACATGCAGGGCATGTTCGGCCGCATAGCCCTGTGACACCGGAACGACCCGTAGGGGTACTAAGTCCAAAGGGCTTTGCCACTGAAGGGTCTGCATCCGCTGTTCCGGTTGAGTGGACGTGCCGATCTTCACCGTCCCCGTTGTGCGGTCATGGAGGAAGTAGATGTAGTCTTGTGTTTCCATCCCGGCCAGTCTGGGTGAACTGGCTCATTCTGTCAAGATGTCGGTGCAAGAAAATTTGCGGGGGGTACACGGACGCTCCCCAGTGTGTAGATCAGGCAGGACTCAACCCAGGAGGAACCGTCCATGTCCGTTTCTGCTCGCACCTTCCAGTTGCTCTACATCGTCCGTCAACGTGCCCTCAAGGACCTGCCCACCACCGTGCATGACTTCTCGGCCTTCATTTCAGAACGCCGGGCCGAGGCTCCCCTGGCTTATGACCGGGCGTACATTGCGCCGTCGGCCATCCAGGACATCCTCGACCGCATGTGCAGCCCGATGGAGAACCTGCTGGTACACAACAACGGCCAGTTTGAGTTCGAGTTCATGGGCTCGCAGATGGCTGACCTTCTGGACGACATCGACGCCTGCTCCTCGGCCTTCATCGACGGCTACAAGGAACAAGTGGTCAAGGCCGTGCTCGAACAACGTGCCCGCCTCAACCAGCCCCGGGCGAACCAGCGGGACATCGCAGCGTGTGCCAACATCTCCCTGGACTCCGCCCGCCGGGGCTTGCAAACCCTGATGGATGCGGGCCTCGTGATCGAGTACGCCACGGGTCGCACACAGACCTATGAACTGGCGAAGCCGCCTGCCGTTGTCGTGCAGGCCCCGGTTCAGCCCACCAGCATCCGGGATGCCCTGGCAGGCATCAGCGATGACCCTGCCAAGCCCGTGATCATCCCGGAGGCCCTGCGGTCCCTCAATGAAGAGGACCTCCTCCCAGGCCAGCCCGACGATGCCCCTGTGCCCCTGGGCACCGTTCTTCAGGATGGTGGACCTGACGTGGACATCCCGATGGCCAAGGATGACTCTGACGAAGCGTCCCCCGTGGCCGAGGGCCAAGAGGATCTGCATGACCTGGAGGATGAGATCCCCCCGCAGACGAGCCGCCGCTATGACTGGCAGCGCGTGCCCGACTTCATTCAGGCTGACCTCATCGTTCAAGCCAAGGCGTGCGACATGTCCTTGGCGGACTACCTCAACTACTTGGTCCAGACGGCTTCCCTACGCTTTCGCAAGTCCCTGAGCACTGCGGATGAAAGCAGGTTCAAGGCCCTGGTGGACCAGATGGTCTTCCCGCGCCCCGTCCGCAAGTGCTCTGGCGGCTGCCAGCATCAGGCCGCTGATGACAGCAAGGGCTAGTTCTCCAGCCCTGCCAGCACAAAAAACTCCTGTGGGGCTCAACGAAACCTGCCTGTGCGTAGTTGTACCGACAGGCGGGCACCGATCCACCCAAGGAAGCCTCCGATGACCGAGTATCCCTCCTGCACCTGTGGTGCCTACGAATGGCGTGGTAGCGGAGGCCAGATGGGGCCGGGCTACCAGTTCACCAGCCGCCAGTGCAAGCACTGTGGACACATCGGGCACTACGTCGGCCGGGACGGCTGGTGGTGCTGCCTCATCTCCCCGCAGAGCTTGAACGAGATCGCCCTGGAGTACATCAACACCACGATGATCCGTCAGGCACGGGCGTACAAGGAACTCTGGGAGGCCGTGAACAGTGCCAAGACCCAGATCCTGTACGATGACCTGTTGACCCAATGGGACCTCGACCCGGTCAAGGGTTGCGTTCACCACTACCTCGCCGGGGAGTACACCCCGGAGGGAAAAGCCTACACGCGGAGCAACTTTGAGTACCGGGATCTGGCGGGCAACCGGCTGCCCGTGGATCACCTTGCCCTGGAAGCGGCCATCTCGCAGATGTACGATGAGAACCCCGATCGGCCCGATGTGGTGTATGCCCCGGACCCGATCAACCTGCCCGCGGGTGTCACCGCCTTTGTCTCTCGGAAGGGCAAGTGGGAGGCAGCCAAGCCCCTCGTAGGTAAGTTGCCCA
>Ga0172375_10000707_pt1 | contig 53753 bp, 46 predicted proteins | sample LakKiv1m_FD_114537 | JGI IMG/M metagenome (GOLD analysis project Ga0172375, IMG submission 114537) | Freshwater microbial communities from Kabuno Bay, South-Kivu, Congo - kab_092012_11.1m | ecosystem: Environmental > Aquatic > Freshwater > Lake | place: Democratic Republic of the Congo...
ACCAGATTTGAAGACCATCCCTTCCCCACGAAATTCGGCTTGGTTCGATTCAGCGGGTCAGTGGCCGCCGGGTCGGCGACAAGTCATTGCCGGTGGGGCTCAGCGTGAAGCCGGCGGCATTCAGTGTCGTTGCTTCCTCCTGTGTCAGCCACAAGAAGGCGAGCCGCTCGTGGCTGATGGTCCACAGCACTGCCACGTCCTGATGATAGAGTGCCGGATCCTCGGGATAATCCCCCAGCCAATAACCCACGTTGGGCAGGCTCCGCAGGTAAGACGCGACCTCAGTGGTGAGCGGGAAGCGCGCAAAGGTTGTACTGCCCAGTTGACGTGCCTGCCACCGCCATCGGCTGGAGAAGGTCTCACTCAGGATGGCACTGAATGGTTTAAGGGTGCTAGGCCACCGCTTTTGCGCCCTGTCCACGACGAACTCCACAGTGTCGGCACGCGCCAGCGCGAAGTCTAAGGCCTGCGACCACAACTCTACAGGTGCATCGTTCATCTCTTGAACGTAGTAATGCATGATCATCACATTCCTCATGGTGGTGGTGGAACGCCAGGGATAGCGATCAGCAGTCCCACAGTGCCGGTCGCAATCGCCGCGGCCAGCGCGTTAGCGAGCCAATAAGCAAGGTATATTGTACCCGCGGCCAAGGCCAGAGAGAAAACCACATCCCACACATTCCAAGTACATCGGCTCCGACACCACTTGGAACGACTTTCATACACGCCGAAACATGGCGTCGAGCCTTGCCACCAGCCGGCAATATGCAGGTCGAAGATCATGCGGTCTGTAGGCCAGTACTTGACCAAGGCACCCACATGCCAAACATCGCGCTTGATGCACGCGCCGATGAAGTGTTTTTCGACACTGAGGCGCCAGAAGTAGTTGCCGACCTTGCCCTTCACGTCGGCATTCGGGCTGATCCCCTCCTCAACCTCTCTGGCTTGTTCTTCGAGAGGCAGGTAGTCACCCGGTAGCAGAATGCCGTTGGACAGTGGCACCGGCACAACGAGGCCTTCCAGCACATAATCGGTTCCCACCAAGGCATAGCTGTCGAGCGCATGGCGAGCGATCGGCAGGAAGGGCATGGGGATGGCTGCCAGGATCTGCGCTTGCGTGGGGATTTCACCCACGAGTCTGCTATCCGGCGGCAGATCGACGGAACACGCATCACCACCGAGCAACTGCGCGTCACGCGCTCGGAGCGCGAAGGCCTCGCCGGTGATGGCGCCGAGCGAGAGACCGGCGCGATCTGCCACGCTCAGGTCACCTGAAGGCGCGGCATATACCGTGAATTCCGGCCGCAAAACAGCCTGAGCGGGCGTTGGTACTACCGCCGGAACACCAGGCTCGGAGCGCTCCAGCAGCGGAAGCAGAGCCATCCCACCGATGACCCCGCTGGTCACTCTGAGAAACCCTCTGCGGTCCATTTGTCGCCTCCTACATTTCGATGATGTTGATTGGGTGAACAGTACGTGGTAGGTATTTCGCAAGTGTCTGGCATGTGGCGCCTTTAATTCCTACACCCGCGACGGCATCTCATTGGCGGACACTACTCTCTGGGGATCCATACAATACTTATCTTTTGCAATTCTTCCTTATCTGCTTACTCGATCTCAACCTGACAGAGTGTTATTGGTGACATCCACGGATCGCACAACAACAGCAGACAATGCCAACTCTACCATGTATCCCTCCTCTCGTGCATGATCTAGATCATATCATGTCGACAATTCCAAACCAGCCAGATTTGACACAAGCCGCTCTGCCGGGTATGATCTGTACTTGCAACCTCCGAGGAGCATTCTGGCCTCGGAGGTTTTGCCGCAATTCAACAACGAGAACGCGCCAGGGAGCGTGCAAGCGCCCGGCCGTGAGGTACTTTAGTCAGGGAGCAAGATAAAGCAATGATCGGCGTACAAGATCTTCGTAAAGGCACCACTTACATCGAGGACAATGATCTCTGGCGCGTGCTGGAGTACGAGCATGTCAAGACCGGCCGTGGCAACGCGACCATCCGGGTGAAGGTGCGCAACGTGCGCAGCAGCTCGACGCAGACCAGAACGTATCCTTCGGGCAGCCGCGTGCAGGATATTCGCCTGGATCACTCCGAGGTCCAGTACCTCTATCACGAAGGCAATCTGTACACCTTCATGAACACGGAGACGTACGAGCAGCCCATCCTCTCGGCTGACTTGCTGGGCGACGCGGTCAACTTCCTGGTCGATGGCATGACCCTGGAGTTAGAGACCTACGAGGGCGAGGCGATCAGCGTCAGCTTGCCGACCACCGTGGACCTGGAAGTGATGAAGACCGATCCGGGGTTCGCGGGCGACACGGCCACCAATGCGACCAAGCCAGCCATTGTCAGCACCGGCTACCAGGCACAGGTTCCGCTTTTCGTCAACGTCGGCGACAAGATTCGGATCGACACGCGCACCGGCGCATACCTGACGCGGGTGTAGATGGCGGACGATAGACCATAGACGATAGGCCATCTGCTATCGTCCATCGTCCATCGTCCTTTTTGCGTTCCCGGTTGCTCCCTGTTATAATCGGCTCCGGTCGCGGCGGATAAACCCGACCGCGTGCCACCCTAGCTCAATCGGCAGAGCAAGCGCTTCGTAAGCGCTAGGTTGACGGTTCAATTCCGTCGGGTGGCTTTTCCAGGCGACCTTGCTGGTCGTCTAACACGGCCCCGGCTTGCCCGCCTTCCCCGGCACTGTCCCCTGATGGGGATGTGTCCGCTTGAACGGGCGGTCGGGGCTAGTTTTTTGGAAGCTCCGATATCCATCATCCAGTATCGAGCGATGACCTTGAACTCCGCCTCGCCTCGCAGGCTTGACCGCATCCTGGACAGCCTGTGGCACGCGTGCAGCGCGCCGCAGATGCTGATGCTGCTTATGGCGCTGTTGGCGGGGACATTGGCCCTTGCGGCAGCCTTTCCTCAACAACCACCAGGCCTGGAGGGCGCCGCGCTCGAACGATGGTTGGCGACGACCGCAGGCGGTTATCGCGGGACCGGCACTTTTCTGCGCGCGATCGGCGCCTTCCAGTTGTTGAGCAGCCCTTGGACCCGCACCATTCTGGCTGCCCTGGCGTTCAACCTGGCCCTGCGGGTCGTCGCCCAGGCTCGCGTCGTAAGCCGTCAATGGCATTCACCGGGCATCCTGCCGGCCCCTCCTGGACTGCCCGCTCAGTTCGCCACGCTTCCGGGGTCACTCGATGCTGCTCTCGCGTGCGCCGAAGCCGTTCTGCGTCCGGGCGCTTCTCGCGTCGCTGTCGAGCACGATGCGACGCGCGGCCAGGTCTATGCCTGCGGATGCCGGCCCGGCGTGCTCGGACCGCTGCTGACCTACCTGGGCGGGCTGTTGATTCTGGCGGGGTTGTTGGTGAATGACACGGTCGGGTGGCAGGCATCGGATATCGCACTGGCACCGGGCAGCGCCACCACTCTGACCCAGCCGGGCAACCTCAGGGTGACCCTGAACGACACGGGGGGCTCCGGGGGAGCCTTCCCTGCAAGCGTCACGCTGGAGCAGGCTTCGATGGGCCGCACCGTTGCTGTCGCCTTGACTCATCCCGCGCGCTGGGGCAATATCTGGCTGTCGCTCCAGGCTACCGGCCCGGCGCTCGCCGTGACAGCTACAGGCAGTGATAGCCGGCCTTTGTTACTGCAATCGCTGGCACCGGGCGGTGAGGTCAACCAGACGCTCCATGTGCTCTTTCAAGAGACCCAGGGCGAGCAGGTGTTTGCCATTCCCACGCGCAATCTCGCGTTCCGCGTAGTGAGCTATCCAGCGCTGCCCGAACGCGGCATCGAGCGACCGGTGTTCCTCATCGAGGGCTATCGCGGCGCCGACACGACGCCGGCGTTCAGCGAGCTGGTGGAAGATCGAGCATCTTTCCTGGTCGATGGCATCTCACTGACCGTGCGGCGTGACTACTTCGTGACGCTGGAGGTCGCCTATCTGCCGGGACTGCTCTTGCTGCTGCTCGGCTGTATGTCGATGCTGACAGGGGTCACGCTGGTCGCTTACCGGGGACCGGTGCGCGCATGGATCGGCATGGCGGCGGATCGCGAGGCGGTCGCGGTCGCCGTGCGCACGGCAGGTCGGGCCGGGTCCGAGCGGGAAACCGAACGTCTGCTCCAGGCGCTCGAGGCCAGGTCAGCCGGAACGGAGCCTGTTCATGGAGATTGACGGGCTGATCTGGCTGGCAACGGCCGCGCTCTTGCTGGTGGGTGGGGCGTTGGGCCTGGTCGTAATCAGGCGCAAGCGCCTCGGGTTGCTCCTGGTCTTCCTTGCCGCGGGACTGGTGGGCATCCTGGCCGGGTTAGGATGGCGTACCTGGCAGGCCGATGCCTGGCCGGGCACGACGGCTGCGGAAACGTTGGGGATGCTGGCCGGCGGCGCCCTGGCAGTGACGGCCTGGGTGACCCTGCGCTCGACCGCGCCGGCTTCACCGCAGGAGCATCCCATCCCGGTGGCCGCGGCGATGATCGAGGCCGGCCTGCTCGTCGGGGCCGGGGCCATGCTCTCGTGGCGCGAGTCCCCGGTGACCGTGCCGCTCGCCCGTTCCGGGTTGTTCGGTCTGTGCGGCATCCTGATGAGCGTGGGGCTGGGTGGGTGGCTGCCTGCGCTGGCGGCTTCGACCCTCTGGAGCCTTGGCTCTGTGTTAGCGCGCCCGCACGCAGGGCTTTCTCGCCCCCAGATCGCCTCGTCCGCGAGCGATCCCGGCCGGGTGGCGGCGCTTTTCAGCTTCCCCTGGCTGACCGCGGTCGGGCTGGTCGGTATGATGTGGAACCTGGCGGCCCACACGACGGTGGTGCAGATCGTCCCTGGTGACCTGTGGTGCATTATCGCCTGGTTGACGGGCGGCATCTACCTGCACGCGACGTCGGGTTGGCGTCCGTTGCCTCTGCCCCCCTGGCTGGCGACGGTTCTGGCGGCGGTCACGGCAGCGGCAGCCGTGCTGGCGGCGCTGAGCGCGCCAACGGTGTTGTAGGAGCCTTTCGCATGAGACCGATCACCATCGGTGTGGCTGGCGGCACCGGTTCCGGCAAAACGACGGTCGCGCTCAAGATCCTGGAGCGGGTCGGGTTCGATCAAGTGGCTTACGTGCCGCACGATGCGTACTATCGCGACGCCAGCGATTTGCCGCCGGCTGAACGCGCCCAGCTCAACTTCGATCACCCGGACTCGTTGGATAACGACTTGATGATCGAGCATCTGAACCTGCTCAAAGCAGGCCAGGCGGTCGAGATCCCGGTGTACGACTTCAAGACACACAGCCGGCTGTCCGAAACGCGGCGCATCGAGCCGCAGCCGGTGATCCTGGTGGAAGGCATCCTGATCTTTGCCGACAAGCGCCTGCGCGACCTGATGGACATGAAGATCTACGTGGACACTGACGCCGATCTGCGGTTTATCCGCCGGCTGGAGCGCGATATCGAGGAACGCGGGCGATCCGCGCAGTCGGTGATCAACCAATACCTGCGCACGGTGCGGCCCATGCACCTGGAGTTCGTCGAACCCAGCAAGCGCTACGCCGACGTGATCATTCCCGAAGGCGGGTTTAACGAGGTGGCGATCGACATGGTAGCCACCCGGTTGCGCGCGCTGGTGGATATTGGACGATAGACGATGGCTGATGGCCGATAGTCTATCCTCGGATCCGCCATCTGCTATCCGCTATGGTCTATCGTCCATCGTCCGTCAGACAAGGGATCACATGGCACAAGATACCGCGTGGCCCCGCGTGGCCGTTGTCGGCTGCGGCTACTGGGGTAAGAACCTGGTGCGCAATTTCAGCCAGCTCGGCGCCCTGGCGATGATCTGCGAGGCGGCGCCGGCCGGCCGTGCGGTCGCCGCAGGGCTGGCGCCGCAGACGCCTGTCGAGGAAGACATCCAGCCGGCGCTTGATAGCCCTGCTCCGGGCCTGGTCATTGCCACACCGGCCGAGACGCATTATGATCTTGCCCGTCGCGCGCTGGAAGCCGGCAAAGATGTCTTCGTCGAAAAACCGCTGGCGTTGACCCCCGAGCAGGGTCTGCGCTTGGTCAGGCTGGCCGAGGAACGTGGGCGCATCCTGATGGTCGGGCACGTGTTGGAGTATCATCCGGCGATCGTGAGGCTGCGCGAGATCATCACCGCGGGCGGATTGGGCAAGGTTCAGTACATCTACTCCAACCGGCTGAGCCTGGGCAAGGTGCGCCGTGAAGAAAACATCTTGTGGAGCTTCGCGCCGCATGACGTGGCGATCATTTTGCGGCTGATGGGCAGCATGCCGCTGCAAGTCGTCGCGTGCGGCGGCGCGTATGTCCAACCCAATATCGCGGACGTCACTGTCACCAACCTGCTGTTCGATAACGGCGTGCGCGCCCACATCCACGTGTCGTGGCTGCATCCTTTCAAGGAGCAGCGCCTGGTGGTGATCGGCAGCCGCAAGATGGCGAGCTTCGACGATGTGTCCAAGCAGCTCGTGCTCTACGATCAACGCGTCGATGTGGAAAAGGGGCAGCCGGTGCCGGTGAAAGGCGAAGGCGAGAACGTGCCCTTCGCTGCCGACGAGCCGCTGCGCCTGGAGTGCCGCGCATTCCTGGATGCCATCACTTCCCGCCGGCAGCCGCTCACCGATGGCCGTAGCGGCCTGCGCGTGCTGGAGGTCCTCGGCGCGGCCCAGCGCTCGCTGATGCTGAACGGCGAGCCGGTGACGATGCCGGCGGAGCGTTGCAGGTAGCAAGGTTGAAGGTTCAAGGTTCAAAGTTCAAGGGTCGTTGCTCACCTGTAACCTTGAACCTGGAACCTTGAACCATCCAGAGGAACCGATGAGCGACAAAAACTACTTCGTCCACCCCAGCTCCTACGTGGACGAGCCGTGCGAGATCGGCGCGGGGACGAAGATCTGGCACTTTTGCCACGTCATGAAGGGCGCCCGGCTTGGCGAGCGATGCAACCTGGGCCAGAACGTGCTGATTGCCAATGACGTGGTCATCGGGAACAACGTCAAGATCCAGAACAACGTGTCGGTTTATACCGGCGTGGAGCTGGAGGACGACGTGTTCTGTGGGCCATCGTGCGTGTTCACCAACGTGATGAACCCGCGCTCGCAGATCAACCGGCACAGCCAATACTTGCGGACGCTGGTGCGCCGCGGGGCGACCATCGGTGCCAACGCGACCATCGTGTGCGGCGCGACCATCGGCCGCTACGCGTTCATCGCCGCGGGCGCGGTGGTGCGCGGAGATGTGCCCGACTACGCGTTGATGATAGGCGTGCCGGCCCGCCAGCGCGGCTGGATGAGCCGCCACGGCCACCGGTTGGCTGACCCCGACGCGGAAGGCATCATGATCTGCCCGGAGAGCGGCTGGCGTTACCGCGAAATCGAGCCGGGCGTGCTTCGCTGCCTGGATTGGCCGGAGGATAAGCCGCTGGAACGTGAGACGTGATGCGTGGTGCGTGGTGCGATACGGTGTGTCGAGGAGATAAAAAACGGAACACGCAATACGTGATACGTGATGCGTGAAAAGGTGGAAACACTGAAAGGACTTCTATCGCATGTCGTATACCCAACCGATCCCCCTGTTGGACCTGAAGGCCCAGTACGCACCGATCCGCGAGGAAATCGGGGCGGCGTTCGACCGCGTCGCGGACGCGCAGTACTTTATCGGCGGCCCGGAAGTCGAGGGTCTTGAAAAAGAGGTCGCCGCGTACTCGCAGACCAGGTTCGCCATCGGCGTCACCTCTGGCACCGACGCGCTGATCGTCGCGCTGATGGCGATCGGCATCCAGCCGGGCGACGAGGTCATCACAACGCCGTACAGCTTCTTTGCCACCGGCGGCTGCATTCACCGGCTGGGCGCGACGCCCGTGTTCGTAGACATCAACCCGGCGAGCTACAACATCGAGCCGGGCCTGATCGAGGCGGCCGTGACGCCCAAGACGAAAGCCATCATCCCGGTGCACCTCTACGGCCAGATGGCCGACATGGATCCGATCATGGAGGTGGCGAAGCGTCACAACCTGTTCGTGATCGAGGACGCGGCGCAGGCCATCGGCTCGGAGTACAAGGGCCGTCGCGCCGGCTCCATCGGGCACTTCGGCTGCTTCAGCTTCTTCCCGTCCAAGAACCTGGGCGCCTTCGGCGACGGCGGCATGATCACCACCAACGATCCCGACCTTGCGCACCTGGCGCGGCTGCTGCGCAATCACGGCGCGGAGCCGAAGTATTACCACAAACTGATCGGCGGTAACTTCCGGCTCGACGCGCTCCAGGCCGCGATCCTGCGCGTCAAGCTGAAATACCTGGACGGCTGGACCGCCGGCCGTCAGCGCAACGCGGCGCGGTATCGCCGGCTTTTCGCGGAAGTAGGCCTGACACCAGACGATGGACCATCGACCATCGACCATGGTCCATCGTCCATGGTCCATCGTCCGTCATCCATCGTCCTGCCGGTGGAGGAACCCGAGCGCCGGCACATCTACAACCAGTTCGTTATCAGGACCGCGCGGCGGGACGCGGTGATAGCCCGGCTCAAGGAGCGCAAGATCGGGCATGAGATTTACTACCCGGTGCCGTTGCACCTGCAGGAGTGCTTTGCGGGGCTGGGCTACAAGCCCGGCAGCCTGCCGGAGGCCGAGTGCGCCGCCCGCGAGACCCTGGCGCTGCCCATCTACCCGGAGCTCACCGAGGAGATGCAGGAGGCGGTGGTGGCAGCCATCGCTGCCGCGTACGACGCCTGATGAAAGTCGTCACGGTCGTCGGGGCGCGGCCGCAGTTTGTCAAGGCCGCGCCCGTCAGCAAGATGCTCAGGCGGCGTCATACCGGGGTGCTGGTGCACACCGGTCAGCATTACGACCGCGAGATGTCCGACCTCTCTTTCGAGGAGCTGGCCATCCCCCGGCCAGATTACGAGCTGGGCAGCATCTTAGAGGAGAAAAGAAGATGGCGCGCAAGTCTACCCTTTGGGTCTTTGTCGTTGTGCTGGCCTGTCTTGCAGCAATTGTTCCTACTCAGGTGTTTGCCCAGACATCTTGCGAGGAGACAGGCGAAGACTACTCTTCTCCCAAGACTTGTTACTGGAGCTCTTTTGCTTTCGGAGCTGACTCTTGGATAACATCTGCTCCAACTGATTCCATAGTGGCTGAATTCTCTTGGCATGGAGTCACCTATCCTGCTTTTGTCGCGACGCATTATGGTAACGGAAAGGCAGTCTTTGCTCCTGGGTCGGCATTTTCTGAGATCAACAACATCACAAACCCCCATAATGTACGGCACGAGTTGTTTCTAAACTCTGTTCGGTGGGCGACAGGTGGCAAGCTCCCCTCCCAAACAACCCTGCTGATCACTTTTGGGCATTCCGAGCTGCTGACATATCATCGCGGCGGGGAAGTCTGTTGTGGCAGTAATATCGTACGAGCACTTGGAGATGCAGGGTACACAGTTGTAGTTACACCCGATGTACCGTCCTCTTTGCTTGGATACGACGCGGTGATCATGCCGGGAGTTGGATGGGCATACACCCCGGCTTATCCCGATCCCCAGTTTTGGTGCGAGGATTCTTGCCACGCTTTCACAGCCAGAGAGATTTCGGTCCTCTTGGATTTTGTGGAAGATGGCGGCGGGTTGGTGGCCTCTGCTGAATACGGCAATGGGGCCAACTGGATGAACCCGATCGGTACACCGATGAACGTGACTTTTGACTTCATTGACTCGTCTGTCCAAGAAGGACATAGAGTCGTGGACCATCCGATTTTTTTGAGGGATTGCAGGATATCGTTACCCCTCATGTTCCGTGATCGATAAGTATCAGCACGAATATGTGAGAACGAGAGTGTGGCCCTGTCTGTGCCTGAGCGATGAGTATCGTGAAAAAGATGCTATGCGGGTGACCGTCAGGACCCTTCCTGGACGGGTGCGCGATTACTGGCAACGGATGAAGCAGCACAAGCTTGTTACCACCGCCAGCGTGTACGTCTCAGGTTACGTGCTCCAGAAAGCCGTCAGCTTTCTCCTGATTCCGCTCTGGGCGCGTTTCCTTACACCCCTGGACTATGGGATCACGGGTACGCTGCTGGCGTACAGCGGGGTCTTGACGACGCTGCTGGGGTTCGGCTTAAGCGGTGCGGTAGTCCGGCACTACTATGATTACAGCACTGACCGTATGCGTCTTAACCGATATATTATCTCGGTGCTTCTGTTTCAGATCGCTGTGCCGGGGCTCGTGGTCGCCGCCCTGAATATCTGGGGACCGGCACTGTGGACGCGCTTCACGGCAAACACTATTCCGTTCTATCCCTATGTTCAAGTCATGCTCTGGGCCACCTATGTGGACTTGCTCAGTCAGATACCGGTGGCGCTCTACCAGGCACAGCAACACGCCACACAGTTCGTATCCGTGCAGTATGGTCGATTCTTGCTCGGTGTTGCAACGAGCGTGTTATTCGTCATTGCCTTGCGGCTGGGCGCTTATGGCGTGTTGCTCAGCCAACTCGTCGCGGGCGCGTTGGTGTCAGCCATTGTCCTTTATCTGGCAGGGCACACCTGGTTTACGCGCAGTGTGGCGTGGCGATATGTGCGCGAGGCGTTGAGCTACGGCTTACCATTAGTCCCGCATGCACTGGCCAGTTGGGTTCTTCAAGCGGCCGATCGGTTGATCCTGGAGCGCTTCGTCTCGCTGACCGAGTTGGGCCTTTACAACTTCGGATATACTCTCGGCATGGGCATGCAATTCCTGGTAGTGGGCATCAACCAGGCGTGGATGCCCCATTACTTCCGCCAGATGCAGGCGGATCCCGAGGTGGACAGGAAGATCATCCGGGTCACGTCCATCTATATCGCGCTGATCGGCGGCGCTTGCCTGATCGGCGTGCTCTTCGCTGGCGAGATCATTGAATTCTTGATGCCCGCGAGTTATCTGGGTGCCGTGCCCTATGTGCCGCCGGTGTTGACCGGTTACCTGCTGTTGGGCTTCTACTATTTTGCCAGTGCGCCACTATTCTACTTCAAAAAAACCAGGTTGATCCCGCTTGTCACAGGAATGGCAGCGGTGGTCAATGTCGGGGGGAATTTCTGGCTGGTGCCGAGCTTTGGCGCTATTGCGTCGGCCTGGATCACCACGGTCACCTATGGGCTGTTGTTCTTGTTGGCATTCTGGATCGGCCGGCGCTACCAGCGGATTGCATACCCACTGACCAAGTACGGGCTTCTGGCCGGCTTGATCCTGATCGCGACAGTCTGCGCGACGCCCCTGGGTATATTCACCATGCCTGGGATGGCCCTTAAGGCGGCTCTGGTGGTAATTTACGCGGCCACGGCATATCTGATCCTGTTCAGGCCGCGGGAAGGATACACTCATGCATGAAGTCATCGGTCTCATCACAGCGCGTGGTGGCTCGAAGAGTATGCCACACAAGAACATTGCTCTGCTGGCAGGCAGGCCGTTGATCGCCTGGACCATTGAGGCGGCCCGAGCCAGCCGATTGCTCAGCCGGACGATCGTCTCCACCGATGATGCGGAGATCGCCCAGGTCGCCGCGGCGTGGGGCGCTGAGGTTCCCTTTTTTCGGCCAAGTGAACTGGCAGGTGACGCTACACCGCACATCCTGGTCGTCGAACATGCTATCCGCTGGCTGGAGGAAGTCGAAGGCAGACGGCCGGAGTACATGCTATTACTTCAGCCAACCTCGCCGCTCCGCACGGCCGAAGACATCGACACTGTCATCGCGTTAGCCGAGCAGCGTGAGGCCATCGCTGTAGTGAGCGTTAGCCCCATGGACCGCCACCCCTATCTCTCGAAGCGCATTCTGGCCGATGGCACGCTGGCCGATTTCATGACCAGCGACATCGCGTATCTACGGCGACAGGATTTGCCTCCCGCTTACGCCCTCAACGGCGCGCTCTACCTGAACCGGCGTGAGTCCCTGCTGCGTGACCACACGTTCCTGCCGCCAGGCACTTTGGGCTATGTTATGCCACCCGAGCGATCACTGGATGTAGATACGCTGTGGGATTTCCACTTGATGGAGTTGGTGTTGCAAGATCGCTTTGGACGCGCATCATAACATGGAAGCTGGAGCGTTCTTCAGGATCGTGGGTGATCCCGGGGTCTTCGACTTTGGGGAGTTCAATCTCTTCAAAGTCTTCTACGTCCGCTACTTCTTTAGCCGCCAACTGGCTCAGATGAGCCCGGCCTGGAAGCAAGAAGCCCGCCCGTCCTTGGTCAGGCACGGGTTTGCCCGACTGCTATCGCTACTCCAGGCTCTGGGTATTGTCATTCGGCTGCGCCTTGCGGGGAGGCCACGCGTGCTTTTCTACGGTGCCACCGGGAGGATTTCGTTCGTGGAGGGTGTGTGTTACGACCTGTACAACGCACGTATCGTAGGCGAGCGCGGCCGCGAGCGCTTCATCATCATTGAGGATACGGCCGACAGCGCGGATAAGCGATACCGCCCTGACTTCCGTATGAACGATTTCGGGTTGGCAATCCGACTGCTTGGTAAATTGAACCGGGTGCTCCGTGGCGCCCGGCTGCAGCGCTTCGCGGAGAAAGTTGTGACGACTTACCCCGAGTTGGGCTTCAGTGCCAACGAGGCCGCGGAGATCGTGGCAACGTTCTACGCCAACTATCAGGTACATCGGTTTCTGCTCTCACTTCTCGCACCTGAACGCGCACTTCTGATCTGTCACTACGGGCGGGAGGCATTCATCGCAGCGTGCAAGAGCCGGGGACTCTCGGTGACAGAATTGATGCACGGCTCCATCGTGGGAGTCGACACATTCTACAACTACCCGGCTTCTTACGGCCATCTGTTCGACCGTGCCTTATTCCCCGACAAGACTGCGGTGTATGGAGAATACTGGCGTCGCGTCGTCATCGGTGGCCATATGTTCCCGCCGGAGTCAGTGATTGTGGCGGGCTACTACCTGAAAGTACCCACCAGACAGCGCGAGCGCGAGGCGGGCAAAAGGACCCGCATCCTCATCTGCGCGCAGCCAACAGTCCAGCCTGAACTGCTTGATTACATTGTCTTTCTCAAGGCCACTCTCGATCGCACAGGATGGGAGATCATCATCAAGCCACACCCGCGCGAAAACGCCGTTCCGTACGAGGCCCTGGCCGAAGAGGGCTTCGTCTCTGTCTCCAACCGGACCGCATACGAGCTGCTGGCCGAATGCGATATTCATATCTCCTCCTATTCCAGCGTTCTCTATGAGGCGATCCTGTACGGGGTCTGCAATTACGCGCTTTATGTTGACCGTTACGCCCAATACTGCGACGAAGTGATCGGCAGCGGGGTTGCTTTGCCTCTAAGGCCGAATCAACTACCCGTCCCATGCGCGGTGGACGTCGGGCAGGTACGCTTCTATCTAGACGACTATCGCCCCGACACGTTGTTTGGGAGTTGAAGCTTCATGTGCGGGATTGCCGGCATTTGTCGAATCGATCGCCAGCCCCTTGACCGGGCCGTCCTCACGAAAATGGGCGCGCGGCTGCGGCATCGAGGTCCCGACGACGAGGGATTCTATTGCGCGGAGCCGATGGGTTTAGTGTTCCGTCGGCTCGCCATCCTTGATCTGTCTCCCGCTGGCCACCAACCGATGACCAACGAGGACAAAAGCTTGTGGTTGGTGTTCAACGGTGAGATCTACAACTATCGAGACCTGGCTGCCGAGCTACAAGCCTTGGGACATACCTTTCGATCCTCCGGCGACAGCGAAACAGTGCTTCACGCCTATGAGCAGTGGGGGATGGAGTGCGTGCAACGGCTCAACGGCATGTTCGCGTTCGCGATCTGGGATGAACAGCGACAAAGACTCTTCGCGGCTCGCGACCGCTTCGGCATCAAGCCATTCTACTATCACCTCGACGGTAACCGGCTTTGCTTTGCGTCGGAAATCAAGGCGCTCTTCGCGGATCCGGCCACCCCTGTGCGGCCGAACGAGCACCGGCTCTATGACTATCTGGTGTACGGTTACCTGGATCACACCGACGAGGCTTGCTTCGCCGACATCCGGCAGATACCCCCAGCACACACCCTCACTTTCGAGCGAGGTGCCATCAGGATAGAACGCTACTGGGATCTCGACCCCGCAAGAGCACCTGGAAATCTCAGTGAACAGGATGCAGTCGCGCGTTTCCGAGAGTTGTTCTTCGACTCCGTGCGACGCCACCTGCAGAGTGATGTACCGGTCGGCACCTGTCTCAGTGGTGGGCTGGACTCATCGGCTATCGTCTGCACAGTGAATCGTTTGCTGGACGCGAACGGCGTCGAGCGGGCGATGATTGGTGACCGGCAGCGGACCTTTACATCGTGCTTTGACGACCCACGTTTCGATGAACGTCACTACGCAGCGTCGGTCGCTCAGCAGGTAGGAGCACAATCATTTCTCACCTTCCCCGACCCGAACGAGCTGTTTGATGTCCTGCCCCGACTGATCTGGCACCAGGAGGAGCCGTTCGGATCGACCAGCATCGTGGCGCAGTGGTACGTAATGCAGGCGGCCCGACGCGGCGGCGTCACGGTGTTGCTAGATGGCCAGGGCGCCGACGAAGTCTTGGCCGGATATCATCCGTTCTTCTCCGGGCAGTGGGCCGGTCTTTTGCGGCGAGGACAGTTTCTCGCGCTTGACCGCGAGTTGCGCGGCTATCGTACCCGTCACGGCAGCCCGTCACACATCTTGCTCACGGGGGCACTGGGATTGGCGCTACCCGAGGGACTCCGGGCTGCCCTCCAGCGCCGTCGCGGCCGCACCAAACCGCGCTGGCTGGGTGTTCGCTGGGCTAACCAGGATTTCCCCTGGCTCGATCCATCCGCGCCGTACGGCGATCCACTGCATCGCCAGATGTACCAGTACCTCACAACAGTTCACCTGCCGTCGCTGCTGCATTATGAGGATCGCAATTCGATGGCGTTCAGCATCGAGGCGCGGGTACCCTTCCTGGATCACCGACTGGTTGAGCTTGCCTTCTCACTTCCCGCACGGTTCAAGCTGCGCGACGGGGAGACCAAATGGGTTCTGCGGCAAGCATTGGCCGACATACTGCCGCGAGCTGTCACCGAACGCCAGGACAAGATGGCCTTTGTCACACCTGAGCTGATCTGGTTCCGCAACGCGCTGCGCGCCCCAACCGAGGCAATATTCCGCAGTGCAACCTTTCGCCAGCGACCCTGCTGGAAGCCGGACGAGGTGATGCGCCTCTTCAATGCACACATCGCAGGTCAGGCCGATCACCACATCGTGCTGTGGCGTTTCTTGAACACCGAGCTCTGGCTCCGGCAGTTCATCGATCGCCGGCCGTCTGCCCCGGAAGACGACGCATGATCGCGCGCACCGTGTTAATGGTGGTCCATGATTACCCGCCGATCAACTCGGCGGGAACCGAACGCATCATCAAGTTCGCCCACTATCTGCCCGACTTCGGGTATCAACCGATTGTGCTGACCACCGGCCGCTACGGGGGACTGCCGACGGACGTGACGAATCGCGTCCATCGAGCCGACGACCTGGTGCATATCGCGTTCGGCTTCATGAGGCGTCACCGGGCGAGCGACAGGCCACAAGAGAGCCAGTTCCGCGTGGCGACGGTCGCCAACCGGAGTATGCTCGGCCGGTTGCGCGACGCGATCATGATCCCCGATACCAAGCTAGGATGGCTGTTGCCGGCTGAGCGGCTGGGCCGCCGGTTGATCGCTGAATATCGTCCCGAGCTGATTTTCAGCAGCTCACCACCCGAGACGACGCACCTCATCGCCGGGCATTTGAGTCGCGCCGCCGATGTGCCGTGGGTCGCCGACCTGCGGGATGGTTGGTTGTTCGAGCCGCCCAATCCCGCCCTGCGCCGGCCGCTCGTTCGCCGGTGGCTGGAAGGTCGCATGGAGCGCGGAATGATCCAGCAGGCATCGGCCCTCGTTGCCGTCACTGCGCCCATCGCCAATGACCTCCGGTCGCGTTATGGCCTGGAGGCGCACAGCGTGCAGGTGGTCACCAACGGCTACGACCGCGCTGAATTCGCTGGTCTCTCCCGACAGCGCCGACCTGACGGTGCATTCTTAGTGGTCTATACCGGCTCACTTTCTTCCAGCCGTCGGGGCACCTCAGCCGATGCCTTCTTCAAGGCCGTGACCTTGTTGCTCGAGAAAGATCCGGCCACGCCGTTACGCGTGCGGATCGTAGGAGACGTTAGCACCGATGAGCGCGCTAGCGCCGCGGTATTGGGTCTCTCCCCCATTGTCTCATTCGTGCCGCCGGTGGATCGACGAGAGGCACATCAACATCAACTCGATGCCGACGCACTGTTGTTGATCACCGCCCCAGGACAGCGCAGCGTCGCCACGTTGAAGCTGTTCGATTATATCGGCGCGGGCGTGCCGATTCTGGCGCTGGCGCAAAACAACGCGGCCGCCGAAATCATCCAGGATTACGATCTGGGCGTTATCGTGCCACCGGACGATCCGGCTGCTATCGGGCATGGCATTTCGGAACTGATGCGCCGCCAGCGTGAATGGGCGATGTGGCCGGGTTTCGCCGCGGCACAAACGCGGTTCGAACGTCGGGCACTGACAGGCGAGCTGGCCCGCCTGTTCGACGTCGTGTCGAATAGACCCACCCAATGAGTAACCCACCGACCGCGATGGCTAGCTGATTGGATGATCGATACCTCGGCATCCGTGGGAGACCTGATTCCTGGTCGCGCGTAAGCCGGAGAAGGATGCAGAGCCATGCTCGCCGTAGTTATCGTCTCATGGAATACGGCTCCCCTCTTGGCGAATTGTTTGCGCTCGATCCCTGCTGCTGCTGACGCCTTGGAATACGATGTCATCGTTGTGGACAACGCTTCCTCCGATGGCAGCCCCGACATGGTCGCGGCTGAGTTCCCCGCCGCTCGACTGATCCGCAACGCGGAGAATGCCGGGTTTGCGCGGGCGAACAACCAGGGGATCGTAGCCAGCAGTGGGTGCCACATCGTGCTGCTCAACGCCGATACGATCATGCCCGCGCGTGCCCTGACCCGGCTGGTTGATTTCATGGACGCGCATCCGAAGGTCGGTGCGTGCAGCCCGCGCCTTCTGCGTCCCGACGGCACGCCTCAGCCCTATGCTTTCGGTAGCGATCCGACCCTGGGCTATCTGCTCTGCCGCGGCTTATGCCGGCTGCTGTTCCGCCGGTCGCTGCACGATTGGGCCGTGGCAGAACCGATCGCGGTCGATTGGGTCTCGGGCGCATGCCTCATGGTGCGACGAGAGGCGATTGAGCAGGTCGGCGGGCTGGATGAGGCCATCTTCATGTACTTTGAAGACAACGACTGGTGCCTGCGGATGCGCCGCGCTGGCTGGCAGGTCTGCTACGCGCCGCAGGTCGAGATCACCCACCTCGGCGGGCAGAGCGTGGCGCAGAACCCGGCCGCCCAGGCTGCCTACTACCGCAGCCTGGCCTACTTCTATGACAAGCACTATGGGTCGCTGGCACGCGGTGTGATGCGGATTGCCCTGGCAGCCTTTCGGCTGGTCAGATCGGCAAAGCATTGACTTTCGAGGCCGTTGGCTTTATGATGCTGGCACTTATGGAGGACAAGATGGTACTTAAGCCACCAGCGGTCACATCCGGCAGATCGACCCCCGCGCCGGCCCGGCCTTCGAGCGCCAACCCACCCCCGCTCGAACCCGGTGACCGACTGACCCGGCGCGAGTTCGAGCGGCGCTATGAGGCCATGCCACATATCAAGAAAGCTGAGCTCATCGAAGGAGTGGTGCACATGCCATCGCCCGTCCATGCCAGCCATGCCACGGCACACAGCCAGATGGTGGGGTGGCTGGGCGTCTATGCCGCCTCTACCGCCGGTGTGAAGTTGGCCGACAACGCGACCGTTCGGCTTGACCAGGACAATGTTGTGCAACCCGATGTGCTGCTCCGGTTGGAACTGCAAGCCGGTGGCCGTTCCCACATCAGCCCAGACGACTACATCGAAGGCGCACCGGAGCTGATCGTCGAGATCGCCACCAGCAGCGCAGCGTATGACCTCCACGAGAAGTTGAGGGTCTACCGTCGCAACGGGGTACAGGAGTACGCGGTCTGGCAGGTGTTGGAGGGACATCTGGACTGGTGGCGCTGGGTTGAGGGCGAATACGTGCCGTTGGCGCCGGATGAGCGCGGCGTCGTGGTCAGCCAGGTCTTCCCGGGCCTCTGGTTGGATGCCGCGGCGATGCTGGCAGGCGATCTGGCCGCTATGCTGGTCAGGCTGCAGGAAGGGCTCGCCTCCGACGAACATGCCGTGTTCGTTGCGCGCATGACCGAATCACTGAAATGAGCTTCAGATTTGACCTCTTCGCCGCCGCGTCGGGCCGGGCAATTGACCTGCTGCCTTTGCTGCGCTATCATGATGGTACGCATGATGGCATCAGTGGAGGTTGATATGATCCGCACGCAGATCCAACTGACTGAAGAGCAGGCTCGCATCCTGAAGGAGCTGGCCCACCAAGAACGAGCCTCCATCGCCGAATTGACGCGGCGGGCGCTCGACTACTGGCTGCAAAGCCTGAACGTGATGCCTGACGCTGAATCCAGGCGGCGAGCATTGGCGGTTGTCGGACGATTCCGCTCGGATCAAACCGATGTATCGGAGCGGCACGACGACTACCTGGCGGAAGCATACGGCGCATGATCATCTTCGTGGATACTTCAGCCCTCTACGCACTTCCGATCGCCATTACCCGGAACAGGGCCTCGATCAGCGCCCATGAGTCGAATTTACTTTGACCTCTCCGCTGCCGTCCACCGCCGCGCCGGGCTGGGGCGCTACGCCGAGAGCCTGGCGTGTGCCCTGTTGCCCCTGCTCGGCGACCGTCTGGCGTTCTTCTACAACTGCGAGGCAGGCGTTGAGCCGCTGACCGGCCTGGATAAGGCGCCGGCACGCACCGTCTCCCTCGGCTACAAGCCGTGGCGGATGCTGGTCTGGCTGGGACAACTGGCGCACGTCGGCTTCAACCGGCTGATTCCTGACGCCGGGCTGTTCCACGCCACCGAACACCTGCTGCTGCCGCTGCGCGGGGTGCCGACCGTCCTCACCGTCCACGACCTGATCTTCCGGCGCTATCCCGCGCACCACAAGCCGCTCAACCGCTGGTATCTGAACGCGACCATGCCGCTCTTCTGCCGCCGCGCCGACCACATCATCGCGGTGTCGGAGCAGAGCAGACGCGACGTGATCGAAGCCTACGGTGTGCCGCCGGACAAAATCACCGTGATCTACGAGGCGGCCGACCCATGCTTTCGGCCGCAGCCGCCTGAGGTCATTGCCGCCGTCCGGTCGCGCTACGGCCTGCCCGAGCGCTACCTGCTGTTCGTCGGCACCATCGAGCCGAGGAAGAACCTGGGCCGCATCCTGGTCGCATTCGAGCGCCTGGCCGCCGCCGGCTTGACCGACGCGCTGGTGATCGTGGGCAAGCGCGGCTGGCTCTACGATGATTTCTTCGCCCGGTTGGAGAGCTCGCCTGCCAAAGACGCGGTCATCTTCCCCGGCTTCGTGCCCGACGCCGATCTGCCGGCGGTCTACGCGGGCGCGCAGGCTCTGGCTTTCCCCAGCGAGTTCGAGGGTTTTGGACTGCCGGTGCTCGAAGCGATGGCGTGCGGCACACCGGTCGTTTGCTCGAACACTTCCAGCCTGCCGGAAGTGACGGGCGACCCTTCGGCAGGCTCCAAGGAGGCCGCGGCGCTGCTGATCGATCCGCTGGACGTCGCCGCGTTGACCGATGCGCTGGCGCGCGTGGTGCAGGACAAGGCGCTGCGCGATCAGATGGCCGGCCGGGGGCTGGCGCAGGCCGCTCGCTTCTCCTGGGAACGCGCTGCGCGCGAGACAGTGGCCGTCTATGCCAGGCTGACGTAAAGGCTGAAGGCTGCCAAAGCGCTGTTTGCTTGTCTATGATTTGGCTGTGACGTATAATACTCGGAGTGTGCGGTGTGAAGAGGAGCCAGCTCATTAAGCATCTGCGATTTCACGGCGCGATACTCCTGCGTGAAGGAAGCCGGCACAGTATCTATCAGAGAGGTCATCTGAAGACTGAGGTGCCGAGGCATAGTGAGATTGTGGATGAGTTAGCACGCAAGATTTGCAGGGATCTGGACATTCCCTTTGTGAGGTAATCTATGAAATATCGAGCCATGATTAAAAAATCTGGAGACTGGTGGATCGGCTGGCTTCTGGATCTGCCTGGCGTCAACGCACAGGAGAGAACGCGCGAAAAGACGATCGAATCTCTCAAGGTTGGCGCTCAGGAGATGTTGGCTACAGCGGTTCCCTTCGAGCCAAACGGTATGATGACGACCATTGATGTGCCTGCCCCGGAGTGGTCTACTGAATCTGCCGCTGCTTGAAGAACATGACTGCCGTGTAGGTTAAGACCTTGGCGGTACAGTCCTTGCTGAAAGCAATCCCATGAAAGATGAACTCGGGCAAAAGGCGTACACACATCCGCCGGAGCTTGACGAAGCCGGCCTGATCGCCTACCTGCAAACGCAGCCGGACGTCGTTGCAGCCTACCTCTTCGGCTCGCTGGCCCAAGGGCGAGCAACCCCGCGCTCAGATATCGACATCGCCGTGCTTCTCAAAAGCGTGCCGGAGCCCCCGGAAGACACGCTGGACCGCCAGTTGCAATTGATGGATGACTTCCGTCGCTTCACCGATCGGGAAGTCGATGTAGTGATCCTCAACACAGCGCCGCCGGTACTGAAAGACCAAATCCTGCGTTATGGGCGTCGTCTTTACGAAAGTGATCGCGCAACGCGGGTTGATTTCGAGGTTCGAACGGGCCAGGAATACGCCGATCTGAAGCCGATGTACAACTTCTTCAACCAGGATCTGTTCCAGAAAATCAAGGAGGTGGGTCTTGGCAGACGTAGACGCCGTCCTCACCCAACGACTTCGCTTGTTGGCTGAATGCCTAGACGAGCTTCAATTATTCCGTAGCCAAGCGGTCAGCTTCGCCGTTTATCATGACGACATCAAACTTCGCCGGGCGGTTGAGCGCAGTTTGCAGGTTGCCGCTGAGATCAGCCTTGATATCGGACGCCGAATTATCGCCCTCGAAGGTTTTCGCTATGCAGAGGATAACCAAGATGTCTTCCGCATTTTGGCCGCTGAACAGGTCATTCCACACCAGCTTCTTGACTCACTCCTCAACATGGCCCGCTTCCGCAATCTGGTCGTACATGATTACGCCAAAATCGACGATGCGATCGTCTATGGCATCCTGTTGAATCGGCTGGGCGACTTTGACGCCTTTGCCGATGCCGTGCGTGTCTATCTGGAAGCGTAGCGCCAGACACGCATCGCGTTTCACGTCTCACGTTTCACGTCTATGTCCCATTATGTTCTCGACGCCCGTACCGCGACGCCGCACTTCCCCGGCATCGGCCGCTATGTCAGCAACCTGGCGCGAGCCATGGTGCCGCTGCTCGCTGCCGATGAGCGGCTGACAATCATCTGCGATCCGGCTCATCCCATCCATTTGCCGTCCTCAGAAGCGATCCAGGCGATCCCGCTCGCCGTCTCTCCGTTTTCGCTCCGCCAGCAATGGATCATCCCACGCCTGCTGCGCAACCTGCGACAACGTCCAACGTCCAACGTCCAACGTCCATCGTCCATCATCTACCACAGCCCGTACGTCGCCATGCCCTACCTGCCGGGCGTCCCGTCGCTGCTGACCGTCTACGACCTGATCCCGTTGCGCTACCCTGAGCACAGCACGCGGCGCGCCCGGCTGCTGGTCCGCTGGATGACCCGGCTGGCGTTGCGCGTCGTCCGACACATTATCGCCATCTCCGACTTCACCCGCCGCGACTTCATGGCCGAGTTTGGCCTGGCGCCTGAGCGCATCACCGCGATACCGCTGGCCGCCGATCCGGCCTTCTGCCCGCAGCCGCCGGAAGCAATCGCGGCAGTGCGCGTCCGCTACGGCCTGCCCGAGACCTTCGCGCTCTACCTAGGCAGCAACAAGCCGCACAAGAACCTGCCGCGGCTGGTGGAGGCGTGGCAGATGGCAGATGGCGGATGGCAGATGGCAGATGGCAGATGGCAGATGGCGGATGGCGGATGGCCGATGGCGGATGGCAGATGGCAGATGGCGGATGGCCGATGGCGGATGGCCGATGGCGGATGGCCGATGGCGGATGGCCGATGGCAGATGGCAAATGGCGGACGACGGACGGCAGAGGGCGGAGGGCAAAGGGCAGACTGCGGGTTGGTGATTGCCGGCGCCTGGGATGCGCGTTACCCGGAAGCGCGGCGCCTGGCGGAATCCGCCGCCTCCGGGGCACCAATAGCCATCTCCAACCTCCAACCTCCAACCTCCAACCTCCAACCTCCAACCTCCAATCTCCAATCTCCAATCCCTAATCCCCATTCCCCTCTCTGGCTCGGCCCCATACCCGATGCCGATTTGCCGGCTCTCTACGCCGCGGCGACGGTCTTTGTGTTCCCGTCGCTCTACGAGGGGTTCGGACTGCCGGTGCTAGAGGCGATGGCGTGTGGGACGCCGGTCATCTGCTCGAACACTTCCAGCCTGCCCGAAGTGGCCGGCGACGCGGCCGTGATGGTGAATCCGCTGGATGTGAACGCGCTGGCCGCCGCGCTCGGCCAGCTTTTGAGCGATGCCGATCTCCGGACGAAAGGGTTGGCCCAGGCACGGCGGTTCAGCTGGGAGCATACAGCCCGCCAGACGCTCGACCTCTACCGGGCCTGTGCAGCCGGGCCGGCCGCGTAGCGTTGTCGTGGAAGTCTTCCCTTGAACGTGAACCAGTGTCAGACCTTTTCTCAATGAGCAGGGATCTATGACCAACCAAGACCCAACTTCTGAACTCAAGGCCCTTTCCCGCGAGCACATGTGCCTGATCTGGCAGCTTGCGCAGATGGGTGGCGAACTGACCGATGAAAACCGGCGCACCGTCGAAGCCATGCAAGCGCACCCGGAGTACGCTACTCTCTGGGAACGGCTCGGTCAACTCTCTGATGCTGAGATCACGAAGGACGGCACCAACCCGATCCTGCACATCACACTGCACGCGACCGTCGAGAGCCAGATCGCAGGCGGAGACCCACCGGAAACAGGGCGTACGGTCGCAGCGTTGGAGCGCCGTGGCCTCTCCCATCATGAGGCGGTTCATCGCGTGGCATCGGTGCTGATCGACGAAATCTGGTACGTGATGCACGAGAAACGCCCCTTTGACCCGGCGCGCTACGCAGTCGAGCTGGCTGAACTGCTGGGAACCCGGCCATCGCACCCCAGGAATCCGGCACGTTCGGCGAAGCGCCGTTCGACGCGTAGGCGCTGATAAACGATTGGAGGATAATCCAGATGCAAAGTTCCGACTTTGTTTCCTGGCTTCTCGCTGCTCGTACCCCTCCCATCCGCTACCTGACCCTGCGCCGCCTGCTTGGCCGGCCGGAGGAAGATGCCGACGTCCAGGCCGCGCGGCGGGAGATGGCCGCGTTTGGGCCGGTCCCGGCGATCCTTGCCGGGCAGACCGAGCGCGGAGATTGGGCGGGCGAACACAGCTATTACACGCCCAAGTATGTCAGCACCCACTGGAGCATGATGCTGCTGGCCGAGCTGGCAGCGGAAGCTGATGAGCGGCTGCGATGGGGCGGGGAGTTCATGCTCGCCGCTACCGAGAAGGAGCTGCGGCCGGGCAGTTATGGGCTGGCGTGCTTTTGGGGCAATCTCCTGCGCTATGCATCCCACTGCGGTTTCCAGGATGATCCGCGCCTGGCGGCGGTGATCGGCCGGCTGGCGCGGGAAGGGACGGAAACGGGCTGGCGCTGCCGATACAACGACGAGTTGCCGTGTGCCTGGGGCGCGGCACGGGCGTTGTGGGGGCTGGCTGCCCTGCCGGCCGGGCAGCGTTCCGCCGGCGTCACGGCCGCGATCCAGGATGGCTTGGCGTTTCTACTGGAACGCGGACACCTGGTCGAGGCCGACTATCCCACGCCGGGGAAAATCCATGCCATGTGGCCGCGCCTCAACTTCCCGCTGTTCTACCAGGCCGATATCCTCTTCGTGTTGCGCGTCCTGGCTGAGCTGGGCGCGCTCGATCATCCGGGGGCCAACTCCGCGTTGGCCTGGCTGGCCGCGCGGCGCCGGGCTGACGGAACCTGGCGAGGGTCCAGCCCGTACCGCGGGCGTACCTGGGCAGCGCTGGCCGATCAGGAAGAGACCGATCGCTGGGTCTCACTCCAGGCAGCGATGATCCTGAAAGCAGCCGGCGCCTCTTCTTGAACGGTTGCCGGGGGGCTCAAGCGGGCAATTTGACAGCCGCCCACCGGATGCATAGAATAGTAGCCAGTATGAACCGATTTGCGCCACTCCTGCATCTTGCGCCCCGGGGCTTCGGCCCCCGTGGGCGTTTTGTTTTTTCTGGAAGGTAACGTGAGAGCCGAGAGGCTCTCTTTTTTTGCCCTGAAACCGTCCAAATATGGTACCTCAGAGACGCGGAGCGCGCGGAGAGTAACAAAGGATTAGGCGTCCTCTGCGTCCCCGTGATGACAGATGGAGAGATCATGCGACTTCCTGGATTGATCGACGTGCACGTCCACATGCGCGAGCCGGGCGGCACGCACAAGGAAGACTGGGATAGCGGCACGGCCGCGGCCCTGGCAGGCGGCTTCGCGACCGTGCTGGCTATGCCGAATACCCAGCCGCCCGTGACCGATCCCGCGACGTTGGAATTGGCCCTGGCTGCAGCGCAGGTTAAGGCGCGTTGCGATTACGCGCAATACCTGGGCGCAAGCGCGGATAACATGGAGATCGCGGCCGAGCTCGCCCCGCGCGTGGCCGGTCTGAAGATGTACCTGGATCAAACCTACGGCTCGCTGCGGCTCGCTGCCATGACCGACTGGATGGCACACTTCGAGCGCTGGCCAAAGCATCTGCCCATCGTCGCGCACGCCGAGGGGCGCATGTTGGCCGCGGTGATCCTGGCAGCCGAGCTCGCCGACCGGTCCGTCCACCTGGCCCACGTCTCGCGGCGCGAGGAAATCCTGCTCATCCGCCGCGCCAGGGAGCGCGGGCTGGAGGTGACGTGCGAGGTGACTCCACACCATCTCTTCCTGAGCCAGGCGGATATCCCGGCGCTGGGACCCGGTCGGAGTGAGGTGCGTCCCCGGCTGGCGACCCCAGCCGATCAACAGGCCCTGTGGGACAACCTGGATGTCATCGACTGCTTCGCGACCGACCATGCTCCGCACACGCTGGCCGAGAAGGATGGCCCACAGCCGTCCCCCGGTTTCCCCGGCCTGGAGACCGCGTTGCCGTTGCTGTTGACGGCGGTGCAGGATGGGCGATTGACGATAAATGATGTGATCGCTCGCCTGTCAACCAACCCGCGGCGGATCTTCGGCTTGCCGGAGCAGCCCGACACCTGGGTTGAGATCGATCCCGACGCAGGGTACGAGATTCGAGCTGCGGACACGCATACCCGCTGCGCCTGGACACCCTTCGAGGGCCGCCACGTGCGCGGGCGCGTCCAGCGCGTGGTCCTCCGCGGCCGGGTAGTCTGCGAGGACGGCAAGCTGCTGGTCGAGCCGGGCACCGGCCGCAACCTGCGGGCCATCCTACCCGGTCCCGGAAACTCGATCAACGACAAATCAATCGAGGAGAAAACGATATGACAACTTATGCTCCACCCCTACGGCAAGCCAGCCGATATCTGCCATTCGGCGATAAGCAGGATGCCCCTTTTTACGGCAAAGACATTCTTTCGGTCAAGCAGTTCCGGCGCTCCGATCTGGAGTACATTTTCGACGTGGCGCACGAAATGGAGGAAATGGTGCGTCGCGTGGGCAGCTTTGACTTGCTCAAAGGCAAGATCCTGGCAAATCTGTTCTACGAGCCTTCGACGCGCACCTCGTCCTCCTTTACTGCGGCGATGGAGCGGCTGGGCGGCAGTGTGATCCCAATCAACGAGGTGCGTTACTCCTCGGTGTCCAAAGGCGAGTCGCTGCCCGACACCGTGCGGACGTTGGAATCCTATGCCGACGTGATCGTCCTGCGCCATCCCGAGACCGGGTCGGCCGTGCTGGCCGCAAAGTACGCGCGCAAACCGGTGATCAACGCCGGTGACGGCACCGGCGAGCACCCGACCCAGGCGCTGCTCGACCTGTTCACCATCCGCGAAGAGTTAGGGCAGGTGGATGGGCTCACGGTCACCATGCTCGGCGATCTGAAATACGGCCGCACAGTCCACTCGCTCTCGCGGTTGCTGACGCTGTACAACGTCCGTCTGAACTACGTCTCGCCCGACATCCTGCGCATGCCCGCCGAGATCATCGATGAAATCACAGCAAAAGGCACCCCCCAGGCCGAATACACCGAGCTGGAGCCGGTGCTTGCCGAGACCGACGTGCTCTACGTGACGCGCGTTCAGAAGGAGCGCTTCACCAACCAGGATGAGTACGAGCAGGTCAAGGGCGCGTACGTGATTACCGCTGAGACCATGCGCCAGGCAAAGGAGAGGATGATCGTGATGCACCCGCTGCCTCGCGTCGGCGAGATCAGCATGGATGTGGACGGCGACCCGCGCGCGGCATATTTCCGCCAGATGGAGTACGGTCTCTACACCCGCATGGCGCTGCTCGCGGCCGTACTGGGGAAAGCGTGACATGACCAGCTTCTTTGCCCGCCTCGAAGCCCGCGCCCGGCAGATCGACTCGCTGTTGTGCGTCGGCCTGGACCCGCACGCGGCGGACCTCACCGCACCGACCGCCGAGGCCGCGCGGCGCTTCTGCCTGCGCCTGATCGAGGCGACAGCCGATGTCGCGGCCGCTTTCAAGCCGAACGCCGCGTTCTTCGAGGCGCTCGGCCCGGACGGATTCGCGACGCTACGGGATGTCATCGCCGCGGTGCCGGATGGCGTGCCCGTGCTGCTCGACGCCAAGCGGGGTGACATCGCATCCACTGCCGAGGCTTACGCGCACGCGGCGTTCGAGATGCTGGGCGCCGACGCGATCACGCTGAGCCCCTACCTGGGCCGCGACAGCCTGGAGCCGTTCCTGGTGAACCCGGAGCGGGGCGTTTTCCTGTTGTGCAAAACCTCAAATCCCGGCGCGGGCGATCTCCAGGATTTGCCCCTGGCCGACCGGCAGCCGTATCAGCGCCTTTTCGAGCGCGTCGCGACGCTGGCGTGCGGGTGGAACACCAACGATAACCTGGGCCTGGTGGTCGGCGCGACCCATCCCGAGGCACTGGCCGCGGTGCGCAAGCTCGCGCCTGAACTATGGATCCTCGCGCCCGGCGTTGGCGCGCAGGGCGGCGACCTGGCAGCCGCGCTGCGCGCCGGCCTTCGGCAGGACGGCCTGGGCTTGCTCGTTCCTGTCAGCCGCCAGATCTCCCGCGCCGCCGACCCGCACAAGGCCGCGTTGGAGTTAGTCCAAGAAATAAGCACCCTGAGCGGAGCACGGCGTATAAAACCCACAGCAGCGCCGAATGCGGCGCCACGACCCATGAGAAGGCGGCGGCTATCGTCCATGGTCAATCGTCTATCGTCCTTCTCAGGACAAGATGCTTCCGCAAGCAGCCTGGCGCCCCATGCCGCGGCGCTGGCCGACCGGCTGCTGGACGCGGGGTGCGTACGGTTCGGGCAGTTCACGCTCAAGTCGGGCCTCCGGTCACCGATCTATCTCGACCTGCGCCAGCTCATCTCGGCTCCGGCGCTGCTGGCCGACGTGGGGCGGGCATACGTGGAGCTGCTGCGCGGGCTCCGGTTCGACCGCCTGGCCGCGCTTCCCTACGCGGCGCTGCCCATCGCCACGGCTATCAGTCTACAGGGCGGCTGGCCGATGATCTATCCGCGCAAGGAGGCCAAGTCGTACGGCACCGCCGCGGAGATCGAAGGCGCATTCGTGGCCGGCGAGCGCGCGGTCGTGATCGATGACCTGGCGACCACCGGCGGCAGCAAGTTCGAGGCGATCGAGAAGTTGACCGCGGCAGGATTGGTGGTCGAGGACGTCGTCGTGTTAATCGATCGCCAGTCAGGCGCGGCCGAGGCGCTACGGGCCGCAGGGTTCAGGCTTCATGCCGTCTTGACCCTGACTCAGATGCTGGATCACTGGGAGCAGGCGGGACGCGTCCCTGCGGAACAAATCGCCGCGACGCGAGCGTTTCTGCGCACGTAAAGGACCCGAGCTTGTACGATCTCCTGCGTCCCATCATCTTTCGCCTGTCGCCCGAGCGCGCACACAGCATTACCCTGGCGCTGCTTCGGGCGGGAGGCGCGGTGACACCTGCGCGGTGGCTGCTGCGTTGGACCTTTCGTCCCGCGCGATCGGGCCCGGCTGTCCAGGCTTTCGGCTTGACTTTCCCCAACCCGGTCGGACTGGCCGCCGGTTATGACAAGGATGGGTTGGGTTGGCGCGGGCTGGCGACGCTGGGGTTCGGTCACCTGGAGCTCGGCACGGTGACGCCGCGGCCGCAGCCCGGAAACCCTCGCCCGCGCGTCTTCCGGCTGGTAGAAGATCGGGCGGTGATCAACCGGATGGGCTTTCCCGGCCGCGGGGCCGACTTCCTGGCGCGTCGCCTGGGAGGAAAGCGGCCTGAAGGGCTGGTCCTGGGCGTGAACATCGGCAAGAACAAGGACACGCTCCTGGAGCGCGCCAGCGAGGACTATCTCTCTCTTGCCCGCTCCTTCGCGCCGCTGGCCGACTACCTGGCTGTGAATGTCAGCTCACCGAACACCCCTGGCCTGCGCAGCTTGCAAGCCCGCCGGGCATTGGAGACCTTGCTGCTCCCACTGGCCGATGAGCGCCGCGCACAAGCCCGCACGCTCGGCAGGCCGGTGCCGCTGCTGGTGAAGCTGGCGCCCGACCTGACCTCGGACGAGTTGGACGGCGCGCTGGAAGCGATCGCCACAGCCGGCATGGACGGCATCATCGTCTCCAACACCACGCTGAGCCGGGAGGGGTTGACTTCGCCGCTGGCGCGAGAAAGCGGTGGCCTGAGCGGCGCGCCGCTGCGGCAGCGTAACACCGACCTCGTGCGTGAGGTCGTCCGGCGGACGGGTGAGCGGCTGCCAGTCGTCGCGAGCGGAGGCATCCTGTGTCCGGCGGATGCGCGCGAGAAGCTCGATGCAGGCGCGACGCTGGTACAGCTTTACACGGGGCTGATCTACGTCGGGCCAGGGCTGGCGAGGCGCATCATCGAGGCCTGTTCGCAGGGACCGTATGAGTAACATTCAGGTGAGCGCATCGGAAGGGTCACATCGTGTAATAAAGTTACGCCCCTGATTTGGTCTCCGAACAGCTTCCTGCTACAATGGAACTGTTCTACAAAACTGTTCCACGACGGAACGAGTCTTTAGCGCAGTGACGCCCTACCCCGTCCGAGCGAAAGCCCGGGGTGGGGCTTTATATTTGTTCAGGAGGAAGCGATGCAGTACGCCGACCTGCGCGGCCCCGAGGCATTAACGTTTGACGATGTCTTGCTGGTGCCCGGGTTTGCCGAGGTGTTGCCGGCCGAAGTTGACATACACACGCAATTGGGCGAGAAACTGCGCCTGCCCAGCCCTGTCGTTTCGGCCGCGATGGACACCGTGACCGAAGCACGGCTGGCCATTGCCCTGGCGCGGCAGGGTGGCCTGGGTGTGATCCACCGCAATCTCAGCCCGCAGGCGCAGGCCGCGGAAGTGGACCAGGTCAAGCGCTCCGAGTCGGGCATGATTACCGACCCGATCACCCTGGGGCCGGACGCCAGCCTGGCCGAGGCTGAGAACATCATGGCGCGCTACCACATCTCCGGCGTGCCGATCACGGAAAACGGCAAGCTGGTGGGCATTCTGACCAACCGCGATATCCGTTTTGCCAATCACGACGCCGCGCCCGTGCGCGAGTTCATGACCTCGGAACATCTCGTCACCGCATCCCTGGGCACCTCTCTGGAAGAGGCCAAGGCGATTCTGCACAAATATCGCATCGAAAAGCTGCCGTTGGTCGATGAGCACTTCAACCTGCGCGGACTGATCACCTACAAGGACATCCTCAAGAAGCTGGACTTCCCCAATGCTGCCACCGACACCCGCGGACGGTTGATCGTGGCGGCGGCGGTCGGGGTCGGCGCGGAGCTGGATGAGCGGCTGGAACACCTGCTGGACGCCGGGGTGGATGCGGTCGCCGTGGACACCGCGCACGGCCACTCGGCCGGGGTGCTGAAGGCGATCCGGCGCATCAAGATGATCGACCCCAACCTGCCGGTGCTCGCCGGCAACGTGGTCACCGCGGAAGGCACCGAGGCGCTGATCGAGGCCGGCGCGGATGTGATCAAGGTCGGCGTGGGCGCGGGGTCGATCTGCACGACGCGCGTGGTGGCCGGCTCCGGCCTGCCCCAGCTCACCGCAGTTGCGGAGTGTGCGGCCGCGGCGCGGCCCAAGGGCGTGCCGATCATCGCCGACGGCGGCATCAAGTATTCGGGCGATATCGTGAAGGCGCTGGCGGCCGGCGCGGACGCCGTCATGCTGGGATCGCTGCTCGCCGGGCTGGAGGAAGCGCCGGGCGAAACGGTGATCTACGAGGGGCGGCGGTTCAAGGAATATCGCGGGATGGGCTCGCTGGGCGCGATGAAGGGCCGCGCCAGCGACCGCTATGCCTCGGCCCAGGGCGGGGGCGCCGGCAAGCTGGTCCCGGAGGGGATCGAAGGCCAGGTGCCGTACAAAGGCCCGCTCGCCGACTACCTGTTCCAACTCATGGGCGGGCTGCGCTCGGGCATGGGTTATGTGGGCGCGGCAAACCTGGAAGAGCTGCGTGCCAAGGCGCGCTTTGCGCGCATCACCAGCGCGGGCCTGATCGAGAGCCATCCCCACGATGTGGTTGTCACCAAAGAAGCGCCGAACTACCAGGCCTCGACGCGCTGAGATTTTTCGCAACGGGCAGGGGCGGGTTTTCCCGCTGCGACGGCGAATCTGACGGGGATGCGAGACCCGCGTGAATCCCGGCCGTCCCGGCGATGCTGAAAAACCCGCCCGTACGTTATGAGATGCGGTAGGGGCGGGTTTAGCAGCATCGGAAGGCCAACCGCCGCGGCAACGTGCCGCACATTGAACGGCGATACCATGTCAAGCACGCATAACCCGCCCCCTGATCATTCCTATTGCCGAAGAACCCGTGCGGGGTAGGGGCGGGTTTCCTCGCTGCCGCGGTGATAACGCCGGGGATGCGGTGCCGGAGGGAATCCCCGGCACGCCGGTGATGTTGCAAAACCCGCCCGTACCTGCCCCAGGAGCCAAGCATGATTTACCGCGTGGACGTTGCGATCCGGGATGGCTACCCCGATGCCCGGGGTGAGGCCATCCGGCGCCAGGCCACAGCATTGGGCATCCACGGCATCGAAGCCGTGCGGGTGTCCGATATCTACTTCCTCAGAGGTGAGCTGGACGCCCCAGGCGTGGAAGCCGTGGCCGAGGCGCTGCTCCACGATCCCGTGATCGAGCAGACCGCCTGCCAGCCGCTGGCCGCGCCGGACGCCAACGCTGCCGAAGGCGATCCGGCCGCATCCCCATCCGGCTGGACGGTCGAGGTGGCGCTGCGGCCGGGCGTCACCGACAGCGTGGCCGACCATCTGCTGGAAGGCGCGGCCATGATCGGCGAGGCGCGGCTGGCCGCGGCCACCACCGGGCATCGCTACGCCATCCAGGGCGATATCACCGAGGATGAGGTGCATCGCGTCGCGGCGGGGCTGCTGGCTAACGGCGTGATCCAGACCTATGCCATCAACCGGCCCATCACGCCGGCCTTCGTCAGCGTCCAGGCCGCCAGCGATGTCGTCGAGACGATCGCTTTGACCCAGGCGGCCGACGGCGAGTTGGAAGCCATCAGCCGCGAGCGCGGGTTGGCGCTCGATCTGGCCGAGATGCGGGCGATCCAGGGCCACTTCCGGGAGCTGGGCCGGGAGCCGACCGACGTCGAGCTGGAGATGCTGGCGCAGACCTGGTCGGAGCACTGCGTTCACAAGACATTCAAGGCGCTGATCGACTACCGGGAGACGACGCCCGACGGCGAGCCGATCCCCGGCACCGAGCGCCGGATCGACTCGCTGCTCAAGACCTACATTCAGGCCGCCACTGAGGCGGTGAATAAGCCCTGGGTCTACTCGGCGTTCGTGGACAACGCCGGCATCGTGGCGTTTGACGATGCGTTCGACCTGGCCTTCAAGGTCGAGACGCACAACCACCCGTCCGCGCTGGAGCCGTTCGGCGGCGCCAACACCGGCGTCGGCGGCGTGATCCGCGATGTGATCGGCGTCAGCGCCCGGCCGATTGCCAACACCGACGTCCTGTGCTTCGGCCCGCCCGATCAGCCGTTCGCCGAGCTTCCGGCCGGCGTGCTCCACCCCCGGCGCATCGCCGACGGGGTGACGGCCGGGGTTGAGGACTACGGCAACAAGATGGGCATCCCCACGGTGAACGGCGCGATCCTGTATGACCCCGGCTACACCGCCAACCCGCTGGTGTTTTGCGGCTGCCTGGGGCTGCTGCCACACGGGTCGCACCGCAACCAGCCGCAGGCCGGCGATCTGGTCGTGGTGATCGGCGGGCGAACGGGCCGCGACGGTCTGCACGGCGCGACGTTTTCGTCCATGGAGATGAACCACGAGACGGGCCAGGCCGCGGGCAGCGCGGTGCAGATCGGCCATCCGATCCATGAGAAGCAGGCGCTGGAGGCCGTGCTGATGACCCGCGACGCCGGGCTGTACACCGCCATCACCGACTGCGGCGCGGGCGGGCTCTCATCCGCGGTCGGCGAGATGGCGAGCGAGCTGGGCGCGGCGATCCACCTGGAGCGCGTGCCGCTCAAGTACGCGGGCCTGCGGCCGTGGGAAATCTGGCTGAGCGAGGCGCAGGAACGCATGGTGCTGGCCGTCCCGCCGGCCCACTGGCCGCAGGTCGAGGCCATCTGCCGCGGGCTGGACATCGAGGCCACCGCGCTCGGCGAGTTCACCGGCGACGGGCTGCTGACGCTGCGCTACGCCGGCCAGGTCGTCGGCCAGGTCAGCGTCGAATTCCTGCACGGCGGCATCCCGCGGCGGCATTTGCAGGCTGTGTGGACGCGTGTAGGACAGAATGACACCGCGGAGACGCAGAGAGCGCAGAGTTTTTCGGATTTCTCCGCGTCCTCCGCGCCTCTGCGGTGGGATCCAAACGCCTCCGACGACGCAACGGATGTCCTGTTGGCGCTGCTGGCGCTGCCCGACACGCGCAGCAAAGAGGACGTCGTGCGCCGCTACGACCACGAAGTACAGGGCGGGACGCTCGTCAAGCCGTTCGTGGGGGCCAACGCCGACGGGCCAGGCGACGCGGCCGTCCTGGTGCCGCTGGATGCGGCCAGCAAGGCCGATCCCGGCGCGCCCCGGCCGGGAGTCGCGCTATCCGCCGGCATCAACCCGGCGTACAGCGCGCTCGATCCCTATCGCATGGCGTGGGCCGCGGTGGACGAGGCGCTGCGCAACTGCGTCGCGGTCGGCGCTGACCCGGATCGGGTGGCGCTGCTGGACAATTTCTGCTGGGGCAACCCCAACCTGCCCGACCGGCTCGGCGGGCTGGTGCGCTGTGCGGAGGGCTGCTACGACGCGGCCGTGGCCTTCGGTGCGCCGTTCGTCTCGGGCAAAGACAGCCTCAACAACGAGTACACCGGCGCGGACGGCCGCAAGCACGCCATCCCCGGCACGCTGCTCATCTCCGCGCTGGGCATCGTCCCGGACGTCCGGCGGACGGTCACATCGGATCTGAAGCAGCCGGACGACTTGCTCTACGTGCTGGGAATGACCCGGGCCGAGTTGGGCGGCTCGGCCTACTATCGGTTGAACGGCATCGCAGGTGGGACGGTCCCGCAGGGTGATCCCGGCGCGCTGGCGCTCTACCGGGCGCTGCATCGCGCCATCGCGGCCGGGACGGTGCGGGCGTGCCACGACCTCTCGGAGGGCGGGCTGGCGGTCGCGGCGGCCGAGATGGCGCTCGGCGGCGGGCTGGGCCTGGATTTGAGCCTGGCGCAAGCACCGCACACGCCGGAGTGCGGCCGCGATGACGTGCTGGCCTTCAGCGAGTCGACCGCTCGCTTCCTGGCCGCCGTCGCGCCGGAGGATCAGGCCGCGTTTGAGGCGTTTTTCGCCGGCCTGCCCATCGCCCACGCGGGACAGGTGCGGGCGGACGGCCGGGTGCGGCTGGTCGGCCTGAGCGGCCGGGCGGTCATCGAGACCGATCTGGGCCGGATCGAGCGGGCCTGGCGGGGGCATTTGCAGTGAAACCACCAGTTGCGATTTTGCACGCCACGGGCACCAACCGGGATCGCGAGGCGGCGTGGGCCTGCGAGCTGGCCGGCGCCGCGCCGGAGATCATCCACATGAACCAGTTGATCGGCGGCGAGAAGCGGCTGGCGGACTACCGCATGGCCATCCTGCCCGGCGGTTTCTCCTACGGCGACGACCTGGGCGCAGGCAAGCTGTGGGCGGTCTCGCTGCGCCATCGCCTGGCCGAAGCCCTGGCCGAATTCGTCGATGCCGGCAAGCCCGTCCTGGGCATCTGCAACGGGTTCCAGGCGTTGGTCAAGGCGGGACTGTTGCCGGGAAAACCCGACGATGGACGGAAGACCAGAGACGATGGACCGCGGTCCGACGACCGACTAGGGACGACCGACGATCACCAGCGACAAACAGTCCGCCACGACTCGACGCCGCCATCCATCGTCCACCGTCCATCGTCCATCGTCACTCTCACGCGCAACGACTCCGGCCGCTTCGAGTGCCGCTGGGTCTATCTGGCGCCGCAGCCGGCCAGCCCGTGCGTGTTCACCCAGGGGTTGGCCGAGTCGATCTATTGCCCGGTGGCGCATGGCGAGGGCAAGTTCGTGGCCGCAAGCCCGGCCGCGCTGGTCGATTTGGAGGGGGCCGGACTGGTGGCCTTGCGCTACAGCGTGCCCCGCAGTTCCGGGCGACGTGGGCCGGATGGAGAGGTCGGCTATCCGTGGAACCCGAACGGTTCCCAGGCCGACATCGCCGGCATCTGCAATGCGCGCGGCACGGTTCTCGGGCTGATGCCGCATCCGGAGGATCACATCGTGGCCGAGCAGCACCCGCGCTTCCACGCGGGTGCGCGAGGGATGTCCGGGCTGCCGCTATTCCGCAACGGTGTGAGATATGCCGCGAGATTGTAGCCCTGCGGTGCTTCGGTCGGGAGACCGGCCACAGCGGGAGTGTTCCAAATCGGTTGGAGTCGCGAGGCATTCGGAACACGAGGGCACGAAGCGGAGCGAAGTTCACGAAACGCGAAGATCACGAAACCCTGCGGTGGCTCGGCCGGGAGACCAGTCACAGCGGGAATAAGAGAGTGGGAGCATTTCCTGAAGTCGCAGCACCCTGAGCGGAGCACGGCGCACGGTGTTCACAGCGTTGCATGATCCGGAGCCTGCGCCGTGCGGAGTCGAAGGGGCGGCATTCTTGGGAAAGCCCGAAATGTGACGTGGATGCAGTCGAAGGAAAGAACGATGATAACCAGGGCCGAAATCCTGTCAGCCATTCCTAACGCCTTACAGCGCGTGGACATTCCCAACCTGGGCCCGCGCACCGAGGGCAAAGTTCGGGATATCTACGTAGTGGGCGACCGCCGCGTGCTCATCACCACCGACCGCGTGTCGGCGTTCGACCGCGTGCTCGGCGTCATCCCGTTCAAGGGCCAGGTGCTCAACCAGCTCAGTGGGTGGTGGTTCGAGCAGACCGCCGACATCATCGCCAACCACGCGATCGGCTACGCGGACCCGAATGTGACGATCGCGCGGGAAGCCGAGCCGCTGCCCGTCGAAGTCATCGTGCGCGGTTACATCACCGGCGTGACCTCGACGTCGCTCTGGACGCTGTACAACCAGGGCGTGGAGCGGCCCTATGGCCTCGACCTGCCCGCGGGCCTGCGCAAGAACGACCCGCTGCCCCAGCCGGTCATCACGCCGACGACCAAGGCCACCGGCGGCGCGCATGACGAGCGCCTTACGTCCGCGGAAGTGGTCGGCCGCGGCCTGGTGGCGCCGGAGCTGTGGGAACGCGTTCAGCGGGCGGCCCTTGCCGTCTTCCGCCGCGGCCAGGAGGTGGCGGAGCGCGCCGGGCTGATCCTGGTCGATACGAAGTACGAGTTCGGGCTGGTAAACGGCCAGCCCACGTTGATCGACGAGGTGCACACGCCCGATTCCAGCCGCTATTGGGTTGCCAACAGCTATGCGGAGACACGCGGCACCGACCGGGAGCCGGAGAACTTCGACAAGGAGTTCCTGCGCCTGTGGTTTGCGAAGCAGGGCTATCGTGGCGAGGGCACGCCGCCCGCCATGCCGCCGGACTTCGTCGCCCAGGTCGCCGAACGCTACATCGCCGCCTACGAACGCCTCACCGGCCGCGACTTTGAGCCGGGCGCGCAGCCCGCAGCCGAGCGGATTCGGGGTGTGCTGGGTGGAATGTTTTAAGGTAGAGTATCTTGTATTTCGTGGTGCGTAGTGCGTGGCTCCTTCAATGAAGCCAATGTTCTTCGGCGGTGGACATTACGCAATACGCAATACGCAATACGCAATACCACATCAGTGAGCATGATTGTCATGGAGAAGTCAATCATCGCATTTGTTCCGATCATCATGGGATCGAAGGCCGATTTGGAACACGCACAGGCCATCGCGAACGCGCTGCACGGCTATGGCATCGCCAGCGAGATCCGGGTCGCCTCCGCGCATAAGGCCGCGCGCTACCTGCTCGATCTGCTGGCGGCCTACGAGGCGGACCCGACGCCCAAGGTCTACATCACGGTCGCCGGCCGCTCCAACGCGCTGAGCGGCATGGTCGACGCCAACGTCGCCGCGCCGGTCATCGCCTGCCCGCCCTACTCGGACCGCTTCGGGGGCGCCGATCTGTTCTCGTCCCTGCGAATGCCTTCCGGGGTCGCGCCGGGTGTGGTGCTCGAACCGGCGGGCGCGGCGCTGCTCGCGGCCAAAATCCTGGCCGTGGCCGATCCGGCCCTACGCGAGCGCATCGTCGAAGCCCAGGCCGCAGCCACGCAGCAGATCATCAGTGACGACAGGCTAGTGTCCGGGTAGGGGCAGCGCCTCCGTGCCTGCCCCTTTGGGGCGACCACAGAGGGATCGCCCGAACGATTTGCCTACCAAAGGTTGAAGGAACAATATGGTTGACTCGATGGCGGACACATTTGACGACGAATTAGATCGGCCGCATGAGGAATGCGGCGTGGTGGGGATCTATGCGCCGGGCTGCGACGTGGCGCGGCTGGCGTTTTTTGCGCTTTTTGCACTCCAACATCGCGGCCAGGAAAGCGCCGGGCTGGCCGTCAGCGACGGCCACGCCACCCACATCCACAAGGGCATGGGGCTGGTGTCGCAGATCTTTCGCGAGGAGGACCTGCGGCCGCTGAAGGGCCACATGGCGATCGGGCACAACCGCTACTCCACAACCGGTGCATCCGAACTGCGCAACGCGCAGCCGTACCTGATCGAGACCATGCACGGCTATCTGGCCGTGGGGCACAACGGCAACCTGACAAACGCGCTGACCTTGCGCCAAAAGCTGCTGGCGCGGGGGGTCGGGCTGAGCTCCACCAGCGACAGCGAGGTGATCACGCAGATGTTGGCCGCGCCCCCACCCGGTGGTGAGCCGGATGGCCCCAACTGGGAGGCGCGTATCGCCGCCTTCATGGACCAGGCCGAGGGGGCTTATGCCCTCATTCTGCTGACGCGCGACGCGGTGTTCGCGGTGCGTGATCCCTGGGGTTTCCGGCCGCTCTGCATCGGCGAGCTGCCGAGCGACAATTGCCATCACGGTTACGCGGTGGCGTCGGAATCCTGCGCGTTGAACACCATCAGCGCACAATTCGTGCGCGAGATCGCGGCAGGCGAGATCGTCCGCATCGACCAAAACGGCATCCAGAGCAGCCCGTTGAGCAAACAGCCGCGGCAGCCGAGCCTGTGCGTCTTCGAATACGTGTACTTCGCCCGGCCGGATTCGATTTTGGAGGATCAGACCGTCCATCTCGTGCGCCAACGCCTGGGCGAACAACTGGCCCGCGAAGCGCCTGTCGAGGCCGATATCGTCATCGGCGTGCCCGACTCCGCCACGCCGGCGGCCATCGGCTACGCCCGGGCATCGGGCATCCCCTACAGCGAGGGGCTGACCAAGAACCGCTACATCGGCCGCACCTTCATCCAGCCGGACGACCGCCTGCGCCGCTCCGGCGTCAAGCTGAAGTTCAACCCGCTGGCGGCCAACTTGAAGGGGAAGCGGGTGATCCTGATCGACGACTCCATCGTACGCGGGAACACTGCTGGCCCGATGGTGCGGCTGCTGCGGGACGCGGGCGCCACGGAGGTCCACGTGCGCGTCTCTTCGCCGCCGGTGCGCCACCCGTGCTTCATGGGCGTGGACATGGCAACCTACGAGGAGTTGATCGCGCACCGCAAGTCGATCGAGGAGATTCGCGCCCACATCGGTGCGGACAGCCTGGCCTATTTGTCGCACGAGGGCATGATGGCCGCGGTCGCGGCCGGGGGCAGCGGCCAGGGCGGCCATTGCAGTGCCTGTTTCACCGGCCGCTACTCCATCCCGCTGGACGAATGGTGGGAGCACAAGGCCAAGGAGAAGGGCCTGTCGGGTCCCACGCTATGGGCAATGCCCGCGGCGTCGTCCGCTCGCCAGGAGCTGGCCGAAAGCCAGCCGGTATTTGCGGAGTAACATTCCGGTCTCAGCCACGTGCCAGGCATCTTGGAAGCGCCTGGCACGTTCGAGCGCATTTGGATGAGGGGAAGGGTGCCGGTGAAAGATCGTTTGACCATCCTGGTGATCGGCGGCGGAGGCCGTGAACACGCGCTGGCGTGGAAGCTGGCGCAATCACCGCGTGTGAAGCGCGTGTACCTGGCGCCCGGCAACGGCGGCACTCCGGCGTGGCCGGCGGCCCAGGACGCGCCACAAATGCTGGCCGACGGCGCGCCAGCCGCCATCGCTAACTTGCCGTCCGGGCTCTGTCGTTTGCAGCCGCCCTTCGCTGAACTGATCGGTTTTGTTCGCGATGCGGGCGTCGATCTGACCGTGGTGGGGCCTGAGGTGCCGCTGGCCGACGGCGTTGTGGATATGTTCGCGTCCGCCGGACTGCGCTGTTTCGGCCCCACGCGGGCCGCGGCCCGGCTGGAGTCATCCAAGGCGTTCGCCAAGGCGTTTATGGCCCGGCATGGCATCCCGACCGGCAGCTACGCTACTTTCCGGGAATACGGTGCGGCGCTGGCCTACGTCCAGCACACGGACGCCCCCCTGGTGGTCAAGGCTTCGGGGTTGGCTGCGGGGAAGGGCGTGGTGGTGACGAGCGGGCGGGCCGAAGCCGAGGCCGCGCTGGACAGCATCATGGCGGCGCGCGAATTCGGCGCGGCCGGCGATGAGGTGGTCATCGAGGAGCGGCTGTACGGCCAGGAAGCCTCGGTGCTCGCGTTCAGCGACGGGGTCACGGTCGTGCCCATGCTGGCGGCCCAGGATCACAAGCCGGTCTTCGACGGCGACCAGGGCCTGAACACGGGCGGCATGGGCGCGTACGCGCCCGCGCCACTGGTCACGCCCGCGCTGATGGACGAGATCGTCGCACGCGTGTTGCAGCCCGCGGTGGACGGGATGCGCGCCGAGGGGACGCCCTACGCGGGCGTGCTCTACGCCGGGCTGATGATCGGGCCGCGCGGCTTGCAAGTCCTGGAGTTCAACTGCCGCTTCGGCGATCCCGAGACACAGGTGATCCTGCCACTCCTGGAAACCGACCTGGTCGATGTCTTTGATGCGTGCCTGGATGGGACGCTTGACCGGCTGTCGCTGCGCTGGCGCGCGGGCGTGGCCGTCACGGTCGTCGCTGCATCGGGCGGCTATCCCGGCAGCTATCGCAAAGGGCTGGAGATCACGGGGGGCGAGGCAGCCGGCGCGCAGCCGGGCGTCACCGTGTTCCACGCGGGCACGCGGCGGACGGACGACGGCCGGCTGGTCACCGATGGCGGCCGCGTGCTCGCGGTCACCGGCGTGGGCGATGATCTGCGCGAGGCCATCGACCGGGCCTACACAGGCATAGAACGGATTCACTTCGAGGGGATGCACTATCGCCGCGACATCGGCGCGAAGGCGATGATATAGTGCGTGGTGCGTGGTGCGTAGCAGCCGGAGGGACGCCTGTTCGATCCGATTACGAACTACGCAATACGCACTACGCACTACGGAGACACTACACATGACCCCTGTAACCTACCGCGACGCTGGCGTTGACATTGCTGCCGGAAGCCAGGCCGTCACCCTGATGAAGGATGCCGTCCGGGCGACTTATGGCCCGGAGGTGCTGCTGGGCATCGGCGCGTTCGGCGGGCTGTTCGATGCGTCGGCGCTGAAGGGCATGGCGGCGCCCGTGTTGGTGGCATCCACGGACGGCGTGGGCACCAAGACCAAGATCGCCGCGGCCATCGGCCGCTACGACAGCATCGGCCATGACATCGTTAACCACTGCGTCAACGACATCCTCGTCCAGGGTGCCCGCCCGCTCTTCTTCCTGGACTACATTGCGTCGAGCAAGCTCGACCCCCAGCGGGTGGCGGCGGTGGTCGGTGGGTGTGCAGCGGCGTGCCGAGCGGTCGGTTGCGCGCTGCTGGGCGGCGAAACGGCCGAGATGCCGGGCGTGTACGCCGAGGGCGAGTTCGATCTGGTGGGCACCATCGTAGGCGTCGTAGATCGGGCGGACATCATCGACGGACAGACGATCGGGGCGGGCGATGCGATTATCGGCCTTGCCTCGACCGGGCTGCACACCAACGGCTTCTCGCTGGCGCGCCGGGTCTTCGCCGGCCACGATCTCGACACCGTCTTCCCGGAGCTGGGGCAGCCGTTGGCCCAGGCGCTCCTGGCGCCCCACCGCGCCTACCTGGCCGAGGTGGGGCGGCTGTGGGATGCCGGCGTGCGGATCAAGGGGCTGGCACACATCACGGGCGGCGGGCTGATCGACAACCCGCCCCGGATTTTCCCGCCGGGTGTGGCCGCGCACATCCGCCTCGGGAGCTGGCCCATCCCGCCCATCTTCCGGTTGATCCAACGCCTGGGTCAGATCAGCGACGAAGAGATGGCCCACGTGTTCAACCTGGGGCTGGGCATGTTGGTCATCGTCGCGGCGGAGCAGGCAGACGCCGCGCTGCGCGCCCTGGGCAGTGATGCTTGGCTCGTGGGTGAAATGGTCGCGGACGACGCCGGCCCGCGCGTGCGGATAAATTGACGTTGGCACGTTCGCACGTTACACATTGGAGCGTGCGAACATGGTAACGTGTAAACGTGTAACGTGTGAACGGAAACATCATGAAACGACTCGCTGTTCTGATTTCCGGCAATGGTTCGAACCTGCAAGCCCTGATCGATGCGATTGCGGTGGGCCGACTGGAAGCCGAGATCGCAGTCGTGGTGTCCAACCGTCGCGACGCGTACGGGCTGACACGCGCCGCCAATGCGGGCATCCCGACGCGCTACTTCCCGCTGAAGCCGCACCGCGATGCGGGAAAGACACGCGAGGACTATGATGCCGATCTGGCGGCCGCTCTTGTGACCTATGCCCCCAATCTGGTGGTTTTGGCCGGCTGGATGCACGTGTTGAGCCAGGCGTTCTTCGACCGCTTTCCGGGCCGCGTGCTGAATCTGCACCCGGCGCTGCCTGGTCAGTTCGCCGGCATGCACTCCATCCAGCGCGCTTACGAGGCCTTTCAGAGCGGGAAGATCACGCATACGGGCGTCATGGTGCATCAGATCGTGCCCGAGGTGGATGCTGGCCCCGCGGTCATTTCGGCCATCGTGCCCATCTACCCGGCGGACAGCCCGGACGACCTGGAGGCGCGCATCCATGCCACCGAGCACCGGCTGCTCATCGAAGCGGTGCGCCAATGTTTATTTGAAACCCATCTCGAATGATCGGAGGAGCGATGTCAGTCACAGCCGTTGTGGGCGCCCAGTGGGGCGACGAGGGAAAGGGCCGCGTAGTGGATTACCTGGCGCAGCGCGCCGATATGGTGATCCGTTTCCAGGGCGGGGACAATGCCGGGCACACCGTCGTGAACGAGCACGGCACGTTCCGGCTACACCTGGTGCCATCCGGCATCTTCAACCCCGCCACGCGTTGCATCATCGGCGCGGGCACCGTCGTCAATCCGGCAACGCTGCTGGAGGAAATGAGCGAGTTGGCGCGCGTGGGCATCAACCTGGACAATCTGTGGCTCTCGGAGCGCGCCGGACTCGTCATGCCCTATCATCGCCTGCTGGACGGCCTTGAAGAGTCGGAGCGCGGGGGCGAGCAAATCGGCACCACCAGGCGTGGTATCGGACCGGCCTACGCCGACAAGGCCGCGCGCATCGGTCTGCGCCTGGGCGATCTGACGCGGCCGTACTACCTGCGCGGTCGCCTGGCCAGGGTGTTGACCCAGAAGAACCTGGCCTTGCAGCATTTCGGCCAGCCGCCCCTGGATCTGGATGAATTGGTGGAACAAGGGGAGGCCTGGGGCCAGGCGCTTGGCTCGCGCATCGTCGACACCCTGCCGATGGTGCAGGACGCCGTCCGTTCCGGCCAGAAGGTGCTCCTGGAGGGCCAGCTCGGCGTCATGCGTGACCTTGACTGGGGCACCTACCCGTTCGTCACCTCCTCGAACCCGATCGCGGGCGGCGGGAGCGCGGGCGCAGGGTTGCCCGCCGCGGCCATCACGGACGTAGTCGGCGTGGTGAAGGCGTACTGCACCGCGGTGGGCGCCGGCCCCTTCCCGACCGAGCTGCGCGATGAGGTGGGCGAGCGGCTGCGCGAGGTGGGGCAGGAGTACGGCGCGACCACCGGGCGCCCCCGGCGCTGCGGCTGGCTCGACGCCGTGGCCCTGTCCCATGCGACCTGGCTCAATGGCTTTACCGGGCTGGCGGTCACCAAGCTCGACGTGCTCGATGGCCTGGCCGAGTTGAAGATCTGCACCGGCTATCGGCTGGAGGGGCAGATCATCTGCCGCGTGCCCGACACGCCCGATTTCGACCGCTGCGAGCCGGTGTACGAAACGTGGCCTGGCTGGCAGACCTCCACGCAGGAAGCGCGCGCGTGGGACGACTTGCCCGCGGCAGCTCGCGCGTACCTGGATCGCATCGCCGAGCTGGCCAGTACGCCGATCGAGTATGTGTCGGTGGGGCCGGAACGCGGGCAGTTAATCGTCAGGTGAGTTGGAAGCATGGAGCGGAGCATCCTGCTCTGAGAATCACCGCAGAGGGCGCAGAGAGTACTCTGGCATTTTCGCATCTTACGCGCCTCCGCGGTGCAATTCTGACCCGCCGTGGCGTCAAGCCGAACATGGAGAACTGAATGCAGCCAGGACTTCCAAATGCAGGTGGTATAATGTGATGCATGCATCTCGGTGAGAGGTGGTGCATGGTGAAGATGATCCGCAAGCAGATTCATATAGAGGTTCGGGGGCTCAATGAGGCAGAATGGATCCGCCAGGCCTTTGACCACCGGATTGGTGGCGCGGGCGTACCATTCGTTCCAGACACGGCCGCCTGGGAGGAAGCGCGCGCGTTCATGCTGGAGTTGTGCAGCAGCGAAAGTGCCGCCAGAGAATCTCGCCAGTGGCGGCGTGAAGACCTCTACGAAGAGCGCATAGGCCGGTATAGTCGCCATCGCGGGTGATTTCATTCGAGCGTGTTCAATATGAGTTATGAGGGGTGGCGCCTGGAACACGAAGCCGCGAAGGAACACGAAGAACGCGAAGCGCGAAGCACGCGAAACCGGCACGCGCCAGCTTCGTGATCTTCGCTCTGCTTCGTGCCTTCGTGTTCCGAATACCCCGCGGCTCCAACTCGTTTTGAACGCACCCATTTCATTCGAACGTGTTCGAATCACTCTTTCCATCTGGGGATAACCTTGAGCGACGAACTGACCTTCACCCACGACACCTATCTTTCTCCCTTCACCTGGCGCTATGGCTCGCCGGAGATGCGACGCGTGTGGAGCGAGGCGCACAAGCGCCGGCTCTGGCGGCGCATCTGGGTCGCGCTGGCCGAGGCCGAGCAGACCGCGGGGCTGGTCACCGCCGAGCAGGTGGCCGACCTCCGGGCGCATGCGGACGAGATCGACCTGGCGCGGGCGCAGGAGATCGAGGCCGAAATCCACCACGATCTGATGGCCGAGGTGCGCACTTACGCCGAGCAATGCCCCGTCGGCGGGTCCGTCATCCACCTGGGCGCCACGTCGATGGACGTGGAGGACAACGCCGACGCGCTGCGCCTGCGCGAGGCGCTCGATCTGCTCCTGGGCAAGCTGAGGGGGCTGCTGCTGGCGTTCGCCGGGCAGATCGAGGTGTGGGCCGACGCACCGACCATGGCGTTCACCCATCTCCAGCCCGCGGAGCCGACGACGGTGGGCTATCGGCTGGCGCAGTATGCGCAGGACCTCTGGGCCGATTGGCTGGAGCTGACCCACGCCCGCGGCGATCTGCGCGGCAAAGGCTTCAAGGGCGCGGTGGGGACGTCGGCATCGTACGCGCAGTTGATAAGTGGGACCCCGCGCGACGATACCGCCCACGCACCACGCACCACGCACCACGTGACTGGCCTTTCTACGGCCGACTTCGAACAAGCGATCATGTCCGCCCTCGGCCTGGACGCCTTCCCCGTCGCCACGCAGACCTACCCGCGCAAGCAGGACTACCGCGTGCTCTCCGCGTTGGCGGGGCTGGGCGGATCGCTCTACAAGTTCGCGTTCGATCTGCGCGTGCTCCAGTCGCCGCCGATCGGGGAGTGGTCGGAGCCGTTCGGCAGCCGGCAGGTGGGCTCCAGCGCGATGCCGTTCAAGCGCAACCCGATCCACGCCGAAAACATGGACAGCCTGGCGCGCTATCTGGCGGCGCTGCCGCGTGTGGCATGGGACAACGCGGCGCACAGCCTGCTGGAGCGCACTCTGGACGATTCGGCCAACCGGCGCACGATCTTGCCCGAAGCGTTCCTGGCGGCCGACGAGCTGGTGATACGGGGGCTGCGGCTGATCTCCGGCCTGCGGGAGGATCGGGATGCGGCCGTCCGGTTGTTGGGCGCGTATGGCCCGTTTGCGGCGACCGAGCGGCTGCTCATGGAGCTGGTCAAGCGCGGGGGCGACCGTCAGGAGCTCCACGAGGTGATCCGCGAGCACGCCATGGCCGCCTGGCCCGTGGTCCGCCGCGGGGAGGCCAACCCGTTGATCGCATCCCTGGCCGACGACTCACGCATCACGCATCACGCATCACGGGACGAGGTCCTGGCCTGGCTCGACGCCGCCGGCTACATCGGCGACGCGCCGAAGCGGGCGCGCGACTTCGCGGCGATGCTGCGACAGCACTTGCAGGCGGGCGCGGCGGGCTGATGAACGTCTCGCTCATCCTGGCGCATCCGCAGCCCGGCAGCTTCAACCATGCGATTGCCGCAACGGCCCGGCACGCGCTGACGCGCAACGGACACGCCGTTTGCTTCCACGATCTTTACGCCGAGGGCTTCGACCCCATCCTCCCTGGACCGGAAATCCCAAAAGGTGCGGCGGTGCCGCCGGACATCGCCGCCCACTGCGCCGAGATCGCGGCCGCGGATGGCATCGTGATCGTCCACCCGAACTGGTGGGGCCAACCGCCCGCCATCCTGAAGGGCTGGATCGACAGGGTGATCCGTCCGGGGGTGGCGTACGAGTTCCTGGAAGGCGACAGCGGCGAGGGCATCCCGGCCGGGCTGTTGCGGGCAAAAGCCGCGCTCGTGTTCAACACATCCAACACGCCCCGCGAACGTGAGCTCGGCGTCTTCGGCGATCCGCTCGAAGCCCTCTGGGGCAAATGCATCTTCGAGTTGTGTGGGGTAAAGACGTTCTACCGTCGGATGTTCGGCGTGATCGTCACCAGCACGCCGGCGCAGCGCGTGGCCTGGCTGCGAGAAGTTGACGCGGCTGTTGATCGCCATTTCCCGGCCGATTCACGCCATCGAGGACGAGGCTGATGACTGCTTGCATCTTCTGCGAAATCCTGGCTAAGTTTGGAGGTATAGAATGCGCCCACGCGCCATCCTGAGTGTTTATGATAAGACCGGCCTGACCGACCTCGGTCGTGGCCTGGCCGAATTGGGTTTCGAGCTGGTTGCTTCCGGCGGCACGGCGCGCGTGCTGAGCGCCGCCGGCCTGCCCGTCACCCAGGTCGACCAGGTCACCGGCTTCCCGGAAATCCTGGGGGGTCGCGTGAAAACGCTGCATCCGGTCATCCACGGCGGCATCCTCGCCCGTCGCACGCCGGAGCACCTGGCCGAATTGGCCGACCATGGCATCGCGCCGGTCGATCTGGTGGTCTGCAACCTCTACCCGTTCGTTGCAACTATCGCCCGGCCTGATGTGACCGAGGCAGAGGCGGTCGAGGAGATCGATATCGGCGGCGTGACGCTGTTGCGGGCCGCAGCCAAGAACTTCGAGTCGGTGGCCGTCGTGTGCGATCCTGCGGACTACGGCGCGGTGCTTGAGATGCTGCGTCGGGCCAACGAGCCAGGCACTTCCGAGAGTGGCTGGCTTGTGACAGAGCGCCGTCGTCTTGCGCTGAAAGCGTTCCGCCACACTGCCGCCTACGACGCAGCCATCGCGACCTGGCTGGCCCAGACGGGAGGGGGAGAGGGGGAGAGGGGGAGAGGGGGAGAGCAGGGCTTGCCTGCGCAGCTCGTCCTGGCTGCTGAACGCGTGCAGGCGCTCCGCTATGGCGAGAATCCGCACCAACAGGCCGCGCTCTATCGCTGGATCGGCACACCGGCGCCCTTCAAGCAGCTTCAGGGCAAAGAGCTTAGCTACAACAACCTGGTGGATCTGGAGGCGGCCTGGGCGATGCCCCAGGAATTCGCCGGGCCGGCAGTCGCCATCATCAAGCACACCAATCCCAGCGGGCTGGCGGCCGCGGATAGCCTGCTGGAGGCGTACCGGCTGGCGTTCGCCTGCGATCCTGTGTCTGCCTACGGTTCGATCATCGCGGCCAATCGCGAGGTTGACCTGGCGCTCGTCCAAGAGATCGGCAGCCTGTTCGTGGAAGTGCTGGCTGCGCCGTCTTTCTCCGCTGATGCGTTGGAATGGCTGGCCAGCCATAAGAAGAACTGTCGCGTGATGGCCGCTCGACCGGACAACAGGAGCGATCGGCCGATCACCCCTGCGCTGGTGTTACGCTCCGCAACAGGTGGCCTGCTGGCCCAAACCGCGGACGATCGAGGCGTGGATGAGAACACCTGGAAGATAGTCACCCGGCGCGCGCCTACCGAGGCCGAGCGCCGCAGCCTGGCCTTTGCGTGGCTGGCGGTCAAACACGTCAAGTCCAACGCCATCGTGCTCGTCCAGGGCACAGCGACGGTCGGCGTGGGCGCCGGGCAGATGAACCGGGTGGACTCGGTGTACCTGGCCGCACGGCGGGCCGGCGACCGGGCCAAAGGATCGGTCATGGGCTCCGATGCTTTCATCCCGTTCCCTGATTCCATCGAAGCAGCCGCGTCTGCCGGTGTAACCGCATGCATCCAGCCAGGTGGCTCGCTCCGTGATGAAGAGGCCATTGCTATCGCGGACCGCCGGGGCATGGCGATGATCTTCACCGGAGAGCGACACTTCCGGCATTAGGAACGCTGGCCTTTCATCTCCGGTCTTTCGTCGTTTTGACAAACCCATGCGGCTGCGGCATAATCTGAGCTACAATTGAACAGCCACAATCAAAGGCTATGACGGAGGAAAGTAGGCGCGGGGATGACCCCAGAGAGGCCGGGTCCCGACGACGGGGCTGTAAACCCGGCCGGCATGAGCCTCGCCGAAGTTCCCTCCCGAGCTGGACGAGGGAAACTGGATACTAGAGATTGGATGTTAGATGTTAGATGTTAGATGTTGGATATTGGAAGTTGGCATGTCCAATCTCCAATCTCCAACCTCTAACCTCCAACCTCTAATCTCCAGCAAGTAGTTCGTCCCGGATGTCTCACCGTTAATGGGGGCACCGGTAAGCCCGTCAAGCCGGGCCGCTGGATCGAGGAGCTTCCGCCTGTGCGGAGGAACCGGGGTGGTACCGCGGAGTCTGCGTGCGCGCACTTCGTCCCTGCGACGGAATGCGCGCTTTTTATTGGTAGACTGGTAATCGGTAAATTGGTAACCTGGTAGACTGGTAGATGGGTTGCGTCGTTACGGCGTCCCCTCCCAAAATACCAGTTTCCCAGTCTCAGTAGATCACAGATCTCACGCAAAGTCGCCAAGAACGCCAAGAGATTCCGCTTGACCTTTGCGTCTTTGCGTGAGGCAAATCGTGATCTACTGAGTCTACCAGTTTCCCAGTTTTTTAATTTAACGGTTACCGAGCGTTGGGGGAGCTATGTACAAAAATCTATCCACATTGCAAACTGAGGCTTTAGCCGAGCTCGCCGCCATTACTAGCGCGGATACGCTGGAGGCGTGGCGCGTCAAGTACCTGGGCCGCAAAGGCGGTGCGTTGGGCGAGGCGATGAATGTGCTTGGCACCTTGCTGCGCGACGAGCGGCCGGCTTACGGGCAGGCGGCCAATGAAGTGAAGATGGCGCTCGAAGCGGCATTTGCCGAGCGGCAGGATGCGCTGAAAACGGTCGCGCTGGAGGCCGAGCTGGCCGGCGGCGCGCTCGATGTGACCCTGCCCGGTCGCGCTCCATCGCTGGGCCACCTGCACATCAGCACACAGAGCCTGCGGCAACTTTATGCCATCTTTGCCGAGATGGGCTTCCAGGTCTACGACGCGCCGGATGTGGAGACGGACGAGTACAACTTCGGGTTGCTCAATATGCCACCCTACCATCCGGCGCGCGATATGTGGGATACGTTTTGGGTCACGCAAGATGCAGGGGCAGGTTTGCCATCGCGTGCGGACGCTGCCGGTGAACAGGGCAAGAAACCCGCCCCTACGTTGGTTTTGCGCACGCACACCAGCCCCGGCCAGATTCGGGCGATGCGCGAGCGTTGCCCCGAATCGATCCGTGTGATTCTGCCCGGCAAATGTTACCGCTACGAGCAGGTCACATCCCGCGCCGAGCACCAGTTCTACCAACTGGAAGGCCTGGCCGTCGGCAAGGGCATCCGCCTGACCGATCTGATCGGCACGTTGCAACAGTTTGCACGGCGGATGTACGGCGCGGGACGCAGGCTGCGGGTGCGCGGCAGCTATTTCCCCTTCACCGAGCCGAGCATCGAAGCCGATATGGATTGCATCCTGTGCGGTGGCAAGGGCTGCGCGGTGTGCAAATACACCGGCTGGCTGGAGGTCGCCGGCGCGGGCATGGTCCATCCGGTCGTGTTGCGTAACGGCGGCTATGATCCTGATGTCTACAGCGGTTTCGCCTTCGGCCTGGGCGTCGAGCGGCCGGCCATGCTGAAGTACGCGATCGACGACATCCGGTATTTCTACGGAAATGATCTGCGGTTCTTGGGGCAGTTCTCGTGATGCGTGCTGCGTGCTGCGTATTGCGTAGTCCGTTTTCGGCGTCGATCCTTACGGCGCGCGTGAAAGAACGAATACGCACTACGCAATAACGCACTACGCACTACGCAACACGTGTATAGATACGGAGTACTTACCATGAAAATACCCCTCAGTTGGCTCAAAGACTACGTTGATATCACCCTCCCCGTCGACCAACTCGCGGAGCGCATGACGCTAGCGGGGCTGGAGGTCGAGGCGATCACACGCATCGGTGAGATGTGGGACCGGGATAAGCTGTTCGTGGGGCAGGTGTTGCAGGTGACGCGGCACCCGGACGCCGATCGCCTGGTGCTGGCGCGGGTGGCCTACGGCGTGGCCGAGCCGCTGATCGTCGTCACGGGCGCGCCAAATCTTTACCCTTACGTTGGGCAAGATCTGAGCGGCGGTCGCGGCCCTAAGGTGGCGTTCGCCGTAGTGGGCGCCCGGCTGATCGACGGCCACAGCGCCGAGCGGAAAATCGCCACGCTCAAGGCGGGCAAGATTCGTGGCATCGTCTCGCAGGGCATGGTCTGCTCCGAAAAGGAGCTCGACCTCAGCGATGACCACGAGGGTATCCTGATTCTGCCCGATGACGCGCCGGTTGGGATGCCGTTGGTCGATTACATGGGCGATGCGATCCTTTCCCTGGATGTCAAAGGGGCGTTCAGCCATTTGCAGTCGGTCGTGGGGGTTGCTCGCGAGGTCGCGGCGCTGACCGGCCAAACGCTGCGGCGGGATGTGCTCACGATCCTGGATCGCCAGCCGGTCGCCATCGAGCCGGAAGCCGACTTCGCAGGGATCGTGATCAACGCCCCCGACCTGTGCTTGCGCTATTCCGCGGCATTGATCGAGGGGGTGAAGATCGGGCCGTCGCCCTACTGGATGCAGCAGCGGCTGATCCGCGCCGGCATGAGGCCGATCAACAATGTCGTGGACATCACCAACTATGTGATGCTGGAGCTAGGGCAGCCGCTCCACGCGTTCGATTACGATCTGCTGCGCCAACGCGCGGGGGGTAACCGGCCGACGATCATCATGCGTCGCGCCTACCCCGGCGAGCACCTGCAAACGCTCGACGGTGCGGATCGCGCCCTCGATCCCGACACGCTGATGATCACCGATACTGCGGGCACCATCGCCGTGGGCGGCGTGATGGGTGGTGCGAACACCGAGGTCAGCGACGGCACGACCACGGTGCTGCTGGAGGCGGCAAACTTCAACTTCCTGAGCATCCGCCGTACCGGCCAGCTTCTCAAGCTGTCCAGCGAGGCGGGCAGCCGCTTCGGTAAGCAGGTCGATCCCGAGCTGACGGTGGTCACGCTGGCACGCGCCGGACAACTGCTTGAGGAACTCGCTGGCGGTAAGGTGCACCCCGTCTACGGCGATGTTTACCCTGGCAAGCCACAGCCCAGGACCATCGACCTTGACCCGGCCTATGTCCAGCGCTTGCTGGGCGTGGATATACCGGTGGACGAGCAAGCCCGGATTCTGCGGGCGCTGGAGTTCGGCGTGGAAATAGTAGACACGGAGACAGAGCACCCTGTCACCAAGTCGCCGTGTCACCTTGTCACCACCGTCCCCAGCCACCGCCAGGATGTGAACATCCCTGCCGACCTGGCGGAGGAGATCGGTCGTGTATACGGCTACGACCGGATGCCGCACACCCTCATGGAAGATGAGCTGCCGCCACAACGGCGCAATGTTGCGCTGGAGGGTGAAACCAAGGTGCAGGATGTGCTGGTCGGCTGCGGGCTGACCGAGATCATCACCTACTCGATGATCGACATCCGGGATGAGGCGCGCCTCAACGTGCCAGGAGCTTCGGAGGTGCCTGGCACGTCTCTCCACGTGGCTGTGCTCAACCCGCTCACATCCGACCGTGCGCATCTGCGCCGGACGTTGTTGCCCGGCTTATTGCGAACGGCGCAGGCCAACCTGCGTTTCACCGACCGCGTGGCTATCTTCGAGCTGGGTCGCGTATTCTACCCGCGGCCGGGCGAGATCCTGCCCGCCGAGCCGCGCCGCGTGGCCGCGCTGATGATCGGCCCGCGTGAGCCGCAGGGCTGGCAGCCTCACGATGCATCTCCGGTCGGCTTCTTCGACCTCAAAGGCATCGTCGAAGCCTTGTTGGGCCGGCTTGAGTTGAAGGCTGTCTCCTGGGAGCGAGGCGAGCATCCGGCGACTCATCCTGGGCGCACCGCCCGGCTGCTGGTGGACGGCACAGACGCTGGCATGGTGGGCGAGCTGCATCCGATTGTGCGGGCTGCGTTCGATCTGCCCAACCAGCCCGTCGCGATTATGGAGCTGGATTGGGATGTTGTGCTCTCCGGCTGGGGCGCGGCTGAGCCAATGGCCGACATCTCGACCCAGCCTGCCGTTTACGAGGACCTGGCAGTCATCGTCGACGAGGCGGTGCCGGCTGCCCAGGTGGCCGGGCTTATCCGCCAGTCCGGCGGCAAGCTGCTGGCGGATCTGCGGCTGTTCGACATCTACCGCGGCAACCAGATCGCCGGGGGCAAGAAGTCGCTGGCCTACAGCCTCACGTTCCAGGCTCCCGATCGCACGCTTACCGACGAAGACACGCGCAAGCTGCGCGCCAAAATCGTCGGCCGACTGGAGCGAGAGCTCGGTGCGACGTTACGGGCGTAGTTCGGAGCCAGGAACTGAGCGAACTGATTGAGAAGCCGGCAGGTGCGGCTTCGTGTTGTTCGCGGCGCAGAGAGCTTCCGAGCATAGGTGTTCGGAAGCTTTCTGCCCACCATCACCACGGAGATACTGGAGACTCAATGATCGGCGTTGGGCGTGGGAGGATGCGAGGCGCCGGGACAGGTACGTACTGGCGACCGCCGGGCGGTCTTGTGGCAAGAACCTGTCCTGCCCAGATGGTGTACGAGCGCAACCCATTCCACCGCTTCAGGGATACTACGCTGACACCGCAGCGCGCAGCGATCCTGGCCAAAGTGTCTCCCCGGTGCACGACATAGGGATTCGGACACCCGGCGGACGCGCTGGCTTGTGCGGTACGAGCAGAGGCGTTGAGGGAAATCCCAGCCGAGCTAGAGACGGCTTGATGTGTTGTGACCACAGCCAAGCGAGTCGTTGTCAGGCTGAGTGATAAGAGGACGCTGATCAAAACGGGACTCAGACTGGCGAACGTGCCGAACATACCACCCTCCCTCAAGCGTCGATCCCCAAAGCACTACGATTTTGAATGCACTCTCTGCCCACGGGGAGCAGGTCCTCTTTTTCTGACCGGGGATGGCACCGACCATCAGGTATTCCTACGAATGGCGGCCGCGTTCAACAGCCAGTTGGCAGATCCGCCAACCAGTTTATATGTTTTATTTGTGCTTGCCTATGCGTACAAGTACGTATATCGCGCGGCAAGTTCCAGATTTCAGTATGTTAGCTTGCTTTTCTGCAGGGCGGGCGTGCTACTCCAGGGTTAAGATCCCTCGGCGCATGGCATAACGCACGAGATCAGCCTGGTGATGCAGGCCGAGCTTGTGCATCATCTTCGCACGATGGATCTCTACGGTGCGGGGGCTGATGGAGAGCAGATCGGCGATCTCTTGGTTGGTATGGCCCTCCGCGGCGAGTTGGAACACCTCGCGCTCGCGCGTTGTCAGCGTCGTGTCGGGGTTTTCACCGGTATCCTGACCTTTTTGGACGTATGCCTCGATAGCGCGCTCGGAGAGCGGCGGGCTAAGGTAACGCCGACCGGTGACTACTTCGCGTATAGCCTGGATGAGATCGGTAGAGCTAGAGTCCTTGAGTACATAGCCCAGGGCACCGCGTTTCAGCGCCTCCAACACATAGGCTTCATTCGAGTGCATCGAGAGGACTATCACGCGCGTCTGGGATGAAACCTGCTTGCTCTGGCGCAGAACCTCCAGGCCATTCATGCCGGGCATCATCAGATCGAGGACCAATACGTCAGGTTTGCATCGTTCAAGCAGTTTAATAGCTTCCAGCCCGTCGCTGGCTTCACCGACCACAGCAAACCCGCTCTCAGCTTGGAGCAAAGCCCGCAAGCCTTGTCGCACGATGGGATGATCATCTGTAAGGACAATGTTCACGGTCATCTTGGATCCTTATGGGTTTCGTAAGGGAAGGTTTGCGGTGTCAAAGGCAACTCAGCCAGGACGCGGGTTCCTTTGTATGGCGTGGACTCGACGGTGAACTGGCCGCCGAGGAGAAAAGCGCGTTCGCGCATACCGGAAATGCCGC
>Ga0172375_10000714_pt1 | contig 53489 bp, 48 predicted proteins | sample LakKiv1m_FD_114537 | JGI IMG/M metagenome (GOLD analysis project Ga0172375, IMG submission 114537) | Freshwater microbial communities from Kabuno Bay, South-Kivu, Congo - kab_092012_11.1m | ecosystem: Environmental > Aquatic > Freshwater > Lake | place: Democratic Republic of the Congo...
AGAAATTTTGCCAGAGCTGAACACAGCATTTGGTGTTACTGGCTTGACACATATTATTGCCATTTCTGGTTTGAATATCACTCTCATTGCCGCTTTACTTTTTGAATTATTAAGCGCGTTTGGTTTATCGCGCCAAAAATCTTTTTGGTTCGGATCTTTAATTTTAAGTTTTTATGTTTTAATGATTGGTGCGTTTGCTTCTGCCACTCGCGCTCTAATAATGTCTTTGATGTTTATGTATGGTTTAAAAATCGGCAGACCAGCAAAAAATTGGAATTTAATTTTATTAGCGGCCGTGGTTTTAGTTATTATCAATCCATTTGCTTTGATGTTTGATATTGGTTTTCAATTATCATTTTTAGCAATTTTTGGTTTAATTATTTTCCAGCCGATTTTTTCTCAATGGCTAACTTTTGTTCCAGAAAAGCTGCAGATTCGCGCCATGATTTCTATGACTTTATCAGCGCAGGTTTTTACCTTGCCCTTGATTGCCTATTATTTTGGGCGCATTTCTTTAATTGCGCCTTTATCTAATTTATTAGTTTTGCCAGTCCTGCCGGTTTTGACAGCGGCAGGAATTTTAATGATTTTATTAGGTTTGATTTGGAGCAAATTTGCTTTTGCCTTAGGTATTATCTTGCATTTTATTATTGCCTATATTATTTTTGTAGTAGAATTATTAAGTAAAGTGCCGTATGCAAGCATGAACGTGTAGTTCTATGTGTCATCCTCGCGCAAGCGAGGATCTCGTGGATAACAGAAAGCACTGGGATTCCCGCTTACGCCGGAATGACATCAACGAAATCGCAAATTTTAATATGATAAAACATAAAATATTTTTTATATTTATCATTTTATTAACTCTTGTCGCTGCCGGTTATTTTTATTATTCCTTTGAAAATCAAAAACAAGAAATTGTATTTTTTGATGTGGGCCAGGGTGACGCTACTTTTATTAATCTCCCAGATAATAATGAAATTTTAATTGACGGCGGTCCTGATAATTCTGTGCTTTATAAATTAGGCAAATTTATGCCGTTTTATGACCGTTCAATTGAACTTTTGATTTTAACCCACCATCATGATGATCATTTATTTGGTTTAATAGAAGTTTTAAAAAGATATCAAGTTAAGAAAGTTTTGATCCGCTGTTTAACTGATGGAGCGGAGCCAAGCGGTGCTTATGAAATATTTTTAGATCTATTGAATAAAGAAAAAGCAGAAATTATTTGTGCCGAAAACTTGAGTAGCTTGAACTTAAAAAACGCTGATTTAGAAATTATTTATCCGAAAAAAGATTGCGCTTTATGCCAAGCTGATTCAGGCGGTAATAATAGTTCGCTTGTTATGAGATTGAATTTAGACAATGGCGAAAAAATTTTATTCACTGGAGATATTGAAGAAAAAGCAGAAAAAGAAATTTTGGCTTCTGAAACAGTAAAGTATTTGCCAAGTGATATTTTAAAAGTTCCGCATCATGGTTCAGAAACTTCTTTAAGCCAAGAATTTTTGCAAGCCGTGAATCCTAAAAAAGCCGTGATCTCTGTTGGCTTTAATAATAAATTTGGACATCCGTCATCGCGTACAATTAAGCGGTTGGAAAGGGCCGGGGTGGAAATATTCAGAACAGACAAAGAAGGGGATATAAAATTAAATTCCAAATCGCAAATTACAAATTTCAAATAAGCACCAATTGTAAAACTATATTTACCATCTATTTTTTGAAATGACAAGGTAGATTATTTATGTTAAGATATTTTTATGCAGGAGCTAATAGACAAAATTAAAATTTTGCAAAATAAACTGGCCGAAGCTCAAGAGCTTTTAAATTTGAGCCGGAAAAAACAAAAAATTTTAGAATTAGAAGATAAAATGAGCGCTCCAGATTTTTGGATTGATCAAAACAAGGCAAAAAAAATTAGTCAAGATCTATCCGAATTAAAATTTGAAGCAGAGGAATTTGCCAGTTTGGAAAAAAGTTTGCAAGATAATTTAATTTTAGCAGAGGATTCTTTAAAATCAGGCGACGAGTCTTTAAAAAGCGATTTGGAAAATAAATTAAATGAATTGGAAAGCGAGTTTAAAAAAAATGAATTTAAAATAATGCTTAGTGGAAAATATGATTATAGTAATGCTATTTTGGCAATTCACGCTGGAGTTGGCGGTGTTGATGCCCAGGATTTTGCCCAAATGTTAGAGCGCATGATTTTGCGCTACTCTGAAAAGAAAAAATTTAAAGTTAATATTTTGGATAGACAAATTGGCAATGAGGCAGGTATTAAATCTGTGGTAATGGAAGTTCAGGGAGCTTATGCTTATGGTTTTCTAAAATGTGAAGCAGGCGTGCATCGCTTAGTTAGAATTTCGCCATTTGATGCCGAAAAAATGCGTCATACTTCTTTTGCTTTAATAGAGGTTTTGCCAGAAATTGAAGATACTTTTGAAATTGAATTAAAACCAGAAGATTTAATCATTGACACTTTTCGTTCTTCTGGCAAAGGCGGTCAGGGCGTAAACACTACAGATTCTGCTGTGCGTATTCGCCATAAGCCAACTGGCTTAATGGCAACCTGTCAAAATGAAAGATCACAGTTGCAAAACAAAGAAACTGCTTTGAAAATTTTAAAATCAAAAATTAAAAAGTATAATGAAGAAGAAAGAGAAGATGAGAGACAAAAATTGCGCGGTGAATTTACAAAGGCTGCCTGGGGCAATCAAGCAATTTCTTATGTTTTACAGCCATATAAAATGGTCAAAGACCATAGAACAAATTTTGAAACAAGCGAGGTGGAAAAAATTTTAGACGGAGAGTTGGATGAGGTGGTGGAAAAATATTTGAAAGAAGAAATTAAGAAATAAAAAGAAATAAAATTTATGATTTAAGAATTAAAATAATTATTTTAGAAAATGATGATTGACTACTTAGCAGATAAACATTCTCTGTCATTCCCGTCCTGATTTTCATCAGGATAAACTCCAACGGGAATCCAGGCGAGTAAAACAAATTTTAAAATTTTTTTCTGGATCCTGACTTGCGTCAGGATGACAATATCAAACAAATAAAACTTTGACTATTTTTAAAAAATAAGATAGAATTTTTTTGTAGAATAAGCGCCGTTAGCTCAGCCCGGTAGCTGCCTCTTCGGCAGCTCGCCGATGAGGCGAGAGCAACAGCCACAATTTATTTTTTCGCGCCGTTAGCTCAGCCCGGTAGAGCAACTGCCTTTTAAGCAGATGGTCACAGGTTCGAATCCTGTACGGCGTATTTTTTATGCCCAAAAAATTCTTTTCTCATTACCTGCCGGCCATAATTTGGGCTGGCATAATTTTTATTCTTTCATCAGTGCCTGGCAATGATTACCCGAGCACTGTTTTTGATTATTCAATTATCGCTCATCTTATTGAATTTTTTGTTTTGGCAATTCTTGTTCAGCGCGCCTTAAACAAAAAAAGCCATTGGTGGGCTTTAATAATTTGTGCGCTTTATGCTATTTCCGATGAATTTCACCAATTATTCGTACCTTTCAGATCTGCCAATGTCGGTGATTTTTTAATTGATTTTTGCGCTATTATATTTGGAATTTTAGTTTGGAAAAAAGTTTTAAAATAAATTTTGATGGCATTTTTTTTGGCTATTGATTTAATTCAAAATTGCAAACCAAATACCCAACTCCAAAAGGATATTCATAGGACATAATTTCAGGCTGATAGTTAAAATCATTAAGAATTCCAAGTAAAATCAAAATTGATTTTAAGCCGCATTCAGCCGCATTTTTAATAAGGGCTGGCTCCAGATTGATGAGACCAACAATGTCTTTTTCTTCAATTGCTTTGATTAAATTTTTGTCAAAAATTTTTCCAGATTCGGAATATGGCGCCGGTGCTTCATTGGTTAAAGCATGGGAAAGATCGCCCGAGGCAATAATGGCGATTCTTTTTTTTGAGTTTTGAATCAAATCAGTTAACTTTTGGCCAAGTTCAAAATGTTTATCATTTTCTAAATCAGAATAATTTAGAGGAATAATTTTAAAATTTTTTAAATTTTTAGCCAAACAATAAAGCGGCACACCAATGCCATAATCAAGTTCGCTTTCGCTGATAAGTTGAATAGGCAGTTTTGTTTCCAGCGCTTCTTTAAGCTGATGACCCAAGCCAATATCGCTAGAGAAGTTTAATTGCGTTTCCAAATCGCCAAAGGTTCTGAAATCTAGTTTTAATTCTGGCGCAATATTGAGACTAAACGCGCCTGTTAAAAGCGGCCCATGTGGAGAAATTATAATAATTGTTTCCGGAGCGACAGCTGCCAACTTTTCGGCCAACTGTTCAAGAGCCAACCTTGTTTTTTTTAAGGACGTTAAATCTTTCTGGTTTAAAGCTGGAACCAGAAATGGGGGGTGGGGGACAATAGTGGCAAAAACTAACATAAATAAAATTTAAGAACGATTCTAATTTTGTCATCCCCGCGCAAGCGGGGATCCAGGAATTGCAATTTATCACAAAACAAATTTTCTGGATTCCCGCTTACGCGGGAATGACAGTGAACAAAATCGAAGTTTATTCTACTACATTTACTTCTTCTCCGAGTTCGTGCAGTGCCAGAACCGTTTCCGGCACTTCAATAATATTTTTCCATTGATAGCCCATGGATTCAAAAGTTTCTAAGTTGGCAATCGGAAGTTTTTTTCCTTCTGAAATCACATAAACTTTTGGATCAGAAGTGATTTTTACCAATTCGCCGTCTTTAAGCTGATAATTTTCCCCTGTTTCATATTTAGATAATTCCTCGCTTGTAACTTTGACAATTTTTCTTTTGGGAAAATATATTTTTAAAAGTTTATCAGAAACTAACAAATGTTTGATGCCATCTTTAACAAAATATATTTCTTTAGTTATTTTGTCCTGTAAAATTGCGCCAACTGGATAAGATGATTTAACTGTAATGGGTTCGCCTCTTGGAAAAGATAAAACTTCTTCTTCAGAAATTTTAATAATTTCTTCAGGGTTAAAACCAATCAGTTTAAATGCCTCCTTTGATGTAATTGGTCTCACTGTATCGTTTTCCAAAAAATAGACACCGCCCGAAGGAATTTGCAAAAGCGAATAATTGGCATATTTAATTGGCGCGCCGATTTCATATTTTTCCAAATCCTCAGCTTTAATTGTTAATAATTTATTCAGAGAATAATTAGAAGTAAAAACTGCTTTGGACACAAATTGTCGTCTTTGATTATTTTGAATCAGCCACAGAGTTTTGTCAGTGGCGTTTTGCAAAAGAGATCCTTCGGGATAATTTAAGGCAAACCACTGGTTCCAAAGCGAGTGCAAAACTTCATTGCCATGGATATGGGGCGTGTAATTATACAAAGCGCTTGTGGCTAAATTTAAGATAGTAATTTTTTGATTATCAATCGCGTGTGTTTTATTAACTTTGAAATTAAATTTTTCTGCATTGTCTAAGTAATAGCGGATGGCGCCAGCGCCCCAATCAATTTGCGTGGCTAATCCTTTATGTTTATCATTGCAGCCGCCGGAATCAGGACAACCATAACCAGTTGCCCAATCTAGCTGGCCTTGGGTTGGATTTGTATCTGTAACTAAACTTTGTTCTTTTTGCAAAAGAGCCAAGATATATTTGGGGCTGATTTGATAAAATTGAGCTACTTCATAAATAATCTGATAAGCATACATTTTTACGCTCGGCACCACATAATTTGTCAAAAAACTGCCTTTCTTTTGCAAAAAATTTTTAATTTGATCTAAATTTAAGGCATTGGCATCAGTGAGCTCTTCATCAGTCAGAATCAGTCCGGGGTTAAAAGAAGCAGCCAGAGCTGCGGCAGTAGTTTGGAAAATGAGAGCGGATAAAACAAGTAAGATAAAAATTTTACGCATATGGTATATTAAAGTTAATTAAAATTAAGTAAATTGTCATCCTCACGCAAGTGAGGATCTCGTAGAATATTGTATAAAACAGTTTATTAAATAACATGATTCTTGATTAGCAGTTCGTTTTTATATTATACCACACTTTTTTCATCTGCGGAATTTTTCAGATATCCATTGATAAAATCACTCGCCGTCATTATTTTTTTGCCTTCTGGCTGCAGTTTAATAATTTCTAACATCTGGCCGTCGCCAGCTGCAATATAGAGTTTTTTGTTTTGTACAAAAAAATCGTTATTGCTTTTATCCGATCTAAAGGTCGGAGTTACGTTTTTATCAGCTATATTTATTTTGATAAATTTTATTGTTGTTTGTTGGTTGTTAATTGCTAACTGACAAAAGATTCCTGGCCAAAGAGAATAAGCGCGCCATTGGTTATAAATTTCTTTGGCTGATTTTTGCCAGTCAATTTCCCCGTTTTCTTTTTTAATAATTTTGCAAAAAGTAGCAGTATCATGATTTTGGTCTTTTGGTTTAATTTTGCCTGATAAAAATTCAGGAATATTTTTAATTAAAAGTTCTGCACCAATTTCTGCCAGACGATTATGTAATTCAAAAAATATTTCATTTTCTGAAATTGCGCAGTCAACTTGTGATAAAATTGGGCCATGATCCATTTTTTCATCCATGAGTATTATTGTGACGCCAGTTTTTGTTTCGCCGTTTAAAATTGCCGCCTGGATTGGCGAAGCTCCACGGTATTTTGGCAAAAGTGATGGATGGACATTAAGCGCGCCAAATTTTGGCAAATCCAAAATATTTTTGGGAATTATCTTTCCATAAGAGGCCACAATAAAAATGTCTGTCTGTTTGGAACCAAAATTTTGTAGTAATGAACAAAAATTTTTGTTCACTACAAAATTTTCCGGTTGTAACACAGGAATATTTTTTTCTTGCGCTAGAATTTTAATTGGTGTCGGCGTCAAAATCTGTTTTCTGCCAACTGGCATATCTGGTGCCGTAACTACTGCCAAAGGCAAATAGCTATTATCAATTAAATGCTTTAAGACAATCACAGAAAATTCCGAAGAGCCAAAAAATATGAATTTTAATTCATTTGGTTGCATAAAGATAATTTAGCATGTTTAAAAAACATTGGCAATTTTACTTAATATTTTTTCTTGTTTTTATCTGTTAAAATGTTAAAATGCCAATATGTTAAAATGTTTTTATGTCTAATCCTTTTGTTACACCCGAAGATTTATTAGAAACTTCAAAAAAATATCATACTCCAAATAATAAAACTCATGGCGAAGATTTTTTTATTAATGCAAAATATGCTGGTAATGCCAGCCGTGTAACTTCAATAACAAAAACAAAATGGTCATTTTTAACCATCATTTTTGTTATTTTTTTGCTTTGGTCCAGAGTTTTCTATTTGCAAATCAGCCAAAGCAGAGTTTTGTATGGCGAAGCTGAAGGCAATCGCATCAGAACTGAATTAGTTTTGGGTCCCCGCGGCCTATTTTATGACCGCCATCAAATTTCATTAGCTGTTAATAAACCGCAGTTTAGTTTGGTTTTGGAGCGCGATTTTGTCAATCAATTCTTAAAAGAGAGCGCCAACGCTAAGGAAGAGCTAAAAAACAAATTGACTTTAATAACAGGTTTAAAAAAAGAAGAAATTCAAATGCGAATAGAAAAATTTTTAGTTAATAATAAACAACCAGCGCTTGATTTTGAATTAGATTACCCTCACGCAATGATTTTTAAGGCAAGCGGGCAAGAATCTTTAAATTGGCAGCTGCAATTAAAATCCGAGCGGCAATATTTAGAAGGATATATTTTTGGCAATGTTCTTGGATATTTGGGGCGCATTAATCCAGACGAATGGGCAATATTTAAAAATAATAATTACCGTTATACGGATTTAATTGGTCAAGCTGGTTTGGAAGAAATGTATGAGAAAGAACTGCGCGGTTTGCCTGGCAAAATTGAGCGCGAGGTTAATGCTAAAGGAGAAGAGGTTAAAATTTTGGGTGTAACAGCTACTATACCTGGCGTTGATTTAACTTTAACAATAGATTATGAATTGACAAAAAAAATCAATAGCATTTTATCGGCTGCTTTGGAAGAACTTAATCTGAAAAAAGCAGCAGCAGTGGCTCTTGATCCGAGAAACGGAGAAATTTTGGCTTTAGTTTCTTTGCCCGGTTTTGATAATAATTATTTTACTAACCCCGCCATATACAGCCAAGAGATAGCAGCTCTTTTTAGTGATGAAAATCAGCCGCTATTTAATAGACCCATAGCAGGCGAATATCCTTCGGGCTCCACCATAAAGCCCATGATCGCAGCAGCTGGTCTAAACGAAGGATTGATTAATAAAAATACTACTGTTTTGAGCACAGGTGGATTTAAAATAGATCAATGGTTTTTTCCTGATTGGAAAGCAGGGGGTCATGGAATAACAAATGTGATTAAGGCATTAGCAGAATCTGTTAATACTTTTTTTTATTACCTTGGCGGCGGTTATGAAAATTTTAACGGTTTAGGTTTAGAAAAAATTACTGCCTATGCCAAATTGTTTGGCTTTGGTAAAAAATCTGGCATAGATTTGCCAGGAGAACAAACTGGTTTTTTGCCAACCAAAGAATGGAAAGAAGAAACAAAAAAAGAGTCCTGGTATATTGGCGACACATATCATTTATCAATTGGACAGGGCGATATTTTGGTTACACCTTTGCAAATAGCCAATATGACATCAGCCATCGCTAATGGAGGTACACTTTATCAGCCACATTTAGTAAAAGATTTTTTTTATCCCAAGGAGAATAAACATATAACCGTTCTCCCAAAGGTTTTAAATAGCCATTTTATTCTTGACGATTATTTAGCGATTGTGCGCCAAGGCATGCGTCAAGCCGTGGTCAGCGGTTCAGCGCGCGCTTTGGCTGATTCCCCTTTTTCTTCAGGAGCCAAAACGGGCACTGCTCAAGTTGGAGACGATAAGAATCCCCATGCTTGGTTCACTGTTTTTGCGCCTTATGAAAATCCAGAAATTATTTTAACAATTTTAATAGAAAACGGCGGCGAAGGATCAGTCACTGCTTTGCCTGTGGCTAAAGAAATTTTAGAGTGGTATTTTGGAAGAAAATAATTTGTAAAAGATTAAAATTTACTGCTTAAAAATTACAGATTATCAATTGCGAATTGCACTTTCTTGACAGAATATTTTACATCTTGTATCTTGTATGTTATATATGAAAATTAATTAAACCATTTATGTCTCAAGGACAAACTTATATTACAAAAGAAGGTTTAGATAAACTTAAAAGAGAATTTCAGGAGTTGGTTCAGGTTAAAAGAAAAGAAGTGATTGCTAAAATTGAACAAGCCAAAGAATTTGGCGATTTAAGCGAGAACGCGGAATACCACGCGGCCAGGGATGAACAGGCCTTTATTGAAGGCAGAATTGCGGAATTGAACAACATTTTAAAAAATGTCATTCTGATTGAAGAAACTAAATCTTCCGGTTTTGTGTTGGTTGGTTCAAAAATTAAAATTGCTGATGAAGATAGTCAAGTGGTTAAAGAATATAAAATAGTGGGCTCAGAAGAGGCTGATCCAACGCAAGGATTAATTTCCAATGAGTCGCCAATCGGCCGAGCTTTTTTAGGCAAAAAAGCAGGGGATATTGTTTCCATTCAAACACCAAGAGGAATCATGAAATATCGTATCATGGAAATTGTTTGACAAAATTTAAAAAATATTTATAATAGGGTTAATGTATTTTTTTGCCGTGTTTTAAATACGGAATTTATATTATTATGAAAATTAAAGAATGTCGCTATTGCGGAATGCCTCTTGAGGAGGATACTACTGATAAAATTTGTGATTATTGCCGCAATGACGATGGAAGAGAGATGATCAATTTAAGCGAGAATGATGAAGAAGAAGAGGCGCTGGCAGAGGATTATTAAAAACTCCTTAACCCCGTTTTGATAACTTAGATTTATCAAAACGGGGTTTTGGTTTTAATGGACAAAAATAAGAAAAAGAGATAAGATAGAAATATAAATTCTAAATTTAAAGCACTAAATTCCAAATAAATCCAAAATCTAAAATCAAAAATTCTAAATTCTGATTTTAAATTGTTTTCAATTTTGATATTGGTATTTATTTGTAATTTGTGATTTGTTATTTGGTGCTTAAAGAATTTGGATTTGTAGTTTATTTATTATGTTACCCTACCGCACTCTTGAAATCATTCCTGGTGCTACCCTTTGGTTAACTTTTAGCCTGGCCATTATTTTATCGTTTATTAAACCCTTGTGGATTATTTATTTTATTTTGATTTATGATTTATATTGGTTAGTCAGAATTACATACTTTGTGGTTTATCTTTTTCTTAGTTTGAGAAAATACCGCGTGGTTAATAAAGTCAATTGGCTGAATGAAATTAAAAAAAATGGCGGTTATGAAAAATATTATCATTTAATAATTTTACCTACTAAAATAGAAAGCTATAAAGTTTTACATGATACACTTTTAAGTTTGGCAAAAGCTGATTATGATACTAAAAAATTTATTGTTGTTTTATCGCGCGAGTGCGGCGCAAATTCTAGTGAATATTTAGAAAGGGAATTTAAAGAATCAGCAAGTCTTTTACACCAGGAATTTGACTCTAATTTTTATTACCTGTTTGATTTGATTCATCCTGCGCCGGGCGCTCATGAGCTTAAGGGCAAGGGTTCTAATGCTACTTGGGCTGTTAAAAAAATTAAAGAAGAGTTTATTGACAAAGAAAAAATTCATTATGAAAATATTATAGTTTCTAATTTTGACAGTGATACTGCCGTTTATCCTCAATATTTTTCCCGCCTTGTTTATCTTTGGATGACTGCTGACAATCCGCATCATCATTCCTATCAGCCATTAACTCTTTATAATAATAACATTTGGGATGCGCCTTCATTTGCCAGAGTAGTTGCCAATTCCACCACCTTTTGGCTTATGGCTGATAAAGCCAGACCCGAAAGATTGTTTACTTTTTCTTCGCATTCCATGAGTTTTAAAACTTTGGTGGCAGTGAATTATTGGGAAACAGATATTGTTACCGAAGATTCGCGCATTTTTTTGCAATGTTTTGAGTATTATAACGGCGATTATTCTACTATACCTTTGTATGTGCCTATTTCCATGGATACGGTAATGGGCGCCACAATTTGGCAGACAATCAAAGGGCAATACAAACAAATGCGCCGCTGGGCATGGTCTGTGGAGCATTTTCCTTGGATGGTTACCCGTTTTTTGCGTAATAAAAAAATACCCTGGCTGAAAAAATTCCGTTATCTATTTAATCAAACAGAGGGGCAATTTTCTTGGGCCACTGGGCCGATTTTTATGCTAATTTTGGGCCGCCTGCCTTTATATGTGGCTGTGCATCAAGGACTGCAAAATGCTATTGTTCAGAATGCCCCATTTGTTATGGAAACGATTATGTCTTTGGCAATGATTGGCGTGATTTTTTCTGCCATTATCAATGTTTATTTTCTGCCCAGTCGGCCAGCTAAATGTCAGAAGATAAAATGGATAAGCATGATTTTGCAATGGTTTTTATTGCCTCTCACCATGATTTTATTTGGATCTTTGCCGGCAACAGACGCACAAACTCGTTTAATGCTTGGCGGCAGATTTAGATTGGGTTTTGATGTGACTATGAAGCATAGGAAATAATGATTATGATTTAAGATTTATGAATATAAAATTTAGGCCCGTTTAATTTATTGTTGGAGTTTGAATTGGGAGATCGTCTAGCGGTAGGACAACGGATTCTGGCTCCGTTAACCTAGGTCCGAATCCTAGTCTCCCAGTTTAAACCCTAAATACAAATAACTGTCTAAAAAGTACTCGTCTTGTACAGTTGTTTGACTTTTTTTGCCAATTTGCTATAATACAGTTGACAAAAAATCCTTAGTTTAAAGCGGGGATTTTTTGTTCCTGCCTCTTCGGCAGGCAAGCCCACCTCATCGGTGGACAAGTAAAAGGTCGTTTTAAATTAATTTTAGCCTTTTGGAGGAAGGCCAGTAATCATATGATGCTATTATTTTTCATTGGCATCGTAGAGATGCTGATTGCCACACTTTGGACAGCTCTTGTTACTAAATCAAAAGCTTTGGCATCAGGCGCAGTAACTTTTGTTAATATTTTTATTTGGTATTATGTTTTGGAAACCATTGTTAATGATTTAAATAATTTAAAGTTGGTGGTGGCTTATGCTTTTGGTTGTGCTTTTGGCACGATAATTGCAACATTATTTTTTTCTTGGTTAGAGAAAAATAAAGGGCGTCTGATTGAAAAGTGGCAAAATTTTTGGAAAAAAAATAATTTTTTCCAAAAAGAAGATCGTGAGAACATATGACAGACGATGTTCCATTAAGCGCGGATGAATATCCGCCTTGTTAAAACCGCCTTAATTAGTGAATGCTAAAAGGCGGTTTTAAATTTATGACAATGTGTTATACTAAAATTTATGATTTCAACTATTATTTCATTTCTCGTTCAATTAGTTATCAAAATTATCTCCGCCACCGGTTATGCGGGTGTTTTTTTCTTAATGGCTTTGGAATCCTGCGGCATACCTGCCCCATCAGAAGTCATTATGCCTTTTGCAGGATTTTTAGTTGCAACAGGAAGATTTTCTTTTTGGATAGTGAGTTTTATTGGCGCTCTTGGCAATTTAGCAGGTTCTCTTTTAGCTTATGGCATTGGATATTATGGTGGTCGTCCGTTGATTGAAAAGTACGGTAGATATATTTTAATTTCTGAAACTGATTTGGACAATGCAGACAGCTGGTTTAAAAAAAGAGGGGAGCTGACAGTTTTTATTGGTAGACTTTTGCCAGTAGTGAGAACATATATTTCTTTTCCAGCAGGCATTGCCAAAATGAATTTGAAAAAGTTTTCTTTTTACACTTTTATCGGCGCGTTTTTTTGGTCAGCTATTTTTTGCTATCTTGGTGTTAAACTTGGCGCTAATTGGGAAAGTATCCGCGAAAAATTGCATAATTTTGATTTGGCGATCTTGGTGTTAGGAATCGTGTTGATTGCTTTATTTTTTTGGAGACATAGGAAGAAGTTAAAGTCAAAAATTTAAAAGCACAAAATATGGAATGCAATATCAAAAATAATTTAAAAAAATGCAACTGCACTTATAATTGCCAGCGTAAAGGCAAGTGCTGTTTATGCATTGCTTATCACAGAAAAAGGAATGAACTGCCAGCCTGTTATTTTAATGTTAAAAAAGAAAAAAGTTATGACAGAAGTTTTGAGAATTATTTAAATTGATAAAGATAATAATTCTTTTTGAAAAAAGATGAGATCCTCACTTTCGTGAGGATGACAATGAAGGCGTATGCTTTTTTATCCGAGAAACATTAAAATAGATTATGAACAAGAGTTGAATTCGGAGCAACTGCGGGTCGTCAAAAATGGTGACGGCCCGTGTTTAGTTTTGGCTGGCGCTGGTTCTGGTAAAACCAGAACCTTGATTTATAGAGTGGCGTATTTGCTTGCGCAAGGCGTGCCGGCTAATCGGATTTTGCTTATGACTTTTACTAACAAAGCCGCTAATGAAATGTTAAGTCGCGTAGAGAGTATTTTAAAATCAAAACCAACAGGACTCTGGGGCGGAACTTTTCATAGCTTGGCTAATAGAATTTTACGGCTTTTTGGCAGGCACCTTAATTTGTCAGCTAATTTTAATATTTTGGATGAAGAAGATGCAAAAAATTTGCTGAAAAACTGCGTTAAAGAACTAAATTTGCCGAGTGATAAACATTTTCCCAAAAGCGACTTGATTCATAAGATTATTAGCTTGGCAAACAATTTTAACCAGCCATTAGAAAAAATTATCGTGCGAAAATTTGATTACTTGGAAGAAAAATATTTGCCGCACATTCTGCAGATTGAAGGTGAATATAAAGAAAAAAAGAAACGCGCTTCTGCTTTGGATTTTGACGATTTATTATTTTACTGGAATAAACTTTTGGAAGAAAACCTCGCTGTGAGACAAAAATTAAGTAGTCAGTTTCAATACATTTTAGTTGATGAATATCAGGACACTAATCATATCCAGGGAAAAATTATTAAAAATTTGGCTGGCAGAGAAAAAAATATTTTAGTGGTTGGAGATGATGCCCAGAGCATTTATTCTTTTCGCGGGGCAGATGTTAATAATATTTTAAAATTTCCTGACGAGTTTCCTAACTGCCAGATTTTTAAGTTAGAAACAAATTATCGCTCCACGCCAGAAATTTTAGAGCTGGCAAATCATTCAATTAAAAAAAATAAAAGGCAGTTCAAGAAAATTTTGCAGACAAACAAGAATAATTCTGTTAAACCAGTTTTAGTGGGAATGATTGACACAGAAAACGAAGCCAATTTTGTTATTGCAGAAATTTTGCGTTTGCATGATGAAGATGGCTTAAAATGGAGCGAGATGGCTGTTTTATTCCGTTCGCATTTTCAGTCTTTGGAAACTGAAATGGCTTTAAATAAAGAAGGTATTCCTTATGAAATGCGCGGGGGGTTAAGATTTTTTGAGCAGGCGCACATTAAAGATATTTTAGCTTATTTAAAAATCATTGCTAATCATAAAGATGAAGTTGCCTGGCAGAGATTATTGCTTTTGCAAGCAGGCATTGGTGATGTTAATGCTAAAAAAATTTTTAATGTGGCAAAAGAATTAAAAAATTTAGCTGATGTTTTAAATTTTGATTTTAGTTTAATTTTACCCCTAAAAGTTTATGAGTCGTGGCAAGAATTGCGGCATACTATGAAAGCGTTTTTGGCAATTCCAGGAAACAAAACAGGGGATTTAATAAAAATAGTTTTAAACTCTAATTATTTGGATTATTTAAAAAATAATTATGATAATGCAGAGGAAAGAAGCGCTGATTTAAAAGAGTTAACTGTTTTTGCCGCCAAGTATAATTCTTTATCTGATTTTTTATCTGATGTTGCTCTTTCAGAAAGTTTTAAGAATAAAAATGTTAATGAGAATAAAAAAGAAAATGCACTTATTTTATCAACTATTCATCAGGCAAAGGGTTTGGAGTGGGACACTGTTTTTGTCATCGGGCTTGTTGATGGCCAGTTTCCCCATGCAAAAATTTTTCAAAATCCAATTGAAATTGAGGAAGAACGCAGATTGTTTTATGTGGCAGTGACGCGCGCAGAAAACAAACTTTATTTAACTTATTCTATTTTTAATAATTACGGCGCGACTGTTAATAAACCATCGCAATTTATTCGCGAACTGCCGGAGAGTGTGTATGAGAGAATGGAATTATAATAAAGAATATGTTATCATAAATTATATGAACGAACAAAATCAAAGCGAATCATTAGAGCAATTGCTCTTAAAAATGTATGAGAATACGGAAAAGACGCGCAAATATATTATGTGGGGAAGGATAATGTCCTTGATTTATTTGATCTTAATTATGTTGCCTTTGATTTTAGCAGTGATTTATCTGCCGCCTTTGATTCAAAATATAATGGTGCCGTATCAAGAATTATTAGGCAGTGATCCAAAAGCCACAAAACTGCTGCAACAAATAAACAACCTGCAAAACAGCGGTCTTAATTTGGAAGAGTTAATGAAGTAATTTTTTTTAATAGGGGCGTATCGCAATAAGCCCGTACATATTGCGTAGTTTTTTACTTTGACTTTTTTGACAAACCCTTTAAAATCCGTTAGATTTAGGTTAATGAAACTGATTAAAACAAACCTAAAAATCAAGAGCGGATTTTTTGTTTTTTGTTTGGTTTTTTTGAGTTTAGTAATTTTAATTTACCCAACCGCCACTCATATTTTTCAGTTTAAAAATAAGGTATTTGGTGAAAAGATGGTGGCTATTCAAAGGGAGGCTGGCTATCCAAAATTAGCCAATTATTTTTTATCATCTAATCAGAATTTTGATTATCAAAAATTAGCCAGCTATGATCTTTTGATTTTACCCATTGACACCCAAATTTATAATCCTGAATTTTTTGTTTACGCAAGGGAATATAACCCGGATATTATTATTCTCGCCTACACCCCAGCGCAAAGCGTTAATACAAATTCTCTCGGCGACCGAAACAGTTTTAATTATCAGTTAAATGCTCAAATTAAAGATAATTGGCTTTTAAAAGATTCCAGAGGCAATTCAATTTCTTCTTGGCCAGGGCTTAAAAATATCAATGTTAACTCAGAATGGAATAATTGGTTTCCTGAATTTGTGAAAAATAAAGTTCTGGACACGGGTTTTTGGGATGGAATTTTTTACGACATGACAGACAAAACCATTAACTGGTCAAATAATGGAGACATTGATGTGGATAATAATGGTGTTAAAGACGAAGTAACTCACGCTAATGAACTTTGGACTGTCGGCTTTAGCAAACTTTTACAAAATTCCAGAAATATTTTTGAAAGCGAAAAAATTATTGTCCTAAACGGCGCCATTGATGAGCTGTGGCTGCCATTTGTCAATGGTGTTATGTTTGAAAATTTTCCCACTCCTTGGCTGGGAGGTAGTTGGAAAAATGTGATGAATAATCTGCAAAAATATGAGCCAATGGTTAGTTCACCTAAAAAAATTTTTATTATCAATAATTTGGGTGCTGATGGAGATTTGAAAAAAATCCGTTTTGATTTAATTTCTTCTTTATTTGAAAATGTCTATTTTTCCTCAGATCAAAGCGTGGAAAGACATGAAGATTTACGCTGGTATGATGAATATAATATTAATCTTGGAGCGCCATTAAATCGGGCATACAATATCTTGAACAATAAAATTGTTCAATATGGCTCTGGTGTTTGGCGCCGGGATTTTAGTAATGCCATTGTGCTTCTTAATGTTACTAATAAATCGCAGATTATCAATTTAACTGATGAAGTTTATGAAAAAATTCGCGGGAGCGAGTCCCAAAATAGCGAGGGACAAATAATCAGTCAAATAAGCTTAGCGCCAACCGAAGGAATTATGCTTTTAAGAAAATTGGAGCTTTTAAAAAATGTTGTTTTTAATAACGGCACTTTTGTCAGAGTCTTTGATAAAATTGGAAAAGTTAAAAGAACAGGTTTTTATTCCTATGATAAGAGCGTTTCTGGCGGCAGAGAAATAATTTTTATTGATGTGGATAATGATAATGAATTAGAAAAAATCTTGGCGCATAATGGACTGGTTAGTATTTTAAAAAAAAATGGTTCAATATTGAGCGCTTTTTATCCTTATACTAAAAATTACCAAAAAGGAGTGCATTTGGCCTTGGCAGACATTAATAATGATGGAAAGTCAGAAATTGTAACTGGTGCTTACCAAGGCGGCGGCCCACATATTAGGATTTTTGATTTAAAAGGCAATCTTATGAACCCTGGTTGGTTTGCTTTTGATAAAAATAACCGCGGCGGAGTTACTGTTGCGCTGAGTGATGTTAATGGTGATGGCCAAAAGGAAATTATTGCCGGCGCTGGTAAGGGGTTGGCTCCGCAGATTAAAATTTTTGATGTGCAAGGAAAATTATTAAATGCTTTTTTAGTATATGATAAAAATTTTCAGGGCGGTGTTAATGTGACAGGTGCTGATTTGAATAATGATAAAATAGATGAGATAATTACTGGCGCAGGAGTCGGTGGCGGTCCGCATGTTAGAATTTTTAGCGGCCAAGGAAAAAATTTAGGTTTAGATTTTTTTGCTTTTGATAAAAATAAACGTCAAGGGGTGCGCGTGGGCACGGCTGATGTTGATGATGACGGACAGGTTGAGATATTGGGAATGAATTAGTGTATATTTTGTCATCCTCGCGAGCTTTAAGTTGCCTAAATGGCAAGTTAAAGCGAGGATCCCAGCGTCTGCAGATAACCACGAGATCCTGACTTTCGTCAGGATGACATTAAATATTAATTTTATGAAACCGACTGATTTAATAAAACAAGAAGAAATAATTTCTGTTGAAAAGCAAGCTTCAGCCATTAGGCCCTCAGTTTATATCCGCACTTTAAATGTGATCACCACGCCTTTTAAAAGACGCTATGAAAAGCATTATAAAATTTCCAAAAAACATTTAATAATAGATTTAATTTTTGTCATTCTGATTTTACTGCTTATAATTATTAATGCTTATCTTTTAACACAGAAGTTTTTTATGCCAGAATTTTCCATCACCTTTCGTCAAAAGCAGGCGCCGGTTCAACAGGAAAAAACTAATTTTTCATTAGAAAAAATTTTTCCAAAATTATCTTTAAAAACAGAAGCGCTTTACTTTAATGTGGAAGGCGACCAGTTGGGTCTTGGTGCTTGGCCGCCAAAGATTAATGCTCTTACGAATTTAGCTATTAATGTGAAGATTAAAGCAGAATCAGGCAGTTGGAAAAAAACAAAATTTCAGGCCAAATTACCTAATAATATCACCTGGGCAAAAAATTCCTCTATTAATAAAGGATCTGCTATTGTGTATGAGATTAGTAAAAATATGATTATTTGGAATATTGACACGCTTGATTTTGAGGAAGAAGCAGAGGCTGTTTTTAATTTAGAGTTTATGCCATCTGATGAATACTTGAATAAAAAAATATTGCTTTTGGAAAGCGTGTCTGCTATTGGATTAAATCAAGAAACAGAAAGAGAATTTGAAGTTAGCGTCAAAAATTTGTATTCACCAATTGTCCAGTATTAATACAATGTTAAACGATACTAAAAACATCTTTATTGTTTTGCCAGCGTATAATGAGGCGCAGAATATTGAGTCCACACTCAATGACTTATTAAAATATGGTTATAATGTTGTGGTGGTTGATGATGGCTCAAAAGATAATACCTGTGAGCTGGCTAAAAAATTTGGCGTAACAGTTTTGCGCCATGAAATAAACCGTGGACAGGGCGCGGCTTTATCCACTGGCACGGAATTTGCGCTTAGACAAGGCGCAGAAATCATTGTTCATTTTGATGCTGACGGGCAGTTTTTATCTTCTGAAATTGAACAGGCTGTGCAAATAATTCAAAATCGTTTTGATGTGGCTTTAGGGTCAAGGTTTTTAAGCAAAGATTCCAATCCGCCAATCATAAAAAGATATTTTATTTTTCCACTTGCCAAAATTATCAATAAGTTATTTTTCAAAATAAATTTAACTGATCCACAAAGCGGTTTTAGGGTTTTTAATTCTGCGGTTGGCAGAAAAATAAAATTGGAACAGGATGGTTCAGCTCATTGCAGTGAATTTTTACACAAAATTTTTAGATATAATTTTAAAATTAAAGAATTTCCAATCACTGTTAGATATTTTGAATTTGGTCAAACTTTAACTGGTGGAAAAGGCAGAGGCAAGGGAGGAATTAAAATCTTAAAAGATTTGTTTTTAAATAAATTTATTTAACAATTTTATGTTAATTCAAATCCTTATTACCATTTTCGCGCTTTTTGCCATTATAAGTTTAATTAGAACTAAAAAGTTTCTTTGGTTGTTTTTTTGGCTTATAGCGGGCATTATTGTCTGGATTCCCAATGCCACAAACACAGCTGCACAATTTTTGGGCGTTGGCCGCGGCGCTGATTTAGTTTTTTATGCAAGTATTCTTATTTTATTTTATATTTTATTTAGAATCTATTTGCGTCTTGAAAAGATGGAAAGAGATATAACAAAAGTTGTGAGAAAAAATAGTTTAGATAAAACAGGAGAGGAGTAATAAATTAAATTTATGTCTGAACTTGTCTCTGTAATTATGCCGGTTTATGAAGCAAAACCGGTTTATTTAAAAAAAGCCATTGAGAGCGTTTTAAACCAAACATATGGAAATTTGGAATTGATTATTATTGAAGACAAAAGCGTTCTGACCGCTGAAGAAATAATTAAAAATTTTAACGACCAAAAAATAAAATATATTTTGAATCCAGAAAAAACAAATTTTGCTTCGCAACTTAATCAAGGCATAACTTTGGCACAAGGAAATTTTATTGCAAGAATGGACGCAGATGACATGGCTGAGAGAGGAAGGATTGAAAAGCAGCTGAATTTTTTATTAGCCAACACTGAGATTAGCGTGGTTGGATCTAATTTAAAAATTATTGATGAAAATGATAAAATTATTGGACAGAGAATTTATCCTGAAAATTTTTGCGAGATTGAAAGTGTAATGCGCTTAAAAAATGTCTTGGCACATTCAGCTGTTATGTTCAGAAGAAATGCAGTGCAAAATTTTGGCGGCTATACTGAAGAATTTGGCACTTTGGCTGATTATGACCTTTGGTCCAAAATGATTTTAGCAGGTTTTAAGTTTAATAATATTCAAGAACCATTGCTTAATTATCGCCTGCATTCTAATGCTACGAAAAAATATTTGCTTAAAAAACAACTGCAAGATACTTTAAAAATCAAACAGAAATATTTTCGCTTTAAAAATGGCTGGAGTTTGACTGCTGAAGCTAGATATTGGGCAGAAGTGTTGCTGCAAATACTGCCAAGAGAATTGGTTTATTGGATGTTTGTGAAAATAAATGTAACTCCTGTCTTTAGACAGGATTAAATTGTACTGCGTTTCCGACATAAAGGTTGGAGTTACAAAAAATAAAAGTGCTCCTTAATTAATTCGCCTGGATTCCCGATTAGATCGGGAATGATAAAACAGAAACATGCCATTAATTCAATTTTACAATTTATTCAAACTTTCTCTAAAATATTGGCCAATTACTAAAACCAAACTTAAACATTGTTGGCAGAAAAAAACTGGTGCTCATTTGGGATTTCCGGGTTTAGTCCGTTTTTTTCTTTTTTACGGCTGTAATTTGCGCTGTTTTATGTGCGGTCAGTGGGGCGAGACAGGCGTTTCCAAATTGGAAGAAGTGAAAAATTTTTTGTCTTTGGAAAAATTAAAATCATTGGCAGACGAAATAGCGCCGCATAAATCAGAAATTTATCTTTGGGGCGGAGAGCCAACTTTGCATCCTGATTTTACTAAGTTGCTATCTTATTTAAAAAATAAAAAATTAGTTTGCACCATTAACACTAACGCGGTTTTGTTAGAAAAATACGCTGATGATATTTTAAAAAATAAAATTGATTCTTTAGATGTTTCTTTAATTGGCACTGAAAAAATTCATGATAAAGTTGTACGGGTGCCAGGCGCTTTTCAACAAGTGATGAAAGGCCTGAAAATTTTAAACGAGAAAAGTTTTATTTATCATTACAAACCTTTGATTAAAGCCATTATTACTATAAACAAAGAAAATATTGACAATATAGAAAGTTTACTTAATGAAATAGAAAAAAACCCCACTATTAATATGAGCATAATTCAATTTGGCTGGTTCACCACTGGTTTAGTTGGCGAGCATTATGAAAAAAGAATGGTAGAAAGTTTTGGTATAAAAGCCAAAAGTTGGACAGGATTTTCAAATGAGAGTAGTGAGAATTTTGCCAGTGAAGTACAAATGTTGGTTGGGAGAATTAGGAAAAATAAAAATTACAAAAAGCCGATTTTATTTTTTCCAAACATTAAAACACAAGATGTGGTCAAATATTATTTGAATCATGAAAATAATTTGGGTTATAAAAAATGCTCTGCATTGGAAAGAGAAATTGATATTCGTCATAACGGTGATGTGGTTATCTGTGCTGATTATCCTGATTATGTGATTGGAAATGTGAATAAAGAATCAATTCAAGAAATTTGGCAGGGAGAAAAGTTAGAAAAATTTAGAAATGATATTGAAGAAAAAGGATTATTACCTATTTGTTCCCGTTGTTGCGGATTATTCAGATAATATGAAAATCGCCTATATTTCACCATCTTTTCCGCCGATTCTCGCTGGCATGGGCACAGCCTGTTTTTATACTGCCAATAAAATTGGAGAGAAATATGAAGTGTCTATTTTTTTGGCTGATCGTAAAGTAAAATATCAAACTGGAAATTATAAAATAAAATTATTTAAGCCCTGGTTTAGTTTTGGTTATGCTGATTTTGCTCCGCAATTATTCTGGCGTTTAAAAAATTTTGACATTATCCATATTTATTATCCATATTTTGGAGTGGTTGAATTTTTATGTTTTTTTAAGAAAATATTTTTTAAAAAATCTCTTAGAATTATTTTTCATTATCAAATGGATATGGTAGGCAAAGGAATCAGCAGATTTGTGAATTATTGGTATAAAAAAATCGTGGCGCCGTTTTTATTTTGGTGCTCGGATTTGGTTTTTGTTTTGTCCGACGATTATGCCAAAAATTCTGATATTAAAAAATATTATCTGCACTGGCCAGAAAAATTTGAAGTCGTGCCAAATGGTGTTGATATTTTTATGTTTTGTCATCCCGAGCCCCGACAGCGCTGCGCTTGTCGGGGCGAGGGATCCCATGGTCTATCAACAGACAAAATTATTTTCACAGCCCAAGCTCTTGACCGCCAACATTTTTTCAAAGGCATTGATGTTTTAATTGGAGCAATAGAAATTATTAATCGCCCAGATGTCAAACTTGTTATTGCTGGTGACGGAGATTTAAAAGAATATTATGAAAATTTAGTGAACAAACTTTGTGTTCAAGACAGAGTTAAATTTTTAGGCAATATTGATCATAAAAATTTGCCAGTTTATTATCAAGCGTCAGATGTAGTGGCTGTGCCATCAGTTCAAAAAACAGAGAGTTTTAGTATTACTGCGGCTGAAGCAATGGCTTCTGGAAAACCAGTTGTTGTTTCTGATTTACCAGGTTTAAGAGTAACAGCAGAAAATAATGTTTCTTGTTTATTAGTTAAGCCCGGCGATGCCAAAGATTTGGCAGAAAAAATTTTATTTTTTGTTAATAATCCAGAAAAAGCAATTGAATTTGGACAAGCTGGCAGAAAAAGAGCTGAAGAATTATATGATTGGGATAAAATTTGTGAGCGCGTTGAAAAATACTATTCAAATTTGTAGGGCGTACCTGCCTGACAGCCAGGCAGGTTGTAAGACGCCCCTACCAGGATGACAAAAAAGCATATGTCTCAAAAATTTTGTCTAATCACTTCTGTTTTTGCGCCTTATAACAAAGGCGGAGCAGAAACAGTGGTTAATAATATTGTTAATGGTTTTAAAAAAAATAATCAAGATATTTTTGTGATTACAACAAGCGAATTTAAAGGTTTAAAAAGTTTATGGCCAAAAAAATATGTGGAAAATGGTTTAATTATTTATCGTTTTTATCCATTGAACATATTTTCGTATCTAAACATAAATAAGTATACGCAGTGTGGTTTTTGCCGGTTAATTTGGCATGGACTTGATATGTTTAATCTGCACTCGTATTTTATAGTGAAAAAAATTTTAAAAAATGAAAAGCCAGATATAGTAATGACGCATATGCTTAAAGGTGTTGGTTATCTGACAGTCCGTGCTATTAAAAAATTAAAAATCAAAAATATTCATACTTTGCATGAAGTGCAGCTTGCCACGCCATCAGGACTTATTTTAAAAGGCGAGGAAAATTCTTGGCAGCATAATTTTTTCTTGACCAAACTTTATCAAACATTTAATCGCCGACTTTTTAATAGTCCTGACATTGTGGTTTCTTCTTCAAAATTTTTGCTGGATTTTTATAATCAAAGAAATTTTTTTCCTAAGTCCCAAAAAGTTATTTTGACTAATCCGGTGAATATAAAAATAAATAATCAGGAACTCGGAATCTGGAAAAATCAAAAAAATAACAGCGCTTTTGCTTTCTTATTTTTAGGCCAGATTGAAAAATATAAAGGCATTTTACTTTTGATAAAAGTTTTTAAGCAATTACTCAAAGAAATTGAGAGGCAGCAAGATGTTAAATTAGTAGTTGTGGGAGTGGGCTCTGCTTTGAATGAAGCTAAAACATTGGCTAATAATATTTCATCAATAGAATTTAGAGGTTATGTGCAAAACCAGGAGTTGGGTAAGATTTTCGCCAAGGCAGACGCCACAGTTGTGTCTTCGCTATGTTATGAAAATTCTCCGACAGTTATTTTTGAAAGTTTGTCTTATGGCGTGCCAGTTTTAGCTGCTAGAATCGGTGGCATTGAATTTATTAAAGATGATTACAATGGTTTTACATTTGAAGCTGGAGATGAAGCAGATTTGTTGAAAATTTTAAAATTTGTTTTGCAAAATAAAAAAAGACTCGCAGAACTAACCAATAACGCCCGCGAGTCTGCGGAAGAAATTGGGGTGGAAAATTATATTAAAAAGTTACAGGAACTAATTTAATTTTCAGTTATTTTCTAACAAACTTGAACACCCAAACTTTGCCATTTTCTAATTTTAATGTTTCATCTGCCACAGATTCAAGTTGTGGTTTTATTTTTTTTAAATTAAACCAGTAATCTGGTAGATATAGATAAACAATATTAACGCCGGTTAAATCCATCGCTTCTTCCGGAATTTTATGATTGATATTTTCATCATAAGCCATTTTAGCGTAGATTTTATAAAGTTCGCCGCCAGTTGAGATGGAATAAAAAAAATATTTATGGTCAAAATAGCGGAAGCCAAATTCTGTTAAAGCTGCAGCCCCAATTTGTTGATTAGCTAAAACAACATAAGGTTCAGGAGTAATTTGGTCTAAATATTTAACAGCATTAAAATCATGAATAGATGTATTAAATCCGCGATTGAGATAATAAACATCCTGGCGCGGATAAGAGAAATACAATGAGACTGTTAAACACATAGCAACTATCATGATAATTGCACATTTGGACAATTTATTTTTGGTAATAAAGTAATTTTGCCAGAGGCAGGTCCCTGCTTCGCTGTCAAGCAGGCACCTTGGGCGGAAAAATAATAAAGTAATAGGATGTAATGCTATTGGTATTAAGAAATAGATACTCAGATTAAAAATTCGCGAGCTAAAATCACCTTGTTCGTAATCAATAAGAAAAGAAAATTTGATAAAAGAAAAAATAAGAAGGGAGTTGATGAATAAAATTAGGAAAGTTTTGAGATGTAATGGGTAATGGGTAATGGGTAATGGGTAATTTTTATTGATTTTGAGAATTCCATAGATTGTTAAAATAAAGATAATGATAAAAATTGATATTGGCTGCCAGAAAAAATAGGCAACAGTTTTAAGAAGATGAACAAAATTTGTGTTCAAGAAAAGATTGGGTGAAAAACGAAAAATATTATGATAAAAATTTACTAAATTAAAATTATTAACGAAATCAATCTTATTAGAAAGTGAAATTTTTGAAAAGATAAAAAAGATAAAAATGAAAGAGAAACTAAGAAATAAAGAAATTAAAAAACTAAGGGGCCTTCTGGTCCTATTTTTTAAGAATAACAATATTAAAAAAATAAATGCCGCAATGCCAGCGATGGGGTGGATTAAGATGGTGGCAAGTGATAAAAATAATAGCAATCCGTAATTATTAGATAAGAATTTAAAACCTAAAAACGCGATAATAATTACTAATAAATCTGCCAAATTTTGCGGGGTGGTAAAAGTAAAGAGGGAAAAAGGAATTAGTAAAAATAGGAATAAAGGAATAAAGGAATAAAGTTTGCCTAAGGCGGATCCGCCTTCGGCGGAAAATAAAGAATTTTGTCTTGACTCGCCGCCTTCCGTTGGTGCAAGGTTTAACCTTGAATTAACTTGTTGCTTTAACGTAAACAACTTTGCAGTTAAATTTTTGTAAGTGCAATATATTGTTGTTGGCAATAAAATACTGGCTAATAAAGGTAATAAATTTTTGTCAATAATTACATGCGAAATTTGCAGGATTTTTGTTAAAAATATTACAAGAGAATATTGGCCTAAATAATAGAAATTTTTAGGTAAAATAAAGCCAAAATCAAGAATATGTTTTTCTGTGGCTTGATGAATAAATGGGTCATAGCCAAAGCCAAGCGGAAAAATAATATTGGCAATACTGAAAGAAAAAAATAAATGCAGACTTGTTAAAATTAAAGTGCAGGCAGGTTTTAGTTTTGTGCTTAAATAAATCAAAGTTAGGCTGGATACAAAGTAAACGGCGAAAAATGTTTTTGGCACAAAAATCCAAGGCGTGCGCACAGCTTCCATTGCGGCGCCTGATTTAAGGAAAATATACGCTGTGAGTAATAAAATAAAATAAATTATAACCAAGAAATAATCTCTTCTTTTTGTCATTCTGATTAAAGTTGAGGAATCTGTTTTTTTAGATCCCTCAACGGAGTTTACCCTGATGAAAATCGGGGCTCGGGATGACAAAAAGGAAAGAGTTGTCGCCAACACCATTACAAACATTGCTATTACCCAATTATTTAATTGATAAAAATAATAAATAAAAGTGAGAACGATAATTGTGATTGATAAAAATGTTAAAAAACCAAACAATAGCCGCTCTCTTAAATCATTATTTTTAAAAACTATTTTGCCTATTAAAAAACTGCTTAACATTATAAAACTTAAACCAAAAATAACACCAAGAATAGGGGAGTGAAGAAATAAGATATTTATGGTCAGGATTATTGCTAAGCCAAGATTTATAAGAGTTAATTTCATAATCCCATTTTAACTTAAAAAAATAATTAAAGCAATTTGAATTTTATGCTATAATAAAATCACAAATAGTATTTTGTTGTGGATAATTTTATGCCAGAATTTTCAGTTAAAAAAAGAGGCAGACCAAGAAAGAGTTTGTTAGAGAAAAAAGCAACACTTAAAAATTCTTCTCAAGATAATTGGGCAGAAGATTTTGTGTTTCCTGTTTTTGCCAATCAAAAGTCAGTTAATAAAAGATATTTTGATCAAAAAAAGTCGCCTTATGTTTTGGATTTAAAACATAAGCCAGAACAAAAAGAACCCAAAAGAAGGCCAGAGATTCCAGCTTTTAATCCTGATAACTGGTTTAGCAATTTTTCTTTTTCAGAAGAAGAGCGTTTTTCTGATTTAGAGCTCCTGGGGTATCGTCATTATAGAAATAATTTTGATTTGCCTTTAGAGCCAAGCCAGTTGGAAGAAAAGATAATTTATCATGAGCCGGACAAACATAGAAAAAAAAGTTTTTTAAAACTTAATTTAGGCCAGAATTTTTTAAATTCCGACCAAAAAATTTCTTTGTCAAAATTATTTTTCCAAAAATTTTTTATTCTGCGGATAATTTGGCATATCTGGCGCTATTTTTGGAAGATTATTTTTTTTCCTTTTAAAGTCCTGGATTTTTTTGTTGACAGGACACTTAAATTGATTTGGCGTCTTATCAAATTGACAGTCGCCATTCCTTTTAATTTAATAATCCTTATTTTTTTTAGTTTTAAGAAAATTTTTCTCTTCAGAGTGACCAAAGAAATTGTAGCTATTTCTGAGCGGCCAAAAAATTTTAAAAAATTTTTTAAACCGTTGGTCACTTTTGTTTTAATATCTTTAGCAATTATCCTGCCTTTTCAAGTTATTAATTTAAAACAAAAATCAAGCTTAATTAAAGGCCAGGTTTTAGGTCAGTCAATGGCTGGATTTGAAGCTTTAAAATCAGCTTCTTCTATGAGCCAGGAATTTGATTTTCAGGGAGCGGCCGATGCATTTGAGCAGGCATATTTTAATTTTTCATTAGCCCGGAAATATTTAGATAATTTAGATAATTTTAGCAAGGAAGTTTTAGAGTTTGTGCCAGCTTCAAGAAATGGCGAGAATTTGATTATAATTGGAGAACTCTCTGCTAAAATTGGAGCAAATTTTACAGAGCTTGGAAAAAATATAGACAGCTCAAATTCTCCTGGACTTTTAGTAAAAGTTGAAGCAATTAAAAGCGCTTTGGATAAAATCGAGCCAAATTTTTTAGAACTAAAAAATCGGGTGCAAGATATTGACCAAGAATTTATTAATAGATATTTGGACGAATCTGCTTTGAAAAAAGTGACTTTATTTCAATCAGCCCTGCCTGCTTTGGCAGAAAATTTTGAGAGGATAAAAACCTTGGTTAATTTTTTATTAAATTTTCTTGGCGCTAATGGCGCAAAAAATTATTTGTTTGTTTTTGAAAATAATAATGAAATCAGAGCAACTGGCGGATTTATGGGTTCTTTTGCTTTGGCTGAAATTAAAAATGGCGTTATCAATCGTTTAGAAGTGCCAGGCGGCGGATTTTATGATTTAAAAGCGGGAAATCAAATTTTAGTAGAAGCGCCAAAACCATTTCAAATTTTTGCTCCAACTTGGCAGATTTGGAATGCCAATTGGTTCCCAGACTGGCCGGCTTCAGCACAAAAAATTTCCTGGTTTTATGAAAAGTCAGTCAATGGCATTACAGTTGATGGCATCATTAGTTTGACTCCAAATGTTTTGAAAGATTTATTAACAATGACTGGAGAAATTGAAATGTCTGATTATAAAAAAATTATCAATGCGGATAATGTGGTGCGCGAACTGCAAGAAGCAACGGAATTAGAATATGATAAATTAGAAAATAAGCCTAAAAAAATTATCAGTGATTTAATGCCAAAAATTTTGGCTAAAATTTTTAATTTAAAATCAAATCAAGCCTTGTCGTTCTTGACTTTGTTGAATAAAAATATAGCAGAGAAAAATATTTTACTTTGGTTTAGAGATAAAAATATGCAAGCGGTGGCAGAAAATTTTTCTGCTGATGGGGAGATAAAAAATAATAATAAAGATTTTTTAATGGTGGTGCATACAAATATTGGCGGCGGCAAAACTGATGGGGTAATAAAAAATAAAATTAATCATGAAGTAGAGATTGATGAAAGCGGAAAAATTATTAACACTTTAACTTTGACAAGAACACATAATGGCAACAAAGAAGATGTTTTTGAAAAACAAAATAATGTTGATTATGTTAGGTTTTATGTGCCTTTTGGCAGTAAACTGATTTCTGCCTCTGGCTTTGATCCAATAAGTTCAAGTTTATTTAAAACGCCAGATTCTCCTGATATTTTAAAAGATCCAGATTTAATGGCAATAGAAAAAAATCCCATCATTGATGAAAATTCAAATACAAGAATTACAGAAGAATTTAATAAAACAGTTTTTGGCAATTGGCTTATGGTTAAGCCAGACGAAGAAAAAATAGTAACCTTAAAATACGAATTGCCATTTAAATTTTCTTTGGGCAAAAAAGATAATTTTGTCCAAAAAATAGCAGCGTTTTTTTCTGGTAAAAATAAAAATTCAGAAATTCAAAATTATAGTTTGATTGTGCAAAAACAACCAGGCGTTGATGAAACAGAATTTGTGAGCAAATTAGAATTACCTGCTGGAACACAAATTCAAAATATGGACGGTAAAAATAATTTGGAAAATAACAATGGCGTGATTTATTATAATGATAATCTAAAAACTGACGGCTATTATGAAATTAGCGTGAAATGAGGTATTGACTTTTTAATTGGGTTTGGTAAGATAAAATTAAATTCACAAAGATAATAAAAATTGGAGGATTTTATGAGCAGTCGATTATTTGTTGTCTACATTCCTTATGATTTAGAGATTGAATGGGATGAAGACACAAGAGAAACACACATAGATTTTGGTGGTGGAATTACACATTATTCATTTACAGTTTCTGGTTTTTATACCAAAGACCAGATAGAAAATGCGATTTTGTTTTTGAATCAGACTGGGCAACTTGGGCAAATGCCCAATATGTTGCAAAGTGTTCTGGAACGAAATGCGGTTTCAGAACAATTAGTGTTGATTCCACAATAAATGTTTGGAGCCAATTCATCGGCTCCTTTTTTATTTTTTAAAACTTGATATAATTGAATTATTATGAAAGACAATATTATTAAAATCCTTGACATAAAAATCAATATTTTGTCAAAGACAGAAGTTTTAGAGCAGATAAAAAATCTGCTGTTTTCAGAATCTAAGGAGCAATACCAGTTAATAACCACAAATCCTGAATTTATTTTAACAGCGCAAAAAGATGAAGAATTTAAAAATATCATTAACAATTCTTGGTTATCAGTGGCAGATGGATATGGTATAAGACTTGCTGGTAAATACCAGCAAGTAATTTCCAATTTCCAATTTCCAATTTCCAAAATAAAAAAACTATTTATTGGAATACAAGTTGCTTTATGGGGAATCTTGAAAAAAGATGATAAATTGGATATAATCAAAGAAACAATCACTGGCACAGATTTGATACCGGAGATTTGTCATCTTGTTTTTGTCATTCCCGCGAGCTTTAAGTTGCCTAAACGGCAAGTTAAAGTGGGAATCCAGAAAAAGTTTTTTTTATTAGGTGGATTTGGCGATACACCAAGATTGGTGGCGGAAAAACTTTCTTCTTTTGTCATTCCGAGCGAAGTGGAACGAAGTGGAGCGGAGCCGAGGAATCTTTTAAATTTTGATTGGGCTACTTTTGAAGAATCAAACATTATTGAAAAAATAAATTCATTCCAGCCCGATGTTTTATTTGTTGCCCTAAATCACCCCAGGGCACAAAAATGGATTGATGAAAATTTAAAAAAAATGTCATCAGTAAAATTAGCCATTGGTGTTGGCGGCGCGTTTGATTATCTTTCTGGAAAAATAAAAAGAGCGCCGGAAAGTTGGCGTTCAAATGGATTTGAATGGCTATATCGTTTGTTCACACAGCCAAAGAGGTGGAAGAGAATTTGGCAGGCAAGCGTGGTGTTTCCATGGAAAGTATTTACAAACTCTATATGATAACCATTAAAAAAATTAAAACTCGTTTTGCTCCTAGCCCGACTGGCGATTTGCACATCGGAGGTTTGCGCGTGGCTTTGTATAATTATCTTTTTGCCAAACAAAATGGCGGCGAATTTATTTTGCGCATAGAGGATACAGATCAGAAAAGATACAGCGCTTCAAGTGCCGACAGTATTTTAATGGGTTTGAATTGGGCGGGTGTAGATTATGACAATAAAAAAGAAGTTATTTATCAAACATTAAGGATTGAGATTTATCAAAAATATGTCAAGCAACTTTTGGAGCAGGGAAATGCTTATTATTGTTTTTGCAGCGAGGAAAGATTGGAAAAAATGCGTGCCGAGCAAATTGCCAAAAAACAAGCGCCAAGATACGATCGCCATTGTTTAAATCTTTCTAAAGAAGAAATTGAAGAAAAATTGAAAAATGGCGAACCTTATGTTATCAGAATGAAAATACCGGCCGGTGAAACTTTTTTCAATGATTTAATACATGGTAAAGTTAAAGTTAATAATTATGAATTAGATGATCAAATTTTAATTAAATCAGACGGTTTTCCAACTTATCATATTGCCAATATTGTTGATGATCATGAAATGGAAATTTCTCATGTTATCAGAGGCGACGATTGGTTGCCATCAACTCCTAAACATATTATTTTATATCAAATGTTTGGCTGGGAAATTCCTGAATTTGCGCATTTGCCCTTGATTTTGGCACCAGATAAATCCAAACTTTCCAAACGGCACGGCGCGACCTCTGTTTTAGAATTTAAAAAACTTGGCTATTTGCCAGAAGCTTTAATAAACTACATCGCACTTCTTGGCTGGAATCCTGGCACAGAACAAGAAATTTTTTCTTTGCAAGAATTAATTAAAGAATTTTCTTTTGAAAAAGTGCAAAAAGCTAGCGCTATTTTTGACATTAATAAATTAAACTGGGTGAACGGGGAATATCTTAGAAAGATAGATTTGAATAAGCTTACAGAACTTTGCTTGCCATTTTTGGAGTCCTTTTTTTGTCATCCTCACGAAAGTGAGGATCTCCTTAGTCTATGGGATTCCCGTTTTCACGGGAATGACAAAATGGAATATCTTAAAAACATCATTGCCTTAGAACAATCACGTCTGAAAAAAATTTCTGACATTGTTGAAGCCACGCGCTACTTTTTTGAAACCCCGCAATATGAAAAAGAACTTTTGAAATGGAGAAAAGCTGATTTAAAAGATGTTAAAGAAAAATTAGAATTTCTATTGACTGAATTAAAAAAAATTCCTGATGAGAACTGGACGCAAGGCAGTCTGGAGCAATTTATTAAAGGTTTGATTGAGGCGGAAAAGTTTGATACTGGCGCTTTGCTTTGGCCAATGCGCGCCGCGCTTTCCGGCCGACAAAATTCTCCAAGTCCTTTTGAGATCGCAGAAGTATTGGGGAAGGAGGAAAGTTTGAGAAGGATTAAAAATGCTATTAAAAAAATAAATACATGATGTATGAAAGAAATAAACATTGTTGGAAAAAATTTAACACCAGAAAATATTAAAGATGTTAAAAAATATATTACTAATCAAAGAGAAATATGTGCTAAACCATTACATGAAGAGCAAGAAAAATCACCAGAGATTTTAAAATTAATTGAATCTATTAACACATACATAAGTGAAGAATTAAAAGAGCTTGGAATTGAAAAAACAATAATTATCGATCATTCGCAGATACATTTATTGCCTCATAAAATTTTTAAGGAAAAATTTCCAGAAGCAAACACAATAGCAATATATCTAAAAATAGATAATCAAATTTTCCTTGACTTTCAATGTGATAAAATATATTTATTTGATGCTCTTTTACACGAAGCTATACATTTAAACTCCCATCAAAAAATATTATTAAATAAAGATATAAATCACATCGATGTTTACCGCAGTGGCTACCGAATAAAAAATTTAAATAAAAATCATGAACATTATTTGGAATTTAATGAAGCTGTAACTGAAAAAATTAAAAATGACATTATTAAAAAACATTTTGCACAAATTATAAAAGATAATGGAATTTCATTACAAGAAGAAAGGCATTATCTAAATAATTACACAAATTATGAAGAATTTATTTCTGTATTAAACAATATTATTAAGGAAGTATCAAAAAATAAAAATGAGAACGCACAGGAAATTTGGTTCAAAATAAAACGTGGTTATTTTACAGGAGAAATGATGCATTTAAGGACAATAAAAAAACATTATGATGAAGATTTGCTAGACACTATTGGTAAATAAGATTGTTTTAACAAAATATAAAAATGGATAAATATTCGATAAATTTTTAAAAAGAAATAGGGAATAAAATAGTGTTGAAATTCAAAAAGGCCGTTCTTTATGGAAGGGGCCTTTATTTATTTTAAAAATTAAAAAACAAAAACATCTTAATTCTGAAATTTTTAATGAATTTAATGCAATAGCATAAACAGCGGAGCCAGAACCAAAGTCAGAGTTGAAAGTAGTTTTATCAAAACATGAAGCGAAGGTCCGGCCGTGTCTTTAAATGGATCGCCAACTGTGTCGCCGGTAACAGCTGCTTTGTGGGCAAGTGACCCTTTGCCGCCATAAACTCCTGTTTCAATATATTTTTTAGCATTATCCCAAGCGCCGCCCCCGTTGTTTAAAAGCAAAGCCATAATAATTCCAGTAATTGTGCCGACCATGAGAGTGGCACCAACTGATTCTGGGCCTAAAAATAATCCGACCAAAGTTGGCACAATAATAGCAGTGAGACCTGGCAGAATCATTTCTTTAAGCGCGCCCTTGGTACAAATATCAACTGACCTGGCATAGTCTGGTTTTTCTGAATAATCCATAATGCCTGGTTTTTCTTTGAATTGAGCGCGCACATCATTGATAATATAATAAGCGGCTTTGCCAACAGCGCGAATAGCAAAAGATGAAAAAACAAAAATTAAAGCAGCGCCTAATAATCCGCCTAAAAAAACGACTGGTTTTGCTAAGTCAATGGTAGAAATTTTTACTTCTTCCAAATATGCTGAAAAAAGCAGGAATGCTGCAAGAGCCGCAGAGCCAACAGCATAACCTTTTGTTAAAGCTTTTGTTGTGTTTCCAACTGAATCTAAGCGATCTGTTTTAGCACGAATTTGTTCTGGCGCATCAGACATTTCCACAATACCTCCAGCATTATCTGTAATTGGTCCAAAATTATCCATAGCCAAAATATATGCGGCTGTTGCTAACATTCCCATCGTTGCCATTGCTGTGCCATATAATCCGCCATGAGCAATGCCTGTTGATTTACCGATTAAATAAGCGCCAAGAATCGCAGCAGAAATAACTAATACTGGCAATCCGGTACTTTCTAATCCAACAGCAAAACCAGAAATAATATTGGTAGCCGGGCCTGTTTCAGAAGATTTAGCGATTTCTTTAACAGGACGATATTTGTGTTCTGTGTAATATTGTGTGATGTATACAAAAGCAATGCTCGTGGCAATGCCAATTACACCAGCGATAAAAAATTTTAGCCAATAATTATTTAATAATAAAAAAGTTGTTAAACCAAATCCAATAATTGCGAGAACCGTTGTAATAGCATAACCGCGATTTAAACCTTTCATTGGATCTTCATCTTCTTTAATTTTAACTGCCATGACGCCAATAATTGAAGCAATAAGCCCAAAAGCGCGCGCTACCAGAGGAAAAATAATTCCTTTGAGACCAAAAACTGGAAAAAGAGCAATGCCTAAAACCATAGCTCCGATATTTTCCGCAGCAGTTGATTCAAATAAATCTGCTCCGCGTCCAGCGCAATCGCCAACATTGTCGCCAGTTAAATCAGCAATCACAGCAGGATTTCTCGGGTCATCTTCTGGAATTCCTGTTTCTACTTTGCCAACTAAATCAGCACCAACATCTGCTGCTTTAGTATAAATTCCTCCGCCAAGCTGGGCGAACAGCGCTACAAATGAAGCGCCAAAGCCGAAGCCGACCATTAAAAGAGGAGTCTCTAAAGGATTTTTCAAGCCACCATAAATTCCAAATAATCCCGCAACGCCCAAAAGCGAAAGAGCCACAACCATAATGCCAGAAATAGCGCCGCCGCGCATTGCAATTTTTAAAGCTTTATTTAAACTTTTTTCAGCAGCAGCAGCAGTTCTTAAATTCGCCCGCACAGAAACATACATTCCTACATAACCAGAAAGTGCGGAACAAAAAGCGCCAAAAATAAAGGCAATGGATGTGTGCCAGGCATAAGATGTTTTGCCGCTAAAAGCGTAAATGGCAAAAATCAAAATGGCGAGAATAATGGTGAAAATGGCAATGGTTTTATATTGCCTTTTTAAAAATGCCATAGCGCCAGTTTTAATGGCATTAGAAATTTCTTGCATTTTGGCTGTGCCTGTTTCCTGGCGAAGCACATAGCGCGCAAGTAAATACGCAGTTATAAGTCCTAAAATGCTGATGAGAAAAACAAGTGTGAACATAGAAATTGTTTTTGTAGGGAACAAAATTTTTGTTCCCTACAAGGTTAAAATTTAATTTCATTTTTTAATTTATCAAATAACTAAAATTTTTGCAAGGGATGTTTTATTTGACATAAATTTTTTTATTTGTTATACTTTAAATTGTTAAACTCCTGTTCCATTAAAAAGCATCCCATAACTAAGAATCAAACTAAAAAATTTATTTTTCGTTCAAGGTGCGTTTCAAGGTCGAAAACAGGTTCATCCCGCACTAACTTTTTGCCTCTTTTTCTGTCATCCCGACGAAAGTCGGGATCCCAGCATTTTGCAGATATCAACGGGATCCTCGTCCAATCTGCCACTGGCAGATTTGAACTCGTGAGGATGACAACATAAAGGATTAAAAAGTTAGTGCTGGATAAATAAAAAAGAGCGTATTGTTTATTATAACAAACGCGCCAAACGAAAAAATTATGAATAAAGTATTCGTAGGCAGTTTAAGTTGGGATGCCACAGAAGATCAAGTCAAAGAACATTTTGCCGAGGCTGGCGAAGTTACTTCCGTATTTATTCCAACTGATAAATTCTCAGGCAAAAGCAAAGGTTTTTGTTTTGTGGAATATAGTTCTGATGAAGAAGCTGCCAAAGCCATTGAAATGTTTAATGGCCAAGAATTTATGGGACGCAATTTAGTAGTTAATGAAGCAAGACCCAGAGAAGAAAGACCAAATCGTTTCAATGATAATCGTGATCGCGGTAATTTTCGCCGCGGTGGTTATGACAGATAATTTTAATCTGTTTTGAAAAAAGGCAGGGAACAAAAATTTTTGTTCCTTGCTTTTGTTTTTGTTATGTTTTTTAGGTATAATAAATGTGAATAAAGAATTATGAATAGTAAATTATAATAAAGCAGTTTTTTCATAATTCGTTTTTGTGTTTATGTTTAAAATCGGTAAATTTAAGAGAAAAGTTAATTTATCAAAACATCCTATAACGCGCTGGTGGGCTTTTAGTATTGCTGATACTTTAAAAAGATTGGACGCGATAGAAAATGGTTTGACTTCAGAAGAGGCTTTTGACAGACAGAAAAATAAAGGTAAAAATGTTTTGCCAGAAGCTAAAAAAAATGGACTGCTCCTTATTTTAAAAAATCAATTTAATTCACCTGTAATTATTGTCCTCATTGCGGCTGGCATGATCAGTTTTGCAATTGGAGATATCGTTGATTCGACCGTGATTTTTTTAGGCGTGGCTGTTAATTTGATAGTTGGTTTTTGGCAGGAAATGAAAGCAGAACATGCTTTGGAGTCTTTGCAAAAAGTAGCAGCTAATTTTGCTAAAGTTTTGCGTGATAATAAAGAGGAGTTGATTAAAGCTGAAGAGCTGGTGCCGGGCGATATTATTTTTCTTTCTCCTGGCGATAAAATTCCTGCTGACGCGCGTCTTATTAAAGCTGAAAATTTAAAAGTCAACGAGGCAATTTTAACAGGCGAATCTAACCCAAGGAATAAAAGTGTGAGAGTTTTGGCTCCGGATACTATTTTAGCAGAAAGAGATAATTTGGTTTTTAGAGATACCATGATTTTAATAGGAGAAGGTGTGGCAATAGTGACTGAAACAGGAGAGGGCACAGAAATAGGACGGATTGCTTTACTTTTGAGTAGGGTAGTGGAAGAGCCCACACCTTTGCAAAAAAAGATGAATCGTTTGGCCAAGTTTTTAACTAAGTTGATTTTGATGATTGTTTTTGTAATTTTTATCGCGGGGCTGATTATGGGCCGCAATTTTGAAGAGATATTTACGACTGCAGTAGCGATCGCTGTGGCCGCTATTCCAGAAGGATTGGCTGTTATTGTGACTGTTATCTTAGCCATTGGCATGCAAAGAATTCTTAAATATAATGCTTTAGTCAGAAATTTGCTTGGCGCAGAAATTCTTGGGTCCACAGAAGTGATTTGCGTTGATAAAACTGGCACAATTACAGAAGGGAAAATGCAAGTGGCAAAAATTGCGACGGAAAATAATTTTTTTGACTGGCGTGAAAACACGGAACTAACACCAGCTGAAGCAGAAGAAAGGATTTATTTATTGCAGATTGGATTTTTGTGCAATAATGCCAAAATTTTAACTGATGAAGAGGGCAAGGAAAAGATAGTTGCTGATGCCACAGAGAGCGCTTTGATTTCAGCTGGCCAGAGTTTGGGTTTGGAGAAAAAAGAACTGGAAAAAATTTACAAAAGAATTGACACCATTCCTTTTGATTCAAATTATAAATTTATGATGACTTTGCATCATTTTTCTGAAACAGAAAATGTTATTTATCTTAAAGGAGCGCCAGAAAAAGTTTTATTTTTTTCCAATTATGTTTATGCTCATGATACGAAACATCATTTAGAATTGAATAGTTACAAGAGGGAAAAAATTTTGCGAATTTATGAACAGATGTCTCGTGATGGTTTAAGAGTATTAGCCCTTGGTTATAAAAAAGTAAAAAAAGAAATTACAGCTATTGCCAGAAATATTAATCCGGTAAACGAAAGCATTTACCAGCCCATGGCCGAGATTTATACTAATTTTATTTTTGTCGGCCTTATTGGTCTAAAAGATCCTCTAAGACCAGGTGTTAAAGAAACTATTAAATCAGCAAAAGATGCTGGCATTAAAACCGTCGTTATTACCGGCGATAATAAATACACCGCGGAAACAATTGGCAGAGAAGCGGGTCTTGAAATAAATGATGGCCATATTTTGGAGGGTGACATACTGGAGAAGATGACAGAAACCGAGTTGAAATCAAAAGTGAAAGACATAAAAATTTACAGCCGCGCCACACCAGAACAAAAATTAAAAATAGTTAAAGCCTGGCAGGATAATGGAGTAGTTGTCGCTATGACAGGTGATGGTATCAATGACGCGCCAGCCTTAAAGCAGGCTAATATTGGCATAGCTCTCGGCGGCGCTACTGATGTGGCAAAAGAAGCCAGTGACATTGTCCTTTTGGATAATAATTTTTCTACAATTATTGCGGCTGTAGAGCAGGGCAGGATTATTTTTGCTAATATTAAAAAAACAGTTTTATATCTTTTATCAGATGCGTTTACGGAAATTACCATTGTAGTTTTGTCTCTGATTTTTAAATGGCCTTTGCCGATTTTGGCTTCGCAGATTATCTGGGTGAATTTAATTGACGATACCTTGCCAGCTTTAGCTTTGACTCAAGACAATGAAGACGGCACTCTTGATAAAAAGTGCGGTGTAGATAGAGAGATACTTGATAAAGAAAATAAATTTTTAATTATGACCATCAGTTTTTTTACAGCCTTAGCGGTATTATTTATATTCTGGATTTTTTATCAAGGAAAAGAAGACAATTTAGATCTAGCGCGCACAGCAGCTTTTATTTCTTTAGGTCTTGATTCTTTGTTTTATATTTTTAGCGTGCGCAATTTAAAAAAGCCAATTTGGCAGACAAAATTTTTACAGAATAAGTTTTTGTTAGCAGGCGTTGCCATTGGAATTTTTCTGCAGTTAATTGCTGTTCATAATTCTTTTTTCCAGGGCATATTCGGAACCGTTGATTTGAATCTGATGCAATGGATTTTTATAATTTTAATCAATTTTATAGTGCTTGGAATTATTGAAGGAATAAAATGGATGTTTAATAAAAAGAAATAAAGAATTTTGACTAATTGCTCTGAAAATTCTATAATTAAAATAAATTAAAATTCGGCTTGCAACAAAGTCGGATTAAACAAAAATTATATGGATAATCCAATTCTTGAATCTAAGCACAAACCAATGTTTTTTTGGTTCAAGGTTTTGGCCTTGCTGTGCGTGACTGCCATTGTCATTGTGTCCGTGGTTATGGCTTTGCGTAAAAACGATTTTAATAATCAATTTTCTGTGTCCGCGACTGGCCGGGTTTTTGCCAAACCAGACATTGCTAATTTGACTGTCGGTGTCAAAACTGAAGCCAAGTCAACTGCGGCTTTAGCGGTAAAAGAAAACATTGCGAAAATGAATGAAATTATCAAGGCCTTAAAAGACATTGGCATTGAAGAAAAAGATATTCAGACCACCAATTATAATCTGAATCCGGTTTATGACTGGACCGATAAGACCGGCCAGCGGCTGAAAGGTTATGAAGTTAATCAGAACATTAACATTAAGATTCGCAATTTAGACAAAATCGGCGACGCCATTGCCAAGACCACAGAAAAAGGCGCTAATCAAATTGGCAATATCACTTTTACCATTGATGATGAGTTTGCCCTGCGTAATGAAGCACGCAAAGAAGCCATTAAAAAAGCCAAGGAAAAAGCCACCGGCATTGTGACCGAGACCGGCATCAAACTCGGCGACATTATCAATGTCTATGAAAACCAGGTTTACTATCCGACCCCAATCAATTATAGCAAAGATATGGCACTCGGTATTGGCGGTGGCGGAGCAGTACCCGCTCCGGAAATTCAAGCTGGCGAAAACGAAGTGGTGGTAGAAGCGACGGTGGTGTGGGAAGTGAAGTAAGAATAATGAGAAATGTATAAAGCATTATGGAAAATTATTTTAGCAAGTAAATTTTATTTTTGCCTGACGATGGCGAGAATAAACTTTAAAAAATATGGAACAGGAAAAACAACCAAATTTAAGCCCAGAATTTTTAAAATTAGATCACGCAATTAAAAATGGTAACCCAGAGGCAGTGCAATTTGCTGATTTTGGTGCGATGTCAGAAATAGAAAAGCAAGATGTTCTGGGTCGGGCATTTAAAGCCATTAAAGAGCAGGGTCAGAAGGAAATGGCAGTAAAGATATTTGGCAATTTTAATACAAAGCGGCTTATTGAATTTATAACTGATTTGTGTCAAGAGGCTAAAGGTGAAGACCCATTGCAGCTAAGCAGTGAAGATATTAAAGGCGTTGATTCAAGTATTAAGGAACGAGCCATTTTCTTAATATTTAATTTCCTTAAGCAGTTTATAGTTGGTATTCGGGTTGAAAAAGTAGATGAGCATAGTCAGAAGGTTGCATTTCAGGTGATCTCTCCAACTGGCAAAGATACGATAGATTTAGATTTTAAATTATAGATGCAGGAAAGTTAACAAAAATGTTAACTATCCTGCAACATTAAAAATATGGACGGAAATTTTTTGATTTTATATTCATCAAAGATTTCAAAACTATAATTCTTAATTCTTAATTCACTTTCAAAATATGCTGCAGGTTTTCATTCAAGATTTATCAAAACATGAAGAACAGCAAGTAACACTGAAGGGTTGGCTTTATAATTTCCGCTCGTCGGGGAGGATTATGTTTTTGCAGTTGCGTGATGGCACTGGGTTTTGCCAGTGTATTTTGAATAAAAAAGATGTCAGCGATGAAAAATGGGACGAGGCGCAGAAAATTACTTTGGAAACTTCCGTGGAATTGTCCGGTTTGGTGACAGAGCATCCAAAACACAATGGTGAGTTTGAGCTGCAAGTTAAGGATTTTAAGATTTACCAAATTCCACAAGAAGAATATCCGATTTCTAAAAAAGAGCACGGCCCGGAATTTTTACTAGATAACCGGCATTTGTGGTTGCGAAGTAAAAGGCAGTGGGCGATACAGAAAATACGTGATACATTAATTCGCTCCACGTATGAATGGATGCATCAAAATAACTTTATTAAGATTGATTCCCCAATTCTTACTCCTGCCGCGTGCGAAGGAACCACCACGCTTTTTGAAGTGGAATACTTTGATTTGGGCAAAGCATATTTATCCCAATCCGGACAATTATACTTAGAAGCGGCCATTGCTTCCTTGAGCCGCGTGTTTGACTTCGGTCCGGTTTTCCGCGCGGAAAAATCAAAGACCCGGCGGCACTTGACCGAGTTTTGGATGATGGACGCCGAGGCTGCGTTTGTGGAACACGCGGAAAATATGAAAATACAGGAAGAATTAATTAGCTTTATGGTGCAAAAAGTTTTGACAGAAAGTTCAGGGGAATTAGGGATATTAGGGAGAGATATGGCACCGCTGGAAAATGTGAAGCCGCCGTTTTATCACATCACTCATTCTGAAGCCGTGAAAAAACTGCGCGAGCTGGGCTCTGACATCGGCGAGATGGACGATCTTGGCGCGGACGACGAAACGATTTTAACCAAACAATATGATAAGCCCTTGTTCGTGGAAAAATATCCGGCAGAAGTTAAAGCATTTTACATGAAGCGCAATGAGAGCGGCAAATTTGCCATGAACAACGACCTGCTTGCGCCAGAAGGTTATGGTGAAATCATTGGCGGTAGCCAGAGAGAGGATAGTTATGATGAATTAGTTAAAAGAATTAAAGAACATAATTTACCCATGGACGCATTCAAGTGGTATTTAGACTTGCGCAAATTTGGGAGCGTGCCGCACTCCGGCTTCGGCTTTGGCTTAGAGCGCATTGTGGCTTGGGTGTGTGGGTTGCCGCATGTCAGAGAGACCATACCTTTCCCGCGCATGATCAATCGTATTACCCCGTAAACTCCGAGGATGCCTGCCATGCACCTTTATGGTGGCAGGGATAAATAGAATTAGGCCATAAAATTTTGACAAAATTCATTGATATGTTATCCTGTACATATATGTACAGGATAAATAATGGACGAAAATTGAATATGCCAATTCTAAAAAGGCGCGCAGATAAAATAGCGCTTTTGGCAAGACAGCGCGAAATTATTTATCATACCCAAGATCTAATGGTTTTGTGGGGGGTTTATAATAAAAACACGCTTTACACTACCATTAAACGCTTGGTGCAAAAAGGTGACATTTTTAGAATTTATAAAGGCATGTATGCCATTTTGCCAGTTTCTAAAATTAATCCCTGGCTCATCGGCCTCAGCGCATTGCATGGATTTGGCTATGTGAGCGCGGAAACCATATTGTCAAAAATGGGCGCTATAAATCAATTAAGTTCAATCATCACGCTCATAGGAAATAAATCTTTAAAATTCAAAATAGCTAACCATAATTATGTCTGCCGCAAATTAAATAACAAATTTTTACACCGTCCTCTTGATCTTATGGAAGTAGATGGCGTCAGACAAGCTAGCGCCGAACGAGCCGCGGCAGATATGCTTTTTTTTAATCCCAAATTTCATTTTGATAACAAAAAGTTGCTTAACTTGACAAAAGTGAAGGAATTGCAAAAAGAAATTTATGATCTTGCCTAAAAAGGAAGATACAATTCATCGGGCTTGGCTTTTTAGGCTGCTGACAGCTCTCGCGGATAACAATTTTTTGGCCGCTAAATTAGCTTTCAAGGGCGGCAGTTGCGCGGCCATGCGCGGTTGGCTCAATCGTTTTTCCATTGATTTGGATTTTGATTTCCTTGGCCGCCAAAATGAGATAATCAAGACCAGACGAGAAATTGAAAAAGTGGCGGCGGATTTAGGACTAACCATCAAAGATAAAAGTCGTCGCGGCGTGCAGTATTTTTTAAAGTATGAAATGGCTGGCAACAATCGTAATACCATCAAACTTGATGCTCTTCTGCCACCGCCGAAAAGTAATCAATATGAACCGGTCAAGTTAAGCGAGATTGACCGGACGGTCTTATGTCAAACCAAAGAAACTATGGTGGCTAATAAATTAGTCACGCCGCTTGATCGGTTCAAAAAAATCCGTTCCATCGCTGGTCGGGATATTTATGATATTCATTGGTTTTTGATGCACGGCTTTAATTATGAGCCGCAAGTGATTAAAGAGCGGATGAATTTAGATTTGAAAAAGTTTTTTTACAAATTGATTGATTTTATTGAAAGTGAAATAAAACAAAAACACCTTGATAAGGATTTAAATTTTCTTTTACCGCCAATTGAATTTAAGCGGGTGCGGAAAATTTTAAAAGCAGAAACTTTAAGACTGCTAAAAGATGAGCTAGCCAGAGCGAGTCAGTGATTACATCGTCGCCTGGGTTTGCGGGTTGCCACACGTCAGGGAGACGATTCCATTTTAGAGGATGATAAATAGAATAACACCGTAGAAAATATTATGCAAAAAGATTATTTTGAGCATTCGAATTTACCTGAAAATAATCCTCTTTATAAAAAAGATATAAATTTTTTTAGCGGCGATTATTTATCTGAAACTCAACCTTCGAATGTCCAACCAAATGAAAAATTAAAAAATTATTTTTTAAAAGTAATAGATGGACAATTAGATTGCTTTGATGAGAAAACCAGCCAAACAGAATGGCTAGAATATTTAGATTTATATATAGATTTTATGAGAGAGTTGACAAAGGGTTATTATCCGTCTTTCTTCAATTGTTCGTATTCAAAATGGTCTGAACATGGAATGGGCGAGCCAGGAGGAGTGTGGGTCAATAGTCCCATTAATTTAAATTATCATGCTCGTTTCCCTAAATCAAAGTTGTTTATATTTACAGGGGATTCAATCAGTAAGGTTGTTATGGAGGGTATGAAGAAGACAAATACCATCCTTGATATATTAAAGAAACATGAAGAAGATTTTTTTAATATCACCTCTTTAACAAATAAAACAAACAGGGAATTTGAGGATGAATTTGGATTACCCAAAGAACCATTTTTAAAGATAGCCAAACTGGACAAGATAAGTGATTTTTTTCTAGTTAGAGATGAGTATTACCCGGGAGTTAGTTCAGATGAATTGATTTATTATTTGATGAATCATAGAAAGCCATTCGCTACACATTCTGGTCATGGAATTAGATTAACTGCGAATAGAAAAATAATTCCTTGGGAAAAATTAATTAGCGTTAATATTAAATAAAAAATTGAGAGTATACCAGCATCTGGTAAAAATCAAATAATGTATTATGGTCAAGGAAAACGTACAATTTAACACAGGCGAGATTGTGATTTATAAAAAAGCAGGTAAACCTGTGCTCCAGGTTAAGGTTGAAAAGAAACCGTCTTGTTGACGCAGAAACAGATCGGCACGCTTTTTAATACAGAAAGAAAAAGAGCTTTGGGAAAATTCACTATGTGTAATAATTGCACATTCATTATTCGGATAAGCCAGTGAAATTTTATAATCTTGACGTGATTATTTCTTCCGGTTATCGCGTTAATACCAAAAGAGCCACAGAAAATTATGACTAACGTCATCAACCTCATTATTGTCTTCATTGCATTCATTGTCTTTTTTATTTTCAAAAAAACCAAAAACTATCTTACTTGGCAAGGTGGCGTGTTAGTGTGTTTAGTCGCAGTTTTATTTATTTTTAAGTTACGGAGTGGCGCAGATGCGGCGGCATTGGGTTTGAGGTGGAATAATTTATCTGATACTTTGCTGGCCACCATAATTTTTACGTTTTTAGGCGCTTTGATTTTGATTACCATGCGTTTTAAAGAGAAGAAATTTAAGGTCGCCAAGTGGTTTCTTTCCCTGACAAGCATTTACTTGGTGTTTGGCATCTTACAACAATTGTTTTTTCAAAGTATTTTCACCCACTCATTGCAGGCCGTACTGAAAAATCCGGCTTTAGTAGTTATTTTTTCCAGTGTGTTTTATTCTTCTTTTCACTGGGGCTGGGATGCTAAGGGGATAAAATTTGGATTTCTGACTTTATTTGGTGGAGTGGTCTGGAGTATTCTATTTCTCACTAGCCCCAATGTGTTGTTACTTGGCGCTTCACACGCAGTGCTTGCCAGTTTGTATTATTTCATGGTTTATGAGCACAATATCTTAGAAGAGCGTTTAGTGTTTTGGCATAAAAAGAATCTATGGCAAAGAATATTTGGGTAATATAAAGAATAAAAAATTATGTCTAATAAACAAGTTTCTACTTTATTAAATGGTATCAATCTTTCTTTTGCTGGCGTCCGTGAATACGAGCGTACAAAACATGTTCATCGCCTGCATCCGTATTTAGGAAAGTTTATTCCACAACTAGTGGAGATCTTCTTGAAATATTATTTTAAAAAAGGCGATTCAATTCTTGATCCATTCATGGGTTCTGGAACAACTTTGATTGAAGCCAATGTCTTAGGTATGAATTCAGCCGGCGTTGACATATCGCATTTTAATTGTTTGATTGCTGATATTAAAACAAAAAAGTATAATGTAATATCAGTGGAGAAAGAAGTAAAAGACATTTTGGCAAAAACAACGGAGCACAGCCGGTGGTTGATAAAAGGTCAAAAGCAAGGCAGTCTTTTTTTAGACAGCGCATATAAAAAATACACAATAAAAAGTGATTATTTAAATACTTGGCTGTCTGACCGTGCATTACAGGAAATTTTATTTTACCGAGCACAAATAAAGAATTATAAAAATCAAGATTTACTGAAAATTATTTTAAGCCGAGCCACAAGAAGCGCTCGATTGATTACTCATTATGATTTAGCAAGACCGACTAAACCAGTAAGAGAAAAATATTACTGCATTAAGCATCGTCGCACATGCGAGCCGATTAACGAAGCGATGAAATTTATCAATCGTTATAGTTGGGACACAATCAGGAGGATTAAAGAGTTTGATAAATTGAGAACAAATGCGGCTATAAAAATTATCCAAGGCGATTCAAGAGAGATTGATTTTAGACAGGTGGATGGATATAAGGGCGGAAAATTTGACGGGATTTTTACCTCGCCGCCTTATGTTGGTTTAATTGATTATCACGATCAACATCGCTACGCTTATGAACTTTTTGGATTTGACGATAATGGTTTTAAGGAAATCGGCCCGGCCAATAAGGGACGAGGTAGACAAGCCAAGGAAGATTATAAAAATGATATTATAGCGGTTTTTCAGAATATGAATAATTTTTTAAAACCGAAAGCAAAAATTTTTGTGGTGGTGAATGACCGGGACAATCTTTATCCAGAAGTAGCCAGGCTGTGCGGTTATAGTATTCTAAAAATTTATCATCGCCCGGTCTTAATGAGAACGGAGCGAGACAACACCAAATTTTCTGAAAGTATTTATTATTTCATTAAAAAATAATTGAATTATTTATGCCTTTATCACAAAACCAGAAAACAAAAATCACCACTCTTTTAGAGCGAAAGATTGAGGACAAATTAAAAAAATATGCTCGAGAGACTTCATCGATGCCATTTTTATCAAGACTTATTCAAGACAGCGAAAAAGTGGCGGCATATTCTTTTATCCATTCTATTGCCACCACATTAGGCATGTCGATTTACGAGGATGTATCAAAAATTATTGCCGAAGAGACAGCCAAAGAATGTTTTACAAAATACGATGTCGGCGGTGTTATTTCGCGAGAACAAAAATCTGTGATAGATGATATTGTTCGTAAATTGCGAAATGGCGAGAATAAAGTAAATTCGGCACAAGAGATTAAGGAAGTTTTAAGGGCTTCGGCTAAAGATGGAAAAGCACAAAAAGATGGAGCGATTGCCGATTTTTTTATGGTGCGCAATGGGGAGGAGTATTATTTTGAAATAAAAACTGTTAAGCCAAACATTGATGTGTTCACAAAATCCAAAGTAAAGTTGCTGGAATGGGTGGCCAGACGCCGGCGACCTGTTAAAACATTTTTGGCATTTCCTTATAATCCTTATCACCCACAACCTTATGAGAGATTTACTGAACAAGGAGTATTAGAAAAAGGCAAAGAATTTTTGATAGGTAAGGAGTATTGGGATTTTCTTGGTGGCAAGGATACCTTTGAACAAGTGCTAACTTTATTTGATAGTGTTGGTAAAAAATTTAAGCAAAAGATCCAAGAGAAAATTAAACAAGTTGCTAAAGAAAAAATGTCATAACTTTAATTTTTATGTCTCCATTTCTTCAATCCCTTATCGCCGCCATTGTTGTCAGTTTGATTTCGCTTGTTGGCGTTTTGGTTTTGCCATTGGAAAAAAGATTTTCCAAACTGCTTTTGTTTTTAGTCAGTTTTTCAGCCGGCGGACTTCTTGGCGGCGCGTTTTTTCATCTTTTGCCCGAAGCGCTTGAAGCGAGTGGCAAAAATGTTTTTATTTTTGCTTTGATCGGTTTTACCGCTTTTTTTATTTTGGAGCGTGTTTTGCGTTGGCGGCATTGCCATGAAGTTGATTGTGAAAATCATAAACACCTGGGTTATCTAAATTTAATCGGCGATGTTTTTCACAATTTATTGGACGGCATTATTATTGTTTCTGCTTTTTCAGTCAATACCTCGCTTGGCTTAACCATTACTTTGTCCATTGTATTGCATGAGATACCCCAGGAGGTTGGTGATTTTGGCGTTTTTGTTGTATGCTGGATTTAAGAAAGCCAAAGCCTTATTGTATAATCTCTTTTCTGCTTTGTTTGCTTTGGTTGGCGTGTTTATTGGCTATTTTCTCATTGGCGAAATTGAACATTTTAATAATTTTCTTTTGCCTTTTGCCGCCGGCGGTTTTATTTACATTGCCGCTTCTGATCTGGTGCCAGAATTGCATAAAGAGCCGGAGAAAAAAAGTTCTGTCATCTCTTTTATTATTTTTATTCTAGCCATAATTTTTATGCTCCTCGTGGCGCATGAATAAACTTTAACATTAGAAAAAGTTTTAATTATACTTAAAATATATCCATAAATTAAAAAAGTTTTAAACATGATCAAAACATTTAAATGTCAGAGATTTTTTAACTAAAAGAAATTTAGACATTTAAATTAAACCTAATTTAACATTTTATGCAGCAAAAAAATTCCACAGAAATAAATCAAAAAAGTTTTTCTCCAGAGACACCAGTCATTCCGCCACCAACTCCGGAGCGGCATTTAAGCTGGCCATGGCTGGTGGTTGGTGCGGTCGTGGTTTTGTTGCTGATTGGCTGGGTAGGGTGGACGTACTATAAATCCACTGTGTTTTATAATCAATATAGAATTTGTTGTTCAGGAGAAAATTTCAATCAACCGCCGCAAACTGATATAACTAGTGACTGGCAGACTTACACAAATGAGGAATATGGGTTTGAGTTTAAGTATCCGTTAAATGTTAAAGTAGCCTCTAATAAACTGAGTTTATCTGAATACGGTTTAGAATCGGAGGCGAATACGGTTATGGTCGGCCCGGTAAAAATTATTATTTTAATTTCCGAATCAAGTAAGAATATTGTCAGAGATTATTTTGACATTTATAACCGACAAACAAATAATAATTTGAATGGAAATGATGGTCCTTATGTAGATTGTAGCCTTAAACCCTTAAATAATAATGGTAGTAATATTGAAGGCGTATATTGTCTGGGGGAAGGGGGGCCGGTTTATTATGGGTGGGCAATGGTCCAACGCGCGGAAATTTTTATCGCAGCGCCGATTCCTCGCAATCGTGAAAATAATTTTAAGGACACGGAAGAATTCTTTTTATTTCTTTCCACTTTCAGGTTTTTGGAATCGGGAGATAAAACGTCAGATTGGAAAATTTATAGAAACAATAAATATAATTTTACTTTTAAATATCCAAATGACTGGATAATAGAACAAGATTTTTTAATGGGGGATGGATTTTATCAGGGTGCTTTAAAAGATGATTGGCTTTTATTTTTTGATACAGGTATAAATGATAAAGATGGTCGAGATATTCTGGTTCACTTATTTATTAGAGACGCAAATAACGAGCACGCAAGAGTTCTTTGTGAGCAAAATATTAGTTGCAAGTTTGATAATCCAATTTTTCATGATGATAACATCACGATCTATAATTCACTTTTTTACACTTACTATTTGTATTTTTTTAATAAAAGTAATCTTATTAGCATTCAAATTATTTTTGATTTAAATGAAGGTATAGGCTACATTGATAGACTTGGCATGGAAATAAGAAATAGTCTCGAGGGTGAGATTTTACAAGTAATTAAAACAATAGAATTTTTGAATTAATAATAACCATATGCAACGAATACTTTCAATAGAGACAACTCAAAAAATTGGACAATCAATCAAATTAAACGGCTGGGTTAATGCCCGGCGCAATATGGGTAAAGTCGTGTTTTTGGATTTACGCGATCGCTGGGGCATTGTGCAAATTGTTTGCGTGCCAAGCGAATTAGACGAGCCGTCTAGAGATGCATTGAAAGATATTCGTCCGGAGTTCGTTTTGGAAATTGAAGGCTTGGTGCAATTAAGAAGCGAAAAACAAGTCAATGAAAAATTATCCACTGGAAAAATTGAAGTGCTGGCGAGAAAAATTATTATTTTATCTAAAGCCGAAACCCCGCCGTTTGAAATCGCAAACGAGGACCGCCAGGCAAATGAAGAATTGCGCTTAAAATACCGCTACCTTGATTTGCGCCATGAGCGGATGAAAAATAATATGGTTTTGCGCGATAAAGTCATTGATTTTTTGCGCCATTATTTGCATAAGGAGAAGTTTTTAGAAATTGAAACTCCATATATTTCTAAATCAACTCCCGAAGGAGCGCGTGATTTTCTGGTGCCATCAAGAAATTATCCTGACAAATTTTATGCTCTGCCGCAGTCTCCACAGCAATATAAACAAATGCTTATGATTGCTGGTATAGAAAAATATTTTCAAATTGTGCGCTGTTTCCGTGATGAAGACCAGCGTGGTGACAGGCAAGCAGAATTCACTCAATTAGATTTGGAAATGAGTTTTACGAGTCAGGAAGAAATTTTGAATTTGTTGGAGAGTATGTATTTGGAAATGATCAAAACTTTATTGCCAGAAAAAAAATTAACTTTTGAACCTTTTTTGCGCTTGACTTATGATGAGGCGATGAAGAAATATAATTCTGATAAACCTGATTTAAGAAAAAATAAAAATGATAATAATGAATTGGCGTTTGTTTGGATTACTGATTTTCCAATGTTTGTTTATAAACCGGGTGACAAACGTTATGGTGCGCAACATCATCCATTCACAATGTTTAATCTGGATGATTTGGATAAATTGACTCCAGAAAAAATGGGCGAGGTAAAAGCATTACAATATGATTTAGCGTTGAATGGATATGAGGTGGCTGGCGGTTCAATCCGCAATCACAGTCCAGAGCTTTTGGAAAAAGTTTTTCAACTTTTAGGCTATAATGAAAAAGAAATTCAAGCGCAATTCGGTCATTTGTTAGAGGCGTTTAAATATGGGGCGCCACCGCATGGTGGCATAGCTTCTGGCCTGGATCGTTTGCTTATGATTTTGGCTGGTGAGCCAAGTATTCGCGAAGTAATTGCTTTTCCCAAAACAGCTGATAATCGTGATCCATTGATGGACAGCCCAAGCGAAGTAAGTAAAGAGCAGTTGGATGAACTTAATATCAAAATCATTTAATTATTTTTTGGTAGATTTTGTTAATTGACCGCGGGATCCTGACTTCCGTCAGGATGACACATAAATGTGTCATTTTTCCGCAATAATAATTTGATTGATCCAGACATCTTTGTCTTTGATAAAGATGTTTTTGGTTATTTTAAAAAACAAATTTTCCAGTTCAGAAATAATTTTTTCTGGCCGGTGATAATATGATTCAATAATAATTTTTCCTTTTTCTGTTTTTAATTCCGGCGGGGTTTTTTGATTGATGTTAGTCACTGCCAAAATTCCTTTTGGTTTCAAAACACGGTAGGCTTCGCTAAAAAAATATTTTGGTTCTTTTAGGTGAACAATTAAAAATGCGGCAATGACAATATCAAAAGAATTATTTGAAAAGGGGAGTGATTCTGCGTCCGCAAGTTTTGTTGTCATCCTTCTTTTTTCTGTCATCCCGATGAAAATCGGGATCTCATGGTCATTGAAGTGCGCCGGGGTTCCAACTTTCGTTGGAATGCCAGAGTGAGGTTTGTATTTTTTAATTTTTTCTTCTAATTTTCTCAACATTTTTTCTGAAATATCAATGGCAGTAATTATGCCACCTTTTTCAGCTAAGCGCAAAGCCAGTCGGCCGGTGCCAGCGCCGACATCAAGAATTTTTTTATTTTTGACAATGCCTAAATTTGGCAAGAGAGAAAATTGTTCAAAAGAATCTAAATACGCCAATTTCTTATCATAAAAATTGGCGTATAAATTATAACCTTGGCAAGAGTTTAAGATTTTTATTTTTGACATTAAGTAAAATTTTATTATTTCACAATGTATCTATGTATCTGAAGTTGCGCCCTGTTTATAGGCTAAAACTTTAGAATAAAGGCAAAATTTTGTCTAACGTTAGGGATAAAAGAAGTTTTCGTAGCGTAGCGGAGAAAATTTGGGAAAATTGCGAGCCGAGCAATTTTCCTTTTATCCCTTGTTATACGAGGGTGAGGAGTAATAACGACGAAAGCGCAGCGTCCCCTTTAGCGTTGGGCTACTGGGCGTCTTCAATCTTATAATGTAATTGAATTGTACTTTTAGACAAACTTTTAGTTCCTATTAATTCTAATTTTACGTCAAAGTCATTATCTGAAAATAATTTTATTCCTTTGCCAAAGACCAAAGGCTCAACATCAAGATAAATTTCATCAACTAATTTTTCTTTCATAAAAGAAGAGTTAAGCATTCCGCCACCAGCAATAAGGGCTTTGGCAAAGTTCTTCTCCTTTAATATTTTCAGAGCTTCTTTTGGAGATTTAGCAATAGCAAAATTAGAATTATGAGCAAAATCTTCTTTTGAAACTACGACTGTAAATGGATTTCCTATTTTACTAAATTCGTCATCTTCTTTCATAATCTCATAGGTTTTTTTGCCTATGACAATATTTCCAATTTCTTTGACGAATTTAGAGAAACTCTGTAATTCTTCATCAGACCAAGGAGTTTCGTTATTTTCTTTGGCAATATATCCATTTACAGATGTTGCCATGTATAAAATTACTATCATAGTATTAGAAGATTTTGCGAATTTATTAAAGTTTGTCTTTTTTAGCCCAGTAGCCCAATGTCGTATAACGTATCGGGATAAACGAAGTTTTTTTCTGAAGCGTAGCGAAGAAAAATTTGCGAAAAGTTCGAGCTGAGGACTTTTCCGTTTATTCGGTGTTGTCCGAGGGTTCTTTTGCCCCTCATTAATGTAAGTATATCAAATAAAAGGGCAAAAGAAAGCGCAGCGTCCCCTTGAGTTTTAAAAAACAAACTTTACCTTGTTAAAAGAGCCCTTTTGAAATTTTTTACTTGACAAGACTATTTTTATTTGCTTATATACACTCGAAGCCAAGTCATAAATCAGAACATTTACAAAAGCCGACAGGCTAATCCAGACATGGAAAGGAGATAAAGAATGAGTAATAATGTTGATTGTGAGCGCTTTGTTAGAGGGGCTGATGAAATCAATCGAAAAAGGCAAGTTATTACAAGAGTCATCAGTACCCTTGAATCAATGCTAAATTCTTTTTCTTTCAAGGGATGTAGTTGGAAATTTCAGCAAGTCATCCTCGCAATCCCGCTGGACAATCTAACATTCTCCTGGGTTCACACCAAGAAATACCTTGGCGGAGAATTTACCGATCAAAATGGCATTCGCCAGTTTCATTGGTGGGGAACCGTGAATCGTGCAGATGGTATTCCTGCACATGTTGTACCAACTGTCTATGATCATCTTTCAATGATTGTAGAAAAAACTGATGAAGCATTCCCCAGCGTGGGAATTCTTGCGCATTTTGATTTTTTCAGCAAGCAAGCTGATTAAAAAAATGGTTTATGGCTTGGCCAAGAGCGATTGAAATATATCGCTCTTTTCTTTTCCAAAAAAATTTCAAAAGGGCTCAAATATAAAATAAAAAAATTTGTTTTTTAAAATTTCGGACAACGTTCCTGCGTATGCGATGTTTTTGCGACCAACGGGAGCAAAAATATGGGAGAGGGGCGAGCCGAGCCCCGAACCGCATACGCTGTGTTATACGCCCCGACGACCGAAGGAAGGAGAGCGCAGCGGGGCGCGACTGAAAGGAGCAAGTTCAAAAAATATTTTTTAATCAATACTTTTACAATCTAATTTCGCCATTTGAATAATCGTAAAGAAAATTTTTATAATCTTGCCATTGTGATGGAAATTTGAATGATGTTATTTTACTTTTGGTAAGAGCATTATAAACAAAGTATTCATGTTCTCCTTGCGATGAACCAGTTGTGGTTAGTCTATAAGTAGCATAGATGCAGGCATTTTCTTTTGGGCTATAAAAAATCATTTCAAAATTTTCTATACTTAGTGCAAATGGATTATTGTTATCTTTTTCAATTTCTTTTTTGATAGAATCAGTTAATTTTTCACAATCCATTTTTTTACTAAAAATAAATGCCTGCTCGTTTTGTTTCGATTTTTCAAGATTAACTTGAGGAAGAAAGATAACAAAATAATAAAAAATACCACAACCGGCTACGATAACGGCGATTGCGATGATTAGACTAAGCCAATGTTTTTTCATATTGTTTCGTAATTTAATAGTATCATTGGTTAGAAAAATATTTTTTGAATTGCGTATAACGTTTCGGCATATCTGATGTTTGCCGTAGCGTAGCGGAGGCAAATATGGGTGGAGGCTTTTGTATAAAAGCCGTAACCAGATATGCCGTGTTATCGGATGTAATTAAAAGTTTTTGTTTTG